>ERZ724516.94-NODE-94-length-52157-cov-8.649438_pt1 | contig 52157 bp, 46 predicted proteins | sample MGYA00376049_ERZ724516 | MGnify/ENA primary metagenome ERZ724516 (study PRJEB28724, sample SAMN07190886) | activated sludge metagenome | isolation source: activated sludge of sewage treatment plant in Hong Hong | place: USA: Christiansburg, Virginia | collected... | reverse complement strand
GGTGCATTCATACGGTAGCTCCTAGTTTGAAAATCGTCTTTTCAAAATGAAAGTGGGGCTTTGACTTTGAGAAAACGTTTCCGGCCAACTGCGGATGCAACTCCCCCGGCATTCCGTTGGAACCATCGGGCAGGTCTTGCATTTTATGAACTGGTACCGTGGTTACATGTCAGTTACCCGCAAAATCCATGCAAAACTTGCATGGGGTTATGCGAGAAAATTCAATGAAACCCCGTGCAACACGCGCACGCCACGTGCTGCACGCATGTGCGCAACCTGGTGCGGGGAAACGGGAGAATGCGAGCCGACGGTCTGCGGAGAGGTCCGCCAGTCGGCTACTGCTTGCTAAAAAGGGCGCTGAGGCGGCCCTTAAGCCATGGACACGGCAATGAAAGCCAGCAAAAAGATCAAAATACCGCCTACGACCGGCAGGACAAAGGGAATCAGCGGAACAATCGCTTCCACAGCATCAACTTCGTGGGCGGGCGCGGGGGACGTGGGAGTGGACATGGTGATTCCTTCAATGCTTGAATAAGGTATTGCGGCGATTTTACCTACAGGCAGGGCGCCGGGTTTTGCAACCGGGTATCGCTAACCCAATTGGGCATCAAACCCGGCCTGGCGCAACACGCCCAGCACGTCCGCCACATGGGCATGGCCGCGCGTCTGCACGACCAGTTCAATTTCAGCGTTTTGAGCAGACAGCGTGGTAAACGCCCGTTGGTGGTGGACTTCTTCAATATTCGCGCCGGCCTCAGCCACCATGGCGGTGATGCGCGCCAGCGAGCCGGGCACATCCCGCGCGCCCACGCGGATGCGCGCCAGTCGCCCGGCGCGCACCATGCCGCGCTCGATAATCGCCGCCAGCAGCAGCGGGTCGATATTGCCGCCACACAGCACCAACCCCACCCGCTTGCCCTTGAAGCGCTCGGGGTACTTCAACAACGCTGCCAACCCCACGGCGCCGGCCCCTTCGACCAGCGTCTTCTCCACTTCCAGCAGCATGACCAGGGCTTGCTCGATGTCGCCTTCATCGACCAGCACGAGGTCGTCGACCCGCTGGCGGATGATGTCCATGGGAATACGCCCCGGCGTGCCGACCGCAATCCCCTCGGCGATGGTGCTGGTTCCCTGTGGGTGGTGTGTGTCCTTGACGGCATTGAACATGGCGGGAAAGCGCACGGTTTGCACACCCACCACCTCCATCGTGGGGCGCAAAGCCCTGGCCACGGTGGCCATACCGGAGATCAGCCCGCCCCCCCCGATGGCAACCACCAGTGTGTCCAGGTCCGGTACGTCTTCCAGCATCTCCAGGGCGACGGTGCCCTGACCGGCGATGATCGCCTCGTCGTCATAGGGGTGCACGAAGGTGAGATGGCGCCGGTCGGCCAACGCAAACGCGTGGCTGCGGGCCTCTTCCAGCGTATCGCCGTGCAGGATGACCTCGGCACCAAATCCCCGGGTGCGCTCGACCTTGACCCCCGGTGTGAAGCGCGGCATCACGATCACGGCATGCAGGCCCAAGCGCTGCGCGTGGTAGGCCACACCCTGGGCATGGTTACCCGCGCTCATGGCAATCACGCCGCGCGCGGACTGCTCCGGCGTCAGCTGCGCCAGCTTGTTGCAGGCGCCGCGTTCCTTGAACGACGCCGTGAACTGCAGATTCTCGAACTTGAGAAACACCTGTGCACCGGTGATATCGGACAGGGTTTGAGAGGCCACGCAGGGTGTGCGCAGCAGGTGGCCTTGCAGCCGTTGTGCGGCGGCCAGGATGTCGGTGTATTCAATCATCCCGCCATTGTCATGTCTTTTCTCGGCCAAGACTTCCATCTTGCGCCAGTCTGCTGTATGGTGGCCCCGTAAACAACTGTGCTGGAGGCATTTGATGGCCAAGCGTTTGTTGTCCCAGCCCCTGGGCGGGCATCTGATTCCCTCACCGGGCCTGCTGGAGGCGCCGGTCCTGGACCTGATGTGCTCGCACTTTGTATTGACTTTGGCTGCCCGCCAAGGATCCGGCTTGAACGTGCGTCGCGATTTCAACGGCATTGTGGGTCTGGCCGGCCGCCATCTGGTCTGGCCCGTATCGGTGCTGTCGCGCTTGCGTGAATTCCTGGCCCGGCGCTGTGTCAGCAACGAACTGTGGCGTGGACACGAGAGCTTGGATGCCACCGAATTCCTGGCCCGTCACGGCGCGTGGCGCGGGCCGTATGACGAAGCCACACTGTATTTTTTCCTGGACGAATATGCCAAGGACCAGCCCAAGGACCTGATCTCGGTATTGACCGTGACCGGCGAATGGCTGCGCCATTCGTTACGGCGGCAATCGACACTGGTCGAAAAGAACATCAATGCGCTGGCCGGTCTGCTGCAACTCAACAAGGCCGAGCGTGCGCTGCTGTTGTATGGCACGCTGGCGCGCTACCAGCGCGACATGCGCAGCATCCTGGTCGAGTTCAAGGTCAACAACGCGCCGGAAGCCTATGCTGCCATCGCCGAAGTGGCCGGCGTCAACCCGGACCAGGTGGCCGAGGCCCTGCGCGCGGGCTCCCGGCTAGAGCGTATCGGCCTGGTCGAAAACCTGATCTCCGAGCACAACATCACAGACCTGGCCGACCTGATGAAGGTCAGCGAAAAGCTGCCCCCCGTGCTGATGCGCCAGTACCGTGACCAGGCGGAGCTGATGGCCGTATTCACGCGTCTCTCGACCAAAAGCACGCTGGGACTGGACGACTTCGCGTTTGTCGCCGAAGACGCCCAGGTCATGTGCAACCTGCTGGCCAATGCCGTCGCCCGCAAGGAGCTGGGCATCAACGTTCTGCTGTACGGCCCCCCCGGCACGGGCAAGACCGAACTGGCCAAAGTGGTGGTGCAATCGGCCGGCCTGGAGCTCTTTGAAGTGGAATACGCCGACCGCGACGGCAACTCCCTGAGTGGCCGGGACCGCTACCGATCGCTGCAAATTGCCCAGGTCTTCCTCAAGGGCAGTGCGCAGGCTGCCCTGCTGTTCGACGAAGTGGAAGACGTCTTTCCCCCCATTTCCAACGAAGCGGCCCAGTGGATGGCCAGGGCCGACGCCACGGCCGCGGCACCCAGCGGCAGCGTCAGCGGCAAGGCCTGGGTCAACCAGGTGCTCGAATCCAACGTCGTGCCCACCATCTGGGTGACCAACCGTATCGAGCAGATCGACCCGGCATTTCGGCGCCGATTTGCCTACCATCTTGAGCTCAAATCACCGCCGCCGGGCGCCCGGGAAGAACTGGTGCGCAAGACCCTGACCGGTGTGGCGGTATCCGATGGCTTCGTGGCCCGCCTGGCCCACCGCAAGGGGCTGACTCCGGCCCAGATTCGCACCGCGGTCCGGTTTGCCGGGCTGGCCCGCACGGACGGCGCTATCGACACGGCGCCCCCCAACCTGGAGTCGCTGATCGAACGCCAGCTTAAGAATGCCGACCAGGCACTGGGGAACCGGGCCCAGGACGGCGCGCGCCAGCTGGCTGCCAGCCACTACGACCCCAACCTGCTCCACGTGGAAAGCCGCTTCGAGATCCCGCGCGTGGTGCAGGCGCTGCAGGTCCGCGGCCACGGCACCCTGTGCTTTTATGGCCCGCCCGGCACTGGCAAGACGGCACTGGCCGAGCACATCGCCACCACGCTGGCCCAGCCGCTGCACGTGCGCCAGGCCAGTGACCTGATGAGCAAGTATGTGGGGGAAACGGAGCAGAACATGGCTGCCATGTTCCGCGAGGCCGAGACCGAGAACGCGATTTTGCTGCTGGACGAAGCCGACAGCTACCTGCAGGACCGCCGGGGCGCACAACGCAACCACGAGGTCAGTGAAGTCAACGAGATGCTGCAGGGCATGGAGCGGTTCCACGGAATTTTCATCTGCACCACCAACCTGATGGACCGCATCGACCAGGCCGCCCTGCGTCGGTTCACCTTCAAGATCCAGTTCAAACCCCTGACCCGGGCGCAGCGCCAAACCCTGTTTGTGACCGACGCCTGCACGGGCGACGCAGCCCGGCTGACGCCGGACCTGGAAAACCGCCTGTCCCGGCTGGACCAGCTGTGCATCGGCGACTTTGCGGCCGTCCAGCGGCAGGCCTCCATCCTGGACGTGCACATGGATCCGGCCGAGTTTCTGGAGCAGCTCGAAGCCGAACACCGCATCAAGCCCGAGGTCCGTGAAGCCCGGGGAATGGGTTTTTTGAAATAGCCTGTCAACCGTTTTACCGGCTCAACCGTCATATCTGCATGCGGATGCCATCAAACGCCGGCCCGTTGGATAGAAGGCCCGGCGACCTTGAAAGTATCCATTTTTCTTCATTTTGACCTGTTGATATGAACAAAGAGACGATCAAGGTACCTGAAAAAGGCACTTACCAATGGCAGCTGTTTGACTACTGGTCCGACGAATTCCGCCAAACCAATGCCGACCACTCGGCCTATATCGCGCTCAATTTTGCCGGTGTGCTTGATGCCTGCCGCAACAAGCTACAGTCCCTGATCCAGCACCACAGCCAGCACCTGTGCGACGCCAAAGGCGGTACACGCCACAGCCGCGCTATTGCCCGCCTGCAGAACACGATGTCCGGCGCGGCCATGTCGTACGAAACCTGCTTCCGTCACCGCACTGCAGCATAAATCTTGCCCCGCACTCTGCGGCGCGCGTGTCAGCTATGCGCCCGCAGCATATCTTGCGGTAAAATCTAGGCATTGACCACGCGCAGCACCTCTTGCGCGTAGGCTTCCAGTTTCTTCGCCCCAATCCCACTGATACCCTGCAGATCGTCCAGGGTTTGCGGCGCCCGCTTGGCAATGGCTGCCAGCGTGGCATCATGAAAAATCACATAGGCGGGCAGGTTGTGCTCACGCGCCACCTCGGCGCGCCAGGCTTTCAGCGCGGCATAGCGCACCAAACCCTCTCCATCCAGCGCAATCGGCGCCTTGACCGCGGCTGAACCGGCACCCGGGCGCTTGGACTTGCGGCTGACCGGCGTTGACACCGATTCCCGCAGCTGCACCTGCACCTCGCCACGCAGGACGGCGCGGGACTGCTCGGTCAGCTGCAAGGTATTGAAGGCCTGTGCATCCACCGCCACCGCGCCCAGCGCAATCAGCTGGCGCAGCACCCCCCGCAGTTGAATTTCGCTGAAATCGGCGCCAATGCCGAAGGTGCTCAAGGACGTGTGCCCGTGCTGCGTGACCTTTTCGGTGGTTTTCCCCCGCACGATGTCCATCACGTGGCCGGCGCCGAAGGACATGCCGCTGGACTGCTGGATGCGGTAGATGGTGCTGAGCAGCTTGCGGGCGGCATCCGTGCCGTCCCAGACTTCCGGCGGGTTCAGGCAGTTGTCGCAGTTCCTGCATTGGTATCTGGCCCCCACGCTCGGCACTGCGTGTCCTCGCTGCCCCCCGAGGGGGTCGTCCCCGCCTTGGGGCGGCCCGTCGGCGGGGGGGGCACTTCCATACTCCTCCCCAAAATACGCCAGCAACCGCACCCGGCGGCAGTCGGTGGCTTCGGCCAGGCCCAGCAGGGCGTCGAGCTTGCCGCGCAGGCCCTGCTTGAACTCCTCACCGGCCGGACTCTCGTCGATCATGCGGCGCTGGTTGACCACGTCCTGCAGGCCGTAGGCCATCCAGGCGTAGGCCGGCAGGCCGTCGCGCCCGGCGCGGCCAGTCTCCTGGTAGTAGCCCTCGATGTTCTTGGGCATGTCCAGGTGGGCGACGAAGCGCACGTCAGGTTTGTCGATGCCCATACCGAAGGCTATTGTTGCGACCATGACGACACCTTCTTCGCGCAAAAAGCGGTTCTGGTGGTCCTGGCGTACCTTGTTGTCCAAGCCCGCGTGGTAGGGCAAGGCGTTGATGCCGGCATCCACCAGGGTCTGGGCCACGTCTTCCACCCGTTTGCGCGACTGGCAGTAGACGATGCCGGCATCGCCCTCATGCTCGCGCTCAATGAAGCGCAGCAATTGCTGCACGGCCTCGCGCTTTTCCACGATGGTGTAGCGGATGTTGGGTCTGTCGAAGCTGCTGACAAAGGCCCGCGCCTCCTGCAGTTGCAGGCGCTCCAGGATGTCGTCCTGGGTCAGCGCGTCGGCCGTGGCGGTCAGCGCCATGCGCGGCACACCGGCAAAGCGCTCATGCAAAACCGTCAACGCCCGGTACTCAGGGCGGAAGTCGTGGCCCCATTGGCTGACGCAGTGCGCCTCGTCAATGGCAAACAGGCTCAGTTGGTGGCGGTCATACAGCGCGTCCAGCAGCGCCAGAAACCGGGGGTTGGTGACCCGCTCCGGTGCCGCATACAACAGCGTGATGTCGCCGCGCAGCATGCGCTGCTCCACCTGGTAGGCCTCTTCGCTGCTCAGCGTGGAGTTCAAAAAAGCGGCACTGACACCGGCCTCGTGCAGGGCCCCCACCTGGTCGTGCATCAGCGCGATCAGCGGTGAAATGACCAGCGTCACCCCGTGGCCCGCGCGCTGGCGCGCGATGGCAGGAATCTGGTAGCACAGCGACTTGCCGCCGCCCGTGGGCATCAGCACCAAGGCGTCTCCACCATGGACCACATGCTCCACGATGGCTTGCTGGGGCCCGCGAAACTGCGCGTAGCCAAACACCTCTTGCAGGATGGCGTGGCAGGTCTGGCTGGCGGTCGGTAATTCGTTTGCTATCAAAATAGTAGCGTGGTATGCAATGTTTTCGAGGGCTAGCACCTCAAATCGCTGTGAACGATTGGCGCTGAACCGGCGTAGAAGCCCTATTGTCGGGCATGGAGTCGCCAGGGCTCCCTGTACGCAGCAGCAGCCGTGCACTAAAATCCGTTCTTCCCAAGGAGCGCTGCAGCGGCCGGGCACTGTGCACCACAGTATGCCAATGGCCGCCAGGCTTGGGTTTGTCAACCGCGCTCACTTGTCTACCGAGAAAGTGAGCCGCCGAATATGAAACCCGTTACCTACACCCGCGCCCAGGCCCTGCCCGGCATACTGGCCAGCCGCATCGCCATTCTGGATGGCGCCATGGGCACCATGATCCAGCGCTTCAAGCTGGGCGAGGCGCAGTACCGCGGCGAGGGTTACACCGGGCCTGGCAGCCAAGGTGATCGCTTCAAGGACTTCCACCGCGACGTCAAGGGCAACAACGAGTTGCTCAGCATCACCCGCCCGGACGTCATCACCGACATCCACGAGCGCTACCTGGCCGCTGGCGCCGACCTGATCGAAACCAACACCTTTGGCGCCACCACGGTGGCCCAGGCCGACTACGACATGGCCGATCTGGCCGTGGAGATGAACCTGGCTTCCGCCCGCCTGGCCCGCGCCGCCTGCGACAAGTTCTCCACCCCCGACAAGCCACGCTTTGTGGCCGGCGCGGTCGGCCCCACGCCGAAGACCGCCAGCATCAGCCCCGACGTCAACGACCCCGGCGCCCGCAACGTAACCTTTGAGGAACTGCGCCAGGCCTATTACGAGCAGGTGCAGGCCCTGGTGGAAGGCGGCAGCGACGTGCTGCTGGTGGAGACCATTTTTGACACACTCAACGCCAAGGCCGCGCTGTTTGCGATTGACGAATACTTCGAGGCCAGCGGCGAGCGCCTGCCCCTCATCATCAGCGGCACGGTCACCGATGCGTCCGGCCGCATCCTGTCCGGCCAGACCGTGACCGCCTTCTGGCACAGCGTGCGCCACGCCCAGCCACTGGCCATCGGCCTGAACTGTGCGCTGGGTGCGGCTCTGATGCGTCCCTACATCCAGGAGTTGAACAAGGTGGCGCCCGACACCTTCATCAGCTGCTACCCGAATGCCGGCCTGCCCAACCCCATGAGCGACACCGGCTTTGACGAGACGCCGGACGTGACCAGCCGCCTGGTGCGTGAATTTGCCGCCGAAGGCTTGGTCAACATCGTGGGTGGCTGCTGCGGCACGACGCCGGACCACATTGGCGCGATTGCCCACGCGGTGGCCCCATTGCCCGGACGCAGCCTGCGGCGCAATGTGTTTTACAGGGAAGCCGCCTGACGCGGGGTTTTTGGAAACTGCGGCGGTTCGCTATTGTTTAGATAGCGATAAACCCAGCATACGCGAGGGTTAGAGGCACATTTTATTGAATGCTCAAGGCCGCGGTACCAGCGAGCGGTCAATCTCCAGCTGCATGGCCTTGGCCAGCTTGGCGTACAGGCGCAGCTTGCGGGCGTTATCCCGCAGGCGCTCTGCCAGCCGGGCGGCAATGGCCAGCAGCAGCTTGGCGCCAATACGGGGCTCGTCGGTGATCAGCGCCTGCAAGGCATCGCGCGTGAGGATGGCGCACAGGGAATCCGTGCCGGTGGTGCACGACGCCGAGCGGGGCTCCTTGTCGACCAGCCCCACTTCACCGACCAGCGCACCAGGCCCCAGCACGCTGATGGTCAGCGGCTCGGTGCGGCTCACGGTCACGCTTTCCACCACGACTTCGCCCTCCAACAGCAGCGCCATGAAACCTTCGTCGACCGCATCGCCTTCGCGAATAAAGGTGGTTTCAGCCGGGATGAAGCGCGGCGTCATATAGCCCACCACCACGCGGGCTTCCTCCAGCGTCAGGTGGATCAGCGCATTGGGCGCCGTGAGCAGTTCGGCCGCCGTTTCAAAGGCGCGGGCATGCGGGTTTGTGGGGTTGTTTTCGTCAGAGTTCATGACCGTGGTGTCCGCCTCTTTGCCCGGCAGACGACGGCTGCGCTGTGGCAATGGTTGTGATGGTAAACCACCACGGCGCGCGCGGCACGCCGGTTCTCCCTTAAAATTGCGGCATCCAAGGAGCGTTGCAGCGGTCACACAGTGGTCCCGTCAGGCTTGGATGTCCCAACGACGCTCACCTGCCAGTGCTTTTTTACAGGTGAGATGCATGTCCTCTATTCCCGTTACCCCCATGATGCTGTCCGGTCTGGAGCCGGTCACCGTCGATGGCAATTCCCTGTTCGTCAACATCGGCGAGCGCACCAATGTCACCGGCTCCAAGGCCTTCGCCCGCATGATCCTGAACGGCGACTTCGAGCAAGCACTGGCCGTGGCGCGCCAGCAGGTGGAAAACGGCGCCCAGGTCATCGACATCAACATGGACGAGGCCATGCTGGACAGCCAGGCCGCGATGGTGCGTTTTCTCAATTTGATAGCGTCCGAGCCCGATATTTCTCGGGTTCCGGTCATGATCGACTCCAGCAAATGGAGCGTCATCGAGGCCGGCTTGCGCTGCGTGCAGGGCAAGGGCATTGTGAATTCCATCAGCATGAAGGAGGGCGAGGACGCCTTCCGCCAGCAGGCCAAGCTGGTGCGCCGCTACGGTGCCGCCGCCGTGGTCATGGCCTTCGACGAAAAGGGCCAGGCCGATACCTACCAGCGCAAGATCGAGATCTGCGAACGGGCTTACCGCATTCTGGTGGACGAAGTCGGCTTTCCGGCCGAAGACATCATCTTCGACCCCAACATCTTCGCCATTGCCACCGGGATTGAAGAGCACAACAACTACGCGGTGGACTTTATCGAGGCGACGCGCTGGATCAAGCAGAACCTGCCCGGCGCCAAGGTGTCGGGTGGCGTGTCCAACGTGAGCTTCTCCTTCCGCGGCAACGACCCGGTGCGCGAGGCCATCCACACTGTGTTCCTGTACCACGCGATTGCCGCCGGCATGGACATGGGCATCGTCAACGCCGGCATGGTCGGTGTCTACGACGACCTGGAGCCCGTGTTGCGCGAGCGGGTCGAAGACGTAGTGCTGAACCGCCGACCCGACGCCGGTGAGCGACTGGTCGAGATTGCCGAGACCGCCAAGAGCGGCGCCAAGGACGAGAGCAAGAAGCTGGAGTGGCGCGGCACGCCCGAGTCCCCGGCATCGGTGGCCCAGCGCCTGAGCCACGCCATGGTGCACGGCATCACCGACTTCATCACCGAGGACACCGAGGAAGCCTACCGCGAGATCCTGGCCAAGGGCGGGCGCCCGCTGCATGTCATCGAAGGCCCGCTGATGGACGGCATGAACATCGTCGGCGACCTATTTGGCCAGGGCAAGATGTTTTTGCCCCAGGTGGTCAAGAGCGCGCGGGTCATGAAATCTGCCGTGGCGCATTTGATTCCCTACATCGAGGAAGAAAAGCGGCTGGACGAAGCCGCCGGGCGCGATGTGCGCACCAAGGGCAAGATCATTATTGCCACCGTCAAGGGCGACGTACACGACATCGGCAAGAACATCGTCACCGTGGTCCTGCAATGCAACAACTTCGACGTGGTCAACATGGGCGTCATGGTGCCCTGCCACGAGGTGCTGGCACGCGCCAAGGTCGAGGGCGCCGACATCATTGGCCTCTCCGGCCTGATCACGCCCAGCCTGGAAGAGATGCAGTACGTGGCCGGCGAAATGCAGAAGGACGACTACTTCCGTATCAAGAAGATTCCTCTGCTGATCGGCGGCGCCACCACCAGCCGCGTGCACACCGCCGTGCGCATTGCGCCGCACTACGACGGCCCTGTCGCCTACGTGCCCGACGCCTCGCGCAGCGTGGGCGTGGCGCAAAGCCTGTTGGGCGATGGTGCCGCCCAGTTCATCGACGAGCTGAACCAGGACTACGCCCGCGTGCGCCACCAGCACGCCAACAAAAAGCAGACCCCGATATGGACGCTGGACAAGGCGCGTGCCAACAAGACTGTGGTGGACTGGAGCAGCTACCAGCCAAAGGCGCCTAAGTTCATTGGCCGGCGCGTCTTCAAGAATTTTGACCTGGGCGAACTGGCCAAGTACATCGACTGGGGCCCGTTCTTCCAGACCTGGGATCTGGCCGGCCCGTATCCCCAGATCCTGGACGACGCGGTCGTCGGTGCCGAGGCCAAGCGCGTCTTTGCCGACGGTCAGGCCATGCTGAAGAAAATTGTCGAAGGCCGCTGGCTGACCGCCAACGCCGTGGTCGCCTTGTACCCCGCCAACAGCGTGGACGAAGACGACATCGCCTTCTACACCGACGAGACCCGTACCGAGCGGGCCCTCACCTGGTACGGCCTGCGCCAGCAGACCGAGAAGCAGGTGGTGGACGGCCAGCAGATGCCCAGCCGCTGCCTGGCCGATTTCGTCGCACCGCGGCATGCTATTAATTCAGGAGCGCATCACGCAGATTCCACGAGGGCTAGCGGCCAGAATGGCTTGGAGGTTCTGGACTACGCCGGTCTCTTCGCCGTCACCGCCGGCATTGGCGCCGACAAGCGCGCCCAGGCCTTCGAAGCCGCGCACGACGACTACTCGTCCATCCTGCTCAAGTCGCTGGCCGATCGGCTGGCCGAGGCCTTTGCCGAAGCCTTGCACCAGCGCGTGCGCACCGACCTGTGGGGCTATGCGGCGCAGGAGTCACTGGGAGCAGAGGCCCTGATTGCAGAGAAATACCAGGGTATTCGCCCGGCGCCCGGCTACCCGGCCTGCCCGGACCACAGCGTCAAGAAGGAGATGTTTGCGCTGCTGCAGTGCGAGGAAGTCGGCATGGGTGTGACCGAAAGCCTGGCGATGACCCCGGCCGCCAGCGTCAGCGGCTTCTACATCGCCCACCCGGACAGCACTTACTTCAGCGTCGGCAAGATTGGCGACGACCAGCTGCAGGACCTGGCGCAGCGTCGCCACATGAACGCCAGCGAATTGCAGCGCCTGCTGGCGCCGAATCTCTAAGAATGAAGACGACATGGATGGCCGCCACGCTGGCCAGCGCGCTGCTGGTGCTGGCGTTCCCCGCTTCGGCGCAAGGCGCATTCAAATGGGTGGACGCCGACGGCACCAGGAAATCCCCAGAGCAACTGAAGACATGCGCGAAGTCGGACAGCGCAACACCAAGGACGGCTATATGAGCCAGGCCGAGCTGGACACCACGTCCGCCAAGTTCCGCAAAGCCAAGTCCGAGACCACGCTGGGCGACTGCGAATCCTCCACGGGCAACAAGCGGGCCTTCTACCAGTGCATGTCCAGCGACCGCAACCACATCAGCGGGTGTGGCAGCAAGTACAAGTTTTAAGGCTGGCACCTCCCGAGATGCATCGTATTGGGCGCACCAACAAAAAAACCACCCTGCGAAGGGTGGTTTTGGTGGCGAAAGGCAATTTAACAGGTGGCTGTCGACGCAGCCGCATTCAATGTGATAACGGGCGCCGCGTTGGCCGCAGGACTGGTGTAGGTAATCGTGCAGCTGGCTGGCGTCGTCGCACCCACCGGCGTGATGGTCAAAGTAGATCCGGCTGCCGCGCCACCACCGGTGGCAAAAACACCGTCGACGGCTGTCGCGATGGTCGCGCCCGGCGCCATGTTGATAGCCGCCAAAATGCCAAGGCCTGGTGGCAACAAAGCTTGCGGGTACCGGTTGACCATGGCGATGGCTGTCCCATCCATGTTGGCGGTACCGCCGACCGCGGTACATGGGCCAGCGGGCGTCGCCACCAGGTCCAGCTCACAGCGCGCCCTGGCCAAGGCGGCAGCCGAGCTAAGTGCCCCACGAATGGCATTCATTTTTGCCAGACGCGCGTCGGCCTGCATGGTGACATATTTTGGAAGCGCAATGGCCGCCAAGATAGCGATGATAGTGATCACGATCACCAATTCGATGATCGTAAAACCGGTTTGTTGTTTGCGTGCCATGGGGTGTCTCCTGGAGTCGGGAGTTGCAGTATATCGCCAGCACCAAGGATGGTGTGCGCATGAGGGCACGGAAAGCCCTTTATCTGCTTGCTTTGCGCGCTATCATTTTTGACTTTTCCATCCAAAACTGAATCCGGTTTACCGCCGGTTACACATTGGAAGGCGTCTGGGCGCAGTGCGTGTGCGCCTCGGTCGGGTTGACTGCGTTGTTAGGGTTCAACTAGAAGGACCCCCTATGTCGACGACCCCCCTATATTCTCCCGGCACTGTTCAGACCGCTCCCAACCGCTGGTTGTGGGCGGCGGTTGGCGCCTTGGGCGCCACCGTGCTGGCCCTGGGCGTGGCGCTGGTGCAAATGCGCTCCGCCCCAACACCCTCGCCCACGCCTGTGTCCAGCATGCCGGCACTGAATGCGCCTGCGGCGGCAACGGCCAGTTCACCAGCGCCCATCGCTGCGCCAGTTGCCTCAACGTCAAATGAGCCTGCAGCCCTCTCCAAACCCGCACACGCCACTCCCAAAAAGGTACCATCCAAGAGCGCAACCCCGGTTTCCCCACCGGCGCCTGTGGCGCCAACCGCCGTTAACACACAGCCCGTTGCAGCGGCCACCCCCATGCCACCTCCGCCCCCACGTGTCATCTGTGCCAATTGCGGCACAGTAACGGCCGTCACCCCTGTGCAACGCGATGGCGCAGGCAGCGGGGCCGGTGCGGTGGCGGGCGCCGTGCTGGGCGGACTGTTGGGCAACCAGGTGGGCGGCGGCACGGGCAAGACCATTGCAACCGTGGTTGGTGCGGTCGGTGGTGGCTACGCTGGCAACACCGTGGAAAAGCGCATGAAGAAAGAAACCGTCTACCACATCGACTTGCGTATGGAAGACGGCTCCACCATGCGACTGGAGCACGCCAGCCCCCTGTCGATCGGTGCCCACGTGACCGTGAACAACGGCGTCATCACACCGTAACGCCGACCAGCTTCCGGTAGAGACGCACGATCTGTGCGTCTCCTGCCTCGCCAGAGGCCCGCCATGGGTTTCCAATAGGTGGTTCTTGCGCCGCGTGCTATTATTTTTGCCTACACGCACAAGGAACAAGCGCATGAACATGGCAGCTAGCGCGCCCCCCGCGCCGGACGCTCCACGCCCGGCACCGGGCCGTCCCGAGAAACTGCGTCTGGGCGATGTGCTGGTGCAACAACGCCTGATCTCGCAAGAACAGTTGCAACAGACCTTGGATCTGCAGCGCACCACCGGCAAGAAGATGGGCCGCCTGCTGATCGAGACCGGCATCATCACCGAAGAACTGCTGGCCAACGGCCTGGCGCGCCAGCTGCGCATTCCCTTCGTCAACCTAAAGACCTTTCCGTTTCGTGCGGACGTGGTCAAGCTGCTGCCCGAATCCGCCGCGCGCCGCTTCAAGGCCCTGGTGCTGGAAGACAAGGGCGACACGCTGCTGGTGGCGCTGGGCGACCCGCTGGACCTGTTTGCCTTTGACGAACTGAGCCGCATCCTCAAGCGCAACATCGCCATTGCGGCGGTCCCCGAGAGCGGATTGGTCCCGGCCTTCGACCGCCTGTACCGGCGCACCGAGGAAATCAGCGGCCTGGCCCGCGCCCTGGAGAAAGACCTGGGCGACGCCGTCGACTTTGGCGAACTCACCGCCACCGTGGGCCTCGAAGGCGCGCCGGTGGTGCGCCTACTGCAGTCGCTGTTTGAGGATGCCACGCAGGTGGGCGCCTCCGACGTGCACATCGAGCCGCAGGAAGACGGCTTGCAGGTGCGCGTGCGCGTGGACGGCGTGCTGCAGGTACAGACCCAGGCCGACAAGCGCATCGGCGCGGCGCTGGCCCAGCGCCTCAAGCTCATGGCCGGGCTGGATATTTCCGAAAAACGCCTGCCGCAGGACGGCCGCTTCAGCGTGCGCATCAAGGAGAGCACGATTGACGTGCGCCTCTCCACCCTGCCCACCGTCTATGGCGAAGCCGCGGTCATGCGGCTGCTCAACCAGGGCGCGGGTATGCGCCGCCTGGACAGCATTGGCATGCCCGACGCCATGCTCAAACGCTTTCGCGAAGTACTGGGGCGCAGCGCCGGCATGGTGCTGGTCACCGGGCCTACCGGCTCGGGCAAGACGACCACGCTGTACGCGGCCCTGGCCGAAATCAATGCCGCCGAGCTCAAGGTCATCACGGTCGAAGACCCGATTGAATACCGCCTGCCCGGCCTGTCGCAGGTGCAGGTCAATGACAAGATCGAACTGACCTTTGCCCGCGTGTTGCGCGCCGTGCTGCGCCAGGACCCGGACGTGGTGCTGGTCGGCGAAATGCGGGACGCCGAAACCGCCGAGATCGGCATGCGCGCAGCCATCACCGGCCACCTGGTGCTGTCCACGCTGCACACCCGCGACGCCATGAGCACGCCGTTCCGTTTGCTGGACATGGGCGTGCCACCGTTCATGGTGTCGACTTCCCTGCAAGCGGTCATCGCCCAGCGGCTGGTGCGCCTGAATTGCAAAGAATGTGCTGCGCCACACAAGCCTTCACCGCAAGAACAGGGTTGGCTCGACACCATGCTGGCTGAGGGCGAAACCGCCGCACCCAAGCGCGGCATGGGCTGCTCGGCCTGCAATGGCACAGGCTATTCCGGGCGCCAGGGCGTGTATGAACTGCTGGAGATGGACGCCGAGCTGACCCACGCCGCGTCGCACTCCGACCCCGCCGCCTTCATGCGCACCGCGCGCGAACGGATGAAGGGGCAGACCATGGCGTTTCATGCGCTGGAACTGGTCCGCCAGGGCAAGACATCACTGGCCGAGGCCCTGCGCGTCGGCTTTGATGTGGGTGACTCGGACGCGGAGACTTAAACCTCCATGGCAGTCTTCGAGTGGCGGGGCCGAAACAACCGGGGTGAAGCCGTCGATGGCCAGTTGGAGGCGATGACCGAAAACGGCGTCGCCGACCAGCTCAAGACCATAGGCGTCACGCCGGTGCATATTGCGCTGGCCAAAGTTCAAACCGAGGAAGCGACCGAGAACTGGTTTGCCCGCCTCAACCGCAAACCGGTGGTGGACGAGGACCTGATGGTCTTCTCGCGCCAGATGTACACGCTGAACAAGGCGGGGGTGCCCATCTTGCGGGCCTTCTCGGGCTTGCAGGCATCGGCCACCAAGCCGGCCATGGTCGATCTGCTGAAGGACATCCGCTCCAGCCTGGACCAGGGCCGTGAACTGTCCGCCGCCATGGCGCGGCATATTGACCTGTTCGGCGGCTTCTATATCTCAATGATCAAGGTGGGCGAAATGACCGGCCGGCTCACTGAGGTGTTTTTGCGCCTGAACGAGCACATGGAGTTCGAGCGCGATGTGCGCGAGCGCATCAAGCAGGCCACGCGCTATCCCATTTTTGTGATCATTGCGATGGTGATCGCCGTGATCATTCTCAATATCTTTGTGATCCCCGTTTTTGCCAAGGTGTTTGCCGGCTTTAACGCGCAGTTGCCCCTCATCACGCGCGGCCTGCTGGGGTTTTCTGCCTGGATGATCAAGTGGTGGCCGCTACTGATTGCTGCGGGCGTTGGGGCCGGAATCGCTGTGCGCGCCTACCTGCGCACCACCGAGGGCCGCTACCGCTGGGATTCACGCAAGCTCAAATTGCCCATCATCGGCGAGATCATCCTCAAGGCCACACTGGCCCGGTTTGCCCGCAGCTTTGCCCTTTCCAGCCAGAGTGGCGTGCCCCTGGTGCAAGCCCTGACCGTGGTGGCGCAAACGGTGGACAACGCTTTCATCGGGTCGCGCATTGAGCAGATGCGCGATGGCATTGAACGCGGCGAAAGCATATCGCGCTGCGCGGCGGCAACGGGGGTCTTCACTCCCGTGGTGCTGCAAATGATCAACGTGGGCGAAGAGACCGGTGAACTGGACAACCTGCTGTTCGAGATTGCCGGCATGTACGAGCGCGAGACCGACTACAACATCAAGGGCTTGTCTGCCGCCATAGAGCCCATCTTGCTGGCGGTCATTGGCGTACTGGTGCTCTTGCTGGCCTTGGGCGTATTCCTGCCATTGTGGAACCTGGGGCAGGCTGCCATGGGCAGAAGCGGCGGCTAGGTCTATGGCGGCGGCAAGCCCCTGGCAGAATCATCGCCTGCTGGAATGGGCGCTGGTTACCGCAGTGCTGGTCGCACTGATTGGGGCGTTTGAGCGCCAGGTCGGAGTCGTGCAAGGGCAAGCCGAAAGGCTCACCGTGCAACTGACCCTCAAAGCCTTGCGCGATACCTTGACCCTGGAGCAACTGCTCAGAACCACACGGCCGCCTGGCAGATCCACAGAGCCCAAGACCATCAATCCGTTTGCCCTGCTGCAGGGTACAACCAACTTTGCCGGCAATTCATCGATGGCAGCGGTGGGCACGGTGCCACCCGGCAATTGGATCTTCGACCCCGACTGTGGTTGCATCGGCTACCGCCTGCGGTATCCGCAGGGGTTGGAGCCGACCCAGGAGGCGGATGCCATCTGGTTTCGGGTGGAAGCTGTCAACGGTGTTTTTCGCCTGTCCCCCCTAGCCAACTACCGCTGGTTTGAGCAGGTTTTGCGCTGACGCAAGGCATGATAAACGGCAAATTTGTGAACTAATTCATACATTTGGCACCCAAACTTCACGCACAACTCGATGTAGGAGTACTAGAATTTGACGGTAAGTGCGATCTTTGCGGTCGTTGGTCCCGGGCAAGCCTGCCGGGTGCGGTGGGATATTCATTAAAAGGTGACTACTATGAAACAAAACCAAGGCGGTTTTACCCTGATTGAGTTGGTGATGGTGATTGTTATCTTGGGCGTGCTGGCGGCAGTTGCCTTGCCCAAGTTTGTGGATTTGAAATCGGACGCTTCCAAGGCTGCTGCTGACGGCACAGCCGGGGCTCTTTCCTCCGCCAACTCGATCAACTATGCAACCTGCTCGATCAAGTCGTTTGCGGCTGGTAACGCAAAGTGCAAAGTGGTTGCAACCTGCAAAGATGTGGGTACTTTGATGCAGCCGACCATGGCGTTTACGGTCGGCGCCGTTCCCGCCACTACCACCACTGGCATTTTGTATCTTGCGGTCGATTCTGCCGCAACGGCTGCTGGAACAACGTGTACTGGTGTTTATGGGGACGGGGCCGCCGGGCAGGCCCTGGTCTTTACCGCGATCCTCACCAGCTAGCCAGACACGGTTCAAGTTATTGAACCAGTCGCAACAGGGTTTGGTATTTCGAGACCTTAAAGAAGCCGCCCACTTGGGCGGTTTTTTTATTGTGATGGTCCTGGTCTCCTCGACGACTTTTGTGACTACACGTCGCCGATGCATGCGACCTGATCCGATAGTGAGTTAAGTTGCTATTTTTTTGGAATGTGTTCTTAACGCCATGCAAATCTACGATCTGCCCAGTTGCGCAAATCCCCCGGGGCATAGCCGCCGTTGGGTGCAACTCGGCTTTACTTTGATCGAGTTGATCATGGTGATCGTGATCCTGGGTGTTCTGGCAGTGTTTGCCGCTCCAAGAATCTTTGACAACAGCACCTTTACCGGGCGCGGTCTGCATGACGAAACCATGGCACTGTTGCGCTTTGGGCAGAAAACCGCGATTGCGCAACGGCGCACAGTTTGCGTAACGGTGAATGGCACCGGCATCACCATGACCATGTTTAAAGACAATCCAGCGCCTGCTACCTGTGCCGCCGCGACAGCGGCGCAAGCACCGACCTTGACACCGCCCTTTACGCCCAAGAATGGCACAGGATTGGCCGGCCCGGCAGCACCCTTTCAATTCACACCCCTGGGAAGCACGGATCAGGGAAGCGCGATCACCATCACGGTTGCCAATAGCACCCCCATTACCGTGGCGCCCGACACTGGGTATGTCTATGACTAGTCACCGCCAGCATGGATTCACGTTGATCGAGCTCATCATATTTATTGTGATTGTGGGAGTTGGGGTCGCGGGTGTCTTGTCGGTCTTTACGACCAGTGTCACATCCAGTGCAGATCCGATCGTGCGAAAGCAGGCGCTGTCCATTGCAGAGTCTCTGCTGGAGGAGATCCTGCTCAAGGATTTCAAAGACCCTAATGGGGGAACAAATGGCGTGTCGACGTGTACCTTGGCCGCCGGCAGCAATCGATCCCTTTGGGACGATGTATGTGACTACAACACGTATACGTCCACTGGCATTACTGATGTGCAAGGCAACAGTGTTGCCAGCTTGAGTGGCTACCAGGTCCTGCCAGCGGTTGCGGTAACCACGGTGGCCGTGGGTGGCGTGAACCTCAAGCGCGTTGTAGTTTCTGTCACAGACACCCAAAACAACGTGATCAGCATTACCGGGTATCGGGGTGACTATTAAGTGCGACTTGCAATGAAGCCTTTTATTACCCATACAGCAGGACAACGGGGCTTTACGCTCATCGAGTTGATCATGGTCATCGTGCTCATGGGCGTGATCGGCGGGATTGTGTCGGTCTTCATGCGCGGTCCGATCGATGCCTATTTGAGCAGCGGGCGACGCGCTGCGTTGACCGACGTGGCCGACACCACCGTGCGGCGTATTGCGCGCGATTTGCACCGGGCGCTACCGAACAGTATTCGGTCCAACGCCACGTGCGCGAAAAGTCTGGAATTCATACCCACCAAAACCGGTGGAAGATATCGGGCGGAAGGCACCAATGCCCTGACATTCAGCGTACCGGGGGTGCTCAGCTTCAACATGTTGGGCGACAACGCCACGTTTGCAGGCCCCGCATTCGCATTGCCCAATGACCAGATCATTGCCGTTGGCGATCTGGTGGTGGTGTACAACCTAGGTATACCGGGGGCCGATGCCTATACCGGGGACAACACGGCACCGATCACCGCGATTGGTGCGGCCGTCGCAGGCGAGACACCGATCAGCTTCTTCCCGGCCAGACAGTTTCCGTTGGAATCCGGTAGCAAGCGCTTCCATGTGGTTGCGGCCAACGAGCAAATGGTGACCTACCAGTGCGATACCGCCACCAACACGCTGTATCGCAATGCGTCTACCACGATGACCGCACCCACCAGCTGCACAGCCGGATCAATTGTTGCGACCAACGTAAATTGCGCAGGAACGTCTTTTGCCTTTTCTCCCACAGACCTGCAACGCAATGCAATCGTCACCATGGTGCTGAGCATTCAGGACAGCACTGCCACGGAGACCGTCAACTTGCAGCACGAAGTGCACGTGGACAACACACCATGAAGCCATCACGAACCCAACAGGGCTTTGCAGCGATTGCGGCCATTTTTCTGATCGTCGCGCTCGCGGCCTTGGGTGGCTACATGGTCTCGTTTTCCAATTCACAGCAAATCACGTCGGCCCAGGATGTGCAAGGTTCACGTGCCTATTGGGCGGCACGGGCGGGACTGGAGTGGGGCGTTGCCAACCACGTGGCGGCTGCGGCTTGCAGCGCCGCGTCGACGGCCTTGGCCATTGAAGAATTTACTGTAACGGTGACCTGCAGGATGGCTACCTATGCAGATTCCGGAATCACACCAGGGGTCTCGCCCAGAATATTCCAGTTCACGGCCACAGCGGTATCCGGCGGAGCGCCGGGCGGCATAGGCTACATAGAGCGCAGTGTGTCAACATCGTTGGAGATATAGCCGTGCACCAGCCCCTTCTGTATTTCAGGTTCGTACTGCGGTGCTTTGTCGGGTTGGGCTGGGCCTGGCTGGGCCTGGCCGTTGCGCCAGTCCATGCACAAACTACCTATGCCTACCGCAACGATGTGTTTGCATATGACACCCCCAGCGGAGCGGCAAGCAGCGTCACTTGGCACGCTAGCGGCGCGTCGCCGGGGTGTACCAGCTACCAGAATGGAGATGACGATTGGGCCGACATAGCACTTCCAGGTGGATTCACGTTTACCTTTGGTGGTGTGGCTTACAGCAGCGTGCGCGTGTATTCAAACGGAATACTGGCGTATGGCGCCGATGTATCGGGTTTTCACCGCGACTATAGTTCCCAGGCACTGCCCATCACAGCGGCGGCGGGGGGGGCTCCGACGGGTTGCCCCAACGCCGTGCCACAAAAACTGATGCTGCCATACTGGCTAGACATCGTCGCTGGCTCGGCCAACTCCACTGCCGGGGCCTCGGTGCAATATGAATTGCTTGGTACTGCGCCCAATCGCCGCTTTGTCATCTCCTGGGTCAACGTCAAGCTGTACAACACGACCACCCGTTACAACTTTCAGGTGCAGCTGTTGGAGAGCACGACTGGCGTCAACGGCAACTTTCGCTACCAGTACACCACAGGCTCTTCAACGGGGTCGGGCGCCACCGTGGGCGTGCAGCTCACCACCACCGATTTCACACAATACGCCTACGACCAGAACTTCATTGATACGACCGTCGGTACCGCCGTACTGTGGTATCCGGCCAACCAACTGGCGACCAAGAGTGCGGAATACCGCTTCGACGAAGGTGCCTGGACAGGTGTCGCGGGGGAGATCAAGGACACATCGGGCAACGGGCAACATGCGTCTCGCATTGGGCTTGCCGCCAGCGTCGCACCCGGCCTTTTTCCCGGAGGCAAGTTGTGCCGGGGCGGCAGCTTTCCCCTTAACACCCTGAACACCACCATCGGGGCGGTGGCCACACCCATCACCCCTGGCAACCAGGGTTCAATCGATTTTTGGTTCAATTCCAATGTTGCCTGGAACGCCGCCGGTTCCGCTGCGATGCTGCTGGATGCCACCACCGTGGCCAACCGCCCGTTCTTCCTGATGAAATCGGCTGCGGGGGCACTCACTTTCGCCGTAACCGACACCGTGGGGGCCACCGTCACTGCGACCGCACCCGCCAAAACCTTTGCGGCAAACACCTGGCACCACATCGGCATTGCCTGGAACGTACGCGCTGGCACCAACCAGACGGTTTTGCAAATCTTCCTGGATGGTGTGCTGCAAAACGGAATCCCCACCCGGGGCACTACCAATGGCTTCATGCCCGGGCTGAGCACCATCTATGTTGGCGACAACCGCACGTCGGGCATTACACCCACCGGTGGGACGCCCAACAGCGCCAACGGCAGCATTGATGAGGTCTACATCTATGGCGTAGAAATCAGCGCGCCCCAGGCCTTGGCCGACATGAACCTGACCCGGTCATCTTGCACCTCGCTAGACCACTTCCATATTGTTCACGATGGCACAACCTCCAGCTGCACAGGACCCGCCAGCATCACCATCGAAGCACACGACTCAACGCATGCCTTGTTCACACTAGCGGGCACCAGCATGAATCTCAGCACCACACCAGCCCGCGGCACCTGGTCCAATGTGGCGGGAGGTGCCATTAACTCGCTCACGTCTATCGTCGCGGGAGCTGGAACCGCGAGCTATTCCTTTGCCAACGAAACCAGCGTCACATTCGGTTTGAGCGACAACCTGACCGGGGCCTTGAACATCAACGCCACTTCAGGCGCCATCACAGAGCACACTGGCGCAGCGGGCGCATGCATCGCCGCAGACTATACAACTGGCACAACATGTGACGCCAGCCGCAACTTTTTGTGCGCGGTACCGTTTGGGTTCAACTGCGTGGAGAGTGGAGCCGCTGCGCTGACAGGGCATCTGTACACCAAGCTGGCCGGAACCGCATTCGCATTCGACGTGGTGGCGCTCAAGGACGCCAACAGCGACGGCACCGCAGACGCGGTGGAAACTTTGTATGCATCGGACGTGGACAAGAACGTTACTGTGGAACTGGTGGATGGCTCCGGGGCAACGGCATGCGCGTCTCGCACGGCCATTAGCCCAGCGGTCAGCCAGACGCTGACCTTTACCAAGACCGGTCAACCCACGGACCTGGGACGAAAAAGCACTGCGGCCATGACCGTGGCCAAGGCTTACCCTGATTTGCGTTGCCGGGTGACCGACGCCAACCAAGCGCCAAGCATAGTTGGATGTTCCACAGACAACTTTTCGGTACGCCCGTCGGCGGTTACCTTGGTGACCACGGCCACCGCTGCTGCGCCATCGTCAACGGCCACACCAACCATCAAAGCAGGCGCCAACTTCAGCTTGCAGGCCACGACCAGCACGGGCACCAACTATGCAGGAACCTTGACCCGGGATGCCACCAAGCTGACAGCCCAGATCACGTCGCAGGATACCTCTGTAGCCCCCGGTGGCACCGTAGGTACCCTCGGCCCCGCCACGCTGATCGGGAACGCGGCGGCTGTCAACGCCACCTACTCCGAAGTGGGCTACCTGTATCTGGCTGCGGGCGCATACCGCGACGATAGCTACACCGCGGTGGATAGTGGCGCAGGCGATTGCGTGACCAGCACCGCCAGCGATGCCAACCTGTCAGACGTCGTAGCCAGCAACAAATATGGCTGCAGCGTCGGCAACAAGACCGCCGTGTCTTTGGGCCGGTTTATTCCTGACCACTTCGACACCGCGGCAACCGGGCCACTGACCTGTGCCGTGACGGTGGGGACCCTCGGTGTTACCTCAGGGTCGACGGCGGTGACGGGCACCGGTACAGCATTTCTGTCAGCCCTATCACCCGGCAACACGATTCAAATTGGCGGTGTGGAGTACGTCGTAGCCGCGGTTCCCAGTGCCACCTCTTTGACTTTGTCCACACCCTATGCCGGGGCAACTGCGAGTGGCTTGGCTGTGAATGCTTGCCCGGCCGGGGGAATGGTCTACTCAGGCCAGGCCTTCAGCGCCCAGGTCAACGCCAGGAATCTGGCGGGCGCGCTTACGACAAACTATGCCGACAAGTTCGCCAAAGTAGTGACTTTGAGCGCAGCGGCGACCAAAGGCGGAACGACGATTGCAACCACTGCACCTGGCGGGACTATGTCGGCGAACGTGGCTGCGGCAACGACTTTTACCAATGGTTCGAATGCTGCGTCACTGGCCGCACCCCTCTTCACATTCGCCACCGCCCCGACACTGCCGACCAGTGTCTTTGTCCGTGCGACCGACACCGACGGCGTGGTGTCATTGCGCGCACCTGCTGCGACTTCGGTCGAAGGCGGCGTCAAGGTGGTGAGTGGCCGCATCCGGATACCCAATGCCTACGGTTCCGAGCGCTTGCCGCTCCCCATGACCGCAACCGTGCAGTACTACAACGCGGGCGCCAATTGGGTGACCAGCGCGACGGACAACATTAGCGCATTCAACAGCAATCTGACCGGTGCAGGCGGCAATGTCGTGGCCAACATCGTCAATGGCCTTGGCGGTGGGGTGGCGGTGGTCAGCCCGGGCCCTGTAACCGTGGTTGCAGGCGTCAGAACCTTTACCTTGGCCGCACCGGGTGTGAGCGGCAATGTCAACATCTCTCTCAATGCACCGATTTACCTGCCGAGCACAGTCGGCCTCGCAACTTTTGGCATCTTCAGAAGCCCCCTGATCTACCGCCGCGAGAACTATTGACGCAAATAGGCGTCGAAATTGCCAGACAATGAAGCAAAGCCCGTCAATCGGTGACATGATTGCGTCGACAGCTATTAAAATGAGAGCAAATTTTCAATTGCTATGCCGCCCATGATTGAATCAATCCGTCCTCACCACCAGCCCGCCCCGCAGGAGCGCATCTAGGCATGCGCTGGCCCTGGACAGGCAAGTCATCGCAAGACCAGGTCATCGCTTCCTGGTCGGCTGGCACGTTCGCGTATCTGAGAGCAAAGGCCAGTTCAGAGGGCTTGTTCGCGGTTCAGCAAATGGGGGTGGAGCACCAGGGCGCGGACAGCATGGAAGACTTTGTGCGCCGCTTGCAGGGCCTGGGTCTCAAAGGCCTGGTGGGGCACATCATGCTGCGCCCTGAGCAATACCAACTGCTGCAAATCGACAGCCCGCCCGTCGCACCCGAAGAGCTGCGGGCTGCAGCCCGCTTCCAGATTCGGGAGATGGTCAATGTCCACATCGACGACATCACACTGGATGTGATGCAGGTGGGTGACGGGCAGCAAAAAGGCCCCAACCACCTGTTCGTGGTGGCCGCCAAGAATGAAGTCGTGCGCGAGGTGATGACCCTGGGCGATGCCCTGAACTGGAAGGTTCCGGTGATCGACATCCAGGAAACCGCCCAGCGCAATCTGCAAAGCGCATTGGCCCGGCACGATGGCCGACTGGACCGCGCGGACGCCGCCTTGGTCATTTCGGATGAGCGCCAGGCGGTGCTGACCATCAGCGCCAATGAAGAACTGTTTTTTACCCGGCGCCTGGACTTGCCAGCCGGCTTTTTGACCATGCCCTGGGGTGCCGTCCATGACGCCACGGCCGATGCCGTGCCCGATGCATTCACACCCGTGGGTGAGTACGTGCCCGACTACGCGGGAGGGGGAACCCTGGGCACCGCCCCGTCGTCCGACCATGGCGACGCGGATCGGGTCCAGCGCTTTGTGGTGGAGGTGCAGCGCTCCCTGGATTTGTGGGACCGCACCTGGTCCAGCATGCCCCTGGGTGGGCTGCGCGTCACGGCCGGTGACCGCTCTGCAGAGCTTGCAACCTGGTTGAGCCGCGAGATGGGACAAGCCGTCACTGCCATGGCCCTGGAAGAGCAGTTCCCGGGCCTGCACGCCATCCCCATGGCCGACCAGATTTATTGTTTGCCCCTGCTGGGGGTGCTGTTGCGCACCGAAACCCGCAAGCTGTAGGCCTGCTGACCACCACCCACCATGCCCCAGCAAATCAATCTTTGTACGCCGATACTGCTAACGCAAAAGCGTTACTTCTCCGCGCACACCATGGCCATTGCGCTGGCGGTCTTCCTGGTGCTGGGCGGGGCACTGTGCGGCACCTGGGTCTGGAATCTGGACCGCGGCACTGAAGCGTTCAACCAGTCCATCAGTGCACAGGCCCGAGACGTGGAGAGCCTCAAGGCCGCCATCCAGCGAAGCCAGGCCAGCGCAGCCCCCGCGGACCCGGCGCTGCTGGCGCAATTGCAGGAACGGCGCAATGCGGTTGAGCAGCGCGAGCAGCTGAAGCAGGCATTGGTCGAGGGCATGTTCCGCCCCGGTTGGGGTCACTCGGATCGGCTGACCTGGGTGGCACGCAGCATTCCGGCACCGGTCTGGATTACCGATGTGCGGATGGACGGCACCCGCTTCGAAGTCACCGGCTTCACGCTGGAGCCTGCGGCGCTGAATGACTGGGTGGACAAGCTGTCGGCCAGCCCGCTGATGCAAGGCCTCAAACTGGCTACCGTGAAAGTGGAGAATGCCACGGCGGCGACGGTCACCGTACCCAGCGCTGCCGCTTCCGCTGCGTCGGCACCCCAGGCTGCGCCGCGTGCCGTCTGGTCCTTCAACCTGGTCAGTATCGAGCCGACTGCAATCGTTGACAAAACAGCGCCCAGCGCACCCGGGGCAAAACCATGAAACAGCAATGGCAAAAACTGGCGCTGCGCGTGGATGCCATGCAACTGCGGGAGCGGGTGTTCCTGTTTCTGGCCATCCTCGTCTGCGCACTGGCGTTGGCAGACACGGTGTGGATCTCACCCGCGCAACTGGCTAACCAGCAAGCCAAGCTACGCTTTGCGGCGCAGGGCACTGAGCTGCAGCGCCTGCGTGACGAATTGAAAGCCGTGGCGCAACCCGTGGACGCCGGCAAGGTGGTACGCGACCAGATCGCCGAGGCCAATCAGCGCCTGGAAGCCATCAACCAGGACATCAAGGCGGTGGCACCACAGGCCGAGGGTGGGCCGGCCATTGAACAAGCCCTGGTGCAGTTCTTGCGCCACCAGGAAGGCCTGACCCTGATCAGAACCGCGACGCTGGCGCAGGACGTGGTCAGCCCCAAGGCTACGACGGCATCGGCAGCCAGCACGGCTGCCCCGGCGGTCCTGTCGCGCAGAGGCCTTGAACTCAGCGTGGCCGGCTCCTATGCCGAACTGGTGCGCTATGTCCGCACGCTTGAAAACGCCCTGCCCACCATGCGCTGGGGCAATCTGCAAATCAAGACCACCAAACAGGCGCCCGAAATGACGCTGCAGGTCTACGTCGTGGGGGTGCCACCATGATCCAGGCCCCGTATTCCCGCGTTCTGGCCATGGCCGGTTTGGCCGTGACCCTGTTGTTGAACGGTTTGCCCCTGGCAGCCCAGGAAGCCCGGGACCCCACCGTGGAGCCTGCTGAGAGCATGTCTGGCGGGTCGTTGCCCAAGGCGGTTGAAGGCATGTCGGTGATGGTGCGTGGCGACCAGTCATTCCTGATGGTCGGCACGCGCCTGTATGCGCCCGGTGACATGGTGGGCAACCTGCAGGTCAGACGCATCACCGAGACCGAAGTCTGGTTGCACGACGGCAAGGCCCTGATCAAGGTGCCACGCTTTGCAGGCATCACCCGCAAGACGATTGCCGCCAAACCCCTGTGCGGGGTCGCGTCTGCCACCCTGTGCCAAGATACCCCCCCGTGAGATTCACGCACATGATTACCAAAGCCGCCACCATGACGAAAATGTTTCCACCGGGCCCATCGGTCGGCGCCCTGATCGTTGCAAGTCTGCTTGCCGGTTGCGCTGCGGATCGCCCCTTGCGCACCCCCGATGTCAGCGATGCGGTACGGGCCGAGCTAGCCGCCCCCGCGGTCCGGCCGTCGGCCGTCGTGCCCACCAAGGTGAGCGACGCCCTGGCCGAACCAGCCCCCAAGGCCATGCCAGCACCCGCCGAGCCCAAACTGGATTTGCTGGTCAACGATGCCCAGGCCCGCGAAGTTTTTCTGGCCATCGTGGCCGACACCCGCTACAGCATGCTGATGCACCCCGACGTCTCGGGCAAACTGTCGGTCACGCTGCGGGGCGTCACCGTCACCGAGGCGCTGGAGGCGATTCGCGACGTGTATGGCTACGACTTCAAAATTGAGGGACGCCGCATCGTGGTCTATGCCCCGACGCTGCAAACCAGGGTGTTCACCATCAACTACCCGCACGCCTTGCGTGAGGGAACCAGTGAATTGCGGGTGTCGTCAGGCGCGTCCGGCAATACCAGCAACACGAACAACAGCAGCGCCAACAGCACGGGCGCTGCCAACGGTACCAGCGGATCCGGCAGTGGCGCCGGGGCCAGCACCCAGCAAATCGGCAGCCGCGTCACCACCAGTTCACGCACCGACTTCTGGGCCGAGCTGTCCGACGCGGTCAAGGGCATGCTGGGTGGTGGCGCCGGGCGCAACGTGATCGTCAGCCCGCAAGCCGGCATCATGGCCGTGCGCGGCATGCCCGATGAGCTGCGCCAGGTGGCCCAGTTCCTCAAGGCCGCGCAGATTGCGGTGGAACGCCAGGTGATGCTGGAGGCCAAGATTGTGGAGGTGGAACTGCGCGACGGTTTTCAGAGCGGTATTGACTGGTCCGCACTGCGCAACAGCGGCAAATACACCGGGGTCATGGGCACCGTGGGTGGCGGCACAGCCAACAACGTGCTGGTCAACGGCGTGACCGGCAATGTGCCCGGCTTCGCGTCGGGCAATGCGCCCACACTGGCCGACACCCTGTCACTGCCCGGTGCGGGCGGTGGACTGTTTGGGCTGGCCCTGGCCACCGATGGATTCCAGGCCGTGCTGGGATTTCTGGAAACACGTGGCGACATCCAGATCCTGAGCAGCCCGCGCATTGCCACCATGAACAACCAGAAGGCGCTGCTGAAGGTGGGCACGGACGAATTCTTCGTGACCAATGTATCGGGTGGCACAGCGGCGACTGCGGCGTCGTCCACCACCAGTTCCACGGCACCGACCCTGCCCACGCTGACGCTGACGCCGTTCTTCTCGGGCATTGCACTGGATGTCACCCCCCAGATCGACGACGGCAACAACATCACCCTGCACGTACGTCCTTCTGTGACCAACGTGACCGAGAAGACCAAGCAGATTGACCTGGGCACGATTGGCAATTACAAGCTCCCACTGGCATCCAGCTCGGTCAATGAATCGGACACCATGGTCCGCATCCAGGACGGCAATATTGTGGCCATTGGCGGGCTGATGCAAATGGAATCCAACCGCACGTCGTCCGGCATGCCGGGCACCTCCGACGTACCGTTCCTGTCGTCCATCCTGGGCCACAAACTCAACTCGGGCCGCAAGAAAGAACTGGTGGTGCTGATCAAGCCCACCATCATCCGCAGTGCGGATGACTGGGAGACGCAGACCCGGCGCACCCGGGCCGCGCTGGACGACATGGACGCCAGCCGCGCCCGCGTCATCCGCATAGACGGCAGCGCCTACAGCGTCGAACCTGCAGGACCGGCACGCTGATATGTACCTGGGGCACTTTTCGCTGCGTGAGGCCCCGTTTTCGATCACGCCCGACTCGTCTTTTTTTTACCCCCACGAGAGCGCGCAGGCCGCACTCAACACCCTGCTGGTGGCCCTGCGCAGCGGCGAAGGATTCCTGAAGATTGTGGGTGAGGTGGGCTGTGGCAAGACCGTGCTGTGCCGCCAGCTGCTCAAGACCCTGCAGGGCGAGTTTGTCACCGCCTACATTCCCAACCCTGACATGGGCCCCGACGACCTGTTGATGTCGCTGGCCTCGGAACTGAGCATCAAGCTGACGCCCCCCATCAGCCGCCACAGCGTGCTCAATGCCCTGCGCGATTGCCTGCTGGCGCATGCGCTGGAAGGACGGCAGGTGGTGGTCTGCATCGACGAGGCACAGGCCATTCCGCTGCGCACCGTGGAGAGCCTGCGCCTCTTGTCCAACCTCGAAACCGAAAAGCGCAAACTGCTGCAGCTGGTCCTGCTCGGCCAGCCCGAACTGGACGCCAAACTGGCCCGCCCCGAGATCCGCCAGCTGATGCAGCGCATCACGTTCAGCGAATACCTGGGGCCCATGGCCGCCGACCGGGTGCCGGTGTATCTGGTGCACCGGTTAACCACGGCGGCCATGGATAGCCACACCGATGTGCAGGTGTTTGAACCCGCGGCGGCCAAGGCTATTGCGCGCGTCAGTGGCGGCGTCCCCCGGCTGATCAACGTGCTGGCACACAAATGCCTGATGCTGGCCTATGGCGAGAATGTGCACCGTGTCACCACGGCCCATGTCAAGCTGGCCGCCAGCGACACACCCGGCGTGGTACCACAGCGCTCCTGGTGGCGCCGCCTGTGGCCCACCAACCGCGCCTCCGCCCGGCCGACCACTGGACTGTTTTCTGACAGTGAACTGCGCACCCCCGCCAGGAGCAAGCTGTGAGTGTGATCAACAAAATGCTGCGCGACCTGGACCAGCGCCAGGACGCCCACGCGCCCACCGCTGCCCCGGCACCCGCCGTGTCCGCCTTGCGGCACGGAACCGCCAGCGTCGCGTTTGGCAAACCTTCGGCCCGCGCGCGCGCGCCAGGACGCCGGGGTCTGTGGCTGGGCATGGGCGCACTGGTGGTGGCCAGCGTTTGCGCCGGTGCTTGGCTGTGGTGGCATAACCAGGGTGCGACCACCGGTTTGGACAGCGCGGCGCGCCCGGCAGCCTCAGTAGCTCTGCCTGCTTCAGCGCCAGCGCTTGCTGCTTCCGTTGCTTCCGTTGCTTCTGTGGCCTCAGCACCCGCAGACCATCTGGCACAGCCTGCCTCGGATGCCAGCACAGTTGCCGCCGCGCCGGCCGTGGCCGCCAGTCCGGCACCTGGCGCAACAGCGACTGCCATGAACTTGCGCATGGAGTCCAGCCTGTCCACCCGCCGGGCGATGGATGCCTTGTTGTCCACGCCGACCCCCGCTGCAGCGCCCGTCGCAGTGGCGGCACCCGCACCTGCGCCAGCGCCCGCTCCACCCGTCGCGACCGAACGCCCCAGGGCCCGCTCGCCGTCCCCCCCCGCAGCGGCACCACCGGCACCCGCCAGCGAGAGCACGGCGCCTGCCATCCAGCGCCAGCAACAAGCCGGCGGCGACGCCATTGCGCAGGCCCAAAATCTGTGGAACGCCGGCTCACGCGACGCCGCCATCGACCTGGTCCAACAGTCCATCGCCGCGGCCGAACGCAACGCCAAGGCCGGCACCACCCCCGGCGCCGCCAGCACGGTGCTGGTCCCGCTGGTGCGGGAGATGGCGCGCATGCAGCTGGCCGAAGGCCGCTTTGGCGCAGTCTGGGAAATGTTGACCCGTCTGGAACCGCTCTTGGGCAACCAGGCCGACTTGTGGGCGATCCGCGCCAACGCCGCGCAGCGCCTGGGCCGCCACCAGGACAGCGTGCACGCCTACATGATGGCCCTGCAGTCACGCCCGGATGAACAGCGCTGGTTGCTCGGCACCGCCGTGTCTCTGGCCGCCCTGGGTCAGACCAGCAGTGCGGCAGAGATGGCCGAAAAGGCGCGCGCCATCGGCCCGGTGAGCAAAGATATCCTGGCCTACCTGCGCCAGAACGGCGTGCCGCTCCGGGACCAGTAGGCCCGTCGCTCCCAGGAAAGCCTTAAGGAAAATGGGCCTCTAGCCCTCGTGAAATAAGGCTATACCGCTATCAATTCAGGAGTTGCTCCTGCCTGCCGACAACTTCTGTGCCGCCACCAACGCCCCCACGCCCACAAGACTGAGGCACAACAACACCCCCAGCCCCACGGCGTAGCCAGACTGCGGATTCCACAGCAAGCCCAAACCCAGGGGCGCGGAGGATCGGGCCAGCGCCAGCGGCAGCCCCAGGGCGCCGTTCAGTGACGCGACATGCTCGCGGTTCACGTATTCGGCAATGGCCGTGCCCTTGACGATGGTCAGCATGCCGTTGCCAATGCCCCACAGCACGACGAACAGGATGACCACGGCGCCGTGGGCGCTGCCGGTCCAGGGTGCGGCCAGCAAGGCAACCAGGCCCAGCGGCATCAGACAGGGAATCAGGCGGTTGGCCAGGTGCAAATCGAAATGCCGCTCGAAGAAGAACAGCAGCAAGCGCCCCAGCACCTGGATCGCGCCGATGCTGGCCGGGATGGCGATGACCCAGGTCTCGCCCAAGCCGTGTTCGCGCAGCAGGCTCACCATGTGCGCGGGCAGCGCCACGGTAACCGACATCATCAGCACGACGAACAGCCCAATCAGCAGGAACGGTGCACTGAGCATGTGCTGCTTCAGCGAGCGGCCCTGATGGGCCTGCGGAGTGGCGTGCGCAGCGCTGCGCTTGGGCGCGTTCCGCAGCAGCACGCCGTGCAGCGGTGCGCAGACCGCTACGTGCAGGGCCGCCAGCGCCATCATGGCGTGGCGCCAGCCGAGGTCGGCGATCAGCCAGGCCGTCAGGGGAATGAAGACCGTGCTGGCCAGCCCACCCAGGAAGGTCATGGTGATGATGGCGCGGCGAAAGTCGTGGGGGAAGCGCCGCGTCACCACGGCAAACACCGGTGAATACAGCACGGCGGCCATGGCGAACCCCAGCCCCACCCACACGACGTACAACCCGGCCTTGCTGGCAACCCAGCCATGGGCGAACAAACACAGGCCCGCCAACAGCGAGCCACCGGTCATGACGGCGCGCTCGTGGCCGCGGTCTATCCAGCGGCCCACCGGGTAGGCCATCAGACCCTCGGCCAGCAGCGCCAGGCTGAACGCCAGAGACGATTCGACCCGGCTGAGACCCAGCTCGCGCTCCAGCGGCCCCATGATCAGCGTGAACGTGTAGAAGACGCTGCCCCAGCTGATGAGCTGGGCCAGCGACAACCAGCCGACCAGGCCGACCTGGTAGCTGGTATTGCGTGCAGACACGGTTGTCACAGGGATCGGCTCAGCGTGCGGCGGTACTGCATGGCCTCGGCCACATGTGCCACCTGCGTGTGGTGCGAACCCGCCAGGTCGGCAATGGTGCGGGCGACCTTGAGCGCGCGGTGGGTTCCGCGGGCCGACCAGCCCAGCCGGGCGGCCGCTACGTTTAGAAACTTCAGAGCATCGGCGTCGAGCAAGACGTGCAGGTCAATCGCCTGCCCCTGCAAGGCCATGTTGCTGCAGCCCTGGCGGTCCACGGCCCGCTGACGTGCCGTGTAGCACCGCGCACGGATGCTGTCAGTGGCTTCACCCGCCGGTGCGCCCAGCAGATCGGCATGGGGCAGGTTGGGCACCTCGACATGCAGGTCGATGCGATCCATCAAAGGGCCACTGAGCTTGGACTGGTAGCGGTGGATCTGGTCGGGCGTGCAGCGGCAAGTGTGTGCGCTGGAACCCTGGTAGCCACAGGGGCAGGGGTTCATGGCGCCTATGAGTTGAAAGCGCGCCGGAAACTCGGAGCGCTGCGCCGCCCTTGAGATGGTGATGCAGCCGGTTTCCAGCGGCTCCCGCAAGGCTTCAAGCGCCGCCCGCGGAAACTCGGGAAATTCGTCCAGAAACAGGACCCCGTGGTGGGCCAAAGAGATCTCACCAGGACGCGGCGGCGACCCGCCGCCCACCAGCGCCACGGCGCTGGCCGAGTGGTGGGGGCTGCAAGTCGGGCGCTGGCCCCAGTTTTCAATCGCGAAGCGCCCGCTCAAGCTGCCAATGGCGGCACTCTGCAGGGCTTCATCATTGGACATGGGGGGCAACAAGCCTGCAAACCGCAGTGCCAGCATGGACTTTCCCGAACCCGGTGGTCCGACCAGCAGCGCACTGTGGCCGCCTGCCGCCGCAATCTCCAGCGCACGTTTGGCCCCAGCCTGGCCTTTGACGTCCGCCATGTCGGGCCTGCGCGCCGGGGGCGGCGGTGGCACCGGCTGCACGCGCACCCAGCCGTCGTCACCTGCGGGCTGTACTCCGGCAGCATCCAGCGCGTCCAGGGTCGCGCCCGCAGGAGCAAACTGGCGTACGACATCGAGCAAATGGCGCGCCCGGTACACCTCGGAGCCTGGCACCAGCACCGCTTCTTCGGCGTTGCCGGGCGGCAGCACCAGGCGGGTCGTGACCTGGCCCACGTGCAAGGCCAGCGCCATGGCCAGCGCACCGCGCACCGGGTGCAGGGCGCCGGTCAGCGACAGCTCCCCGGCGAATTCATACTGGGAGAATTGCGTGCCGTCGATCTGGCCACTGGCGGCCAGAATGCCCAGCGCAATCGGCAGGTCGAGCCGCCCGGAGTCCTTGGGCAGATCGGCCGGGGCCAGGTTCACCGTGATGCGCTGGTTGTGCGGAAACTGGAGCCCGGAGTTCTGGATGGCGCAGCGCACCCGCTCGCGGGCTTCCTTGACCTCCACATCGGCCAAGCCAACCATCGTGAAGCTGGGTAAGCCGTTGGCAAGATGGACCTCTACCGTGACTTTTGCCGCATCCAGACCCCGCAGCGCACGGCTCTGCACCAAAGACAAGCCCATTTCACGCTCTCCCAAATTGGTGCGCACTGGGATGACTCAGCCCTAAATCAGTGCGCATTTGTTGCTTTTTGCTGTTTATATGTACAGCTAGCATAACGCAATGCGCGCCCATTGGTGGACACAAAGGTGTATCGAACGTCAGAAAAACAAATGGCATACATCCTGCTTAGTGTGATCGATCCCTAACCCCTCCCTGGAGCTTCCATGAACTTTAAAACCAAATCCATCCTCGTTCTTGCCACAGCACTGGTCGGCACCGCCGCCATGGCGCAAACCGCTGCCGCCGAGCCAGAGTCCACTCTGAGCTTCAACGTGGGCGTGGTCAGCGACTACCGCTTCCGCAGCGTCGCACAAACGTCCTTCAAACCTGCCCTGCAAGGCGGCGTGGACTTCGCCCACAAGAGCGGTGTCTATGTGGGAGCCTGGGCTTCTAACGTCAGCTGGATCAAGGACTATGTCGGCGCCACTGATGGCACCACGGAAATCGATCTGTATGGCGGCTACAAGGGCGAGATCGCCAAAGACTTCACTTTCGACATTGGCGTGATCACCTACCAATACCCGGGCAACACCGCTGACAAGGTGCTGGTGAACGCCAACACCACCGAAGTCTACGGCGCGCTGACCTACGGCGTCGCGACCGTCAAATACAGCCAGAGCACGGGCAACTTCATTGCCAACCCCAACAGCTCGGGTTCCGCCTACCTGGAACTGGCCGCGACGTTTGACCTGGGCGGCGGCTTCAGCCTGACTCCCCACGTTGGCCGTCAGACCATCCCCAACCAGGCCGGCAACGCCGGTGACTACACCGACTTCTCGCTGGCTTTGGGCAAGGACTTTGGTGGCGGCCTGACGGGCTCGCTCACCGCTTACAGCACCGATGCCAAAGACGCCTTCTACAAAGTGGGAACCTTTGACAACCTGGGCAAGAGCACCCTAGCCGTCGGCCTGAAGTACTCGTTCTGATTCCGCACACCATTCAAGGAAAAACCATGAAACTCGTTACGGCGATCATTAAACCGTTCAAGCTCGACGAGGTGCGTGAAGCCTTGTCCAACATGGGCGTACAGGGCATCACAGTCACCGAAGTCAAAGGCTTTGGACGCCAAAAAGGCCACACCGAGCTGTACCGCGGTGCAGAGTACGTGGTCGACTTTTTGCCCAAGGTCAAGATCGAAGCGGCCATCGACGACGCACTGGTTGAGCGCGTCATCGAGGCCATCGAAGGCGCCGCACGCACCGGCAAGATCGGTGACGGAAAAATCTTCGTCTACGACCTCGAACAGGTCGTTCGCATCCGCACCGGTGAAACCGGGAAAGAGGCCTTGTGAAATTTTGCGGGACAGACCGCCGTGGCAACGCCACAAGCTCTGTCGCCAACTGATCAAACTGGAAACAACATGAAAAAACTACTCGTATCCCTCGCGCTGGGCTGGGGCCTGTTGACAGCTGGTTCGGCCGCCATGGCCCAGACCGCAGCACCGGCATCCGCTCCCGCTGTAACAGCACCTGCAGCTGAGGCCAAGCCGGCCGATGTGGCAGCCCCGGCAGCCGCCGTCGCAGCGCCCGCTGCCGCCGAAGCGGCTGCACCCGCAGCCGCAGCGCCCGCACCCGTGCCCAACAAGGGCGACACCGCCTGGATGATGGTCGCAACCCTGCTGGTGATTTTGATGACCGTGCCGGGCCTGGCCCTGTTCTACGGTGGCCTGGTACGCAGTAAGAACATGCTGTCCGTGCTGATGCAGGTCATGGTCACCTTCTCGATGATCGTGGTGCTGTGGTTCATCTACGGCTACAGCCTGGCGTTTACCGAAGGCAACCAGTTCATCGGTGGCTTTGACCGCCTGTTCATGAAGGGCATCTGGGACAACGTCGGGGGCACCTTCGCCAACGCAGCCACTTTCAGCAAGGGCGTCTACATTCCGGAAATCGTATTTGCTGCCTTCCAGGCCACGTTTGCCGGTATCACCTGCACGCTGATCGTCGGTTCCTTCGCCGAGCGCATCAAGTTCTCCGCCGTGCTGGCCTTCATGGTGCTGTGGTTCACGTTCAGCTACGCACCCATGGCCCACATGGTCTGGTTCTGGGCGGGTCCTGATGCCTACACCAGCAAGGAAGTGGTTGACAAGGTCAACGCCACCGCCGGTATGTTGTGGCAGTGGGGCGCGCTGGACTTTGCCGGCGGTACCGTGGTTCACATCAACGCCGCCGTCGCCGGTCTGGTGGGCGCCTACTTCATTGGCAAACGCGTCGGTTACGGCAAGGAAGCCATGGCCCCCCACAGCCTGACACTGACCATGGTGGGCGCAGCCCTGCTGTGGGTGGGCTGGTTCGGTTTCAATGCCGGCTCCGCCCTGGAAGCCAACGGCTTCGCGGCCCTGGCCTTCATCAACACCTTTGGCGCTACAGCGGCTGCGGTATTGACATGGTCCATCGGTGAAGCCATGCACAAGGGCAAGGCCTCCATGCTGGGTGCTGCATCCGGTGCAGTGGCTGGCCTGGTTGCCATCACACCCGCGGCCGGCAACGTCGGCATCGGCGGCGGTCTGATCATCGGTCTGCTCGCTGGTTTTGCCGGCCTGTGGGGCGTGACCGGTCTGAAGAAGATGCTGGGTGCGGACGACTCGCTGGACGTGTTCGGCGTGCACGGTGTCTGCGGTATTCTGGGCGCACTGTTGACCGGCGTCTTCGCATCACCGTCCTTGGGCGGACCCAGCGCCATGGGCGATTGGGTCACGGCCACCATGGTCACGCCTGCTGACTACTCCATTTCCGCCCAGGTGTGGATCCAGGCCAAGGCCGTTGGCGTGACCGTCCTGTGGTCCGGCATTGTGTCCATCATTGCCTACTTCATTGTTGACAAGACCATCGGTCTGCGTGTCAGCGAAGAAGACGAGCGCGAAGGCCTGGACATCACGTCCCACGGCGAAACCGCCTACAGCCGCTAAGCGGACTACCCCGGCGCAGCACTGGCTGCGCGGGCCTCTCGCCGCAGGCGACAGGCACCCCACAAGCCCGGAAGAACCGATGTTCCTCCGGGCTTTTTTGTGGACATCCAGAATGCTAGACTGACTCTGTGCCATCTCCTATCCGCCGTCTCCTGATGCATGGACTGGTCTGTGTGATCACGGCCGGTGCGGGTGTGGTCTGGAGCGCCGAAGGTGCTGAACCGCCAGCGATCCCGTGGCCCACGGCCGGTTGGCAGGCGTCGACCCCCGAGCAACAGGGCATGGCCTCACTCGCCGTGCGCCGCATCGTGGACTTCGGCGCCAAGAACGGCATGGACAGCCTCCTGGTCATACGCCATGGCAGCGTGGTGGCCGATGCCTACTACGCGCCCTATCGCGCGGGGCTCAAGCACCACCTCTATTCGGCCACCAAGGGCGTACTGGGCACGCTGACCGGCATTGCGGTTCAGGATCGTCTTTTGAAGGGCGTGACCCAACCCGTAGTGGATTTTTTTCCGGACCTGGCGACCACTCCGCAAGACCCCCGCAGGAAGACCATCACCATCGACCATCTGCTGGACATGACCTCCGGCCTGGACTGGAAAGAGCCGCTGGACGGCGCCCCTGAGACCTTGCGCGCGATGCGCCGCAGCCCCCACTGGAGTGCGTTTGTGCTGGACCGGCCCATGGCACAGGCCCCCGGGGCAGCCTTCAACTACAGCAGCGGCAACGCACAGCTGCTGTCCGCCGTGCTGACCCGCGCAACGGGGAAGACTGCCGCGGACTTTGCCCGCGAGCGCCTCTTCGGCCCACTGGGCATCACGGACGTCCTGTGGCGCAAGGACCCGCAAGGCAACTCGATAGGCGGCTACGGTCTCTACATGCACCCGCGGGATATGGCGAAGATCGGCTACCTGTACCTACACCATGGCCAGTGGGACGGCCAGCGGTTGCTGCCACCCCGCTGGACCGAGAAGGTCTTCCACGCCACGGTGGACATGCGCATGGGAAGCCCGTCGACGTTCCGCTATGCCAATGGCTGGTGGACCCTGCCGCAGCAGGACGTCTACATGGCGGTAGGGTTTCTCCAGCAGCTCATCATGGTCATTCCCCGGCTGGACCTGGTCGTGGTGGTGACCGGAAAGAAGCCGCCCCGGTTCGGCCCGCTGATTGATCTGCTGGAGGCCGCCTGCACGTCGCAGCAGGCCTTGCCCGCCGCACCCGGTGCGCATGCTGACCTGGTTCGCCGCATCCAGGAAGCTGCCAGCGACAAGACATCCCCCGCCGAGCCACTGTCCGCGATGGCGACTGCCGTGAGCGGGCGCGCCTACCGGTTCGAGCGCAACGCGCTGGGCCTGGACACCCTGGTGCTGGACCTCAACACCACCACGCCGGCATACGACATGCGGTTTGCCGCTGCCAGCCCAACGGCCGCGCCTTTGCGTTTTGCCGGACCTGTCGGGCTGGATGGCATGTTTCGCGCCAACGAAGACCCATCGGGCCCGCAGTTGGCCGTCCGTGCCACGTGGACCGATGCCTCCACGCTGTCCATGGTCTCGCAATGGCTCACCGATGGCGTGGTGGCCACCTATACCCTGCGCTTCAACTCCAGCGGCAACACCGTGGACGCCGACTACCGGGACAACACCGGCGCGGACCTGCAGCTGCATGGAGTCGTCCAACCGTAACCGCGTGGAAACTTTGCGCTGAAAATAGTTGGTGTTCCATAGCGCAAGCCGGGATGAAGGTGCACAATTTCACGCACCACGCAGCGTGACGGACGAACACGTTCCAGCACGCGTGCGCATCCCCTTTCAACGAGACCGTTCGCCATGCAAACCCCCGTCACCCTGTACTCTGCCGAGCTGCTGTGCGAAATCAAACCCGAACTCGGCGGCTGCATCAGCGGCCTGTGGCTGGGCGGTATACCGGTGCTGCGCTCGACGCAGGCAGCTGACCTGCACTCGGTGCGCCAGTCGGCCAGTTACCCGTTGGTTCCGTTTTCCAACCGCGTGGGCAATGCAACGCTGCAGTGGCAGGGCACCGACCACCCGCTGGTCAAGAACTGGGCGCCCGACCCCCATTCCATCCATGGTGTGGGCTGGGAGCGGCCCTGGACGGTGCTGGAGGTGAGCGACACCTTTGCGCTGCTGTCCTACGAACACAAGGCCGATGCGGCCTGGCCGTTTGACTTCGATACCTCGCAGGCCTTCAAGCTCGAAGACCATGCGCTGGAGATGAGCCTCTCCATCACCAACCAGTCCACCATCTCCGCTCCGGTGGGTCTGGGCTGGCACCCCTATTTTGTGAAACGCGCCGACGCCCACGTGCACTTCGATGCCACCGGCCGCTGGGAGATGGGAACCGACCAGTTGCCCACACACCGCAGCAGCAGCACCGGCGTGGACGGCGACTGCGCCACGCTGAACGTGGACCATTGCTTTGATGGCTGGAACGGCGTGGTGCAACTGCACGACAGCCTGCTGCGCACGCGCGTGGTCTCCGGCCTGAGCCGCCTGGTGGTCTACACCACCCCGGCGCGCGACAGCATTGCCATTGAACCCGTGAGCCACGTCAACGACGCCATGAACCGCATGGCGCAAGCCGGTGGCGGTGCAGACGACCTGGGCGTCTGCATCCTGCAGCCCGGCCAGACCTTCTCGTGCACGATGCGCATCGAAGTGGAGCGCGCATGATGCCGTGGCAAACCGTCACCACCCAGAGCTATGAGCTGGGCGAGTCGCCGTTCTGGCATCCATCAGAACGAGCCCTGTACTGGGTCGACATTGCCGGCAAGCAGGTGCTGCGCAGGCCGGCGAACACGGGCACCATCGAATCCTGGGACATGCCCAGCGAACCCGGCTGCATCGCCCCCACGGCCAGCGGCGGCCTGGTGATTGCGATGCGCCATGGCGTGTTCCGCGCCCGCAGTTGGGGTGGTGCGCTGGAGCGCATCGCCACGCTGCCCTACGACCCGGCGGGCGTGCGCGCCAACGACGGCAAGTGTGACGCGCTGGGGCGCTTCTGGGTCGGCACCGTGGACGAGCACAAGGCGGGCCGATTGGCGGCCCTGTTCTCCATAGCCTGCCGCGCGGGCCAGGCGCCGGTGGTGCAACAGCACGCCGCAGACGCGCTGACCGGCAACGGCCTGGCCTGGAGCCCCGACAACCGCACGGCCTACTGGGCCGACACCTCCAGCCACGTCATCCACGCCTGGGACTGTGACCTGCAGGCCAACACCTTGAGCGCCCATCGCTTGTTCCAGCAATTCCCGGCCAAACCGGACGGCTGGCAACTGGACCCCCACGGCGCCCCAGACCAGCGGGTGTATGGCGGCCGCCCGGACGGCGCAGCAGTGGATGTACAGGGCAACTACTACGTGGCCATGTATGAAGGCCAGCGCGTCTGCCGGTTTGCACCGGACGGACGCCTGCTCGCCGTGTACCCCACGCCCGTGCCCTGCCCGACTATGCCCTGCTTTGGCGGCGATGACCTGCAAACGCTGTACCTGACCTCGTCGCGCCAGAAACGCAGCAGCGCCGAGCTGGCGGCCTTTCCCGCCTCGGGCTGCGTGTTTTCCATGCGGGTGGACGTTCCCGGTTTGCCGGTGAATTTTTTCGCCGACTGACCACGGCGCTCGAAGGACTGCGCGCGGCGGGCGACGTGGCAGGCGTTCTTCGGCTCGCTTCGCGGGCGACCTTAACTGGATTGCCACTGTTGTTGCGTTAACGCGGTGGTGGGTTCGCCTGCTCTGTGGCAACCGCGAGTGCGGCCTGCGCCCGCCCGCCACGCCACCCACCTTGGGCCGCGGTCCAAGTCCAAGAAAGACAACGGGCCGAACTGGCCGCTAGCCCTCGTGGAATTTGCATGAGTAGCTATGTATTTTGTAGCGTCACATGTCACGCACCGCCAGGTCGGTGGGCTGGGTGTCCCTTCGTCGGCCCCATTCGTGGTTGCCGCAGAGCAGGCGCACAAGCCACCGCCTTTACGCAGCAGCCTATGCGAACCCAAAGCCACCGCCCGCGAGCGTGGGCCAGAGAAGGGACGCCCGGCCCGCCGGCCCCGCCAACCCGCCGCGCCAGAAGTGCCTGAGAGACCCAACGGAGAGTCTCGATCATGGTGCTGCCCCGCTCCGTGACGGATGTTTTTGGCGGCCTTGGTTTCAAAAAATTCACGCCACGCCCGCCTGCGCTCGCTACCATGCAAGGCATGCAAACCATGGCACACGCACTCCAACAGATTACCGACCGCATCCGCGCAGCGGCGGCCGACGGCACCACCCTGCGCATCCGCGGCGGTGGCAGCAAAGATTTTTATGGCCAGAGCCTGCAGGGCGACCTGCTGGACACCACGGCCCTGTCCGGCATCCTGAGCTACGAGCCGACCGAGCTGGTGGTCACCGTTGGCGCGGGAACACCGCTGGCCGAACTCGAAGCCCTGCTGGCCGAGCGTGGCCAGTGTCTGGCCTTTGAGCCCCCGCACTTCGCCTGGTCGGCTGGCACGGGCGCCACCGGTAGCGTGGCAACCGTCGGTGGCATGGTGGCCGCCGGCCTGAGCGGTCCGGCCCGAGCCAGCGCTGGCGCGGTGCGCGAATACGTGCTGGGAGTGCACCTGGTCAATGGCCGGGGCGAGGAACTGGTGTTTGGTGGCCAGGTCATGAAGAACGTGGCCGGTTACGACGTCTCGCGCATGATGGTGGGCAGCATGGGCACGCTGGGGCTGATCACCGAGGTTTCGCTGAAGGTGCTGCCGCTGGCGCCGGCCGAGGCCACGCTGGTGTTTGCGCTGGACCAACACGACGCGCTGGAGTGCCTGCACCGCTGGGGCGGCCAGCCGCTGCCGCTGAATGCCAGTTGCTGGGTGCATGACAACACGGCAGGCGCCAGCGGCCAGGACCTGCTGTTTGTGCGCCTGCGCGGCGCCGTGGCCGCAGTGGAAGCCGCAGCCCGGAAGATGCTGGCCGAAGTGGCAGGCCAGCGCATGGACAACGCCCAGGCCAGGCCCGACTGGGAACTGTGCCGCAATCAGCAACTGCCCTTCTTTGCCCGCCCGGCCGATCCAACTCTGGCCCTGTGGCGCGTGAGCGTGGCGCAGACGGCGCCGGTGCTGGACCTGCCATCGAGCCCGCTCATCGAGTGGCATGGTGGTCTGCGCTGGCTGTGGGCACCGCTGGACGCGGCAGCGCACCTGCAGGCGGTAGCACAGGCACACGGCGGATATGCTACGCTTTTTGTAGCACCTGTTAGCCATTCCACGAGGGCTAGCGGCCAGTTTGTCTTACAGGATCCGGCGCAAATGGCGATCCAGCAGCGCCTCAAACAGAGCCTGGACCCCAAGGGCATTTTCAATCCCCAGCGCCTGTTCCAGGCCTTCTAATCCATGCAAACCCAGCTCGCCCCCGAATACCAGAACACCCCCGACGGCATCGCCGCCGAGGCCATTCTGCGCAAATGCGTGCACTGCGGCTTTTGCACGGCCACCTGCCCCACCTACCAGTTGCTCGGCGACGAACTGGACGGCCCGCGCGGACGCATCTACCTGATGAAGCAGGTGCTCGAAGGCCAGGAGCCGACCCGCAAGACCCAGCTGCACCTGGACCGCTGCACCACCTGCCGCAACTGCGAAAGCACCTGCCCCAGCGGAGTCGACTACGGCCACCTGCTGGACATTGGCCGCAAGCTGGTCGATGCCAAGGTGCCGCGCCCCGCTGGGGAACGTGCCGTGCGCTGGGCGTTGAAGGAAGGCATACCGTCGCCGCTGTTCGGCCCGGCCATGGCCCTGGGCCAGCTGGTGCGACCGCTGCTGCCGGCCAGCCTCAAGGGCAAGGTGCCGCCCAAACAAGCGTCCGGCACGTACCCGACCCGCACGCATGCCCGCAAGGTGCTGATGCTGGCCGGTTGTGCCCAGCCCGCAATGGGGCCCAACATCAACAGCGCCACGGCACGGGTGCTGGACGCCGTGGGCATTCAAACCGTGGTGGCGCCCAAGGCCGGTTGCTGTGGCGCGGTCAAGTTCCACCTGAACGACCAGGACGGTGGCAAGGACGAGATGCGCGCCAACATTGATGCCTGGTGGCCTTACGTGCAAAACGACAGCGCAGGCGGCGTGGAGGCCATCGTCATGAATGCCTCGGGCTGCGGTGTCACGGTCAAGGAATACGGCCACATCCTGCACGACGACCCGGCCTACGCCGAGAAAGCCCGGCGTATTAGCGCGCTGACCCAAGACCTGAGCGAACTCCTGCCGCTGATCGTCGAAGCCTTGCAGACCAGCCGGCCGGACCTGGTGGGCCGGATCAGCGCCACGGCGCCGACACTGGCCTTCCATCCCCCGTGCAGCCTGCAGCACGGGCAGAAGTTGAAGGGCGGCGTGGAACAGAACCTGGGCGCCTTGGGTTTTACCATCCGCACCGCGACCAACGAGTCGCACCTGTGCTGCGGGTCGGCCGGAACCTTCAGCGTGCTGCACCCCACGATGGCCTACGCACTGCGCGACCGCAAGCTGGGGCACCTGGGCGAACTGCAACAGGAGGTGATTGTGTCGGCCAACATCGGCTGCATCACCCACCTGCAAAGTGGTACGCAGACCCCGGTGAAGCACTGGGTGGAGGTGCTGGACGCGGCGCTGACGCCGGTGCGCTGAAAACCGGCGCCAGCGGCTAAAGGCTGATCGGCGTATAGCTCGCCATGAAGGCCTCAAAGTCCGGGGCCGACAACGGGCGAGCGTAGAAGAAGCCCTGGGCATAGTCACAGCCGGCTGCGGCCAGCAGGTCGCGCTGCGAGGCGGTCTCCACCCCCTCGGCAATCACCTGCATGCCCAGCGCGTGGGCCATGACGATGATGGCCTTGCACAGGGCCAGATCGGTGGAATCCGCAATCAGGTGGCGCACAAAGGACTGGTCGATCTTGACAAAGTCGATGTCAAATTTCTGCAGGTAGGACAGCGACGAATAGCCGGTGCCAAAGTCGTCCAGCGACACGCGGATGCCGGCATCGCGCAAGGCCAGCAAGGTGTCGGCCACGCTGCTGCTGGTGTCGAGCAACAGCCCTTCGGTGATTTCGACGACGATGCTGTCGCCCGACAAGCCCTGCGCCGCCAGCTGCGCGGCCCACGGTGCCTTGCCCGCGCGGTCGTGGTGGAACTGCACCGGAGACTTGTTGACGCTGATCTGAAAATCCGGTGCCAGCGTGTGGCGCCACGACTGCACCTGGCGCACCGCCTGCTGGAACACCCATTCGCCGATATCGACGATCAGGCCGCTGGACTCGGCGATCGGGACGAAGGCCGCCGGACTGACCAGCCCCCGCGTCGGGTGGTGCCAGCGGATCAGCGCCTCGGCCTTGTGGATGGCGCCGGTGGCCAGGGCCACGATGGGCTGGTAGACGACCCGGAATTGTTGCTCCGCCAGCGCGGTGCGCAGGTCGCCGGCCAGCCGCACCCGGGTTTGCGCCGCCTCCTGCAGGGCCGGGGTAAAAAAGCTGAAACGGTTGCGCCCCGCTCCCTTGGCCACATACAGGGCCTGGTCGGCATTCTTGAAGAGTTCCTCAATGTCGGTGGCGTCGGTGGGGTACAGCGTGATGCCGATACTGGCGGAGACAAACACCTGCTCGGTGCCGAGCTGGAACACCTCGGCCAGCGTACGCAGGATCTTCTGCAGGATGCCGTCCAGGTAGGTGCTGCCCGGCAGCTCGGTCAGGATGACGGTGAATTCATCGCCCCCCATGCGTGCCACCGTGTCGGACTCGCGCACACAGGCCTTCAGGCGCCGGCCGGCCTCGACCAGCAGCAGGTCACCGCGGTCGTGGCCCAGGGTGTCGTTGACTTCCTTGAAGTGGTCCAGATCGATGAACAGCAGGCCCAGCTGCTGGGTGTCGCGCTTGCTGCGCTTGATCTCCTGCTCCAGCCGGTCGCGCAGCATGCGCCGGTTGGGCAGCCCGGTGAGGGCGTCATAGAAGGCCTGCTGGCGGATCAGGGCCTCGGCCTCGCGGCGGCTGGTCATGTCGGTGAAGGTGCCAATCATGCGCAGCGGCTTGCCGTCGGCGTCGCGGCTGATGACCATGCCGCGGCTCAGCACCCACTTCCAGCTGCCGTCCTTGCACAGGATGCGGCGTTCACTCTGGTAGGACGGGGTCTTGCCATCGAAGTGGTCCTGGCGGGCCTGCCGCAGCTGCTCCATATCGTCCGGATGGGTGCGGTCGTCGAACTCTTGCGGGCGGCTGTTCAGGTCGTCATCGCCATAGCCGCACATTTGCAGCAGGCGTTTGGAAAAGAACTCGGTGCCGGCCTGGATATGCCAGTCCCACACGCCATCGCCGCTGCTCTCCAGGGCCAGCTTCCAGCGCTCTTCGTTTTCTCGCAGGGTGGCCTCGGCCAGCCTGCGTTCGGTAATGTCCTGCAACACCGACGTACGCTTCTGCGGGCGGCCATGGTCCCAGGTGGTAGTGCCCATGAACCGGATCCAGATGTGGCGACCCCGCGCGGTAACCATCTCCAGCTCCATGTCGTGCGTGGTCTGCGTCGTGGCGGGGTCTGCCGGCAGCAGCGGCTTGATCATCTCCCGGGCCAGCGGTGTAAAAAACCGTTGCGTGGAGGCCAGGTCCCCCGGCGTGAATTCCTCGGGCGAGGTCTCCAGAATGCGGTAGACACCGTCGGTCCAGAACACCGCCCCGGAGACGAAATCGCGCTCCCAGCCGCCAACCCGGGCAATCGTCTGGGTGGCGTCCAGCAGCGTGTTCAGTCGCTCGCGGGCGGCCTCGGCCTGCACATAGTCGGTGACGTCGGTATAGGTGCGCACCATGCCACCCGAGGGCACCGGCTGGCTGCGGATTTCCAGGGTACGCCCTTGCGGGGTGACCCGCAGGTATTGGCAGGCCAGCGTGTCGGCGGCTCCGCGGGCCACATCCACGATGTGGGCCCGCATGCCTTCGTCAACCAGGCTGGCTTCGGAGCCGAAGTCCCCTCGTTGAAACTGGTATTCGGCCAGCGCTTTCATGGTCGGTCGGCCCGCCAACAACTGTTCGGGCAGGTCCAGCAGTTCGCACACTCTGGGGTTGTACATGCACACCCGGTCCTGGGCATCGACCAGCACAATGCCCTGGCTGATGCTGGTCAGCGTGGTCTGCAGAAGTTGGGAATTTTCCACCAGTTGGGTATTGATGGCGCGCAAGGCTTCTTCCGCGCGTTTGCGCTCCGAGATGTCGGTATGGGTGCCAATCATGCGCAGCGCATGGCCCTGCGCATCGCGTTGCACCACCGTGCCCCGGGTCAGGATCCACTTCCAGGTGCCGTCCTTGCAGCGCATGCGGAAATCCACGGCGTACTCTGGGGCCAGACCGTCCACATGGGCTCTGGCCGCAGACTGCACCGTGGCCAGATCGTCGGGGTGCACCCGTTCCGCGAAATCCTGGTAGCCGCGGGTGAGTTCACCGGCCCGGTAGCCCAGCATTTCTTCCCAATGTGCGGAGTGCGACTGCGCGCCAGTGGCGATGTTCCAGTCCCACACCCCGACACCCGAGCCCTCCAGGGCCAGTTTCCATGGGTTTTCGCCTTCCGAGGGCGATAGCAGGTCGTCGTTCACGGTTCGCAGTATCCCATGGCCTTGCAGGCTGCTGACACACCGTTGTCAGTAGCCGGGGCGCACCATCACGGCTCCATTCATCCAAGGAGTTATCGATGTCCAATGCAGAACTATCCACCCCCACCCACGCCGGCAAATGGTTCGAGATTCCGGCCCCCGACCTGGCGCGGTCACAGGCCTTCTTTGAGACCGTGCTGCAGCGCCGCCTGCGCCACGAAGTGATGGGACCCAACACCATCGCCGTGTTTCCCTACGCAGACGGCGGCGCCAGCGGCTGCCTGCACAGCGGTGCCGGCATGCTACAGCCCGGCCAGAGCGGCACCCTGGTGTACCTGGATTGCAACCCCTCGCTGGACGCGGCGCTGGCACGGGTCCAGGCCGCGGGCGGCAGCATAGCGTCCGACAAACGCGCCCTGCCACCCGGCATGGGCTTTATTGCCCACATCATCGATGTGGCGGGCAACCGCGTCGGCCTGCACGCGCTGGCCTGAAAGCAGGAGCGGCACGATGCCAAAGAACTGGATTGCCGTTGCCTGCGCCGAACATGCCCGCCGCGGCCTTGCCGGCGGCTTCATGCAGGTCTGCCATGGCAAGGTGGCGCCCCTGCGTCGCATGCGCGCCGGAGACCGCGTGGCCTACTACGCCCCCACGCTGACGATGGGCGGCAAGGAGCCGTTCCAGTCCTTCGTGTCGATGGGTGTAGTGGATGCGACTGAGCCCTATGCCTTCGACATGGGTGGCGGCTTTGTGCCGCACCGCCGTGACGTGGCCTATGTGGACGCGCACGAGGCCGCTATCCTGCCCTTGCTGGACCACTTTGAATTTGTCGAGAACCGCCAGCGCTGGGGTTATAAGTTCCGTTTCGGCCTGTTCGACATCAGCGACCACGATATGCATTGCATCGCCCAGGCGATGGGTGCGGATCTGGAAGCGCTCTGTTTTTGATAGCTGTCTACTCAGTATCGACGAGGGCTAGAGCCCAGAAAGACTGGAAGTGACCGGCGCGCGGGACATCTCCGCCAGCCACTCGGCCCAGTAGTCGATGCAGGCGCGGATCTTCGGCAGGCGCTGGCGCTCCTGCAGCATCACCGCGTAGATGGGCACGCGCGGGTTGGCAAAGTGCCCGCTCAGCACCGGCACCAGGGCGCCGCTGGCCACCAGCGGGCGCGCCAGCAGGTCCATCAGCCGCCCGATTCCCACGCCGTGCTGCACCAGGCTCATCATCACCGCCGAGTTGTCGGTGCGGGTGTGGCCGGGCACCACCAGCGCGCCCTGATCCCTGGGCTTGCCGTCGCCGGCGAACGGCCAGCGGTTGAGCAGCGGGTTGGCGCTGTTGGCCAGCAGGTGGTGGTGGTGCAGGTCGTCCGGGTGCTGCGGTGTGCCGCAACGCGCCAGGTAGGCAGGCGACGCATACAGCGAGCGGCTGTAGTCGCCAATCTGGCGCGCCACCAGGGTTTCGCTGGCCGGCGTGCCGGTGCGGATCGCGATGTCGATGCCCTCGCGCGCCATGTCGGCCATGCGGTCATCGGCGGCCAGGTCGATGTGCAGTTGCGGGTAGCGCTGGTACAGGCCATTCAGGCTGGGCGCGATCACCATCTGCGCCAGGATAGGGCTCATGCTGACGCGCACCCAGCCGCTGGGGCCGCCCAGCTTGCCGGTCAGCTCGGCACTCAGTTCGGCTGTGGTGTCCAGCAACCGGCGGGCATAGGCCAGGAAGGTGTCGCCCTCGTCGGTCAGGCTCAGGCCGTGGGTGCTGCGGTGCACCAGGCGCACGCCACACGCAGCCTCCAAGCGCACCAGTGCGCGCGTGACCTGGCTGACCGGCACATCGCGCTCGCGGGCGGCTGCCGACAGCGTGCCCAGTTCGGCAATGCGGGAGAACAAGGCGACGTCATCGAGCTGGAGTTGCATGGGCGTATTGTGGTCTGGTTTTGCAAAATTCGCAAAACCAATATGGTTTTTTTGCGGTTTCCGACAGGGTGATACATCAATACAGTTCAGACCATCAGCAACACACCGGAGAACGTCATGAGCACCATCCACCCAGACACCAACACGCAGGCCCGGATTCACGACCTGGCCCGGGACCAGGCCACCCAGTTGCGCCAGGAGGCAGTAGACGATTTCTGGCGCGGGGCCGATGCCGCTTGGCGGCGGGGCCTGCAGAGCGGTCAGGCCGCCGTCGAACGCAGCGCGACCCGCTTGCAGGCGCGTCTGGCACGCCACGCCCGCACCCGTGGCGGCCGCATCACACCCACGGGAGTCTGAGCATGCCCACCTTGCTGCTCAAAGTCTCGCCGTTGCAAAACCCGTCGTGCTACCGCAGGCTGGCGGCGGAGCTGACCCGGCTGACCGCCGAGCATCTGAGCAAGCGCGCCGAGGTCACCGCCGTGATGATCGACGACCTGCCGGCGGCGCGCTGGTACGTGGGCGGCGTGGACGTTCAGCGCCCCACGGCCTTTCTGGAGATCAGCATCACCCAGGGCACCAATACCGCGCAGCAGAAAACCGCCTTCATCGCCGCGGCGTTTGCCGAGCTGCAGGAGCAGCTGGGGGCCGGTCAGCCACTGACGGAAGCCAGCTATGTCATCGTGCGCGAACTGCCGGCCGGTGATTGGGGCTATGGCGGCCAGACCCAGGCCGCCCGCCAGGCGGCGCGGGCGCAGCCGGTGACAGCGTAGTCGCTACTTTTTCGATAGCTGTCTGCGCACCATGGGCGAGGGCCAGAGGCCTAAAATGCCCGGCACACCATGCGCCGCGCCGACCGCCTCTTCCACATCGTCCAGCTCATCCGGGGCCGCCGCCTCACGACGGCGGCGTTCTTGGCCGCGCGACTAGAAGTATCCGAGCGCACCGTGTACCGCGATGTGGCCGACCTGCAGCACCAGGGCGTGCCGATTGAAGGCGAGGCCGGTGTCGGCTACCGCCTCGGGGCCGGGTTCGAGCTGCCGCCGCTGATGTTCAGCGCCGGTGAGGCCCGTGCGCTGGTCGCCGCCACCCGCCTGGCCCAGGCCTGGCTGGACCCGGCGCTGGCGCGCGACGCCGAGCAGGCGTTGGGCAAGATCCTGTCCGTCCTGCCGCGCCAGACCCGCGCCGCGGCCGAGAGTCTGGCCTTGTATGCGCCCAGCTTCAGCGTGGACCCGGCCGTCCAGCAGCAGCTGCAAACGCTGCGCGAAGCGGTGCAGGCGCGCCGCACCGTGACGCTGGCCTACCAGGATGCGGCCGGGCAGCCGAGTCAGCGCAGGGTGCGCCCGCTGGGCTGTTTCTTCTGGGGCAAGGTCTGGACGCTGGCCGCCTGGTGCGAGACGCGCCAGGCCTTTCGCAGCTTCCGGCTGGATCGCATGGACACGCTGCAGGTGCACGACAGTGTTTTTCGCGATGAAGCCGGCAAGACGCTGGCGGACTTTTTGCGCCAAGCCGGTGCGCCGCCGGTCTGACGGGCTTACTGCAGGCCCAAAGCGGTTTGCAAAAACCGTGCGCAGCCCTGCAACGCCTCGCACGGTGAGCGCAGGGCCGTGCGCAGGCAGCTCGCGGCATACAGCGGATCGGCCCGCAGCCTGGTGGGGTCGACCCAGCAGCCCTGGCCCGCCATCAGCCATTTGAAATCCACCTCCAGCAGGAGATCGACGGCCGGCAGGCCGACTCCATCCGCGCACGCCGCAGTGCCGTGGGACAACTCGCCAGAAAGGGTGTGCATGGGGGACTCCAACTTCCGGCGCTGATCGTGAAGTCAGCGTCTGCCGGTGACTATAGGAGTCCGCCGCCCATCGAATAGCCGGAGAAAGAGGCCAAAGGACAGGTCTTTGTGGCCTATGGAGCCGGTCTTTAGGTGGCCAGCACCGCCTCGATATCGTCGGCCATGCTTTCCGGCGTGTCGGTAGGGGCGTAGCGTTTGATGACCTGGCCGTCCCGGCCCACCAGGAACTTGGTGAAATTCCACTTGATGGCTTTGGAGCCGAGCAGCCCCGGTGCCTCGGCAGACAGCCACTGGTACAGCGGATGGGCATCGCTGCCATTGACATCGATCTTGGCCATCATGGGGAAACTCACGCCGTAGTTGACCTGGCAGAAGTCGGCGATTTCGTCGTTGCTGCCCTTGTCCTGTGCGCCAAACTGGTTGCACGGAAAGCCCAGCACGACCAGTCCTTTTTTGCCGTAGGTCTCGTGCAATGTTTCCAGACCGGCAAACTGGGGTGTGAAGCCGCAGGCGCTGGCGGTGTTGACGATCAGCAGCGGTTTGCCCTTGTACTTCTTCAGGGGCACAGCCTTGCCCGATATGGAGAGGGCTTCAAAATCATAAGCAGTGGTCATGGATGGCTAGCGAAAGGGTGGTGAGCCTCACACCATAGCACCGCAGGAAAATGTTTGCAGGGTCAGCCGTATGCTCACCCCGCGGGCGCTGCAGTACCAGACCCCCAGGAGACGGTTGACAGCAAAGCCGCCAGCACGATCAGGGCGCCGCCCAGTACGATGCGCCCGCTGAGTTCACCCGCCCCCAGCAGCACGGCCGAGGTACTGGCAAACACCACCTCCGACAGCATGATGATGGACGTGGCACTGGCACTCAAACGGGCCGCGCCATATTGCAGGCCGAGGTTGCCCACCAGGAAACACAGGCTCAAGCCCCCCACCCAGGCCAGCCAGCCCGCGTCCACAGCGGGCAGCGCGCCCACGAAGCCCTGCTGCTGCCCCAGCAGCGCGGCAAAACCCGCCATGACCGCACCCCCGCCAAACATGGCAAGCATGCTGGAATGCGACGGTGCGCGCTGCAGGCGGCGCAGCATGATATTGGTCAGCGCAAAGCAAAACCCGCCCATCAGTGCCAGGCCATCGGCCAGACTGTCGGGCCAGGGCCAGGCCACCTCCGGCGTCTTGAGCACGATCACCACCCCCACCAGCGCCAACACCAGGCGCAGCAGGGAGGCCACGGTCGGCTTCTCGCCCAGCAGTGGCCACGCCAGCACCACCACCCAGGCCGGCATCAGGTAAAACAGCAGCACCACGCGCACCACATCACCCACGGTCACGGCCCAGTTGAAACCGATGTTGGTCAGGCCCGATGCGATCAGCAGTATCCACAGGCCGGGGTGCTGCACAAAACCGCGCCAGGCGAGCGGGCGCACCGCCAGCAGCCAGGCCAGCGCCACCGCGTACACCAGGGTCGTGGCCCATAAGGGGTGCACGCCCAGGCTCTGCAGTTGGCGAAAGGGCCACCAGGAGACGCCCCAGGTGAAGGCATTGAGCAGCAGGGCCAGTGCGGCCAGCGCCGGGGCGCGGGTCATATACGCCTGGTTTTGCCGCCGGGCCGCCCCAAGGCAAAACGCGGCCCCCTCCGGGGGGCAGGGAGCCACACGCCGTGAGCGACCGTGGGGGCCATATCCCTACCCATGCAGTTTGTCGTGGCGGGCTACTTCGAGCAGGTGGGCAATGTCGGCGGCATGCACCTGGCAGTTATGGGCATGCCAGCGCTTGATGACCCACATGAAACCAGCCACGACCACGCCAAACACCGTGATGGCGCCAAAGGCCGACAACCCCATGCCGGTGGACAGGCTGTAGAAAGCGCCCAGCCCCAGGATGCAGGCCTGTTCGTTGAAGTTTTGCACCGCGATGGAGCGGCCCGCGCCCATCAGGTTGTGGCCGCGGTGTTGCAGCAAGGCATTCATGGGCACCACCAGGAAACCGCCCAGACCACCCAGCAGGATCAGGAAGGGCGCGGCCACCCACACATTGGTGATGAAGTTCAGCAGGATCACCAGCA
>ERZ724516.91-NODE-91-length-52550-cov-7.929822_pt1 | contig 52550 bp, 39 predicted proteins | sample MGYA00376049_ERZ724516 | MGnify/ENA primary metagenome ERZ724516 (study PRJEB28724, sample SAMN07190886) | activated sludge metagenome | isolation source: activated sludge of sewage treatment plant in Hong Hong | place: USA: Christiansburg, Virginia | collected... | reverse complement strand
GTCTTCCTGGCTGTCGTAGCCAAATAGCTCGGCATAGGCCATGTTGGCATAGATATGCATGCCATCATGAACATAGGCAATGGCATCGCGGGAGTTATCAAGCAGTAACTCACAACGCTTTTCTACTTCAGCCAGCTGGGCTTCAGACTTGCGACGGGCGCGACGATTCTGCAGGCTGGCCAGTTCACGCTTAATTGCCAATACCAAATGCGTGTGTGCGTCATGAACGATAACATCACAGGCGCCTGCCTGCAGGCAGTCCACAGTAATTTCAGGGTCGGCCTTATCGAGCAGAACGATGCAGGGAATATCTTTGTCCAGCTTGCGCACATGCATCATTGCCGCATCGAACATCACGTCATTGGTGGATTCACCAACCAACATAATGTCCCAGCTATTATCCTTAAGGGCCACTATCAGGCTGTCCTCATCAGATACCAGCTCGGGGCGTGTCGCAATACCCGAGTTTTTCAGGGCATTAATGACCTGCTCGGTGTTGTCCTGTGATTCGTGCAGCACGAGCAGTCTAACAGTCTCGTTTTTTGGCGGCATTCGCGAGCGATTTCCTGCGGTCAGTAGAGAGGCTGTTCATTTTGGCTTCTCTATATATTTTTACAAACTAAAAAGGGGCGTGTGCTTTATACAAAGCGATCCACCCCTTCGAATTAATTACAGGCTTGCCCAGATCGAGTCAAAATCTTCATCGTCAGATTGAGTGTCAATCTTCTCAGCAGCTTCTGCTGTGTCGGAAGGTCGACGCATAAGCGCGAACTCGAATTGGCTAAAGCTCTGAGTGGTACTGACTTGTTGGGTGAGATGGGCTTTTAGCTCCTCATCATCCAGCTTTAGCACCAGCTTGTAACCTGTACGGAATGTTAATGTGGGTGTAATTAGTGTGGCAGGTCGCCCAATAGCCTTGAGCTCGGGCAAGAGCAGAGTACGCATGAACTCAGAGGCTTCGCCGGTCTTTTTGACCACGCGAGCACCACAGGGCTTTGCTTTTGGTGCCAGTACCTCAACGCCAACTTGAGCACCATGCCCCGGTAATTGTTTCACCCAGCGAATGACGCCGACGCTCCAGCCGGCCTCACCTGCTTCACGCAGGCCCAGTATTTCCCCAGCCTTAACGTTAGCCGGAACATCACCTGACCATTCGACGCAGTATCCGCCAGGGCTGATATTAACGATTTGGCATTGATACGTGTCGTAGCGATCCGGGCCCACAGTTGGCTGATCCTTAAAGGCCAGCTTGTATTCATGCTGTTCGTTAGTTTCGACATCGCCAAAGGCCAAGGACCATACATCTTTTCCCGTACGATCATCCGCGCGCTGTGCTCCAACCGCTTTGGCTTTGAGGAAGGGGTTGTCGGCATCGTTAATCATGAAGCGGTTCTGCACGCCTTGCATCATGGTGTCGAAGTCTTGTTTGCCAGACAGGAAGTAATGCGTGGCGGTTAGACCTAGCGAGATGTCCAGAGTGCCATCATGAGAAACACGTGAGAAGCTACGCTCACTCAACTCGCTCCACGCTTGAATAAGGTGCTGGAGCAGGCCTGGCGTCAGGGCGGATTCGCCACTGGCTTTGGTATTGCCCTGCTGGGCCTGACGCAACACTTCATTAAGGTGCTCGACCAATGCGGTTGGCATGATTGCCCGAACATGGTCTGAGGCATCGGCCTGTGCTTGGCTGCGATAAGTGGGTGGCGCATCACGGGACAGGTCAAATACAAAGAGTTCGCCTGCACCACTGAACTCACGCAACCGGATCAGCGGTGCCCACAGTTCGCTCAACTGGCAAATCTGGGCAATTTCGCTTTGGCGCAGTTTGTTGGGCTTGCAGGTGGCGAGCAGAAGGGCACGAATGTAGACCTCTTCAACCGTCGAGTTCTCGGTAAAACGATTAAGGCTGTCTGCAACAGGTAGTGTGAGTTGTTGTTCGGCGCTCAATAAATACAGCGTATGCAGCTCCATCCAGATATTGGGTGGCGTGTTCAGGTAGAGCTGGGTGGAGCGGAGCAAATTACCCGTCAACTCAGAAATGGCGCGATGAGCGGCTGTTGTGGCTTGGCGCAGCGTTTCTGGGTCACGTTTACGTGCCAGCTTCTCCAGCGAGGCCAGCACCGCTAACTTATAGCCGGTCGCAAGATGACTCTGCATGGCTTGAGCCAGAGTGGCTACCTTAGTAGCGCGGTCAGGCAGCATGACAGACTGGTTTAGGTAATGCTTGGACAGTGCAGTACACAAGGAGTGAACAGTAGGTCGTAGCAGCTCAAGCAGCTCTAACCGCTCTGAAGCATCCACCTGCAGGCGTGTCAGCTCTTGCAGAGTCTGGAACACCAGCCGAGAGGTTTCTCCCACATTCATCATAGGAAGGGCCTCGACCCATTCCTTTAGCTTGCGTGGCTGGTGATTGACGAGACTGAGCCGGCTCAGATCTTGAGCTGGAAGTCGTTGCCGCAGGAGTTCCGCGCTACTGGCCATGAACACCGTCCCGTGTGTTGTTGTTATGTCCTCTGTCATGCCACGGGCACGACAGGTTAATGATTGCTCACCTAACTTCTCATTCTTAACCATGCGGACCCCCTCGGCAACCCGCACAACGAATAAACTGGCCGAATATTATGAGAAAATAGTGTTCTGGGCGGTTCGGGGCAAGTATCTAAGCCTCCTCCCTCCTGCGGCAGACAGGCCCATCATTGCTATTGATGAGGAGGAGGGGCGAATGATTGAGAGGGAAACGCCTGGCGACAGTGCGTCAGAAAAGCCTCAAGGCCCTGCGTACGGTATTTTTGGCGATGGATGAGCAAGAAAAGCTGACGTTCCAAATCCAGGAACGGGGTAGGCAAAACCACCACACTGCCATTAATCAACGCCTCGTCCAGCGTGCGACGCGATGCACAGCCAATACCAATGCCGGTTTCTACGGCCCGCTTTAAGGCCTCGGTATGGCTGAACTCCATCAGCAGCTTGATGCGGGGCAGGCGACCCAGCACCGCATTATCAAAAATTTCGCGCGTTCCGGAGCCGGGTTCACGCAGGATCCAGTCGGCGTCTGCCAGATCCGCTGAGGTTACCGTTTGCTGCGTGGCCAGCGGATGGTTGGCGGCGGCAAATACCACCAGTTCGTCACGGCACCATGGAATCGCCTCAATATCCGGCTCGTGGCAGAAGCCTTCAATAAAGCCAATATCGACCTGAAACTGCTTTAGCGCCTCAATGACATGGCGAGTATTGGCAACGTCCAGCGTAATATGCGCACCGGCATGATTGCGCATAAAGCTACCGATCAGGCCTGGTAGCATATAGTTGCCAATGGTGAGGCTGGCGCCAATGCGCAATTGGCCTATGAGCGGAGCATCACTGGCGGCCATGGCCTCAATTTCACTGATGCGGGCAATGGCATCTAGCGCCTTGGGTAGTAGTAGCCGGCCCGAGTCGTTGAGTTGTAGACGCTTGCCCACACGATCAAACAGTTTTCGCCCCAGCTGGGTCTCGAAATCGGCCAGTGACATGCTGGTGGCGCTTTGGGTGATGTTCAGGCTGTCGGCGGCCCGGGTGACACTGCCAGATTGGGCGACGGCGATAAACACTTCTAGTTGCTTTAAGGTGATTCGCATGGAGTATCAATCAGTTTTTCTGATAATAATGGAGCCTAGCAGGTTTGATGGTGATTGAAAGCCCGAGACACAGCGAGGTGGCCGTCTAGGGAAAAAGGCGAACAGTTGCATCGTTCCAGTGCAGCGGTAGCAGGTGATTTTGTCGAGATGCCGAGCAAGATGCGATAATCCCCACGACATGGGAGCCTGTGCCTCTTTTGAGGTAGATCAGGGATGTAGTGACAGTATGATCAAGGAGGGGTGCCGATGCCGTTTTCCGCGTTGTCCAAAAAGTCGGAGCAAGTATCAAAGCGTCCGTACTCTGTATTAGTCGTGGATGATTCGGCGGAAGATATTGCGTTGTTGATGGAGTATCTGCGCAATGCACAATTACGGATTACCGTCGCCTTTGATGGGCATGAGGGGTATCAAAAAGCCGCCCTCATGAAGCCTGATCTTGTGTTGTTGGATATTCGAATGCCGCGTACGGATGGTTTGGCGGCCTGTCGGTTGCTTAAAGCCGATCCTGCCACGCGGGATATTCCGGTTATTTTCTTATCAGGCTGTAATGAGTTGGAGGATCGGCTAGAGGGCCTGCGCGTGGGTGCCGTTGATTATATCAGCAAACCCTTTGCTCCTGAAGAAGTGATTGCGCGTGTCGCGATTCATTTGGATTTGCGATCCCGCATGATGGCCAGTGCCGCAGTGGATGCATCAGCAGAGACGGCTGAAATAGAAGGAGAGAATGCCTCTCGTATTAATGGCATGGTGCTTGCTGCTATGGAGATTCTAAAAGGTGATATTCGTCAGCCGCCGTCTCTGCCGGAGTTGGCGCATCAAGTGGGCACTAATGAACGTCGGCTAACGGAGTTGTTTCGCGAAGCCACCGGGCTGCCGGTGTTCGCGTGGCTGCGCGAGGAGCGGTTTCTAATTGCTTGTCGCATGTTGGCCGACAGTGATATCGATATTCAGCAAGTGGCGGATCACGTTGGCTATGGCAATGCAGGTAATTTCACCGCCATGTTTCGTGATCGACTCGGTGTAACGCCACGCGATTTTCGGCAATCCAAGCGGGGACAGAGAGACGCGGCATCATGATGAGAATATACATGCAATGCATGGTGTTTGTGTTGCTTGTGGCGCGGCTTTTCTTATGGGCTCCCTCCGTTCATGCAGGGCCGATAGTGAGTGTGCAGAATGAGGCGTTGGTGGCGCTTGACTCCCGCGTGTCGATATTGAAGGACCCTTCTGCGCGATTAACCATTGACGACGTAGTAACCAAAGACAAGCAGGGGGAATTTCACCTCGCTTCTTTAGACGATCTTGCGCCGGGCTACACACGAGCAGCCGTCTGGTTGGCCATCAATGTGCGTAATGATTTGCCAGTGACCCAAGAGCGCCTTATTGAAGTGTTTCCCCCGCGATTGCGCGACGTTCGTTTGTTTGTGCAAGAACATGGTCGTTGGCGGGTGTTGTCTTCGGGGCTTGATGTGGCGGTGGCTGATAGATCGATTCAATCCCGGCAGACGGTATTCCCGGTGACGCTGGCGCCAGGCGAAGTGCGTAAAATGTATATGCGCATTAGCAGTCGCGATGCCATGATGATTTCAGTGCGGCTTTGGCAGTCCGAAGCATTTCATGCCAGTGAACGTAAAGTGGATTTGGTGAATGGCATCCAGTTTGGTGCCATATTTTTGTTTGCCTTATATTCTCTGTTGTTGTTGTTCAGTGCGCGCGATCTTGTATTTCTCTATTTCTTTGGCGCAATGGCCGCTTACGGGTTTTATGATGTCGCCATTTTGCAGTATGGCTCTGAGTTTCTGTGGTCGGGCCAGCCCGAGTGGAGCATGCGCAGTCCGGGGTTTTTTCTGTCCGTCGCCGTTGCTGCGACGGCGTTGCTAGTGTCTCGTCTTTTGCAAATTCCACGGTATTTTCCTTGGCAGGGGCGTGTTCTCGTGATTTTGGCGGGAGTGTCGCTGGTGTTGGCGCCACTGCATCTGCTATTTCCGTATGATCGTGTGGTGCCAATGACCAATGTGGTGGCATTGGTGGTAGTGGTGGTTAGTCTGTCGCTGTCGGTTTTAGCCGTGTGGCGGCGGCAGCGTAACGCCGCATGGATGCTGCTTGCGTTTGTGCTGCTCTGGTTCACTTCTTTGCTGCGCGTGGCGCAGATTTTTGGCGTGATTCCTAATGACTTATGGGGAGGCTATGCGCAGTCGTGGTCCATGGTGATGAGTGGCGCGGTCATGGCCATGGTGATGGCCGATGTAGTGCGGCAGTTGCGTTTGGAGCGGACACAAGCACAGGCCGATATGCTGGCGGAGCGAGTGCAGTCCACTATTCGTTTGCAGCGGGAGGTTGATGCTCGCACGATTGAGTTGGTGGCGGCTAAAGAGAAAGCAGAGACGGCCAGTCAAGCAAAGTCGACATTTCTGGCGCACATGAGCCACGAGTTGCGCACGCCTCTGCACAGCATTTTAGGGTATAGCCGGTTGGTCATGGAAAATGCTTCGGCGCCAGAGAACCCCAAGCGAATGGAAGCGGTTCATCGCCGTGGTCGGCACTTGCTGGCATTGATTGATGAGTTATTGGACTATGCCAGAGGCGAGGCGGGGCGGCTGCAACTGGAGCTGCGTCCGGCGTATTTTCAGTCCCTGTTGGAGTCTGCCATCGAGGAAGTGGTGCCACTGGCAAAAGATGCTGGCATAGAGGTGCAGGGGATATTTGGCTTAGGCTTGCCCCCTGCCGTCAGGGCAGATTCCGTACGGTTGCAGCAAGTGCTCACCAATTTGTTGGCCAATGCCTGTCGGCACAGCCAGGGGCAGCACATTCGTCTGGAAGTGCGGTGCATGAATGATGGGGAGACGAGTGATCGTGGCAGTGTGATGCTGTGGTTTGGTGTGCGTGATGATGGTGTAGGTATTCCGGAGGAGGAATGCCTGCGAGTGTTCAGTCCGTTTGAGCAGGTCGAGGCGACCACCAGTAGCCGAGGTGTCGGCCTAGGGCTCACCATCGCGCATCAGCTGGTGACATTAATGGAAGGGGAATTGGTGTGCGAGGCCAATGAAGGCGGTGGCAGTCTTTTTTGGTTTCAGGTGGCTCTGGAACGGGCGGATGAATCGGAGTTGGTGCCTGTTTCTGGGCCGCTAGGCTTGTATCGGTATGACGGGCCGGTGCGCCGTATTTTGGTGGTGGACGATAGCGCCGAAACGCGCGCAGTGTTGACGGATATCTTGGCCAGCTCTGGCTTTGACCTAGCGGTGGTGGCGAGTGGAGAAGAGGCGCTGATGCGGTTGATGACCGAGCCCTTTGATGCGGTGCTTATTGACCAGTTTGTGACGGATTTGAGTCATGAGCACTTGTTGCGACGTGCCCGTGCGCACGGGTTGTCGTTGCCATTTCTGCTGTTGTCGGCCTCCCGTCCTAGGTTGCCTGAATACAGGGTGGGTCAGCCGCTGTTTACGGCGGTGCTCATTAAGCCGGTCAGGCCGGAGCGTCTGCTCAAAACACTGGGGAAAGTGCTGGCGTTGGCGTGGGGGGCTGATGCAACGTCGCCTCGTCAGGTCAGCGTGAAGCCCCCTCAGCAATGGGTCAGGCCGACACCGGAGCAATTGGAGTCGCTGCGGCGGGCGGTGGAGCTAGGCCAGGTCACAGAGGTTGAGGAGTGGATAGTGCAGTTGCGGAAATCTCAGCCAGACGCTTCCGAGTTTGCCCAGTTGGTTCAGGATGCCATCCGGCGTCTGGATTTTGCCTTTATCCTCCGCCTGCTGAATGAATGATTGACGAGCCAGCAGCAGCTGCGGCATGCATCGTGCTGAACGTCGACAAAAGTCGCCCCATCATCATTTTGTAGCGTTTTTGCATAAGTCTTATAGGGTGTCTGTGTTTTAATATAAATGTGAGCTACTTGGCATTTTGGGCGTAACTCCCAAGGGCAAGGTGATTGTTCGAAAAGCATAATCTGCCGGTTAGAGAGAAGGATTCTTATCTAACCTGTTGATTTTCTTGTTTTGCTCTTTTTGCAGGGATGCGAGAGCAGCGGTTTGTGGTTACAAGTGTAGTTGTCCAAGTTTTAGTGGTTTCCCCCAAAAGAGGTGTTTTTCATGAAATTGACACGCAGTTTGACAGGTGCTGGCTTCCTGTTGGCCGCTTTGGCCGCTCCTGCGACCCAGGCCGCCATGACCCAGGCCGGCACGGATATTACCAATACCGCCACCGTGAGCTTTACGGATCCGGATGGCAATCCGGGTAACACGCCCTCCAATCCGTCCACGTTCAAAGTGGCCGAGATCCTGGACGTGACGGTGACGCGCGATCAGGCAGCCCCTGTTTCCGTGCTGGATGGCGCTACGGACCAAGTGGTGTCATTTACGGTGACGAATACCGGTAACGGCTCGGAAGCGTATGCGCTGGTGCCTGCCAATGTCCTGGGTGGCGATGATTTCGATCCAACCAATGTCCGGGTTTACATCGATAATAATGGCGATGGCGTGCTTGATGCGGGTGATACATTGCTGATACCTGGTGTGAATGACCCGGTTCTGGCGCCTAGCGGACAGCCGGGTGACAGCGTCAAAATTCTGTTGGTCAGCGACATTCCTGCGGGCTTGACCAACGGTGATCTGGGTGATGTGCGTTTGTCTGCCGAGTCCATTACCACGCAGTCGACGCCAGCCTCGCCAGATGCAGTGGGTACGGTGTTTGCGGGTGCGGGTACGGGAGGGGTTGATGCCGTCGTAGGTACAACACAGGCCGTGGGCAGTGCCACCAGCACGTATCAGGTGCGCCAGTTTGCACTGGATATGGTCAAGACCAGCACCCTTACACACACAGATCCAGCTCTGAATGGCAAGGCCGTTCCAGGCGCTACCATCACCTATACCCTGACGCTGAATGCAACGGGTGCAGGGGTGTTCAACAATATCGTGATCACTGACAACATTCCGGCTCATACCACCTATGTGCCGAACTCAGTGACGCTGAATGGCAACCCGCTGACGGACAGCCAGAATATGGATGCCGGCTATGTGCAGGGTGGTGTGGTGCGTGTGTATCCCGGTGGGAATGACACCAACAATACGCCAACCAACAGCGGAACGGTGACGGCGCCTGCAGTCAATGTTGTGACGTTCCAGGTCACGATTGACGCCATTTGATGTGAGTGCAAGCGGTCACTATCGTGGCCGCTTGCGTGCACATGAGTGTGTGTCAGGTGCTATGTGTTGTTGTGTCTGCTGCCAACAGCGGTGGACGCAACAGCCTCTGATATCACGCATATAGCGAGGTTTGCGATGAAGTTGATTAAATCCGTAGTTGTTGCAGTGGGTCTCGTGGTGGCAATGCCTGCTCTGGCCGCTGTCGAGCTCAAGAGCGAAGCATTCCGTGAAGTGGAAGTAACAGACAAGGATGGCAATAAGATCCGCAAACTGGAGGCGCTCACCCGAGCCACGCCCGGGCAGGAAGTGATCTACATCCTGACCTATCGGAATACGGGTAAAAAAGCGGCAAACAATGTGGTGGTGAGTAATCCCGTACCGAAGGCACTGACCTATGTGGCGGGCTCTGCCGTTGGTGCGAACACGCGCTTTGATGTGTCGGTCGATGATGGTAAGCGTTACGCCCCGCTTGAGCAGCTAACAATCAAGAATGCAGATGGAACAACGCGTCCTGCTACGGCAACGGATGTGACAAATTTACGGTGGACGCTAGTGGCACCACTGAAGGCGGGAGCCAAAGGTAGCGTTACCTATCGCACGCTATTGAAGTAAACCGCGCTAACAAAATGGCGCGTTAGAGGATGAGTGGCATACCAAGGACTTGGATCAGGTATCTGCGGGGCTTTCCCGGTTTGGGGTTCGTAGTTTTCAGGCGGGTGCGAATGGCGCACATCGCGTTAGGAGATCAACATGAAGTCATTTCGTATGTCGGGTAAGTTGGCGCTGGTTGCTGGCATGATGTCGGTCGGCGGATTGCCGCAGGCATTTGCGGCGGGAACAGCGGCAGGTACGTCAGTCGATAACACGGCAACGGTCGACTATACCGTCGGGACGGTCGCGCAAACGCCTGTGCAGAGTAACGGTGGAACGCCGACGACATTTGTCGTTGACCGCAAGGTGGATGTAACGGTAACGCATGCCAATGCGCCGGTGATCGTTGTGCCGGGTGCTGTTAAGCAAGCGCTGACCTTCACTGTCACCAACCATTCCAATGCGACGCTGACGTTTGCATTGACGGCGGTGGATGCGGTATTGGGCGCAACGGTGTTGACGTCCCCTAATCGGCTTGATAGCGATGATGTGGCGGCAACGCCAGCCATCACAATGTATTCCGATGCAGGACTGACAAATGTCATTACCTCGCTGGCCAGTTTGGCGCCCGACACCCCCACAACGGTATATGTGGCGGCCGACATCAAGACGAGTAGCCTCCATGATGCATATATTGGCATTTCGCTTACCGCCAATGCCTTTGAGTTGGATGGTGTAACAGAGGTGGTGGCAACTGTTGGCGCGAATACGGCGGCTGTGGATACGGTGCTGGCAGACACGGCAGGTGTTGCTGGTGATGTAGCAAACAACGGCGCTCATTCCGCTTTCGGTGCGTATCACGTGGAAACGGCAGCGCTGACTGTCGCCAAAACGGCAACCGTCGTTTGGGATCCCATTGGTGGTACGACAAACCCTAAATCCATCCCTGGTGCCATTGTGGGCTATTGCCTTGTAGTGACAAACAGTGGTGGTGCAGCCGCAACGAACGTTGTGCTGCGTGACGTAATTCCTGCCAATACGGCGTATTACGCTGTCACTGAAGTGGCCCCTGCGGGAGCGCCAGTGGCCGCCGTCACGACGGGAACGGGTGCCACGTGTGGCAGCAATGCACATGGCACCAGTCAGGGTGCTTATGTTGTACCGGTTCTTCCTGCTCTGCCCAACGTGACATCGACCTATACCGATCCGATTGCTGTGTCCGGAAGTGTCTGGACGCAGTTCTATGTGAAGGTGCAATAAGTCTCGCACTGAACAAATGTGAGACGTGGTGGGCGGCTATATGGGATGGCCGCCCACCATCACGATTATCATCGTCACCATGACGGCCAGGTCAGAACAGGAATTGTATGTTGAAGTATTCCGCACATTTTCCAGTGCGTTTGCCAGGATGGTTGCCGCGTTTTGCGTGTGCGACTCTCCTGTCATGCGGTTTGGTTGTGCCTGCTGCGCAGGCCGCAGTAGTGATCAGCAATACGGCGCTAGTCAACGATTCCTCTAATCCCTATATCGAGCCCAACGGGCATACCGGCTTTCTGGCGTCTAATGGTGGTATTCCGCTGGATATCGTGTACGAGCCGCTCCCCTCGCCGTCTACACTGACATTCTACAAATATTCACCGACAGGCCAGTGCGCCAATGCGGGTGGCGCCATCGTATCCGCACAGTCCTATCGCTTTGACGGTGGGCGCTATGAAGATGCGGCAGGGGTGATGCAACCGCTGCCATCGCCAGAAGTGTTGCCTGAGCCCGGTAGTGGGGGCAGTGCGACCGTGCTTGATGTGTCGGTGCCAGTCAGCGTGTGTCCGACTACGGTATTTCATGAGGGCGAGCCTGTTTTCCTCACGCTCACCGATCTTAACCGTAATGCCGACCCAACACTGGTCGAAACAATACGCATTACCTTGAGCAGTGCTTCTGGCGATGTTGATGAAGTTCTGGAGTTGCGTGAAACCGGTCCGAATACAGGGATATTTGCTGCCGTCATCCAGAGTCGTAATGAGCCGGTGCAGCAGGGCGATGGCAAAATCTCCGTGGGCATTGATGGTTGGGTGCGTGGCTACTATCAAGATACGGCTTGGCCTGCGGACGAATCTCGTGCCGAGGCGCTGGTCGATCCGTTCGGCATACTTTTTGACGCCAGCAATGGTAATCCCGTCAACGGCGCAGCGATCTGGGTGCTTGATCAGTCCTTGCCGGGGTGTGCTGCACTGAATGCCAATGCCACCGATGCCTCGCTGGATGCGTGTGCGGCGGCGGTGTTCATGGATGACGGCGTGACCCCACATCCTGCACGGATGACAACGGGGACAACTGTGCCGGGCAACCCTGTGGTGCCAGCAGGCGGCTTTCGCTTTCCGCTGATGGCGCCGGGCAACTATCGGTTTGTGGTCAAAACCCCTACTGGGTTCACGGTGCCATCGGTGCAGCTGCCGTCGTGTGGACTCCCCCCCTGCGCCAACGGGTTTGGCCGGATGATTGTGGTGGGGTCGCATCTGCAGCCATTTGTTGTGCTGCCAGGGCCAGCGCTGAATATCGACATTCCTGCCGATCCGGTTCAGGCAGGTTTGTTGCTTGTCAAGACAGCGTCTACCACAGAGGCTCAGGCAGGTGATTTCCTGCAATATCGTCTTGAGCTCACCAATCAGAATACGCTGGCTACCACCTCTACCACTATTCAGGATGTACTGCCGCGAGGTATGCGCTACCAGTCCGGCTCGCTCACGCGGAATGGCGTGGCATTGCCTGACCCGGTCGTTTCGGCAGATGGCCGTACCTTGACCATGAATATTGGCGCCATGGCCGGTAATGGCACAGCGGTCATCAAGTATGTGGTGATGGTGAGTGCAGATGCGAATGCCGGGGAGGCCGTCAACACGGCACAAGCAACTGGCCCTACGGGTAGTTTTGTTCTGACATCGAATGCATCGCAAGTGGCTGTTCGCATTCGCGAGTTCCTGATGAGCGGACGTTTCACGTTGATCGGTCGCGTATTCGAAGATGATTGCACGCAACCGTTTGCCGATCGCAAAGGGGTGCCCAATGTGCGCATCATGCTGGAGGATGGCACGTATGTGGTAACGGACAAGGATGGTCAGTATCACATCGAAGGCATTCGCCCTGGCACACATGTCGTGCAGATGGATACGGCCAGCTTGCCCAAGGGCGCCGAGCCGGTTTCCTGTATCCAGAACACCCGTTTTGCAGGCAATGCGTATTCCCAGTTTGTCGACGTGAAGGGTGGCGGGCTCTGGCGTGCCGACTTTCATGTGCAGCTGACGCCGCCGCCCCCGCCCAAGCCACCCAAGCCGGTTATTTCGGACAGCGATATCGGTATTCGACTGCAAACGACGGAGAATGTTGAGGTGAGCGAGCTCACCGAAGCGCTGGAAGCCCGTAGCTATACCTTCAAGGGACGCTTTGACTCCGGCCAGGATGTGCTGTTGGCCGCATCAGTCAAAGATTTGGAGCGTCTGCTGGCTCAGCTGAAAAAGAATAATGTGCAAAAGCTGCAGATTATCGGGCATACCGATAGCAATATGCTCGGGGGAGCCAGCGCCAAGAAGTTTGGTGACAACTACGGTCTGTCATTGGCTCGTGCCAAAACGATTGCGGATTATCTGGGGCCACGTTTGGGGCTGGCTGCCTCGCACATCACAGTCGAAGGCAAGGGGCCGGATGTCGCCGTGGCGGGAAATGACACCGCCGCAGGTCGTGCTCAGAATCGTCGTGTAGAGGTGATTGCGCTGGGGGAGCAGTCCTCTGCCAAAGTGGGCGAGCGCACGCGGAACCGTCACCGCATGGTGATTGATACAGGGCATGTGCCTACCTTCAATTTGCGCGCCATGATTCAGCTGCCATCCAACCTTGCCTATGTGAAGGGCTCGGCAACGATTGATGGCAAGCCGCTGGCAGACCCGGAAGACATGGATGGCATGAAGGGATGGGTTGTTCCTCCTCAGGCACCCAAGTCACCGGAACGGAGTGATTTGGAGTGGCCGACGGACTTTGTTGATTTGCAGCGGGTGATCACCTTCGATTCCGAGGTGGTTCGCAAAATGGTCACCACCAAACCGGCCGCTGACCGTGAGTTAACGTTCCGGGGTAGCTTTGAGCCGGCACAAGCAGAGCTGATGCAGGGCTCGGTAGTCGAGTTGGACAATTTGCTGGAGCAATTACGGTCGGTAGGTAGCATCGAGCGTTTGGAAGTTATCGGTCATACCGATAATCAGCGGCTGTCCGTTCGTGCCCGCAAGATCTTTCCGGATAATCAGGCATTGTCGTTGGCGCGCGCACGTACTATTGCCGATTCACTGGCGGCAGGCTTGGGGCTGGAGTCATCGCAAATAGTAGTGGAAGGTTATGGTCCTGATCGCCCTGTTGCCAGCAATGCGACACCAGCGGGAATGGCCCAAAATCGACGGGTTGAAGTTAATGTGTATGCCAAAGATGCGGCAGAGTCCCGGTTGCAGCGTCTTTGTGATGATGGCGCGGCCAGCATCAAGGCGTCGGCGATAGTAGACAGCCAAGGCGCCACCAATGTGCGTTTGCCGACGGTAGAAAACAACCTGAATTGTGCCGGACGCAAGAGTAAGGCTGCTCCTGCGCCGACATTGCCAACCGTGCCGGCTACCAGCGCGACGAATGCTCCTGCAGCCGCTTCTGGCGCCGCCGCCGTGGCGGATGCGACTCCTGTGGATGCGCCTGTATCCGCCGAGAACACTGCCAACGCCAGTAATGCCGCAACACAAAGCGATTTAACGGCAACGGCTGTGGCTGCGGGACAGGCAAATGCCGTTGATGGCAACGCAGTGCCAGAAAAAACAGAAAGCCAGGCGATGGCTGCCCAGGATTCAGCAGCGGAAAATGACAGTGGTCGACAGGCGGTTGCGCTTAAGATGGTGGTATTGACTGTCGAGGAGCCGGTAGCGCCTGCAGTAGAAAATACGACCGACAATACGGTTGCCACGGATGTCGCTGCAACAGATGAACTGATTGCCGAAGCCGATATTGACTGGCTGGCACGGACCACAGGGCAGCCAGCACTGTTGTTCCCTGCAGAGGGGTATAACCCTCGTGCACCGGCTGTGCGTGTGGCGGTAGAGGCGATGACGCATCAGCGTGTAGAGCTGATGATGAATGGAGAGCCAGTATCGGCATTGAATGCGGATGGTGCTCGGCAGGATGCGCAGAGCAAACGCTCGGTACATTTGTGGCGTGGCGTACCGCTCAAGGATGGCCCGAATCGTATCGTGGCGCGAGTACGGGATCAGAGTGGCGCGCTTGTCAGCGAGCTGTCGCGAACAGTTTATTTCTCCAATACGCCTGCGCGTGTGCAGTTGGTACCTGAAAAATCAAAGTTGATTGCGGATGGCATCACTCGGCCTGTGCTGGCGGTGCGTGTGCTTGATCGTTTTGGGCAGCCTGTGCGCGATGGCATTACCGGGGCATTGGTCATTCATCCGCCATACATGTCATGGCAGCAGCAGGAAGAAACACAGCGGCGCCAACTGGCCGGGCTGGACGGTTTCAAGCCGCAGTATGTGGTGAAAGGCAATGATGGTATTGCGTTGATCGAGCTGGCGCCGACAACAGAGTCGGGTACGGCGCAGATCGATTTTACGTTCCAGTCAGAAACACAGACATCACGCACCCAAGAGATCAAAGCGTGGCTGGAGCCGCTGGCGCGTGACTGGGTAATGGTCGGTTTTGCAGAAGGGACGGTGGGCTACAACACGCTCAAGGACAATGCAGCGGCCCTCACCGCACAAGGTGTGGAAGAAGGCGCCTATTCCGATGGCAAAATCAGCTTTTATGCCAAGGGGCGAGTGCTAGGCAAGTGGTTGTTGACCATGGCGTATGACACCAGCAAAGAGCGTGATCGCGAAAGCCTGCTGTCAACGATTGATCCGAATGAGTATTACACCCTTTATGGGGATGGTGCGGAGCAGCGCTATGATGCAGCCAGCCAATCCAAGATGTATCTCAAGCTGGAGCGTGGGCAGTTCTATGCCTTGTTCGGGGATTACGACACAGGCCTGAATGAAACACAGCTCTCGCGCTATAACCGCACCATGAACGGCTTCAAGACCGAGAAGGGTGGCGGCATGGTGGTGTTTACGGCCTATGCTGCAGAAACGCAGCAGAACTTTGCGCGTGACGAAATCCAGGGCAATGGCACGTCGGGCCTTTATCGTCTCACGCAGCGCAATATTGTTCTCAACAGTGAAAAAATCCGTATCGAAACGCGTGATCGCTTGCATAGTGAGCAGATCGTGAATACGCGCACCTTGTTACGTCATATCGACTACGACATTGATTACAGCGCCGGCACATTGTTTTTCAAGCAGCCGGTCTATGGTCAGGACACCAGCTTTAATCCGATCTGGATCGTTGCGGAATACGAAACGCTGGGCGTTGCGCAGGAATCGGTCAATACGGGCGGGCGAGTGGGTGTCAACCTGCTGGATGGCAAGTTGAAAATGGGTGTGACGGCATTGCGGGACGAAAACAATGTCCTGGCCGGCGAAAGCCGTAGTGATTTGATGGGAGCGGATATCAAATACCGCTTTGCCATGGATACCGAGTTGCGCCTTGAGTCGGCGACGACCGATGGTGATGTGGCCAGCGTGGTGCGCTCGGGCGATGCATGGTTGGCGGAATTGGAGCATCATGGCAGCCGCTATGATTTCTTGCTCTATACCCGTAGCGTGGATGAAGCGTTTGGCGTGGGTCAGCAGAATCTTTCTGAAAGCGGACAGCAAAAAACGGGTGCCAATGGCGTGCTGCGTCTGAGTCGTGAATGGGCGGTACAGGGCGAGCTTTACCAGCAGGAAAATCGTTCAACCGAAAGCACACGACAAGCGGCGGCCGCCAAGCTGCGCTATGAACACAAAAATGGCTCTGCCGCCATTGGCGTGCAGGCGGTGAACGACAGTACGGACCAAGGGGTGCTGGCGGGTCAGGACTTCAACTCAACACAACTGACGCTAGAGGCAACCCGCAGACTGTTAAGCCAAAAGCTGGAGGTGTCTGCACAGGCCGAAGTGGGTGAGAGTGATAGTGCAGACTACCCGAACCGCATGACATTGAATGCTTCTTATGCAATCACCGACAGCGTGCGTCTCTTGGCTGGCCAAGAGTTTACGGATGGTTCTGATCTGACCACCAGCACGAGCCGGGCGGGTGTGCAGGTGCTGCCTTGGAAGGGCGCACGCCTGGACTCCACGTTGAACCAGAGTCATATGAGTGAGTACGGCCCGCGCACGTTTGCCCAGTTTGGCTTGACGCAGAATCTGGTGCTCGACAAACAGTGGAGCGTGGATTTTGGTGTGGACAGCAGTCAGAGTGTGGGCAGTCAGCAGGCCGCACCCGTCATCAACAACAGCACTGCCACCAGCAATGCGCTGGGCTTGAGTACCAATTCCCGTGTGGCCGCCGTGACGGATGATTACTGGGCGCTGAGTGCAGGAAGCACGTACCGGGCAGATATCTGGAGCTGGACGGGTCGTCTTGAGAGCCGGAACGGAGACACGGAAGACCGCTATGGACTGACCAGTAACTTCCTGCGTCAGGCCCGTGATGGCGTGGCGTTTGCGACAGGCATGCAGGCATTCCACACCGAGTCTGATACGGGCACGAGCGGCAATTTGCTATCCCTCGACTTGTCGTGGGCATGGCGTCCACTGGGAACACAGTGGTCGGTGCTGGATCGTCTGGAGTTCAAGTACGAAGACGCAGAAAACACGGCTGGACTGGTGGCGCCTCCGCCGGGCGGGCTGTTCGGGTTTGACAGCTTGGTAGCTAACGATGCACGCAGTCGCCGCCTTATCAACAACTTGTCGTTGAACCGGGTGTCGCGTGAGTGGACGGGTGAAGACCGCAAGGGCAACCTGTTCCGTCGATACGAACGCAATCAATGGTCGCTTTACCATGGTGCCAAATACGCGCTGGATACTTACGACGGCGTGGAGTACAGCGGCTTTACCGATATGTGGGCGGTGGAAGTGCGACATGACATCCGTCCATGGCTGGATATCGGGCTACAGGCCAGCGCACTGAATGCCTGGAGTGCAGGTGCACATGCCTATTCGTTCGGGCCGCAGGTTGGCGCCTCACCGGTGAAGAATGGCTGGATCACCCTTGGCTGGAATATTCGCGGCTTTACCGATCAGGACTTTGATGCGGCCCGCTATTCCGCTCAAGGCCCCTATCTGCAGTTGCGTTTCAAGTTTGATCAAAACACTCGGCTTAACCGCGACATGGTGGCTCCCCATCCTGCGATTGCGAATGAACCTTTGATGACGGCCACGAAATGAAAGTGCTGCTTATGACTATCTTTACTCGCATTTACCGTCCTTGCTTCTCTAGCGCTTCTCTCACGAAGGAGTCGGTGCTGCGGGCGCTCTACGCGATGATGGTGCTGGTATTGTCGGTGCCGTTTGAGGCCAACGCTGAACGTACCCTGACCAGCCGTTTCAATACCAATGTCAACGGCAATATTGTCCTGATCGGCAATGTTAATTTGACTTGTACCCCTGGCAGTAACACAGCATTTTCAGGTTACTGGGCTGCCAATATCACCACTTGTGCCAATTCTCTGAATGGCAGCGGTACTACGGCCGCTGATCGTAATGACGGCTATGTGATGATCAATCATGATCTGGATGGTGATTCCTCCTCCACCATTAACTCCAGCATGGCGCAGTTGGGCCTGCCGGCGGGCTCGACCATCATCAAGGCCATGCTCTACTGGAGCGCCACCGGCTCCACCAGCCCGAACCGCAACACGGTAAAACTCAAGGTGCCGGGCGGCAGCTACCAGACCATCACCGGCACGCTGGACTTGGATGCCAAACTCGACGACAACAATTATCAGGGTTGGGCCGATGTCACGAGTACGGTGGCGGCGGCCGGCAATGGCGCGTACTGGGTGGGCGACATCCGGGCGGATACGGGTACGGGCAAGTATGCCGGCTGGTCACTGGTGGTGGCTTACAGCAATCCTTCCGAGGCCCTGCGCAGTTTGACGATTTTCGATGGTTTCATGGGGGTGCGTGGCAGTACTAGTGGCTGGTCATCCTCCGTGACCGCGACGGCCGGACCTTTCCTGACACCCTTCAACGGCCCGGTGCAGGCTCGCGTGGGAGTGGTTGCTTATGAGGGTGACAGGCCGGTGGCCCAAGACACGTTCTCGGTCAACTCCACGTTGCTGAGTAATGCGGCCAACCCGTCAGGCAATTTTTACAACGGCACCATCAGCAATTTGGGCAGCAATGTCACCACGGGAAGTCCGGCCAACAACAATAACTTGCAACTGGATATCGATCTTCTTAACGTTCCTTTGGGCGTTATTCCCAATGCCAGCACCAGCGCCAGCATCACGGTTTCTTCCACGGCCAACAACGAGGCCGTGTTGCTGGCGGTGGTCACGTTCTCCACCGAGATGTACGTGCCCATCGTAGTTCCCAACGTTGTAAAAACGGCAGAAGATATGAGCCCTGCAACACCACTGTTGCGAGGGGATACCTTGCGTTGGCATGTGGTGATGAGTAATTCCGGCTACGACCCGGCCACGAATTTGACTGCAACGGATATTATCCCCGCGTATCTGACGTATGTGCCGAATTCGATGCGGATTGTGACGGGGCCTAACGCGGGTAACAAAACTGATGCGCAGTATGATGACCAAGCCGACCTTCTTGTAGGGCCAAACCGTGTGGTGTTCCGCCTGGGGGCAGGTGCCAATGCTTCGCAAGGTGGTACCTTGGCCTATGGTCAATCCACTTCGTTTTACTTTGATACGATAGTCAATGAGGATACGCCGTCGGGGACCATTCTCACCAACTCAGTTCAGATTGAATACAACAGCCAGACGCTGCCGGCGACTACGTTCGCGGCCAGCAGTGCAGCCGCATCGGCAACGGTGATGGGCCCGCCGACGATCAGTAAGACATTTTCGCCGGAAGTCATTGATCCTGCCCAGAGCGCAGTAATGACGATTGTCCTCAGCAATCCGGCCAGTAATCCAGAGGCCTTGACCGGGGTAAGTTTTAGTGACACGTATCCGGCCGCCATGGTCAATACGGCCAATGCTACGCCACAAGTAAACTGCACCCCAGGCTCCACAGCAGGCACGTTGACCGGCGGTGCGAACAACGGCAACAGCATCGGCATGAGTCCGGGGGCCACGCTGGCGGCCAATGGTTCCTGCATCATCACGGTGAATGTCACCTCGGCTACGGTGGGCAGCTACCTGAACATTACCTCGGCGGTGACCGCGACCAATGGTGGCACGGGCAATACTGCCTCTGCCATGCTCTATGTGGGCAAGCCGCGCATCACCAAGGCGTTTGCGCCGACCACCATTAATGCGAACGGCACTTCCACCATCACCTTCACTTTGCAGAACCTCTCGAATACGGCGCTGAGCCAAGTGGCCTTCTCGGATGCGTTGGTAAATATGCAGGTGGCGGCTACGCCGGCCATCGTAAACGGATGCGGTGGCACGGTGACGGCCGCGCCCAGCAGCACCAGCATTGCGCTGGCGAATGGCACTCTCGCGGCCAGTGACGTTTGTACCATTACCGTGGATGTTACCAGTAGCACGGCAGGCATCTTGCCTAATACCACCACAGGGGTTTCATCGCTGGAGTCCGGTGCGGCTGGTCAGCCCAGCAATACCGCAGAGCTGACCGTGATCGGGCCGCCTACTATCAGCAAGTCGTTTTTTCCGGTGTCCGTGCGCACCGGCACGCCGTCTCTCATGACGATCACGGTGACCAACCCCAATCCGGGAACAACGCTCACCGGGGTGGGCTTTACGGATACTTACCCCACGAATCTGATTAACAGCTCGCCTTCGAACGCCGCCTTGAGCTGTACTGCGGGCTCTTCTGGGACGCTGACCGGAGGCATCGCTTCGGGGAATACCATCGGCTTGTCGGCGACCTCTCTGGCCGGCGGCGGTGTTTGCACCATCACCGTGAATGTGCAAAGTGCAACGCAGGCCATCTACACCAATACCACCAGTACAGTGGCCTCCAATGTCGGCGCCGGAACGGCCGCCTCTGCGCAGCTCATCGTGGCTAACCGCCTCACGGCCACCAAGGGGTTTGTCGCCAGCAGCATTGCTTACAACGATCCGGTGACGCCGGCCTATACCTCCAGTCAGATGACCATTACGGTCACGGCCAGTACGGCGGTTGCACCGGCACCATCGGTTATCACCGGCATCAACTTTGTGGATGATTTCCCCAGCGGGATGATCGTGGCCAATACGCCTAATGCCAGCGTCAGTGGTACCAATTGCTCGGGGGCGATTCTGGAGGGGCGCACGGGCAGTGGTGCCTGGGGCGCCGTGAGTGCAGGCAATACGGCCATCCGCCTGACAGGTGCCAGCCTGACGGCAGGCGGCAGCAACAGTTGTGTGGTCAGGGTTAATGTCACCAGCAATAGTACGGCGGCGTATACCAACAACACCGGCACGATCTACTCCACCAACGGCGGCACGGGCTTGCCGGTGACTGCGACGCTGAACGTACTGGGGCCGGTGCAGGTGAGCAAAAGTTTTGGTACTAACCCGGTCGCAACCAACACCAATACGCTCCTGAGTATTGTGGTGCACAATCCGTCTCCGCTGACCATCACGGGGGTGACGGTGAATGATATTTTCCCTAACACCACCTCGGGGGCGCCGGGGCAAATGGTAACGCGGAACTCGGGATTGAGCCGTAGCTGCGTTAATCCCGCCGCTTCGCCGGATGACACCAAGTTTGTGCTCAGGAACAGCTCTCACAACGGATGGGAAACCAGTAGTTCGGGTAGCAATGATCGCCGGGGTGTGCGTATACAGAATCTGGATGTAGCGGCGGGGCAGACCTGCACCTTCACCATCAATGTGCGCGTGCCCAGCAATGGTGAGTATGTGAACAATACCGGCAACGTGACCTCGACCAACGGCGGTACGGGAGGAATCGCCACCAACACGTTGCGCTCGGGCTCGCCTACGGTGGCCAAGGCATTTACCTGCCCCCAGCCCATCATTGCGGGCAATATCTGCTCCTCCATGGACTTGAGCATGACGGCCTCTAGCGGTGTTGCGCTAGTCGAGCCGGTCATTACCGATGTATTCCCGCTGGAAACCAGCGCGGGAGGAGGTTTCACGCTGTTTAACGGCTCTTGGACACGCTCTGCCAATTGTCCGGCGGCCAATACCTTTACGATTGAGGGGCGCATTGGCAGCTCACAGTCATGGGTCAGTCCCGCTCCAGCGGGCAGCACGGCGATCCGTGCCAGCTCCACGGGCACCATCAGTGCCGGTCAGACCTGTACCCTTAGTTTTAACGTCACCTCCAACACTAACTCCACCAATATCATTCCGGTGGGTGGGTTGACTGGCGAAACAACCAGTGAAAGTCCACTCAGCAATGCGGTAGCCGCGCAGGCCACTTTGCTGGTGCGTGAACCGCCGGATCTGGAAAAATCATTTGCGGCCACCAGTATTTTGCTGGGCGCTTCCACCCCCATGACCATCACGCTGTCGCAGCTCAACAATATCGAGGCAACAACGCTGGCTTTTGACGATCTGTTTCCTGTCTCGGTGCCGGCGGGGGGGCAGTTGCGCTTGGCGAATCCCTCGTTTAGCAACAGTTGCGGTGGAACCTTGCAGAGTCGCAACCCCTCGAACGGGAGCTGGCGTGCGATCACGGCGAACGATACCGGCCTGAGATTGAGTGGTACGGCGGCTATTCCGGCAAATAGTTCCTGCGAAATCACCGTGAACGTGACGGGAACGGCGGCCGGCAGTTATACCAATACCATTACTCAAGCCACCACCGGCAATATCGGCAACTCCGATGCGGCGCAGGCGATGCTGATGGTGATGGCGCCACCCACGTTGGCCAAAGCGTTCACTCCCAACGCCATCATTGTGAACGAGGTTAGCCTGTTGACGCTGACGCTGACCAATCCCAATGCGGCGGCTATTACTGGTGCGACATTGACGGACAGCTACCCGAGTGGGCTAGTGAATGCGGCCACTCCCGATGTCAGTACGTCGTGTACGGGGGCCACGCTGACGGCAATTGCCGGCGGAAATAGCCTCGCCATTTCTGGTGCTAATATTCCGGCGAACAGTAGCTGTACCGTTAGCGTTCGTGTCACTAGCGCCAGTTCTGGCTCTTACTCCAATACGGTAGCAGCCGGTGGGCTTACCAGCACCAATGCCGGTAACAATGCGGCTGCTGCTAGCGCCACGCTGACCGTGTCGCCGTATATGCCGTCGATTAGCCTGCTCAAGTCGGTCACCCTGATTTCGGATCCGGTGAATAACCTGACCAACCCGAAAGCAATTCCTGGTGCGGTATCGGACTACACCTTGCGGCTGGTCAATGCGGGGCAGGGAACGGCAGATAGTGATTCCATTTTCATTCGTGATGCCTTACCTGCGCAGTTGGAGTTGTTTGTAGGGGTGGGAGGCAGTCCAGGCGATATGCTGCAGGGATTTGTCTACACCAATGGCAGCCCAGCCAGCGGACTGAGCTGCGCGTTTGCGGCCAGGAATAATGGGAGTGACTGCGTTGACTTCTCGACGGATGGCGTTAGCTACACGTATATCCCTAACCCGGGTACGGATGGATATGACCCGGCGATCACGCATATCCAGTTCCGGCCAAGCGGTACGTTTAATGCGGCCGGGGGCGGGGGTAGTCCTTGGGCGGAATTCACGTTCCGGGTACGCATCAAGTGATGTCGCAACGCATGGGTGAATAAACGTACGTACGCGCCCACAGGCCGGAATGAGGTCTCCAAGAAAAAGCCCGCAACATGATGTGCGGGCTTTTTCTTGGCAGGGCTGGGGCTTAGCGTAGCGTACGTCCCAGTGCTTCACCCATGCGCGTAGGCGAACCTTCCTTGTATTGAATATCCCATGCGGCCACACCCGGACCAAACACCACAATAGCGGTAGAGCCTAAACGGAAGCGGCCAATCTCAGCGCCTTTTTCCAGCACAATAGGCTCACGTGGCACAGTACTATAATCAGTCACCTTCACGTCCGGCTTCATCGGTGCAACCACACCTGCCCATACGGTCTCAATGCTGGCCACAATCATGGCGCCCACCAGCACAACGGCCATGGGGCCAACGGCTGTATCAAAAATAGCAACAACACGCTCGTTGCGGGCAAACAAGCGCGGCACATTTTCTGCGGTGCGAGTATTCACGGAAAACAAATCGCCCGGCACAAAAATCATTTCGCGCAGTGTGCCAGTGAGTGGCATGTGCACACGATGATAGTCGCGTGGTGAAAGATACACGGTGGCAAACTGCCCGCCTTCAAAAGGCTCTGCTCGTTTTTTGTTGCCGCCTAATAAGTCGCACAGGCTGTAGTAGTGTCCCTTGGCCTGAAAGACCACATCGCCTTGAATGGGGCCAAGCTGTGAGATGGCACCATCTGCTGGGCAAGCAATGCTGGCCGGGTCCGCATCAATGGGGCGGGCATCTGGTTTTAATGCGCGGGTGAAAAATGCATTAAAGTTTTCATAAGCCAGTGGATTTTCTTCCACGGCCTCACTCATGTCGACTTGATAGCGCCGTGCAAAATAATCAATAAAAGTATTTTTGATCATGGGCGAGCGGGACTCTGCCAACCAACCCACCGCGCGTGACAGCAGGTGCTGCGGCACAAAGTACTGGGGGAGGGTGAACAGTTTGTCGCGGGTTTCAGGCGTCATAATGGCGTCTCAAAAAATAATAGGTTCCGGCAACAACAGTTGCGCGGAAAGAAAATGAGCAGGCAGACGATTACGTCTCGATCGGGGTGTCAGGGCGATTGCCCCACTCACTCCAAGACCCCGCATAACCTTTGATGTGCTCAAAGCCCAGCAACTTGCCGACCAGATAGGTAAATCCTGAACGGTGATGAGTCTGGCAATGGGTGATGATGGTTTTGTCGGCGGTAATGCCAAGTGCCGCCAGCTCTGCACGGACTTCATTCAGGGGGCGCACACGCAGTGCATTGCTGCGGTCCATGGCCTGAGTCCACTCGTAATGGCGGGCATCCGGAATGTGGCCGCCACGCTGCGCGAGAATGCGCGTACCTGCATATTCTTCGGGTGAGCGTGCATCCCAGATCACATGGTCAGCATCGCGGTAGTGCGCCAGCACATAATCAATATCAGCGACGGGTGCAGACTGCAGGTCGATAACAGCGCTTGAGCGCGTAGGCGTATTTGGCGTGCCCTCAACGGAAAGCCCAGAGGCCAGCCAAGCGTGTATGCCGCCATTAAGATAAGAGTAGTGGAGATGCCCTATGGCATCCAGTGTCCAGATAAAGCGGCCGGCCCAACCGCCGCCCTCATCATCGTAGACCACCACATGAGTCTCTGGCGTAAGGCCCATTGCGGAGAATGCTTCAGTTAACCGCTCAACCGATGGCAGACGGCCCGGTGCCGGCAGTTCGCCGCCCACCAGCTGCTTGCCGTTGACCAGTATGGCGCCAGGCACGTGCGCTTGCTGATACACCGACTCCTTGCCCAAATCGACAATCAGCAGATTGGCATCCTGCAGGTGGGCATTTAGGTCATCGGGCTCAAGCAATAACGGCAATGTCATGGTTCTACTCACGCGGAGATCTAGATGTGATTGTAATGCAGTACGGCGTTCGCAGAAACCGCAACACACAGGATGGCCAATTGCGCCTGGCTTGTTTACGCTTGTGGCTGAATGGAGGCCTTTTATGCACACCCTGTTTCCCGAGATTCAGCCCTACGCCACCCACCACTTGCCCGTGGCCAGCCCTCATGTGCTTTACGTTGAGGAGTGCGGTAACCCTGATGGCCTGCCCATTTTGTTTTTGCATGGCGGCCCGGGTGCGGGATTTCAGCCCTGGAATCGGCGCTTTTTCGATCCAGAGCGTTACCGTATCGTGTTGTTTGATCAGCGAGGGGCAGGGCAGTCAACGCCGCATGCGCATCTAGAGGGCAACACCACGCAGGACTTGGTGGCCGATATTGAAGCGCTGCGATGCTTTTTGGGTATTGAGCGCTGGGTCGTGTTTGGGGGGTCGTGGGGCTCTACGCTGGCACTGGCTTATGCAGAAGCGTGGCCAGCGCATGTTATTGGCCTTATCTTGCGCGGGATTTTTCTGTGTAGAGATCAGGATATCCGCTGGTTTTATCAGGATGGTGCCAGCCATGTGTATCCGGATTACTGGGCGGATTATGTGAAGGTGATTCCCGAAGCGGAGCGCCATGACTTTGTCAGTGCTTTCTACAAGCGACTAACCGGAACGGACGATATTGCCCGTATGGCGGCTGCGAAAGCATGGTCAGTATGGGAAGGCTTGTGTGCAACGATGAAGCCAAATGACAGCGTTGTGGATCACTTTTCCAATCCGCACGTGGCCATGGCGCTAGCGCGAATCGAATGCCATTACTTTTATCAGCAGTCGTTTATGCGCCCCAATCAGTTGCTGGAGGAGGCTCACCGATTGGCCGACATTCCTGGCACCATCATTCATGGGCGCTACGACATGGTGTGTCCGCTGGATAATGCGTTTGCACTGCATGAGGCATGGCCTCAAGCCGAACTGCAAATCGTGCGAGAGGCAGGTCATGCTGCCGCTGAGCCGGGCATTATTGATGCGCTCGTTCGGGCAACTAACGATTTTGCACGGCGATTTGGTGGGCGTTAATTAAAGAATTTCAGCGTCGGCGTCAGCGGCGGCTTTGCGTCGTTTTTCCATGATCCGGCCGCAGAACAGGCCGGCTTCAAACAACAGCCACATCGGGATAGCCAGCATGGCCATGGAGATGGCATCGGGCGGCGTTAAAAACATGGCGACAAAAAAACAGCCAACAATCACGTAGCGGCGCTTGTCGATCAGACTGTCACTGCTCACGATGCCTGACCAGATCACCATAAAAACAGCGACTGGAATTTCAAAGGTAAGGCCAAACACCAGAAACAGCTTTAGCACAAAATCCAGATAAAGATTGATGTCCGTCATCATCGCCACGCCATCCGGACCAACCTTGGTAAAAAAACCAAGGATAGCGGGCAGGGTGATGAAGTAAGCAAAGCTGACGCCGATATAAAACAGCAGAACACTGGAGACAAGCAGGGGGACGGCAATGCGCTTCTCACGCAAATACAATGCGGGAGAAATAAATCCCCAGATTTGATGCAGCAGGTAGGGCACGGCAATAAACAAACTGACGAAGAAGGTCAGTTTGAATGGCGCCATAAAAGGGGCGGTAACATCAGTGGCGATCATGGTGCTGCCGGGCGGCAATAGCTCGCGCAGCGGCAAGGATACTGCGGCATAAAGATCGTTGCGGAAGTACACCAGCGAAAAGAACAATACCATCAGCACACCCATGATGCGCATAACGCGAGTGCGCAGCTCAATCAGGTGGGCTACCAGCGGCATATCCACAACAGGCAGGGGAGTGCTCATGAGGCAGGAGTGTCCTTCGGGGTCTCTTCGACAGCCCGTGCGGCTGGCCGTCGGGATGCACTCTTTTGCTTGTCCAGCCATTCCCGGTAGGCGTCTTCGCCACTGGGGTTAGCGGGCGGTGCCGCATCAGAAGTACCGGTCGTGGCGATCTCATCTGCAGCCGCAGGTGTTGCAGCAAGTACAGCCGCTGCCGGCGGCATGATCGTAGGCGTATCTGTTATTGCGAGATCGGCATTGGTTGGCAGGGAAGCATTAATGTCTCCCTGTAGGTTCTGCATGCCCTCAGTAATGGTCTGGAAGGAGTCCTTAATATTCAGATCCTGTCCCGCCGCCTTCACTGAGTCTATTTCTTTCTGCAGGCGATCACGCATTTCCTGCGCAGACACCTCACGCTCGATTTCGGCCTGCATATTGCTGACCGTTCGGCGAATACGTCCTACCCACGCACCGGCAACGCGTGCCGCATGGGGGAGTTTTTCCGGCCCGAGCACGACCAGAGCCACAATGGCCATGAGCACCAGCTCACTGAAGCCGACATCAAACATGAGTCAGGACCGTATCAGATTCAGACGTTGTCTTTCTTCTCGACGGTGCTGTTCTGCACATTTTGGTTCTGCTGGTTCAACTGGGCAGGAGGAGTGGCATCGGCAGTTTTTTCTTCTTCGGACTTCATACCGTCCTTGAAGCCCTTGAAGAAGCCACCCAAATCTTTACCAGCGTTCTTTAGCTTGCCGGTACCAAAGACCAGAACCACGATGACCAGCAACAGGATAATGTGGGGGAGGGAAATTCCGGACAGCATGGTGATTACTCCGCAGAGGTAGGGGTTGATGAGTCGCGAGAGGCCTTTTCGGTATGTCCAGAGACATTGAATCGACGGCCCAGTTCTTCAATGATGCGCTCAGGGGGCACATTAAAATGACTCAGCATGACCAGCGTATGAAACCACAGGTCAGCGGTTTCATAAACCAGATCATTGGTATCGCCGCTAGTGGCGGCATCTTTGGCCGCAATCAGGGTTTCCGTGCACTCTTCGCCCACCTTCTCCAGAATCTTGTTCAGACCCTTGTGATAAAGGCTGGCGACATAAGAGGACTCAGGAGAGGCCTGCTTGCGCGCTTCGAGTACCTTGGCCAGTTCGGCCAATACATCAGTGTTATTCATGGTGGTAAATCGTTTCCGGGTCCTTGAGCACGGCATCTACCGATACCCACTGACCATTCTCGAATCGGCGGTAGAAGCATGACGCTCGACCAGTGTGGCAGGCAATCCCGCCAAGTTGTTCTACCTGAAGAATGATGACATCGCTATCACAGTCCAGACGAAGCTCATGTAGCTTCTGAATATGGCCGGATTCTTCGCCTTTGCGCCACAGCTTGCGACGGCTACGTGACCAGTAAATGCCACGGCCTTCCTGTACGGTTAGCTCCAGTGCCTCCCGGTTCATCCAGGCCACCATCAGCACCCGCCCGGTACGGTAGTCTTGCGCAATAGCCGGGACCAATCCCTGCTCATCCCACCGAATATCGTCAAGCCAGCTCATGCGTATTCTTCATTAAAGCATTGATGCCAAAGCATACCTTATTCCTGTCAGGTAAGAGCATCAGAATAGGCGCTGGCTCAGGTCACCGTGTTATACGCCACAGTATGAAAATGCCCGTAATGAATGCTCCAATGACAGCGTTACTGCCTGAGAGCTGGGCAACCATTGCCATGCCTGCTGCAATACCTGCTAGCGCTATAAAATCCTGCCGCCGGGCAGTACGCAGTTCCTGCCGCAAGCTGCCAATTTCACGCAACTGCCGATCCTGCCATTGGCCACTCTGACGCATTTGTGTCAGGGCATCCAGAATCAGGTCGGGCATGTCAGGCATGCCGGTCAGTATTGCAGGCGCTTGCTCTCCTAGGCGTTTCATAAGCGCTGCTGGCCCCACGCGCTCCTTCAGCCACCGCGTTAGCAGCGGCTTGCCCAGCGTCCAGATGTCCAGTGCCGGATAAAGGCTGCGGCCCAATCCTTCGACATGCACCAGTGTCTTGATCAGCAGCACCAGCTGTACCGGGATTTCCAGGTGGTGTTCACGGGCCATATCGAGGATGGCCAGTAAGGTTGGGCCAAACTGGATTTGGTCGATTGGCTTTTCCAGCACGGGGGCGATGATACGTGCGACTTCGCTGGTGAGCTGGTTCAAATTGGCCCCTGGCGGCAACCAACCGGCACGGTGAGCGACACGGATGATTTCGCTGTAATCCCGAGAAAACAGCGCCAGCGCTAAACGTGCCACGGTTAGCTGGTCTTCGCGGGAGAGCTGACCAACGATGGCAATGTCGAGTGCAATATAGCGAGGGTTGGTCGGGTTGGTCGTTTCTACAAAGACATTGCCGGGGTGCATGTCGGCGTGAAAAAAATTGTGATCCAGCAACTGCCTGAAAAAGATGGCAAAGCCTTTCTCGGCAAGCTGCTGCCGGCTGATGTTTAAGCGAGCAAACGAAGCTTGATCATCAATCGGCACACCGTAAATACGTTCGGCCACCATGATATTCGTAGTGCACCAGGCATCGTGCACTTCCGGCACATACAGCATGTCGGAGTTCAGAAAGTTTTGGCGCATCTGCCGTGTATTGGCTGCTTCGCGGATCAGATCCGTTTCATCCAGCAGGGTCTGTTCGTAGTCACGGGCAATACGATGTGGATGAAACTGGGCAAGCTGAGGAATACGTGCTTCCAGCCATGCGGTCAGGTCGCGCAGCAGGGCCATGTCTTGACGAATTTGTGCGGCCACTCCCGGCCGCAGAATCTTCACCACGACCTCGCGACCGTCAGGCAGCGCGGCGGTATGTACTTGTGCAATCGATGCAGCGGCTAAAGGTTTTTCATCGAAGCGTGAGAACTTTTCGCTGAGAGGCGCACGTAACTCTGCCTCCACAATGGCCATGGCGATACGGGAAGGAAAGGGAGGTACTTGGTCCTGTAGTTTGACCAGTTCATCCAGAATGTTTGCAGGCAGCAGATCACGGCGCGTGGCGAGTAGCTGTCCCAGTTTGATAAACAGCGGCCCCAGTTCCTCGAATGCCTCACGCAGACGGGCAGGATGATGGGCACGGTTCCCTGCCAGCCACCATGCAGGATGCAGGCGTAATAACAGCAGGAGCATCATGCCCCGTAAGCCGGGCGGGGGCGGTAATAAGGTATCCAGACGATACCGGGCAATCACGGTCCAGATGGCCAGCAGGCGAGGCAGGTGAGTCAGCATTAGGTGGGTTCGCTTGTATCGAGTTTGCTCACGCGTTTTTTCAGACGATCCAGACGTGCTTCCACACGATCAGCATCTGCACGCAAGTCTTGGTTGTCGCTCAAGTATTCATCCACTTCCCAGCGTACCGGCACAATTTCTTTTTCTTCTTGCAGGTATTCACCGGTATTGCGCAGGAAAACATCTGTTGTGCGCTTGGCAAAGCTGAACAGGCTTTTAAGTCCACGTGAAACCGGGTGAGAGAACGTATCGCCCACTACGCGGGAAAGGCCCGCTTCCCAGTCGATATCAAGATCCCGTGACAGAGCATGCAATTCTTGAACAAGAATGACATCGCCGTGAACTTTTACGGGCCCGCCAATAAAGTGTGCGTCTTTACTCAGCGCCATTTTGAGCAGCTCAATACTGGGCGCTTCAACGGTGGCATGCGGGTGACGATCGCCCTCGGTGCGCAGATGAATGCCGTCACTTTCCAGCCAGACAAATAATCCGAGTGCGGGTGTGCGTGTTTCTACATAAATACGTTTGCCGGCATAGGCTTTCAGTCGCTGCGCGGTGGCAGGGTCGAGCGAAAGGGCCTGACGGATCAGGCTTTCCATGGCCTTGAGTGCAAGTACTTGCGGCAATGAACTCACAGCTTGAATCCACGGTGCAGGGCGACAATGCCGCCGGTGAGGTTTTGGTAATCCGTCCGTTCAAAGCCGGCGCTGTCCATCATGCCCTTCAACGTTTCCTGATTAGGGTGCATGCGAATTGATTCAGCCAGATAGCGATAGCTTTCAGAATCTTGCGTGATGATCTTGCCCAGTGCCGGCAGCACACTAAACGAGTAAGCATCGTAAACTTTGGACAGTGGTTCGATCACTGGCTTTGAGAATTCCAGTACCAGTAAGCGACCACCCGGCTTTAGGACGCGATACATAGAGGCCAGCGCTTTATCTTTGTCCGTGACATTGCGCAGGCCAAAGGAAATGGTGAGCAAGTCGAAAGTGTTGTCTGCAAACGGCAGGCACTCTGCGTTTGCTTGAACAAACTCCAGATTTTGCGAGAGGCCGGTATCGATCAGGCGATCGCGCCCAACGCCAAGCATGGAGGCATTGATATCAGAAAGAATCACCTTGCCGGTTGGGCCAACACGCTTACTGAATGCCTTGGCCAGATCGCCGGTGCCGCCGGCAATGTCCAGTACCTGCTGTCCGGGACGTACCCCTGCCATTTCAATCGTGTAGCGTTTCCAGAGGCGGTGTACGCCAAAGGACATCAGGTCGTTCATGATGTCGTAGCGGTCGGCTACGGAATGAAAGACATCGGCGACTTTTTTCGCCTTTTCGGTTGCCGCTACCGTCTGGTAACCGAAATGCGTAGTGCCGCCGGGCGCTGCCGGTGGAACAGGAGAGTTGGGCTTCTGGTCAGACATGATGGCGTCGTCAGCAAGGGAGCCGGCATTGTCGGTCGCCCCTGCCGTGGGTGCAAGCCGGAAAAGCCGATGGATTGCGCTAAATCAGGGATTGAACGGATCGGATTTGCCAGAGCAGATGGCATCCACGATGGCGCGTTCTTTGCCGATGAAGCGGTTAAGAAAGTCTTGGGCAGAGCCCATGGGGCGCATCACATCAAAGCCACGGCCAAGGAAGTCATAGAGGCCACCCAGGCCGGCCATTTGTGCCGGGCGATGGGCAATCTTGAAGGTGGCATAGATCACTCGTGAACGAACATAGCGGTCGAGTCCGCCCCCCAGCTCGTTTAGCAGCTCGAGTTGGCGAAGGCGGGCATTCTGATGATCGCAGAGACGATAAGCCTCAATGAGGCCGGCCTCGGTAATCTTGGTGTGGCCCAGTGTTTCAAACAGGGCGGTGGTAAGTGCCTCGTCGAGCTCACCGGTGATGGCGTTCAACTCCAGTGCCACCGCGGATGTGCGCATGACGGAGTCGGGAAGCAGGCGAGTGGCAATGGGCAGGGCGCGCTCTACTTCGCGAGCCAACTCTGTCAGGTCAAGACCACCGTAAAGGTCGCTGAGAAAGAACTGGGTGACAGCACGGTAACGGTCGTCTTGCAGCAGGTCAGCATGGGTACGGCTTAAACGGCCCGCCAGCCACTTTTGCACGGAAATAAAGCGTTCCTGGAACTCAGCATCGTGATGGCAGCGCCACGCACGGTAGCGTCCCAGCTCGTAGCGCATCTGGTCAGCAAGAGTCTTGATGTCATCGCGTCGCAGCGGCTGGCCTTCCGGGGTATGGACTAGTTCAGGGGCCTGAGAGCCGGTGCTGGCAGCGTTCATCGGGAACTCCGTATGCATTAACTAATTGATCTATATAGAAAAATCTTCCATTTCTCTGAAGATTTCATTCGCGACGGTAATTATTGGGCGAATTGTACTGTGCCGCCCATGGATTGGGCAGCACCGTCACAAAAGAAGTATGACCGTTCAGCGGACGGACTTTAGGGCTGGAAGGTTTGGACGGGCTTGCCTGGGTCAATAGGCTCAGTGGATGCAACTGCCGCCTGATACACCGCCCAGAGATGGTCATGCTCCTGACAAAGACGGTGCAGCGTCTCCCAGCTGTACAAGCCAGTATTGTGCCCATCTGAGAACACCAGCCGAACGGCATAGTTACCGATGGGCTCGATAGCCGTAATAGCCACCTCTTGCTTGTGCAAGGGCAGTACACCACCACGCCCGTCATGGCCCTGTACTTCGGCAGAGGGTGAGTGCACACGCAGGAACTCGGCACTCAATGTGTGGGTGCCGTCATCCCAAGTCAGTACCAACTCACGCTCGGCGCGGCGGTAGCGTAGCTCGCTCGGTTGCATGTATCAGTCCGCTTAAAGAATGAATCGGCTCAGGTCTTCGTCCTGTACCAGTGCGCCCAGATGCTGCTCTACGTCAGCCGCAGTGAGTGTCAGTACGTTATCCTGTTGTTTTGCGGCCAAATCACCCGCGTTGAAGGAAATATCCTCTAATAGCTTTTCCAGCACGGTGTGCAAGCGGCGGGCGCCGATGTTTTCGGTGCGCTCGTTCACCTGCCATGCAATTTCAGCCAAGCGCTTGATGCAGTCGGGACTAAAGGTGATTTGCAGGCCTTCGGCAGCCAGCAGTGCTTGATATTGCTGGGTCAGAGAGAAATGTGGTTCGGTAAGAATGCATTCAAAATCTGCAGGAGACAAAGGCTCAAGCTCGACACGAATCGGCAGGCGCCCTTGTAATTCCGGGATTAAGTCTGAAGGACGGGCCAGATGAAAAGCACCAGAGGCAATGAACAAAATGTGATCCGTTTTGATCATGCCATATTTAGTATTAACGGTGCAGCCTTCAATCAACGGCAACAGGTCGCGCTGTACGCCTTCGCGTGATACATCGCCACCGCTATGCGCATCACCACGGCGACAGACTTTGTCGATCTCGTCGAGAAACACAATGCCATTTTGCTCAACAGCTTCCAGTGCCTTGCTCTTGATTTCTTCTTCATTAAGCAACTTGCTGGCTTCGTCTTCTTGTAGGCGCTTAACCGCTTCTTTTACTTTTACACGTTGGGTTTGGCGTTTGCCCTGACCCATATTGGCAAAGAGGCTCTGTAACTGGTTGCTCATGTCCTCCATGCCGGGCGGGGCCATGATGTTTACGCCCACAGATGCTTGTGGCAGGTCGATCTCTATTTCGCGATCATCCAGGTCACCCTCACGCAGTTTTTTGCGGAAAATCTGGCGAGTGTGACTGTCTGTCGATGTTGCATCGCCAACGCGGGCGGGTGGCAGCAATGCATCGAGAATACGCTCTTCAGCCGCTTCAAAGGCACGATGCTCTACTTTGAGCATTTCCTGCTCGCGAGTCATCTTGATGGCCATGTCGGCAAGATCACGAATGATGGTTTCTACATCGCGGCCAACATAGCCGACTTCGGTAAACTTGGTTGCTTCTACTTTAATAAAAGGCGCATTGGCCAAGCGGGCAAGTCGACGGGCAATTTCCGTTTTGCCCACGCCAGTAGGACCGATCATTAGAATATTTTTAGGTGAAACTTCATTACGTTGTGCTTCTGGTAATTGCATACGGCGCCAGCGGGTACGGAGTGCCAACGCGACGGCACGTTTGGCTGCGGCTTGGCCGACGATGTGACGATCCAATTCATGAACGATTTCACGCGGGGTCATCTGGCTCATGCCGTGTCTCCATTTTTTGCAGGCTCGGCTGCCAGTGTTTCAATGACAAAGTTATGATTGGTGAAAACACAAATATCGCCAGCAATCGTCAGTGATTTTTCCACGATGGTGCGGGCATCCAGATCAGTGTTTTCCACCAAAGCACGAGCGGCGGCCATGGCATAATTGCCGCCAGAACCGATGGCGAGCACGCCTTCTTCTGGCTCCAGAACATCACCTGTTCCGGTAATAATCAGTGAAGTCGTTTTGTCTGCTACCACCAGCATTGCCTCAAGCCGACGTAGTGTGCGATCCGTACGCCAGTCTTTGGCCAGTTCGACAGCAGAGCGCAGCAGGTGGCCGCCATGCTTTTGCAGTTTGGCTTCGAAATAGTCGAACAGGGTGAAGGCATCAGCAGTGCCACCAGCGAATCCGGCAATGACCTGATTATGGTAAAGGTGGCGGACTTTGCGGGCCTTACCCTTCATGACGGTGTTGCCAAGGGAAACCTGGCCGTCACCGCCGAGCGCGACGAGATTGCCACGGCGGACGGATACAATGGTGGTCACGTTGACCTCTGTGTGAGCGATGGATCGTTCACACTACATGGAGGCAACTGGAGGTAATTCAAGCAGGGTTTTCAGCCCTACTTGATGATCATCGTATCGACGCCGTTGGCTTTTAGGCTGCCACGGGCAGCAGCAAGAGCCTCCTTTCCCTTAAGCGGGCCTACGACGACGCGATACCAGTCGTCTCCGGGCTTTACGCTAACCTTAAGCGTATGCACCGGCAGTCCCAATAGCAGGACTTCGGCACGACGGCGATCCGCTTCTTTTTCGCTGCGAAACGACCCTGCCTGCAAGGAGTAAGGCGTGCGATCACCTTGTTCTGCCGGCTTTACCTTTGTGGCGGCCTGGCTAGCCGCTTCGGTGGTCTTTTTGTTCGGCAAAATTTCCTGATTGGGGAGCAATGTGTAGAAGTCAAAACGCGGTTCCTCACCGGGGCCGTTAGCGGCGCTGGGGGCGGTGTTCGCCGCGGGCTTGGCAGTCAAGGCTGCTTGCCTCTCTTCTACCGGGGCAATTGGCTTGCCTCTGGTGGCTGCGGGTTCGGCACGGTGATCCCACAGGTACATCAAAAAGCCTACAAACAGGCCGATTGCCAAGCCAGCCAAGAGTAGCAGCCAAGCAGGTGCCCCAGACTTTTTCGAGGTCTTTCGTGGGGCCGGATTGCGGCTGGCCCCCTGCGCTTTCTTGCGGGCCGGTTTAGCGGGAGTTTTTGCGCGAGCCATGGTTTTACATTTTCTCCGGGGCAGACACCCCGAGCAGATTCAGACCGTTAGCGATCACCTGTTTTACGGCCAGCGCCAAGGTCAGGCGAGCATTGCGAACACGGGCATCATCGACCAGAACCTTGTTGCCGTTGTACCAAGCATGAAAGTCCTGAGCGAGATCACGCAGTGCATAGCTAAGGAGATGTGGCGCACGGTTACGGGCGGCATTGGCCACCATGTCTGGCCATGAAGAAAGACGCTTCAACAGGTCGTCAACATTGCTCTCTGGCAGTTCAGCCAGCGCAGCAAGCCCTTCTTCAAGATTGTGCACTAAGCCGCGCTCAGCCAGTTCGCGGAACATGCTGGCAACACGTGCGTGGGCATACTGGAGGTAGTACACCGGGTTATCGGCACTTTGCGAGCGCGCAAGGTCGATATCAAATTCCAGATGCTGTTCGGGTGAACGGGTGAGATAGAAAAAGCGTGTGGCATCGTTGCCGGCTTCTTCAATTAGCTGCGATAGCGTAACGAAATTACCGGAGCGTTTACCCATGCGCCCAGACGACAGCGTAACGAACTGAATAAGTGCAACGTGGAACTTATCACCCTGCCCGGTAAGCGCTTCGATGGCGGCACGCACGCGAGCAATATAGCCGTGGTGATCTGCGCCCCAAACATCAATCAGCGAATCAAAGCCACGATCCAGCTTGTTGAGGTGATAGGCCACATCAGCAGCAAAATACGTGTGCAGCCCATTGTCGCGTACCAGAACACGATCTTTCTCGTCACCCAACTTTGATGTTGCCAACCAAGTGGCACCATCTTTCAGATAAACATGGCCGCGCTCACTTAACAATGTAATCGCTTTTGCGATAGCACCACTTTCGGCCAGTGTGCGCTCAGAGAACCACTGATCAAATTGCACATTGAAGGTATCGAGCGTGGCACGAATGCTGTCGAGCTGAGTATTCAGACCAAAGTCCTGCATCGTGCGATAGGCTTCCTCGCCTAGCAGCAGTTGCACACGCTTAATGATAGCGTCGAGGTAATCCTCTTTTTGCATTTTGATGTCGTCGCCATCACCTTCCGGATCGTCCGGCAAGCCATCGACAACATCAAAGAATTCATTGAAATACTTGCGACCCGCGTGAGCGAGCAGAGCTTCACCACAAACTCGTACATAGTCAGCGGGATACGCACGGGATGGAATGCGTACCGTTTCACCGCAGGCTTCGAGGTAGCGAAGGTACACAGAAACAGCAAGCACATCAGCCTGACGGCCAGCATCATTAATGTAGTACTCGCGATGCACGTTGAAGCCTGTAGCAGAAAGAATAGTGGCCAGTGCCGAGCCATAAGCCGCGCCACGGCCATGGCCCACATGCATAGGGCCGGTTGGATTGGCCGACACATATTCCAGCAGTACTTTTTCACCATTGCCAATATTGGGCGAAGCAAAAGCCTTTACGTCATCCAGCACTTGGCGCACAACCGCAAAGCGGCTATCGGCTGACAGGAAAAAGTTGATAAAGCCGGGTCCGGCAATCTCGACGTTGCTGACCACCGCGCTAGCAGGCAGGGCAGCAACGATCTGCTCAGCGACATCACGCGGCTTTTTGCCGGCCGCCTTTGCGGACATCAACGCAATATTGCAGGCCCAGTCACCATGGGATGGGTCGCGGGTGCGCTCGAACTGCAGATCAGGGCTGAAATCAGCCGGCAGAGTGCCGTTGGCCTTAAGGGTAGCAAGGGCATGCGAGAGCAGGGTTTCGAGCTGAGCTTTCATACGGCAACCGGAACAACAGAAATTCGAAGGCGCGATTGTAGCGAAGCTCGGCCAGAAACCCTATCGGCTTAAGACAGATCCTGTGGGTCTATATCAACTGACCAGCGCACCTTACGGGCATTGGGAAGCGTATTCACCAGCGGGATCAGTGCGGAAACCAGTTCGCGGAGCGGGGCACGCTCTGCAGACTGGAGCAATAAATGTGCCCGGAAGCGGCCGGCACGACGCTCCATCGGCGCGGGTACAGGGCCCCAGCGTTGTACCTCGGGGTGCCCCAGCGATTCAGCGGCATCAATAACCGACTGCAGAAAAGCGGAAGGCAGCTCGGCCTGAGTGGCTTCGGCGCGAAATAGCACCAGACGGCCATAGGGAGGGAAGGACAATAGCTGGCGCTCACTCAGCGCGCGCTCAGCAAAGGCCGAATACCCTTGGGTGATCAGTTCGTGCAGGAGAGGATGTTCCGGCTGGTGGGTTTGCAGTAGCACCAACCCGGGTCTTTCGGCCCGTCCGGCCCGTCCGGCTACTTGCAGTATTAATTGGGCAGTGTGCTCGGCCGCACGAAAATCAGCCCCGAACAGGCCGCCATCCATGTCCAGTAGCGCCACTAGCGTTACGCGGGGGAAGTGGTGGCCCTTCGCCAGCATCTGAGTGCCGACAAGAATGGCGGCTTCACTGCCATGAATGGCGTTGGTGATGTTACTCAAGGCATCCTTACGGCGAGTGCTGTCGCGGTCGATGCGGAACAGTGGCACGGATGGAAAGCGTGCACGTAACAAGTCCTCCACGCGCTCCGTTCCCAGACCTACTGGCCGCAGGTCAACCGATCCACAAGAGGGGCAGGCGCGGGGCGGTGCGCCTTCAGCGCCACAATGATGACAGTGCAAGCGTACTGGATTGCGGTGCAGGGTAGGTCGGGCATCACAACGCCGGCATTTCGCATGCCATCCGCAGTCATGGCAGAGCAATACCGGCGCATAGCCACGCCGGTTAAGAAAGACGAGAACCTGCTCGCCTTTTTGCAGAGTGGTCGCCATGGCCTTGAGCAGGCTGTCGGTAAAGCCTTCTCGGGTGGGCTGATGGCGCAGGTCAATCAGTTTAAAGTCGGGCTCACGGGCATTCGCCGCCCGTTCTTTTAGTCGCAATAGCGCGTAACGCTCGGCCTTGGCATTGGCCAGTGATTCCAGTGCCGGGGTGGCCGAGCCCAGCACAATAGGGATGCCTTCCAGTTGAGCACGACGCACGGCTAAGTCGCGAGCGTGATAACGAAACCCTTCGTGCTGCTTGAAGGAAAGGTCGTGCTCTTCATCAACGATAAGCAAGCCAGGGCGTGCCAGTGGGGTGAATACGGCTGAGCGAGTGCCAATCACGATGCCCGCACGACCCGACCGTGCCGCACGCCAAGCGTCCATGCGCTCGCGTTCGTTACGCGCGGAGTGCAACACGGCAATCTCCGTCTGAAAGCGGGCTTTGAAGCGCGTCACTATTTGCGGAGTGAGCCCTATTTCCGGTACCAAAACCAGCGCCTGTTCACCCCGCGCCAGAGTGGCCGCAATGGCTTGCAGGTAGACCTCGGTTTTCCCCGATCCGGTCACACCAAACAGAAGGAAGGGTTTGAACACACCAAGATTATTATTTATTGCGGAAACAGCCGCCTGTTGCTCCGCATTGAGCGTCAAGGGAGGCTCTTTCAAAAGGGCAGAGGCTTTTTCCTGTGCAGGAGGTGTCAGTGTGACAGGCTCTGCCAATCCCTTCTTTTCGAGGGCCAGTAGTGTAGGCCGTTCAACCCCCAGGCTGGCCAGCAATGGCGGGATAATGCCATCGGGATAGGCGCGCAAGGTGGTCAGTGCGGCGACTTGTTTTGGGGCTCGTTTAATGGTGCCGTCGAGGGGATACAGTTGCCCCAGTCGCGTGGCCACCCAGCGGGTTTCACCTGGCGCTGCCAGTGGCTCGCCCTGACGTAACAAAACGGGCAAAGCAGTATCGAAGACTTCACCCACAGGGTGCTGATAGTAGTCGGCCGCCCAGCGCAACAAACGAAATAGGCTGTCCGGCAGCACCGGTTCGTTATCCAAGGCCTCCTCAGCGGGCCGCAGTCGGCTTTCATCAATAGACGCGTGCTCCGTAATGGCCAGCACAATTCCGGTGAGGGTTTGTTTGCCGAATGGCACCCGAACGCGTGCCCCCACGGGAGGCGGCGGGTCCATTTTCGCGGGAAGGATGTAGTCAAACGTCTGGCGCAGCGGTGACGGCAGGGCCAGTTGCAGGTAACGCCTTGTCATGGCGCTTAGCTTATCAGGTTGCGGTTCAGGCGGGATGTCCTGTTCCCGGTCGTGCCATGCCGCCTCGGGTGGCAACTTCATGCATATAAGTTAGCGATTGCCCGATCATCTCGGCGCGCTGTATCCAGCCGGTGGCCAAGTCGGTTGGGAGTTCGTTGTTGATCACCTCACGGAAAAGCGCTAACCAATCCACCAGCAGCTCTGGGGTGAAGCCTGCCTCATTGTGTTTGCGGGCAACGGCGTAGGGGTAGTCTAGATAGCGTTTACCGCCCAGCGTAACCCACCAAAAATGGGTCAGTATTTCCTCATGTACAGGCCAGTCGTGCACGATGGCAAACGGTCCTTGCAGCGTCGGATGAGCCTGAATACGCTCATAGAACACGTTGACGATCCTAGCGACCCGTTCACGGCCGATATTTTCAGCAATATCCAGCATGAGAGAATGTCCTGCATTGCGGGTGTAACCCCGACTATAGGGCAGAGGGGTTAATCAGGCATTTTACCTGCCACTGCGCCCCCGAGCGAATTCTGACCTTATAAGGTTAGTTATAGTGTGTATGGATTCGTGCGCATGCTCCTGATAGTATTCGCGCCCTTGTTGCGCTTAGCTCAGACGAAGCGACTGTCTGGGTGGGCCAAAAGAGAGTGTGTCTGTCGTTCCTGCTACTGATTATCTGACGCAGGGGGGCGACGACTCATTAACCATTCTCTGGAGATTAAAAAATGAAAGTTGGCATTCACCCCGAATACACCGAAATCACCGCTACCTGCTCATGCGGTAACGTGATCAAGACCCGCTCCACCATGGGTAAGAACATTCACCTTGATGTTTGCGGCGCCTGCCACCCGTTCTACACAGGCACCCAGAAGGTTTTGGATACTGGTGGTCGTATCGACAAGTTCAAGCAGCGCTTCGGTGCTCGCAGCTTCAAGAAGGCTTAATCCTTCCCGAAGCAATAAAAAAGCCCGGTATCTACCGGGCTTTTTTACGTCTGGTATTTGCTTAAAAGAGATCTTCCGGAGCCGCTTGAGGCTCTGTGGTCTCCGATTCAGGCCCGCGAATCGGTGCGGCGGGCACTTTTTCTACTTGCAGCCAGTCGGTATAGCCATCGGGATCATCATCCGAAGTGCGTTGGCCGGTGCTCATTTTTACGCGAACAGGCACCAGTCCCATTGGCAGGCCAGGATGATATTCGGGTACGCCGGATAGTGCGGGGCCCATAAAGCCATTCCACAACGGCAAGGCGGCATAGCCACCATACTCCATGCGGCCCAAGGTCTTGGGCTGATCAAAGCCCACCCAGGTGATTGCCACTATTTTGCCGCCAAAACCTGCAAACCAAGCATCTTTGGCATCATTGGTGGTGCCGGTTTTGCCAGCAAGATCGCCTCGGCCTAGGCTCAGCGCCGCGCGCCCTGTGCCGCGTGCAACCACATCCCTCAGAATAGATTGGATTTGCCATGCCGCACGGGCACTCATGATGCGAGAGGCAACCGGGTAGTCCGGCACAAAAGGCATGGCGGGTGGAGGGGGCTCTGTCACCGTAATGGCGTCCCCTTCTCCGGTAATTTCAGTGGCAACTGGCTCGGGTACGGGTTCGTTGGCGGGCAGGTTTTCACACTCACGGCACACTCTTTCCGGAGTGGACTGGAACAGTACATTGCCCTTGTTGTCTTTGACCTTTGCGATGAAGTACGGCGTGACATGGAAGCCACCATTGGCAAAAGCCGCATAGGCTGCTGCCATTTGTACTGGCAAAACTTCTGCGGAGCCCAATGCGAGGGTCAGGTTGCGCTGCATGCGATCCCGCGGAAAGCCGAAGCGCATCATGTAGCTGCGCGCATTGTCGATGCCAACTGACTGTAGCAGGCGGATCGATACCAAATTGCGAGACTGATATAGCGCCCGACGCAGGCGAATCGGGCCATAAAATTGGCCGTCTGAATTGCTGGGACGCCATGCATTACTGCCTTCGCCAAAGCTTAACGGTGAGTCATTGACCAGGCTAGCTGGGGTATAGCCGCGTTCCAATGCCAGTGAGTAGATGAAAGGTTTTAACGTAGAGCCGGCCTGCCGCCAGCCTTGCAATGAGCGGTTGAACTTGCTTTCAGTGAAGTCAAAGCCACCCACAACTGCTTCAATCGCACCGGTGTCCTGGTTCAGCGCAACCAACTGTCCCTGAACGGAAGGCACTTGTACTAACTCCCAAGCACCGCTGGCATTGAGTCGCACACGAACAATGTCATCCACAGCCAATATATCGGCTGCTTTTTTTGGCAGAGGACCAACTTGATTGACGCTGATATAAGGGCGAGCCCAGCGCATGGCCTCCCAGTCCAGCTCTAATTCAGTGCCATTCTTGAATACGGCGGTCGCTGACTTTTCTTTAATTGCAGTGATTCGTGCCGCTTGAAGTCCGCCAACCGGATAGCGGAAGGCCAGCTGATCTTCTCCATGGGCCTCCGCACCACGCCAGCCATGGCGACGATCATAGGCCAGCAGTCCGTTAATAACCGCTTGTGAGGCCGCATTCTGACGCACCGATGTGACCGTGGTGTAAACCTTGTAGCCTGAGCTATAAATACTCTCTCCAAAGCGGTCTACCAGTGCCTCTCGTGCCATTTCCGCCAGCCAAGGAGCGTTTACCTCGGCAAAGGTGGCGCGAAAGTTGAGGCCGACAGGTGCTTTTATAGCTAAGTCGTATTGATCCTGCTTTATGTAGCCGAGCTCTAGCATACGTCCCAAAATCCAGTCGCGGCGAATCATGGCGCGCTTGGGGTTATTGACCGGATTGTATTTTGATGGTGCTTTGGGCAGGCCGGCAATCATGGCAAGCTCGGCAAGCGTTAATTCATTGATGTTCTTGTTGTAATAAACTTTCGCCGCCGCACCGATACCATAGGCGCGATGACCCAGGAAAATCTTGTTGACGTACAGTGCCATGATTTCCTGCTTAGTCAGCAAGTCCTCGATATCCTTGGCCAGCAGCAGTTCTGTGAACTTGCGACTAAAGGTACGTTCTTGGGTTAGAAAGTAGTTTTTAGCAACCTGCATGGTGATGGTGGAGCCACCAGATTGAATGCCCCCCGTGCGCAAAATATCGACAAACGCACGTGCCAGCCCTTTATAGTTAATGCCTTCGTGCTCAAAGAAACGGTCGTCCTCTGCGGCAAGGATAGCTTTTATATAGAGAGGGGGGATCTGCTCGTAAGTCAGGGGCATGGTGTGCTTTTCACCGAACTCGGCAATCAGTAAGCCATCTCGAGAAAGGACCTGCAGTGGGGTTTCGAACCGTATTTCTTTGAGTTGATCTGTGTCCGGGAGCTGGGGGACAAGATAGAGATACAGGCCGGCCAGAATGAGGAGCAAACCACAAAATGGAAAAGCCAAAATGACGATAATACGCTCATACCAGCTGGCTTTCTTAAGCTTTATCATTGTATATCAACAACTTATGTGTATTTTTGAGGATTTTGCCCTGCTGCCGGGCCATTATAAGCGAAAGCGACGCTTGTACAGCAATTGCGCTCATGCTAAGACTAGTATTTAATGTAGTTGTATATGAATGTGCCGTAAGTGCACATTTTCCATAGAAAAAATAAAAGGGAATCCCATCGTGCTGCCCTTCCTTCGGAAAACAAACTCGGCATTGCTCGGACTGGACATTAGTTCCACCTCCGTCAAGTTGCTGGAGCTGAGCCGGCAAGGTGACCGCTATCGTGTGGAATCATACGGAGTTGAGCCTTTACCGCAAAATGCGGTGGTCGAAAAAAATATCAACGATGTCGAAGGCGTCGGTGAGGCTATCAAAAAGCTGATAGCCCGCACCAAGCCTCAGGCCAAGCTAGCTGCTGTCGCAGTAGCAGGTTCGGCCGTCATTACTAAAAACATCGAAATGGATGCTGGGCTAACTGATGATGAGCGTGAATCTCAGATTCGCCTTGAAGCAGATCAGTACATTCCGTATCCGATGGAAGAAGTCAGTATTGACTTCGAAGTCGTTGAGCCGCTCGAAAATAATCCAGCGCGGGTAACAGTGCTGCTGGCAGCGTCCCGTAACGAGAATGTTGAGTTACGCGTAGATGCACTCGAGATTGGCGGTTTGGTTGCCAAAATTGTTGATGTGGAAGCCTATGCCATGGAGCGGGCGTTCAGCCTGATTGGTGACTCTATCTCCAGTGGTCCAGAAGGTACAGTAGCCATCATTGATGTTGGTGCCACGATGACCACACTGAATGTGGTGAATGATGGCAAGATTATTTATACCCGCGAGCAGCTTTTTGGCGGCAAGCAACTGACCGAAGAGATTCAACGCCGTTACGGGTTATCTTTTGAAGAGGCCGGCATGGCCAAAAAGCAGGGCGGTTTGCCGGACGATTATGAGCCGGAAGTGTTGCGCCCCTTCATGGATGCGGTTGTCCAGCAGGTCACCCGTTCCTTGCAGTTTTTCTTCGCAGGCAGTGCGTACAATGATGTTGATCATATTGTGCTAGCAGGCGGTACCGCCTCCATCGAGGGGCTGGCTGGAATAATTCAAGAAAAATTGGGGACTCCTGTTTCTGTCGCCAATCCCTTCATGAATATGTCCCTGTCGCCGAAGGTCAATGCGGCTGCAATTGGCAACGACGCTCCGTCGCTGATGATTGCCTGTGGCCTCGCGCTGAGGAGTTTTGACTGATGGCAAAGATCAACCTACTCCCCTGGCGCCAAGAACTGCGTAAGCAGCGGCAGCAGGAATTTGTAGCAATCGTACTCGCAGTGGCTGTTCTCGCTGTGGGTATTGTGTTGTTTACGCACATGGCATTGTCCAAGCAGGTGAGCGATCAGCTGGAGCGTAACAGCTACATCAAGGCGGAAATTGCTACGCTGGATACGCAAATTAAAGAAATTGACGAGTTGCAGAAGCGCCGTGATGAGCTGCTGTCACGTATGAGGGTTATCCAGGATCTTCAGGGGCACCGCCCAGTGATTGTGCGTGTATTCGACGAGTTCGTTCGCGCCATGCCTGACGGAGTTTATTTCCGTACGATTGAGCGCAAAGAGAACATGTTTAGCATTGTGGGTGTGGCCGAAAGTGCTAATCAGGTGTCCAACCTGATGCGTAATCTGGAAGCGTCCCAGTGGTTCAAAAGCCCGGTACTCTCCAAGGTGGCTGCAGAGGCATCAAAGGATGCCTCTGTGAGTGGCAAGCCAGGCGCCACAGCAGTCAAGGGAGCTGCTGCACAGGCGGCCAATACATTCGCTCTGACAGTAATGCTTGATGCCCCTGAGTCTGCAATCGATGCAGAAGAGAAAAAAGATAAGACTGCTCCAGCAAGCGGTGGGGGGGCAACAAAATGAAAGGCACGAATGACTCGAAGAGTTTTGATCTGCAGGAGTTGATGAATACGCTCAACACCTTGGATCCCCAGAATGTCGGCTCATGGCCCATGCCGGTCAAGGCAGTGATTTATCTGTTGGTATTCATCGCGGTGTTGGTCTTAGGGTATATGCTCGATTTGTCGGGTATACGCGACAATCTCACAACAGGAGAATCCGAACAGCAAACTCTCCTCGGGGAGTTTGAGGCCAAGGTATTCAAGGCTCAGAACCTTGAAGTATATAAATCGCAGTTGAAGGATATGGAAGACTCGTTTGGTGCTCTTCTACGTCAGCTGCCTCAGGATACCGAAGTGCCTGGCTTGCTTGAGGATATTACTCACACGGGCTTGGGCAGTGGCCTTGAGTTTGAAGCGATTGATCTTGGCAGTGAAACGGCAAAAGACTTCTATGCGGAACAGCCGATCAATATCAAGGTGACGGGTGACTACCACGCCTTTGGTGCTTTTGTGAGTGGCGTTTCTGCATTGCCGCGCATCGTAACGCTTCATGATTTTACGATTGTGCCTAAACAAAGTACTGGTGGACGCGCTGATGATGGTGGCGCCCCTGTACTCACTATGTCGATTCTGGCCAAGACCTATCGTTACAATGATAAGAGTGGTGTGGGAGCCAAGCCTACGACAGACAAGAGTGCGCCAGACGGAGGTGCAAAGTGAAACTGCTTCGCATGATTATAGTTGCAGCAGTGGCTATTCCTGCGCTGACAGCGTGCTCGGCTAGCTTCGAAGATGTGCGTGCTCAGATGGATGCTATTCGGCAGAAGCCGAGAGGTACTGTTGAGCCGCCCCCTGAATTCACGCCGATGCCAACATTTACATACGCCGCTCACCAGTTGCGCAGCCCTTTTGCTCCACCTATCAGCGCTGAGCAACTGCTCATGAGCTCGGGTAAGAAGGTTGAGCCTGATTTGACTCGCCCCGCTGAATACCTAGAGCGCTTTAGTCTTGAGGCGTTGCGTTTCCGTGGAGCCATGCAGCGACCAGGCGGTCCTCTTTTCGCCTTGATCGAGGATGGTGATGGAGGAGTGCAGCGAGTCAAGGTAGGAAGCTATCTGGGCAAGAACCACGGTCGGATTGTGGAGGTTGCTCCCAATCTGGTTTCGATTATTGAAGTCGTGCCTGACGGACGTGACGGCTGGGTAGAACGCCCTCGCAGCCTGTCGCTGAGCGAATAATTAACGAGCCGACCTCGTGGAGATTTCAAATATGAAAACAATTAACAACTACGCAGCTAGGAACAATCATATGCTGATGCGCTGGATGAAAATGGCCGTGATTGGTCTGGGCGTTATGGCAGGCTCGGTCGTTGCCGCTGAGCGTATTGCGCTCGAGCAAGTAGACTCGGTTGTGTTGCCAGGAGATGAGGTTGAAGTACGCCTTGGCTTTGATGGCAGTGCGCCTCAGCCGGTGGCATACAAGATCGACAAGCCTGCCCGCATTGTCTTTGACCTGCCTGGTGTTCGCAGTGCATTGCCGGGTAAGTACTTCAATCTTGGCAACGGTAATGCTCGCAGCATGACAGTGATCGAGAGTGGGGATCGCAGTCGTGTGATCGTCAATCTGACCGAGCTCAGCGGCTTCAATGCCCGCGTGGACGGAAATCAGGTTTACATCACTATCGGTAAATCGCAGGCAACTCCTCAGGACACTGCACCGGTCGTTGCGGTTTCTACGGCCAAGAGCGTGGTGGCAAAAAGTGTCACTGCAGTAGACTTCCGTCGTGGCGAGCAAGGAGATGGTCAGGTTCTTATTGAGCTGTCACAAGGCTCCATTCCGGTGGATGTTGTGCAGCAGGGTAACCGTATCATTGCCAAATTTATCGGCGCCAAGCTACCAGAAGGCCTTCGTCGCCGCTTGGATGTCACAGACTTTGCCACTCCAGTGAAGGCAGTTGATGCCTATAACGAAGGTGGGGATGGCATGATGGTCATCCAGCCTCAAGGCGAGTTTGAGTATCTGGCGTATCAGACCGATAACAAGCTGACGATTAGCGTCAAGCCTGTTACGCGTGACGACAAGCGTAAGAAGCAAGATTTTGCGTACTCTGGCGAAAAGCTGTCGCTAAACTTCCAGGATATTGAGGTTCGCTCGGTATTACAGTTGATAGCAGATTTTACGTCGCTCAATCTGGTGGCCAGTGACTCCGTTAGTGGCAAGATCACGCTTCGCCTGCAAAATGTGCCATGGGATCAGGCGTTGGATCTGATTCTCAAGACGAAGAGCTTGGATAAGCGCACGATTGGTAATGTGATGCTGGTCGCTCCTGCGGACGAAATTGCAGCACGTGAGCGTTTGGAGATGGAAAGTACGAATCAGTCAGAAAAGCTGGCGGTCTTGCGCTCCGAGTTTATCCAGATCAACTATGCGAAGGCGTCAGATATGCTGGGCCTGATCAATGGCCCTAGCAAGCTGCTCTCTGAGCGCGGTTCTGCATCAGTTGACTCCCGTACCAATACACTGATTGTGTTGGATACACCCAAGCGTATTGAAGAAATCCGTGATGTGATCGTCCGCCTAGATGTGCCAATCAAGCAGGTGATGATTGAAGCGCGTATTGTGCTGGCGACTACTGACTTTGCTAAAGAACTGGGTGTGAAGTGGGGCGCAACGCGAGACGACCAGAAAGGTAAAAGGCGCTTCGTAACCGGTGGCACACACAACACGCTAGTGGAAACACAGTTTGCTCGTGAGTATGAAGATGTGACGGTCAACGGCAACACGTTCACCGTTCCAAAGTATGAAATAACAACTCCTGAAGATCTGATCGTTGATTTGGGTGTGACAGGGGCGGGTGCAACATCGCTGGCTGTTGGCTTGATTGACTCTGACAACCTCTTGCTGGATCTTGAATTGTCAGCGCTGCAGTCAGATGGTAACGGTGAGATTGTTGCGACACCAAAAGTGCTGACGGCTGATAAGCAGAAGGCCCGTATTGCTGCAGGTACTCAGATTCCTTATCTGGAAGCGTCGTCATCGGGTGCTACGTCGACTAAGTTCATCAATGCTGAGTTGAGCTTGGAAGTATTGCCTAGCATTACGCCAGATGGCCGAATCAATATGGAGTTGCTGGTAAACAACGACAGTATTGGTGCGATCCTGCCTAGCGGCTTGGTGACCATCGATACCAATCGTGTTGCCACTAACGTGTTGGTGGATGACGGTCAGACAGTGGTTCTGGGTGGGATTTTCAAGACTGAAACCATTAAGGGCGTAACCAAGACGCCGTTCTTGGGCGACATTCCTTACCTAGGCCGTCTGTTCCGTAAGGACGTGACACGTAGCAATAAGCAGGAACTGCTGATCTTCGTGACCCCGCGTCTGGCAAGCGAAGCTCTGGCAATAGCCAAGTAAGTAAAAGGTGTTGGCCGCGTTGTGAAGAAATATCGTGGCAATGTCTTTCTGGTCGGGCCGATGGGGGCGGGTAAAACCACCATCGGCCGCCAGCTTTCCGAGATTCTTCGCCTTGAGTTTGTGGACTCTGACCATGAAATCGAGGCGCGGACCGGTGCCAATATTCCCTGGATTTTTGATGTGGAGGGGGAAGTAGGTTTCCGTCTGCGTGAGGAGTCTGTCATTGACATCCTGACCCGTCGCCAGAATATCGTGCTAGCCACTGGAGGAGGAGCCATCCTGCGGGAGGCTAATCGTCGGCATTTGCATGAGCGGGGGGTGGTGGTCTATCTCTACACCCCAGTAGCGACTCAGCTTGACCGCACGGCACGCGACCGCAATCGTCCTTTGCTGCAAACCGCAGATCCGCGACAACGCTTGACCGAGCTTATGACGGTGCGTGATCCGCTGTATCGTGAAGCGGCTCATATCATCATGCCCACCGAGGGTGGATCAGCACGTGATGTTGCGATGCGAATCATTCATGCCCTTGAGGCGCATGACGCGCTAGAATAATCCTCTTTATTTTCTGCTTAGACGACTTTCATGCATACGCTCGAAGTGGCGCTGGGTGCGCGTTCCTATCCCATTCATATTGGTACGGGTCTGCTGGATCGTGCAGATCTGTTTCTATCGCATATTCGTGGCCGCCAGGTCTTGATTGTCAGTAACAGCACCGTGGCGCCGCTGTATCTGGAGCGTCTGCGCAAGACGCTTTCTGGATACGTGGTAGCTGAGTGCATCCTGCCGGATGGTGAGGCGTTCAAGGACATGGCTCATCTGGATCTCATTTTTACCACGCTGTTACAGCACCGGTTCAATCGGGATTGCACCCTAGTAGCCCTTGGTGGCGGGGTAGTCGGCGACATGACTGGCTTTGCGGCTGCGGCCTATCAGCGTGGTGTCGACTTTATCCAGATTCCCACGACCTTGTTGTCGCAGGTGGATTCGTCAGTGGGTGGCAAGACCGGGGTTAATCATGCGTTGGGCAAGAACATGATCGGGGCGTTCAAGCAGCCTAACGTGGTTGTTATCGATACTGATGTGCTGTCGACCCTGCCAGATCGTGAGTTGAAAGCGGGTATAGCCGAGGTCATCAAGTACGGGCTAATCCGTGATCTACCCTTTTTGGAGTGGCTGGAAGGTGCAATGCCGAAGTTACTGACGCGGGAGCCGCATACTCTGGCCGAGGCCATTCGCCGCTCCTGTGAAAACAAGGCGGCAGTTGTGGCAGCGGATGAACTGGAACAGAAAGATGTGCGCGCTTTGCTTAATCTAGGCCATACCTTTGGACATGCGATTGAAACCGGCATGGGCTACGGCGTTTGGCTGCATGGCGAAGCAGTGGCGACCGGCATGCTGATGGCAGCCGATCTGTCTATGCGTCTTGGCTGGATTGATGAGGCGGCGGTGACTCGGACGCGTGACATTCTCATCAAGGCAGGATTGCCGGTAACGCCGCCTGATCTTTCAGCGGATGAATATCTTGAGCATATGGCCGTGGACAAGAAGGTAAAAGATGGTCAGCTGCATCTAGTGCTGCTGAAGCACCTTGGTGAGGCGGTTGTTAGCAAGGTACCGGCAGCCGTACTAAAGCAAACACTAGAGACGGGTGCTGCGCTGGGGGTGTCGGTATGACGGCTTTACGTGCGCCATGGATGCTAGCAGGGTTAGTGGGCAGTGTGCTGTTGTTGATAGTAGCTCTGGTTGTACTTGTCTGGCAGCAGGGCCCGGGGCCACTTGCTAAAACACTGACATTGGCCGATACATCATCGGTAAATGGCCATCATTTTCCTTCCGACTTTGGTCGTCTCAGTGATCTTGTGCCATTTGCCGGAGGCATCAGCCCGGTGGCGTCTGGCGTGGTACCTGTGGCACATGGTCCGGAGTTTCGCGACTCGGATTGGGTCAAAGCACAAGTACCAATGGACTGGACACTTCAGGTACTTGCCTCTCGGGATGAAGGTGCAGTAAAGCGGTTTCTAACGAGCCTGGATAATCGCGCGGATTTTGTCTATTTCGCGCATCCTCAGGATGGACAGGATTGGTATGTAGTGACCACAGGGGTGTTCAGTAGCCGAGAGCAGGCGATAGGGGTTGGTGCGTCGATGACGCTGGCTGATGGTGCGCGTCCTTTTCCTCGCAGCATGTCCTCCTATCAGGAGGCATTACGGGCGGCTGAAGCACCGGCCTTTGTTCCGGCAGAAGAGAGTGCTGTCGTACCCGAAGAGTCTTTGCCGGTAATGCCGTAACCCTGATCCAGAAAGTGGTCTGGAGACAATAAAAAGCCCGTCATCACGGGTTTTTTATTGTCTCAAAGATGCATAAAAAATAGTGTGGATACTTGAACGTAAGGAATGGCTGTAATGCGCAATGTGATTGTGATGATCTTTGTCGGGCTACTGACAGGGTGTGCTAATCAGCTGTTCTATTATCCTGACAGGGTGGACTATGAGGCGCGTCTTTTAGTCCCTGTGCCCCATGAGGATGTCTGGATCAGCAGCACGGATGGGGTGAGACTGCACGGCTGGTTTCTTAAGGCGCAAGGGGAGCCCAAGGCGACGGTTGTTTATTTGCATGGTAATGCGCAAAACCTGACGGCCCATGCCGCGTATATCGACTGGTTACCAGCAGCCGGCTATAACGTGCTGGTTGCGGATTATCGAGGCTATGGTCTCTCGACCGGCAAGCCCTCGCGCGCAGGGGTATTAGCAGATGCCAGGGCGAGTTGGTTTTATGCGCGATCACGCAATGATGTAGACCCAGAGAATATGATTTTATTTGGTCAGAGCTTGGGTGGGGCCAATGCATTGACGCTGGCGGGCAGGGAGAAATTGCCCGGCCTCAAGGCAGTGGTTGCAGACTCGGCGTTTAGCAGTTACAGCCGAATTGGTCGTGAAAAAATGCTGCAGATTCCAGTGTTGGGCTATTTGCTGTGGCCGTTCAGCCCACTGATCGTGAGCGGAGGCCTTAGCCCTGATGCGGGGATTAAAAATATTGCCCCCACACCGCTGCTGCTGATTCACGGCAATCAGGATACGGTGGTGCCATCGTCACACAGCGATCGCTTGTTTGCGGCGGCGGGCACACCTAAATGGCTTTGGACGCTAGAAGGTGGTGGCCATACAGAAGCTTTCGCTCGCTTCCGGACTCAGATAGCGCCTCGATTGCTCCGTTTTATGGATTACGCACTGAGTGGGGATGCCAGCCGTCTTGACTCGGCTGATCAAGAACAAATTGCTATTCGTCCGCGCTAAGATCAGCTTGGTGAGTGTGCATTGAGCGCAGGCACTGTTAAGCGGGTTAGCGTAGCAGGCCTAATTCCGGATGTGCTCCATCGATTAACGGATAATTTCATTTAAATTGCCTATTCTTCTTTGGAATAGGCAGATGGGGCGAAAGTTAATGGACAGCCCCGTACAATAGGCGGCTTAGCCGAGCTGGAAAGAGACATGACTGAACTCAAGAATGATCGTTTTTTGCGTGCACTGCTGCGTCAGCCAGTGGATGTGACCCCTGTATGGATGATGCGTCAGGCCGGGCGTTATTTGCCTGAGTATCGTGCCTCTCGCGGTAGGGCAGGCGACTTCATGGCGCTGTGCAAGAACCCCGAGATGGCGTGCGAAGTAACATTGCAGCCGCTGGAGCGTTATGCATTGGACGCTGCCATCCTTTTCTCGGACATCCTCACCATTCCGGATGCGATGGGACTCGGCTTGTACTTTGAAACAGGTGAAGGTCCTCGTTTTCGTAAAGTAGTTCGTACTGAGGCAGACATTGCGTCACTGCCAATACCTAATGCTGAAAGTGATCTTGATTACGTAATGGCCGCGGTGAAAACAATTCGCTCGGCATTGGGCGGGCGAGTACCTTTAATAGGATTCTCAGGCAGCCCATGGACACTCGCCACTTATATGGTGGAGGGCGGGTCCTCTCGTGACTTCCATAATATCAAACGCATGGTGTACGACACACCTGAGCTTGCTCATGCATTGCTCGACAAGATTGCGCTATCAGTCATTGATTATCTGAATGCACAAATTCGTGCTGGTGCTCAGGTAGTACAGATTTTTGATACCTGGGGTGGCGTGTTGCCGGGGCCGTTCTATCGTGAATTCTCATTGGCCTATATGCAGAAAATCATTGCCGGTCTTATCCGTGAACATGAAGGCCGTCGCGTTCCTGTCATTCTGTTCACAAAGGGTGGCGGTCAATGGCTGACAGACATGGCCA
>ERZ724516.90-NODE-90-length-52737-cov-6.248586_pt1 | contig 52737 bp, 45 predicted proteins | sample MGYA00376049_ERZ724516 | MGnify/ENA primary metagenome ERZ724516 (study PRJEB28724, sample SAMN07190886) | activated sludge metagenome | isolation source: activated sludge of sewage treatment plant in Hong Hong | place: USA: Christiansburg, Virginia | collected... | reverse complement strand
CTACAATCAGAATATAATATATCAATTTCCGAACTTAGCAATATGGATATTGTAGAACTTCAGATATTTGCAAATGAATTATCATCAGAAGAGACCAATATCTTGCAAAATGACCATGAAGCCCATATAAATAAGGAACTTATCTCACTTTTGTTGAAACTTATGGAAACATTACAAATGACAATTTCTGAAAAGAACCCTATCAATAAGAGAATGAATCCCCTGCTTGGTGTAGGAGACCTTCATATGGACGAAGAAACCGCTACAAATGATGAAAATAACTCACTGATTGAGATCAAAGAACAAGATGATGAAGGTGAGACTCAAAAGAAATTAACGATTGATTATTTTGGTACTGATCTTACGAAACAGGCTTTGAACAACGAGCTTGACCCCGTAATCGGTAGAGACAGAGAAATCAATCAGATTATCTATACATTACTTAGAAAAACTAAAAATAGTCCGATGTTGATCGGTGAAGCCGGAGTAGGTAAGACTGCTATCGTGGAAGGTTTGGCTCAAAAGCTAGCTCAAGACGATGTGCCAGATAGACTGAAAGGATATAGAGTGATCAACTTGGATGTTACAGGAATGATAGCTGGTACCAAGTATCGTGGTGAATTCGAACAAAGATTGAAATCAATCTTGGAGGAAGCGAGTGACCCTATGAATCAGATCATTGTGTTTATCGATGAAATCCACACCATCATGGGAGCTGGAGGTCATGAAAACAATGATATGGCTAATAGTATCAAACCTATGCTCAGTAGAGGTAAGATCAAATTGATCGGTGCTACTACTTTCGATGAATATCAAAAAAACATCGAGAAAGATGCTGCCTTGAAAAGAAGATTCCAAGAAATCAATGTAGATGAACCAAAACCAATGGATACGGTGGCTATTCTCAATGGTCTCAAAGAAAGATTTGAACAATTTCATGATGTAAATATTTCTGAAGCTGCTATTGAACATGCGGTAGGACTTTCAGTAAGATATATCTTGAACAAACATCTTCCTGATAAGGCTATTGATCTTATTGATGAAGCATCTGCAAGAAAGTCTGTACTCTTATCTAAGCTTGAACGCAATGATGAATACACAGAAGCTATGGATTTACTCAAAGAAGTAGAAATCAAAATCCAAGGTGCTGTAGGAGAACAAGATTATTTCAAAGCTGCTGAACTCAAACAAACTGAATTAGAACTTAAAAATAAAATTAAAACTCTCAAAAATAAATCAAGTATGCCTTCGCATTTGAGACCAATCATTGATGTTGAAGATATCGGAAGAGTATTGAGCGACAAGCTCGGTATTCCTACTGAAATCATCAATGAGTCTGAAGTAGAAAAACTTACTCACCTCAAGACGGTATTTGATAGTCATATTTTCGGACAAGATGAAGCGGTGGACAAAGTTATCAAGTCTATCCAAAAATCTAGATTGTCTGTGATACCTAAAAATAAACCGATTGCGTCATTCTTATTCTTGTGACCATCGGGAGTTGGTAAGACCTATACTGCTAAGATGATTGCAGAACATTATTTCCATGATCCTAAATCTTTGATCAGAATCGATATGTCAGAGTATATGGAAAAATATAGTGTATCTAAAATAATCTGATCAGCACCTGGATATGTTGGTTACGATGAAGGAGGTTCACTCACTGAACAAATCAGACGTAAACCATATTCAGTATTATTATTTGATGAAATTGAAAAAGCAGATAAATCTGTACTCAATATTTTATTACAAATATTGGATGAAGGACAACTCAAAGATAGTAAAGGAAGAATAATTGATTTCAAAAATACAATTGTAATCATGACTTCAAATATCGGATCAGAGTTCTTCTCACAAAAAGGAAAACAAATCGGATTTAGTTACAAACAAGATGAAGCTGGAGATCACTTTGAATATGATCATGTGAAATCTTTAGTACTTGATAAACTCAATGATTATTTGTCACCAGAGTTACTCAATAGAATTGATCACAAAATAGTATTCAGTCCATTGGATTATAAACAACTTACAAGTATCTTTACTAAACTTTACAATCAATTTGCTGAACAACGAAAAGCAAACGATAAAGCTATTGTACCTACTTTTACTGATGAAGAAGTACAAGAGAAAGTAAAAGAATTGTATGATCCACAATATGGTGCGAGACCTATTGAACAATATATTTACAATGCTTTGGAAGATCAGGTAATTGGATCTTTACTTACTCATAAGTAATTACAATAAATTAGCTCACTGAAATGTAAAAATGCAAGTTAAAATACTTGCATTTTTATTTTTTCTAATTATATAGGTACTTACTAAATATATTTTATATTTTTTTATAAGTACAATGAAAAAAAAGACGAATAAAGAAACAGAAAATATTTACGGGATTCTTCACACCATTGGTAAAAAATGGTCATTGGAATTATTGGAACTTACTAAAAAAACTTCTAAGTCTTACACAGAATTACAAAAAGAATTAGGTATCAATTCTAAGCTTATCTCAGCTAAATTGAAAGAATTCTTGGATATGGATTTGTTGAGAAAAGAAGGAGACAAATATAGTTTAAGTAAGTTTGGAAAAAAACTTATGAAGAATCTCAAACCAGTAACAAAAGCTATTTCTAAGTTTACTGACGAAGGTATGAAAATATTAAAAAAAGAAAGTAAGAAGGGTAAAAATAAAGCTGTAAGTAAAGGTAAAGAACTCAAGAAAACTATGGCTGCTAAGGTAGCATCTGAAGCTAAAGAAAAAATTGTTGCGCCAGCTAAAAAAGTAATGAAGAAAGTAACTAAGAAAGTTGCACCAAAGAAAGCTGCTTCTGCTGTTAAAAAAGTTATGAAGAAGGTAGCAGTAATGAAAGCTCCAGTTACTAAAGCTAAAACTGCTGTTAAAAAGACGGCTAAAAAGGTAGCTAAGAAAGTGAAAGCTCCAGTAAAAACAATGAAAGCTGTAGTTAAAAAAGTTGCACCAAAGAAAATTATGATGAAAAAACCAGTAGCTAAAAAGAAAATAGTAGCTAGTAAACCAGCAATAAAAAAAGCTGCGGTTAAAAAGGTAGCTAAGAAAGTTGCTCCAAAAAAGAAATAACTCCGCTGTACAGCGGAGCTAAGGTACAAAAAAAATGTTTGATTACTCAAACATTTTTTTTAAATCTTCATCTTTAATCATCGCTACTGTCCATGTAGGTTCTCGTATGAGATTGAGTATAACTTCATAGTTGGGATACATTATTTGTACGCTTTCTCTTGCTGCGTTTGGTAAGTAGTCTGCGGCAGGACATGCTGGAGTCGTCAATGTCATATCTATGATGATTTGTCCTTCAATACGAGTATTTACCAATACTTCATCATCTCGATAGGACTCTTCCTCATTTTCCTCCCCTTCAGTGGGAGTTCCAGGAATGATTTGTATACTATAAATAAGACCCATTGTCCAAATATCCACCAGTGGAAACTCTGGATCAAACACGGTCTTTATGCAGTCAATGACTCAAGATTCTGTAGGCACTTTACAAATAATAGATAATAAATATATAATTATAATATGAAAACAAAAAAGCAAATCAATCAAGAATTGATGGTTATTCATGAGCTCTTTCCGAGTAATACCACAGAACTCACCCGAGAAACCCCTTTTCAACTGCTTATTGCTGTAGTTTTATCTGCTCAAAGTACAGATAAACAAGTTAATAAGATCACTTCTATGCTTTTTCAGATTATAAAGAATCCTCAAGATATATTGGAGTTAGGGCTTGATAAGCTGAAAGACTATATCAGATCCATTGGTTTTTTCAATAATAAAGCAAAGAATATTCTTACACTTTCAGAACAGTTGATCAATGATTACGATGGAGTAATCCCCTCTTCATTAGCGGAACTTGTGAAACTTGCGGGAGTTGGTGAAAAAACTGCAAAGGTAGTGATGCATCAGCTCTATGATTGACAATATATTGCTGTAGATACTCATGTTCACAGAGTAGCGAATAGACTGTGATGGGTGGACACCAAACTCCCAGAGCAAACAAGCAAGCTTATAGAAAGCCTCATCTACAAAGATAATATCTACCTCGCCCATCATGCTCTCATACTTTTCGGAAGATACAAATGTAAGGCAGTTAGACCACTATGTGAGACTTGTCCCCTACAAAAAAACTGTATCTATTTCAATACAGTTATGAAGTTCAAAATTAAGAAAATACCCCTAAAATAATTTAATAAAAGTCCCCTGCATTTCCTGGACCTGAAATTGGATATAGATCGTCTGTAGCAAAATATGCTTTTGAAGAAAACTTAATATTGAGTCGAGCTTTTATGGTTGCTAATTTTTCTCTATCTAATCCACTTATTGTTCTCAAAGAAGTTAATTTTGCCATAGTTACACAATAAGCATCAATACCTAAAGAACGAGAAATATAAACACTTCTTGCACAATAATTCAGATGATTTGGAATTAATAAAGTCTCTACTTGGAAATTATTTTTTGCTCTATACATACTATCATAAGTATCAAATCCTGCAAAATCCAAAAAGATATCAATCTTAGGAATCTGATTATCTATAAGATATTGATAAATAGCTTTTGTTTCATTGTAATTAGCAGTACCGTTATCCGCACTTACCAATATTTTTTTCACCTTTCCAGTCTTATACAGTCTAATTGCCATGTCCGCTCTATCACGAACAATCCCTCCAAGAGCTCCATTTGCATATACCTTGGCTCCAAGCACAATCACTGCATCAAAACTTCCCGCAACTTCTTCAAAACTCAGCATATATTCATTCGTACTTCTATCCATTCTATAGTTTATCCATGATACACAAATAGTAAGGATAAGAAAAACCAAAAAACCAATAGGTAATATTCTATCTTTCAATAATGTAATGATGGATTGTTTTGTAAGTTTCATGCGTATGTAAAGAATTTAATTTGGAGAAGGAATTTTATTAATAATCTGATCCAGTAAAAGTTCTACATTTTCACCCGTCTTTCCACTTACACAAATAATATCTTGAAAAGGAATTCCTAATAATGTCTCTATTTCTTTGGCAACAATTTCTGGTCTCGCCGCTGGTAAATCTATCTTATTTAAAACTGGTAATACCTCAAGCCCATATTCAATCGCCATATACAACACCGATAAGGTCTGCGCCTGAATCCCCTGACTCGCATCAATAAGCAGTACTGCACCTTCTACTGCAGCCAATGATCTACTCACTTCATATTGAAAATCCACATGTCATGGCGTATCAATCAAATTGAGTTGATGATCTTTCCATGTCATTCTTACTGGAGCAAGCTTTATGGTAATTCCTCTTTCTTGTTCGAGTTCCAGTTTATCCAATACTTGTTTATTTCCACTTACCGTTTTTTTTATCGTACCAGTAATCTCCATCAATCTATCAGCAAGTGTACTCTTACCATGATCGATGTGCGCTATAATACAAAAGTTTCTTATTTTTTTAATATCTGTCATAGATTTGTAATTTTAAAAATAATCTGATTAGTTTTTTATATCTTCTGCGTTGTCTAAACTTTCATAAGCTTTATCTATTTTGTCTTGCATGAAGTCCATCAATCCTTGAATATATTGACTGCTAAAATCAAACTTTACACCTCCCTCTTGGAAGATCTCAGGCATAGTTTTAGTATCTCCAGTTTTGAGTAAGTTGATATAATTTTTAACTCCTTGTGCTTTATCCGTCAGATAATTTTTCCACATTGCAATTGCAGCAAGTGAAGCAATTCCGTATTCAATATAATAGAAAGGGTAATCAAAAATATGTATTTGTTTTTGCCAATTGATTCACAAATAGTTCATATATTCCTCAGTCCATCATTCATAAGTTCCAGTTCTCGTATCTACAGGATACTCTTGAGTAAGTTGTATTCGTTTTTGATGTCTTTGATCGTGTGTGTGACCAATATTTGTGTAGAGTCGTTGTTGAAATAAATCTACCTTAGAAATCCATGGGAATATCAAAAGATCATCTTCAAGTTTTTCAAGTACAGCAATATTATAATCTGATTTATTTGGGAAGAAATTATCAAGCTTATCAATAGACAATAATTCTTGTGCCATAGATGCTATTTCACATACTTCTGAACCAGGATGTCTTTGATAAGAAGGTTCTATGCCACTTGTGTAATAATGATGAAGAGCATGTCCGCATTCATGAAGCATAGTAAATAATCCATAACTATCTGTAGAAGCATTCATGAAAATGAAAGAAGTATCACCCATCGCCAAAGGATAATTGTAACCTCCTGGTCACTTACCTTTTCTTGTATCTAGATCCAATTGATTGAGATCATTCATCTTTAATATTAAATCTCCAAATCCAGGATGAGTTGCATTGAGAGTTGCAGAAACTTTTTGTACAAGATCATTAGAATTTTTATAGCAGTCATTGGTAGTCTTAGAATATAAGCTTACATCAAAATCATAAGGCTTGAGTTCTACTCATAGTATTTCTTTTCTATGTTTTTGAATAGACTGACACAGTGGAGTAATGATATTTTTGATTGCGTCGTGGAAACTATTTACATCTGCAATAGTATAATCAAATCTATTATTTGAATAGTGGGCATATTCTACATAGTTAGGGAAGCCTGAATTGAGAGCAACTTTATTTCTCAAATCAATCAGCTTATCGAGAAGTTCATCCAGAAATTTACTATCCTGTTCTCTTCTTGCATTTACTTTTTCTCGTACTTGTTTTCTTACTGCTCTATCGTTATCTTTGAGATATTTTTCTGCTTGTTTGAAAGTTATTTCTTCTCCATTATGTTCAATAGTCATTTTGGAAACTACCTCACTATACTGAGATGTAAGTTTTTCAATTTCTTGCTGAAGAGGAATATTTTCTTCCTTAAATAATTCAATCGCTCTTTTTGCAGATCTCATAAAAATATAATAAGCTCCATCTAGTTGATCAGCAAATTCAGACTCTACAATTTTCTTATTGAGTAAATCAGAAGTCTTACTTCGCTCTGCTTGCACCTTATCAATAAATGATTCATAACTTTTTTTGAGTTCTTCATTGGTAGTATCACAAGTTTGTTTGATATATCTCCATGCAAAATCTTGAGATAAATAATTATCTCCATTTGCGCGATCTGAAATAAAATCTTTAAGTTCTTGTGCAGAATTAATTGTTCTTTCCAATAATTCTTCATAGTAAAATTTTACATCTTCCCATGAAGTAATAGTTATTTTCATTTGTTCTAGTTGATTTACTCTCATATATTTAAAAATCAAATTAATAAATTAAGCTAACTACCCTTCCAACGCCAAACCATCACCGATACCTTTTCGTAATGAGGAAATCATTTTATTTTTTCTCTTTCCATATAGTACGATCATCGCTAAAGTCCACAAATTACTAATCCAAAATCCAACACAATAGAACAATAATTTTTGGAAGAAATTAGCATGTTTGAGGACAAACCAAATACGATGTTTTGTTTTGAGATATACTTGTTCTGGTGTAGATATGAATGCGAGTGAAAGTTTATCTTTTTTTCTTTCTCGATGTTGTATTTCTATAATTTCAGAATTTAATAAAGTAATTTTATTTTTATAGGCTCTATAACTCCATTCCAAATCTTCATAGATAAAACCAAACTTCTCATCTCGTTGATTACGAATGAATGTATCTCTCGTGCTGAATAAACAAATATTTCCTATGAGTTGAATTTCATCTTTTTGATTTGATTTGAATAATTTAGTAAGTCCAAGATTTTGTCGTAACTTACTTTTCCATTCACTTCCGAATTTAGGAATTGGTCGACAGAGTAACCAATTGTACCCTGTAAATCCTTGTGATTGAATGGTGTTGGTATTTGATAACAAAATGGTAGGATAGAGAATCACCTCACCATGATTGTTTTTTACTCCTTGAATATGTTCATCCAACATTCTTTCAAGAATATCATCCTGATGAAAGTAAATATCATCATCACATACTACAACATAATCAGCACTTACTTTTCGTACACCAAAATTTCTTGCTGCGCATACACCGTAACTTGGTTGATTCATTACTTTGATATCAAGTTTTGATTTGAGTGCAGAAACTTTTTCCAATAAAGGAGTTTTAGCTACATCAAAATCAATCACGATAATTACCTGAGAAGGTGTGATTGTTTGTTTTTTGAGTGACTCCAATAAGTTAAATAACTTAGTAGTGTCTCAGCTTCATCTTGTAGGAATAACTATACTAATCATACCAATATTTTTTGGATAAATTATGAAGAAGGAATTGCCGCCATATTGAATTGTTCCAGACTATCTTGTTCAGTCATTTGGATATTGTATGTAGTAATTACATTCTTGAGAAATTCACGAAATTTTTGTTCATCTATTTTCCATACTTCTTGTTCTTCAGCAAATACTTTTTGAATATAGCTAAGATAAGTTTGGAAGCTTACAATAAAATGATAATCTACAGGAAATTCGTTATTGAGTCAAAATTCATCTGCTTTTTCTTCATAGAGTGGAAGCATACAAGCTACAAACAATTTTGCCATAAAGCTTGCTTCACCTAAGTTATTATTAATCCAGAAACAACCTACACTATCCCAAAACTCATCAGAACCTTGATTAATGAAGAGGAATTTTATAAATTCAGCTAATTTAGAATTTGTAGCAACACTTGCTCAGATTCATTGACGCGCCTTTCTTGCTTCTCCTAGTCCTTCGTTCACACGCACTAAATCCTCTTGTGTAATCTCCGAACTTCACTCCACACCACTATTTCACGATTCAAATCAGCCTATTTCTATCTCAGCCATACGCGTTAATAAATGATTAAAAAGATAATAATAATCTGAATAACAATAATCCCTCAATACATAACAATTTAGCCCATACATACAAGAAAAAACACAAGTTTATGATCGCTTGTGTTTTTTCAGAATTGGATTGAAATAAGCTTAGTGTCCTGCTGGATACATTTGAACGTTTCCAACTTGGTAATCACTTGCTATGATTGTATAGTCTCTTTTTTCTTGTGCAGGACCATTATCGATTTGTTTGTCAGTTTTGATGCGGATTCCAGAAGTAATATACAATGATGGACTACCTCCGTATAAAGGATATTTTTGAGTGAATACGTAGATATTTTCATAACTCGTAGCGTTTACTTGAGTAGTAACTTCACTATTCATGTTGTAGCTATAGTAAGGACTATTACCTCCTCTTTTTAAGAATGAGAGTAAACTATTGAGATCAAGTTTAGCACTATCAGCTTTGAGAAGCGTGAAAGGCAAGATTTGTGCATTCATACTATTGATACCTTTATTATTTACTTCTAAACTAAGACCAAGTGGTTCACCATAACTTTGATATACAGTTTTACCATTTACTTTAATTGGGAAGATAACAGTTGTAGAGTAAGATTTACCTTCTCTCATGATTCCGCTATAATCATAGTTATTTCTATAGGTAATTACTGGTTCTCCAAGTAATTTTTTGAAATAAGTAAGTGATTCACTTTTAGCAACGAAGTCTTTTGCCATCTTTAGAGCATCAACATCAGCAATTGCATCTGTAGCTTGGATGTATTTAGTTTTATTTGCCCAGAATGAACAGTTATTGAAATCATAACTATAGGTAAAGTCTCCTTCTTGAACACCTACTGAAACGATTTTAGTATTTGTAATTCCTAATGATTTGAGGATATCTTTTCCATCACATTTTACTTTCATAATCGAAGGTTTTGAATTCATTACATAGTCTGAAAGCTTGAGAGCATCAAAATTGTAAGTAATATTACCAGCATTTGGATATTCTGGATCAATCCAGATAGAATCAGGTGCAGTATTTGCGTTTACTGAAACTGTCGAAGTAGGTGCGATTTGTCTTTTTGTTACAGCAGGATCCGTTACAGCAAAAGCTTGCAAAGTGCTTAAAGTAAAAATGGCAGCTAAGAATACAGATAAGAATGAGTTCATAGTGGTGGTGGAGATAAATATAAATTAAAAAAGGATATTCTTCTATTAAGAATACTCTGAGTATACTAAATTGTGACAACTAGGAGTTGGGAATAAGGGAAAATAGATATAATAATCTGATATTTGTGTGGTTAGTAATTAAGCCAAAATTCCACACTTTTTGAGGATGGAAATATTTTTGTTGATCTTTTTTTGATAAGGATATGGTTCTACATCAAGTCCTAGGAAAGCAGCTACCAAGAATACATGTAGTCTACTACAATATATTTTTTCTGCACCTGTGAAAAGTGAGAGAAACTCATTTCGTTTTCTTCGATCGAGTATCTGCAATGATGGATGTGTGGCTTTGAGTTTATCATAACAGATAATATCATCCTGTTGAGGATTGGTCGTGAAAAATGCAGGCAGGAAATATACTTCTGATCATTCTGATATTTTTTGTCTGACGATGTCTGACAATTCTAGAGTTCGTTGTTGAGAAAGTGGATTGGTGTTTACAATGTAATATGGCTTACTAGATTTATGTGTGCTTTTCTCCTTGTCTTTGATAGCTTTCCCAAACTCTGAAAGGGAAACAAAACCATCTGGAGTATTCATGGGAACAAAATAACTCGTATCAATAAACCATTCTGCATTCTGAGCTCCAAATTCTTGAGCAACTTTTACACTCTCTTCATCTCTGACATAACAAGCTTTCGCACTATGTACTAAGAGTTTAAGTAATAAAGAATTGTATCGTCTTTTTGGTTTTTGGATACCACCCATGATATATAACTTTGTGTTCCAAGCGAATAACTTACGGAAAAAATAAGGAGTCAAAGACCAAGACCAATACAGATAGCTCCCTGGAGTTTCTTCTGTGAATAACTCCCCTCCTCAAATTATAAAGGTATCACAACTCAGATAAGTCCACAAATCTCCAAGTTTATTTTTCATAAAGCGGAGAGATGATCTTATTCCATGAGGAATTTCTTGTATATAGTGTAATTGTTTTTGATGATCTGGAGAGAAAAAGTTATTATTAAATTTTTTGAGAAAAGGGAGATCTCCCCCGCTTACAAAGAGCTTTTTATCTTGTTTATTATTGAGTAAAAGATGGAGTAAACCAATAAGAATAAGCTCATCACCAAAATTGTGATGCCCCCAATTCCCGATACTACAAATTTTTTTTCAGTTGATAGGAAGAATGTGTGAAATAGATAGTTTTCAGTCCTGCATTTGAGTGTAAATTCAATTGAAATAATAAGATACAACAGTATATATTATCCACCTAATTACAATATTGACGAGGGTTAATATTTATGATATTGGAATTTATATTGTTGGAATCTTTACATATGCAGGAAAAAATAAAAAGATATATGCATTCTTTAGAAGATAATTTCTTTGGTTGGTGGATAAAGAACTTCAGAATATCAGTTATGCTTACAGTATTATTGATTGGTTATGGAATCTATGCATTAGTTATTATACCAAAGGAATCTTCTCCTGAGATCAAGTTTGGTCTCGTGATGGTTAATACAGTCTATCCAGGCGCTAACCCAATCGATATCGATCAGCTTATTACTACAAAGATTGAAGATAAGATCAAAAGTATCAATGGTATCGACAAGATAAACTCTACTTCTTCTGTGGGAATCTCGAGTGTTGTTGTTACTTTGAAAAACGAAACAGATACTAAAGATTTTATAAATACTCTGAAGACTGAAGTGGAAAAAGTAGCGCTTCCTACTGATGCTAAGGATCCTATGGTTTCTGAAATTAGTACAGCCAATGAAGTCCTCTTTGAACTTATGCTCTATGGTGATTCCAAAGAATTTACGAGTAATCACCTGAGAACTCTTGCTTATCAAATGGCTGATGATCTCCAAGGGAAATGACCTATCGTGGACGCTAAGATTGGTACAGTATGAGATGGAATTAGTAATTCTGCGGGTTCTACTACCGACAATCAATATGATATAGAAGTACTTATTGATGAGAATAAAATGCAACAATTGGGTCTCACTCTCCCACAAATTTCTCAAACCATCAGAGTATTCAATAATAATACTCCGCTTGGAAACTACACTCTCGGAGATCTCAAATACGATTATAGAGTGAGAGGAAAGGTGGAATCTCTCAGTGATCTCATGCAAGTTCCTATCAATATTAGCAACCAAGGACCGGCACAGTATATAAGATTATCTGATATCGCATTAGTGCAAAGAAAATATAATGATGAATCGTTACAATTTGGTGGTACTTCTGAATCTACAGGAACTATAAATGTAGCTACGAAATTAGTAATTTACAAAGCTAATCGTTCCAATGTGTTTAAAGATGCAGGAGCGGCCAAAAAACTTATAGAGGATGAAATTAAAAAACCACAATATAAGGGAATCTCACTCGATTACACGACAGATCTTTCTGAGATTATTATTGAGGATTATAAAGGGTTAGCATCAAATGCATGGCAATCTGTGTTACTTATCTTCTTGGTAATGCGATTTTTTGTGGGATTGAGACAATCATTGATTGCTACTTTGGCGATGCCTTTGTCCTTCTTGATTACCTTTATTGCTCTCAATCGATTTGGGTATACCCTGAATTTCTTGACCAACTTCTCTTTGATTCTCACCTTTGGAATGGGAATAGACACGGTGGTGGTTATTATTGAAGCTGCCTATGAGCTTATGAAAAAAGGATTTAATTCTAAGACGGCAGTACTTTTAGCACTCAAACAATACGCTAAACCAAATATTACAAGTTCCTTAGCAAATATGGTAGTGTTCTTACCTATGCTCGCTCTTCCAGGTATTATGGGTAAATTCTTAGCCTATATTCCTATTACTATTTTTATTACACTCGCAGGAAGTCTTTTCTTAGCTCTTTCTATCAATAATGTATTATTCTGGAAAGTAAATAAAAATCAGAACTATTATTATAAAGATAATGAAACTCCAGATGATGAGGAAGAAATATTATTATCTGATGTAGAGAATCAAATCTTGTTCGCGGAAAGAGAAGGTAAAACTGCTCTCGATCCTAGTAAACAAACTGCTACAGATAAACGAATTGGAAGAATGGCTCACTGGTATAGTGAGAAATTACACTGGATGATTGATCGTCCATTCTACAGAAAGATGGCTTACCGAGGACCAGTAGGATTATTAGTACTATCATTTGTGTTCTTATCTGGAGCAATTGGTTTCACTATTTTCCCTTCAGGTGATAATGAATTTATGAATATGACGGTAACTAGCAAAGTTGGTACAGTTACTGAAACACGAACTCCTTATACCACAAAACTCAATCAGATTATTTCTTCTGTTCCTGAGCTTAGAAATTATACTATTGATGCAAATGGAAATGTGGTGAATGTGGCTATTAGATTGGTAAAAAAAGGTCAAAGAGATAGAGATAGTTTTGAAGTACAAGAAGATTTATTGAAGCAACTCAATTATCTGGTAGAGTTAGGATATAAGGTAGAATCTAAGGTACAAGAAGGAGGGCCTCCCGCAGCATCAGCTGTAGGAATAAGTCTAGTGGCGGATAATACGAATTTATTGAATACTCTGAAGCAGGTGTCGTTGGATTTTGAGAATTATCTCAAGACTTTAGATGGTACTATGAATGTTAACAATAGCAGCAATAACAATCCTGGGCAGTTTGAATTTACATGGGATACGAATAAATTAGCAGAACTTGGATTAACTCCACAGGACTTTACAAGCGAACTACTTCCCGCTCTCCAAGGACAAAATATAGGAACTATGACACTAGAGAAAAAAGATAGAGATATCATCATTAAGTATAAAGGATTTGATGATAATATGTCACCTGAAACCTTGCTTAGTACGGTAATCAATACCAAAGTGGGACCAATTATGCTGGGGTCGGTAGCTGAATATACTATTGATCAAGCTCTCAATAGAGTATCAAGAGACGAAGGAGATCTTACTATTTCTGTAAATAGTGATTTGGTTCCTGGAAGCATTCCTACAGATTTTCAACCAAAACTTGTAGAATATGCTGAACAGTATCAATTCCCAGAAGGTATTAGTTATAAAGTAGGAGGAGAAAATGCTGAAAATGCAGAGCTTATTCAAGCAACATTTGTAGCCTTCGCTATTGCGATCTTCCTCACATTCTTGATTTTGATCTACCAATTTAATAGTTTCAAACAGTCTACGATGATTTTGTATAGTATAATCACTGCTATGCTCGGAGTAAATATCGGATTGTTTATTACTGGAAACCCTTATAGTATGCCATTTATGATCTGATTTATTTCCTTGATTGGAATTGTCGTGAATAATGCCATCTTTATTATTGATAAAATAAATACCAATATAACCGCCTGATTACCTCTCAAATTAGCTATTCTCAATGCTGGTTCTACAAGGTTTAAACCAGTGGTTATTAGTTCACTCACTACTATTTTGGGAATTATTACTCTTGCGCGAAAAGATGAATTCTGGGCAGGATTGGCTCGAACAGTGGTATTCTGATTATTATTTTCTTCATTTATGACTCTTTTATCTATCCCAAATCTGTATTATGCAGTATATAAGAAAAAAGGAGAAGAAATTGATCTAAAAACTGAATAAAAAACCAGATAAATACACCTATAAATTTGCATTTTCTGCTTATATTATGTATCATTAATGTATATTTAAAAACATTAGGTATAGCTTTATTTGTAATAGGATTTTATGTTAGATCTTTCATCAAACGAATACTTCAAGGCACTTTCCAAATCTATTGCTACAAGCGATATTGTGAAGCTTTTCGACAACCTTCTTACCATTGCTACTGAACAAGAAGCATCAGATATTCATATCGAACCCTATGAAACTTTTTGTAGAATAAGAATAAGAATAGACGGAATCATGCACGAATTGATCCAATATCCCAATTCTATCCATGAAAATATTATTGCAAAGTTTAAGATTGAATCGGGACAAATGAGACCGGATGAAAAAAGAATCCCTCAAGATGCCAGAGTTTCCAGTATTACACTTACTCATAAAGAACTGGATCTGAGAGCTAATACCCTGCCTACAGTTTGGGGAGAAAAATTAGTAATGAGAATTGTGGATAAATCTAAGAAAATTCCATTATTGGAAGAACTCGGAATCGAAGGTTCCAATATGGAAATCTTACTCAGAAACTTGAATTACCCGAATGGTATTATTATTACTACAGGACCTACAGGAAGTGGAAAGACTTCAACTCTCTATGCCTGTCTCAACAAACTTAATAAAACAGAAGTAAATATTCTTACTTATGAAGATCCAGTGGAAGCCAGATTTGATGGGCTGAATCAAGCACAAATCAGAGGTGACATAGGATTTAACTTTGCCTCAGGACTCAGAGGATCTTTAAGACAGGATCCGGATATTGTTTTGGTATGAGAAATCCGTGATTGGGAAACTCTTGATACAGCTATGGAAGCTGCCATGACAGGACATTTGGTATTCTCGACTTTGCATACTAACTCGAGTGCGGAAACCATTACAAGAACCTATAATCTTGGAGCCAAATCTTATCAATTGTGCGGAACCTTCAATCTTATTATGGCTCAAAGACTTTCAAGAAAGATCTGTCCTCATTGTCAGGTAGATCATTCCATAAAAGATTCAGATCATTATAATTACGCAAAAGAATCACTTGCTCACATGGATGCAAAAAAACTTGAAGATGAATTGAAGCTCAGAGGTATTACTCAAGAACAATGGAAAAAATTCTCAGATGGGAATATTACTATAGGAACGGGTAAACTTCCAAGTGGTGAAGTATGTACTACGTGTAGCGGTACTGGATACAAATGAAGAGTCGGATTATTTGAATGTATGGAATATGATGATTTGCTCAAAGATATGTTATTACATGATAAAACCGCTTTCGAGGTAGAAAAAGCTCTTCTTGAAAATGGAATGATCAGTCTCGAACGTGATGGTATTTTCAAAACTATCAAAGGTTTGACTACCCTTGAAGAAGTGTACAGACTTAGTAAGCATAGATAATACTTTTATAATCAGATTATTTAAATAATTAATATATTGATACGAGATGTGTCAATATATTTTTCCTTAAATTAAAAATAAAGGGATTAGGAAATGAAATCAAACAGATAATCGGTAGTATTAGGCATTGAAAGTGGGCATAAGATTGCTATTTTTCAGGTATTATTAAAAAAATAAAGTCTTCTTATTTATCTTGTTTGTTGTTGCTTGTCATGAATGGAAATTTTAAAACACGAATTCTCGGTATTTGTGTAGCATTTTTGGGAATATTTGGAACTCTTATTCTCAGAGAATATATGGCTAATCATACCTATTATTATGATATGCTAAGTACGAGCACAAATTTCTATGTTATTATAGCAACTTTGGTAAGTGCAGCAATTCCATTGGGATATATGTTGTATAAGAAAAATGCTTCTTTGAAAGGAGTAACAAGAGCAACCTGGATAGGACTGGTAGTATACGGAATACTGTATGCCAGCATCAGAGAAGATATTCTCGGTAGCGGAATGATCATGTGGGTAGTAAACTCTGCATTGGTTTTCTGATTATCAGTATTCATTCTTTGTGGACTTGCAGCTTTAGGAACGTATATCTACAAAAGATTATATCAAAATGCGGAATGGTCTTGGAAGTCTATTATTCTTTCTTTCGGTATTGGATTCGGATTATTCACTATTTTCAACTATGTTCTTATCTTACTCAATGTTTACTATCCAATTGTAAACTGGTTACAACTTGTAGCGCTTGGAGTACTTGTTCGATATCAAAGAAATACTTTGAGAGAAATCGGAACTCACATCAATCTTTCAATTAGATCATTATATACTAAAAATCGTACAGGATATGAGTGGATATTAGTAGTACTTCTACTTTTCTCTATTTCATATTATTTCATTGGTTTCCAATTAGCATACATTCCATATCCTACAGCGCGAGATGCAAATCATGCCTACATGCTTATTCCAAATGCAATTTCTGGAGTAAACGGTTGGAACGCAGTTAAGGCAGGATACTTACCAGTTTATCTTTCATTTGTATCATTCTTCTTCTCTATTATCAAAGGTTTGGGTGGAAAGTTTTGGATTGCTCCTGATACATTTGGAGTACAATTCAACTATCTTACAGCAATGTTTACTTTCATTACTACACTTGGAATTATAGGAAAAACTATTCAATTAGTAAAAAGAAAAGATGATACTGATCAACAAGAAAAATTGAGTATGAGTCTAGGATGGTTTGTAAAACTTCTTTGGTTAACTTCTGGAATGGGAGCTTTCCTCGTATTCATCGATAACAAATCTGATTTTGGAATTATGTATTTGAGTTGTCTTGGTTTGTTTGCTGGACTTGGATATATTGATTACCTCGTTAAAAAATATAACTCTGATTCACAAGATGATATTGAAGTAAAAGAAGGAAGAAATGATTTGTATCTTAGTGGATTCTTCTTCGCTCTTGCAGTGGCAAGTAAGGTTACAGCATTGTTTGATGCTATGAACTTTATCTTCTTGCTAGTAGGATTCGTATTAGGTGGATTCGTACTTGTAGGAGTTGCTTTGATAGTTATGGGAGCACTCGCCTACTTAGGACTCAATGGAGTTTCTAATTTTATCTCTAAACCTTTCGCTAATATCGGTGGATTTGGTGTAGGAGCTTTACTTTCTTTGATCGGACTTGGAAAAGGACATCGCAATCAATCACCGACTTACTGGCCAAAATTTGTACAAATTGTTAAACATATCTGAGGATGGTTAGTAGTATTCGTAGCGACATTGGTGTTACTTAAGGGACCAGTTGGTATCGTAAGACTTATCAATGATAAAACTACTCCACAATCATTACCAAAAGAAATGATCTTTGGTAAACATTATAAACCAGTATTACTTGCTTCAAATACTTCTCCACAAATGTTAGGTCTTTCTGGAGATCAAGAAGTAACTACTACAGCAGCGACTACGACTTCAGATAATAAAGAATTAACATTTGGTCAATGTACACTTCAAGCTGCAGGCTTTACTGATTCAAAAGATCTTTACAATAACTTACTTACTCCTCCAGGAGATGGATATACGGAAGATGTGGGAAGATATGTAGGATTCGGACAAAAAGAATTCAACAACCCATGGCGAGGATTCTTGGTAGGAAATAAATCATGTATTAGTATCAATGCTTCTGCTAAGATTTTCTGTCAAAACCAAGGTCTTATTAGCCCTCTTTCATTGGCTTCTGCTCAACAATTATTAGCTAAATTATCTGAAGGATCAGAAGGATATGAATTAGTAAGCTCTATCGTTTCTTGATTCACAGCTTCTGATAAATTAGTTACCTATACTACAGATAGTGAAAAATTACTTACAGATTATCGACATGATAAAACAATTACTAAAGTTGCTGGTAAAGTATTAGTACCATACAAATTAGTAGTTCCTATGAATGTAACCTTCAACTGGTCACTTCAAAACCTTTCTTCTTACTATACGGATATCGGAATTATCTGGCTTATGATACAATTCTTCATTGTAGTTGCTGTGGTATACGGTTTAGTTACAAGAAAAAGAGTTCTCCGAGTTACTAATTTGGTAGCATTGATCGGTTGGTTACTCTGGATTGTTATTGGTGGAGGAATCGTTTGGTATGGAATTGGTCTTATTACTTGGAGTATTATTGGGTTCGTATTATTTGTACATGAACTTTACATACCTAATAGTAAGAAAGAAGAAAACCCTACTCATCATCTTCTCTTCAATATTTTCATCGGATTATTTATGATATTCTGATTGATTCAATTGAGTCTCAACTTAGTGAGAATCGCATCTCAAGGTGGAGGTGGTCCATTCTTACAATACAAATACAGTAACGGACAAGCATTAAATGTTGATGAAAATTTACAACAAACTATCAAAACTAAATTCCCATATAAATGGCAAGATATCCTTGGATTACAATTCCCACATTACAATAAAGTAGTTGCGGCAGTTAATGCTCAAACTGGTGATCAAGTAAATATTATCGCTGGTACCTATGCTCAATATTGGGTAGTAGATCAAACTAAATTGATGGGTGATGGATTCTTGGAAGGACTCTGGAAAGACTTTTCTGATTGGAATACTTGTAATTCTTATCTTAGACTTCAAGATAAGAAAATCAAATATATGATTATCGATCCAAACATTGCGAGTATCGTAATGGGAGGTGGAAACAGCTCTTTGATGGAGAAATTCTTTGCAAAGATTGATCCTACAAACGGTCAAATTGTAACTGATGGAACATTGTCTATGCTTTCTAAAATGACGAATGATGGATACTTAGATATCTACAGTACAAATAATTTAGGTGCTAAATACGGATATGGTCTTCCTTCAGAATATCTTAAATCAGTATTTGGAGTAGTAAACGATGATGACCTTGTATTACTCAGAGCAAGATTAGCAACTGCTAGATTCTGGCAAAATCAAACACAAATCATCAATGGTCTTTCACAAATCTTCACAGATAGAATTCTAGATGGGAAAGCTTTGGGAGATGTATCTGATGTATTTGGTAAAGTAATTGATGAACCAAAACTTAGCGCTATGGTAAATAAAGCTATCCAATCTGGATTCCCAAGTATCGCTGGAGAAATCAAAGATCTTACTCAAGATGAAAGATTCGTATTATTAAACTATCTCAACATTCTTACTACATATAATAAACAACCTGATCAATTCGCTTCTACTGCTACAAGTATTATTAACCAATCTTTGAGCGCTGGATCACAATTGATCGTATTCGAAGTAAAATAATAAAGACTGAGTCTTTTAAATATCATTGTTTAACAATTATTATGAATTTAGAAAAACTCTTTGGATCAAAAACAAAGTCTGATATACTTAAATACCTTGTCTTCAGAAGACAGGGTGTAAGTATTAGGGCTTTAGAATCTGAACTTGGACGAACATTTCCTGGAATAAAAAAACAAATAGATTCACTCGAAGAGTCAGCAGTTTTACATATTGATAAAACTCCTGAAAGATGGTCAATAAAAATCATGGATGAAATCTATGAAGAAATTCGTAAACTTATTATCTGTAGTCTCAAATACGATACCAGATTATTATTATCTAAATCTCCCCTACCTATCAAATATTATCTTGGTAAGTTGTTTGAAAAACCAATCGATGTAGATTTGGTAATCCTCTATTCAGAAGAAAATATGGGAGAAGTAGAACAATCAGAGCCTATTCAAGAAAAAGTATCAGAAGATCTTATTGATGCTATGAATTATCAAGTAGAAATGAAAGTAGATAATTTAGATAATCTGAAAAAATCAATCACACATCTTTTCAAATCATATATGATTGATCCAGCTTATCTCGTATTCATGACACACGAAGAATTCAATAAAAGAACGAAGATGGCAGATAAATTCGCGATGCAAATTCTCAGAAGTAATCAGTAATTATTTTTACTACACGAATGACACACAATATCCAAATTGAAGAATCTCGAAAGAAACAGTTAGAGGATGAATTTTCCAAGCCTTATTTTCAGAATATAGTAGATACCATCAAGAAAGATATTAGCCAAGGAATTAGTATCTATCCGCAAGGAGGGGATATTTTTAGAGCTTTTGAACTTACTCCTTGGGATGAAGTGAAGGTAGTTATTCTCGGGCAGGATCCCTATCATGGAGCAGGACAAGCTCATGGACTGAGTTTTAGTGTACCTGAGGGGATTATGCCACCACCCTCTTTACTTAATATTTTCAAGGAAATAAAGACGGAATATCCTGATGATCAAATAGATTTAAGAAATGGAAACCTCACTCCACGAGCCCAAGAAGGAGTACTTTTACTCAATGCTTTTCTCACAGTTCAAGCATCCAATCCCCTCTCTCATAGTAAAATAGGTTGGGAGGGGTTCACAGATCAGATTATTTCTTTGCTTTCATCACAAAAACAAGGATTGGTATTTATGCTCTGGGGAGGATTTGCTAAGTCTAAAAGCAAATCTATTGATAGCAGTAAGCACCTTTTACTCACTTCTAGTCATCCTTCTCCACTGGCTGCAAACCAAGGTGGATGGTTCGGAAACAATCATTTTAAACTTTGTAATGAATATCTGGAAAAACAAGGTAAAAAAGCTATAAACTGGTCCAGATTATAATACAGATTATAATATAATAAATAATCAGAAACTTTATATATATAAGAAACTTTCATGTCAGCAGTCATCAGCAATCTTCTTTTCCCTAATGTGGAAGACTATACAGTCATTCTTTCAAGATACCCAGATAGAGAGGGAAACCCAATGGTAACTCGTATTGCTCCAAGTCCCACAGGATTTTTGCATATTGGTTCTGTATACACAGGTTTACTCAATGAAAAACTTGCCCATCAAGCAGGAGGTAAATTTTTGGTAAGAATAGAAGATACAGATCAAGCAAGAAATACCACGGATTTTGAAAATCAACGTGGAGGAATTTATTCTATCATCGAGGGACTCAATTTTTTTGAGTTGGACTATGATGAAGGAGTTGTTTTAAAAAATGATAATAGTTTGGAACAAAAAGGTGATTATGGTCCTTATATACAATCGCAAAGATTAGATATTTATAAATCATTTGTAAAATACCTTTTGGAAACTGGTAAAGCATATGTATGTTTTTTGACTACTGAAGAACTTGAATCTATTAGAGCCTCTCAACAAGTTGCAAAACAAGCTACAGGAATATATGGTTCCTATGCTCTTTCTCGTAATCTTACTGAAGCAGAAGTAATTGTCAGAATCAATAAAGGTGATGCATATGTAATAAGATGGAAAGCAAATGGAGAAATAGGAAAGAAAATACAATTTGAAGATGGAGTAAAAGGTAACGTAGATATGCAAGAAAATTATATCGATCAGATTATTCTCAAATCTGATGGTTTCCCAAGTTATGCACTCGCTCATATTATAGATGATTACCTTATGGGAACTACTCATGTAATTAGAGCTGATGAATGGCTTGCAAGTGTTCCATATCATATACAACTTTTCCAAGGATTTGCTGAAATACTTTCAAGACCACAATGGTCTTACAATCATAACTCTCCTATCGAAAAAATGGAGAATGGGAACAGACGTAAATTATCAAAAAGAAAAGATCCAGAAGCAGATGTAAAAACTCTTATCGATGCTGGATATCCAGCAGAAGGTATCAAGACTTACCTTATGTGCTTACTCAATAGTAATTTTGAAGAGCGATGGAAAGAAGAAAACACAAACCATCCTTATATTTCTTACAAAGAATTCCAAGTATCATTGGATAAATGTAGTAAGTCGGGAGCCATTTTTGATATGGATAAACTCAATCATATCTGTGCAGAATATCTCGCAGTAGTATCATTGGATCAGTTGATACAAGAATTGGAATCTTTTTCTAAAAATAATGAATGAGATAAAGAGTATTTAAAAAATATTCTGAATTTTGATCGTGTGAAAAAATTACATACAACTTACCAAAATATCAGTGAATATATACTTCCATTCGTGAATAGACCTGCTATTGACTTTAGCTTATATCCAAGTATATTTTCAGCTGATGGAGTAAAAAATATTCTCTCACAGTATAGCAAACATCTCGATGAAAAATTATGGTGAGATACTAGTTTACTTATGACTAAGGAAGAACGATTTGAAGATCTTAAGCAGTTTGGCAAGCAGTTTGGTATTGCTCCATCAAATGGAGAATTTAAAGAAGGAGGATATATTGGTAAGATCGGTGACTTAGCTATGTTACTAAGATTGCATCTCTATGGATCTACAAATACTCCTGATATTTATGAAATGATAAGAGTAATGGGTAAAGATACGGTAAGCGAAAGATTGAAATAATTATTTTAATATCAGAATATATACTATTATGGAAAATACTGTACTCGACTTTCTCAATCAGCATAAAATTTCCTTTGAGGAATATAAACATCCTGCGCTTTTTACAGTAGCAGAAGCTCAAGCGTATGAACGAGAAATACCAGGAACTCATACCAAAAATATCTTTGTTAAACAAAAAAGATGACCATTTCATCTTATTACTTTATTATCGAATAAACAACTTGATGCCAAAGTATTTAAGTTACAATCTGGTATCAAAGATTTTTCTTTCGCAAGTCCTGAAGAATTGAAGGAACAACTAGGAGTAGAACCAGGAAGTGTAGGACTATTCTGACTTATCAATAACCCTAATATAAAGCTCTGGATAGATCAAGATATACGAGCCTCAGAAAAATCCGGACGACATCCAAACATCAATACCAGCACTCTTGTACTTACCAAAAAATGATTACAAGACTATCTTAAGGTCTTAGCAATCAATTATAAGGTTGGAATTCTCTAATCTAAAGTTAGTTTTTCAATAAGTACGTCTTCCAACTCTTTAAATTCTTCGATAGTAGAATCAAGAGTTTCATTTGCCGTAATATCTTCAGGATTTACGTTTATTTCTTCTGCTTCAAACATTATATCATTATAGTCCTCACTTACTTTGAGAATAAGATCACTCAATTGTGTATGGAAAAAATCAATTTCAGTAGCATCAAATATTTCCATTTTTTTTAATTCATCAATGTAAGAGTTTATCTGATTAATATGGAAATATATTTGTTTAGTAATTGCATTATCTCCTGGAATAAGATAAGAAAGTAGCGAACCATAATTACCGTCATTAGACCCTAGATGTGAATTATATTCTTGAATATTTTTTATTCTCGTTTCTAATATGCTATGAAGTGTATTATGTGGGATTGATGCAGGACCACCTCCATCCAATAAAATTACATTCAGTATTTTCTCATCTATATCTTGCTGAGAAATCAATCCTATTGCTTCATTGATATGATCTTGTTCATAAACATCTTCCAATGCATTTACTAGATCTTTCATGTATTGTACAGAAACTTTTTTTGGACTAATGTCGATAATTTCTTGGTTTAATAACAATTCAGCTTTATTCATCTAGTAATGTAATGTAATATAATAAATACTTATTTTAATTCAGATTATTTCAAATTATTATAGTCAGAAGTTAATTTTCAATAATATGTAAAGAAGGTAACCAATAACAATAAAAAAGAGAGTAGATGCTATATAGAGTTTTGTTTTTTCACCAACCCAGTGTATCACCAATACCGTAAGTCAAACCATTCACCAAAGGATATAATTAAAAGTTATAGATTTATCAACAAATCTTTGGTACATAAACATAACAATCAAAGCCAATAAGGTCCCAAATACAAATACCTGAGTAAGATTCTTAAATGTCTTTCAAGCCATCTCAGCTAAATCATGAGTGTTTTTTCACCATCAGCCGAACCAAGACCTTACAGCTGATCTCGTTTTATAGATAAAGTAATCAAAACTACTCCCGCCACTAAGCTTATTCAGCCCTTGGTAACGAGAAAGTCTATTCTGATTCATAATAGTATTGAGTTGCTTGTTGAAATCTTCCAATGGCTTATCTTGGTCAATATTAATTTTTTTTACATAGGTATTTTCAATAAATTCCATTTTATCAATGAGCTGATTCATGCGTTTTTTGGCATCTTCAATCTGACCTTGTTGGATAAAGACTTGTAGATCATTTGACCAGGAGTGTATAAGATCAAGCTCTACAGGCTCAGCATACCCATTAAATCTGACTATAAAATCTTTACTGTCTTTTGCAATAGACTCAGCTAGTTCTAAAAGCTGTGGAGTGATAGTTTCTTTTTTAATAATATATTTTTCATCCAATTGCACCAATAATTTCTTCATATTCTCTTCATCCAATGGTTTATGAATACTATTTATAGAGATGATATTGAAGGGTATTTTTAGACTAGATTTAATTGACCTCAATCGCTCATAAAATTCGATAATTTTGGGATAATCTGATATAATCTGAAAATGAAGATCGCCGTATTCGATATGAGCTATCAAATCAAAAATTAAATCATTTGTGTCTGAATCATAAGGAGCAATAGATTCAGGTGTAAAGATAGCTTGAATTTCATTCATCCCGATTCCCTCCACAATATGTGAATGTATAACCTTTTGGAAGAATGTTTTGATAAAGTAGTTCATGGTGAGAGTTGGTTTAAAATATTATTTTATTCAGCTGTCGCTTCATTCGTTGTATCTTCAGTTGTTGTATCTTCAGTTGTTGTATCTTCATCCACTGGGTTTTTATCTTCTGAGTCGGATCCATCAAGTGAAATACCTAGTCTTGCTCATATTTCCGCCTCAACATATTTACGATCACGACCATATTTCAATGAAGAATATTGTTTGAGTACATCACGAACCTTGTCATTTTTATAATCTTCAGACCATATTGTATCCAAACTAAATACACGACTTGTAGCATTATCAATATTTATTTTAGAGTATGTTTTATAATTACTAATTCAAATAATATCTTGTGCTGAGAGTACAGGCACATATTCTTTCTCCAAAAATTCAGCATCAGGAGCACCTACCTTGAAAGATTGTATACTTCCAACGTTACCAAATACTGCGTCTTTTACTGATTTTTTTCCTCCACTACTTTCACCGATATTATTGCTTGCTCCTCAATCAAGTTGTGCAATATATTGATGTGCCATAATCAGACTCAAGTGATATTTACGCGCTTCCGAAAGGATATCTGCAAATGTATTCGTTACGAAATTCTGGAATTCATCCACATAAAGATAAAAATCTTTTCTTTGATCTTCAGGAATATCGGCACGTGACATGGCACCATTTGAAATCTGAGATACAATAATCATACCAAGCAACTGTGTATTAAGATCTCCAATCTTACCCTTACTCAAGTTTACTAAAAGAATTTTACCTTCATCCATAATTTTACGGAAATTGAATACAGATTTCGTTTGTCAGATTACATTTCTAATAAGCGAGTTGGTAGTAAATGATACAAATTTTGAAGTAAGGTAAGGTATAATCTCAGCTTTCTCTTTTTCACCAATACTCACATAGGTCCTTTCCCAAAAGTTACGAACCATTGGATTTTTCACTTTTGTTATTTTGTAATCACGAAATGCTTCATCAGTGAATAATCTAGGAATATCCAATAAAGTAGCACCATCTTCCATATCTTCCAAAAGAGTTAATGATCAGAATTTAAAATACTCTTGTAGCCTCGGACCAAATATTTCAGGACCAAACATCTTCAAAAACATTTCTGTTGCATCATTTACTACTCTATCTGCTTCATTGTAATTATTGATATTATATAAATTGAGTCCAATAGGCCTCAGCTCATTTCCTGCATCAAAATAAATAACATCTTTTGCACGACTTGCCGGTATATAACTTAAGATATCTTCTACTAGATCACCATGCGGATCAATAACACAAAACCCGTCTCCATTTCGAGCGTCTTGTCTTGCCATAAATCCAAGCAATACCGACTTACCTCCACCCGATTTTCCGATTACATAATGATGTCTTGATCTATCTTTCTTTTTCATATACACAGGAGTAAATTGGTTTCTATATACATTCACACCAAGCAATGTTGCATCACGAAATACCTTGAGTCCAGTTCTTGTCTGCTGTACAATTTCTTTTACGAATTTACCTTGTTCATTCTCTACTATCAATGTAGGATCTATTGCAGCATGTTTCACAGCGTCAAATGGAATAAGATTCTCAGTAGTATCAATCGCAGTGCCATATGCCCAATCTTCTTTGGTGAAAAGCTTTGATATTTTACCACCTAGATACCCCTCAGATATCGATCAACTTATCACAAAATCAGTAGGGTCTTTTGGAGTATAGAGGTTATCTGGGGCAGCAAGAACTTTATAATCCATCCATTTTATACTTGGTGATCTATTGAATGCACCATCAGGGAAGTGAAATAAAGTAGTAAGTTGGTTTTCAGTAAATACATTTGCTTTATAAAAGAAATTTAATGATCAGATATTATGTAAAAACTTCCGTATTGGTTTAAGTATAAATCCTAACAAATCTGTTTTCCATTCAGCCATATCCAGCTCATTATTAAATTCATCTTTGAAGATATTAAATATTCCGACCATATTACGAATATTAGATTTAGGTTTTTCATATTCATCACTGCTAGAGATCAAGAATAATGAACAACGAAATGCATGTCTTCACGCTTCCTCACCCATGATATTTAATGCATCTTCCTTAGCTTTTGTCATACGTACAAAATCTTTACCACCTTCCTGATATTTATCAGTATTTCCAGGCACTTCTTTCTTTTTACCAAATAATACAAAATTGAATAATCCCAATGGCAACCACAGAATTCTTTTTGCTACGCCTTCAGGATTAATAAAGTTTTTATCGTTACGATATAATCATTCAGCCCATCTTTGGGCTTTCTTATTGAAGGCAGAGCCCATAGGTCTACATGTCATAGCTATATCAAAGGTATCACTATCTCCAATTTCTCACATGCTATCGATTACGTTATTCATCGGATCATCTTCAATTTGTTTGAAAGTTTTGATTGGGTAGACTGCATCTTTTTTTGGTTCAAGCGGAATCAAATCTCGATACTTCTTACTGAATTGTTGTGGTTTGACAATGGTTTCAATACTACTATCCGCGTATTGAGCACTAATAGCTGAAGTAATAATTTCTTGGTATTCAGGATAGGTTCACACTACAAAATAGACTAATCATTTTTCATAGTGTAAATTTATAATAAACTTAGCCTTTGAAAATAATTTTGTAAGAATAGTATCACTTACACCAAGCTGACCCAATCTATGAAGTGAACGGAAAACTTGACTCATACGTCAGATTTTTTCTTTCATATCTTTACTCAATTCTCTTTCTTTTTCCCTATCAGATTTTGAATCTCCTCTTGGTAAAGTAACTTTGAGATAAACCAATCTTTTAGAATTTAAATAATCATACGAAATCTGAAGTATACCTTTTAAGCTACGTAAAAATAAGTAGAGCACAATAATTCAGCCTATTATCCATAATCCAGTAAAAGCGTAAGATTTGAGACTTGCAGTGCTATATCGATTATCTTGTGAAGTTGTAGAAACAACTATTCCTACTGAGGTTTTAGTTCCAGTAGAGGTATTTATTTTAGTAGTATTCGTGATTGCAGGTTTTTTTTCTACAACTTTTGCCTTATCTCACAAAATCTGATTCTTCAGATATTGGAAGAATCAAGGAGTCTGACTTGTTTGAGTGTTTTGGAGGTCTTCTTCATCAATTGGTGCTGTATTATGAATATCATTTTGATTGTCTGATGTAATTGGAGCCGCACTAGCCTCATTAATATTGATACTATCCATATAGAGTTTTACATTTGCTGCTCACCCAAATTGTTCTAAACATGTAGCTTTATCAGTTCATCGGGCTGTAGTTATCGCATTAGAAAAAGATGAAGACTTACTTGTGCCATTAATCTGGTTATAGATTTGTTGTTTGAGAGATGTTTTACAGGTTTCCAATGTCATCGTGGATCGCAAAGCAGAATATTAAATATCATACTAAATATACCCAAATGAAGAGGATTTGTCAAATTTAGAACCCTAAAAGATGTGTTTTTATTGAGATTGGATAAAAAATACAAGAAATCCTCCAAAATGGAGGACAAAAGCACTATGATAATAAACTATACAAACAATCTTCCTCCTTTTGTTCTATCCACATACCCTAGTTTCACCAAAAGTGGTTCTATATCTTCTTCAATAGTTTTTTCATCGACTCCCATTTTCATACTAATCGTCGTGAGACCCAATGGCCTAGCAGCAGCCTTGAGAATATCAAGGTATTGTTGATGAAGAGTAGTCAAACCTCCTTCTTGAGCCTTATTCCACACTGTAAATTGTTCTATAATCTGAGCACTGAGTACCAAATCTTGATGGTGGGCATTGAGATAATCATAGACTCTGAGACAACCATTGTACAGTTCTCTCGGAATATTCTCCAATAACCTTGCAAATCTTGCTAGATCCAAAGCTTCATAACTTATTCCCAGCTTGCGCAGATAATATCAGACTATTTTTTGCTTTTCCTGATCTGTATAATCTGTGAGATGGAACTTATAGACAAATCTTGATTTGAGAGGTTTACTCAGATGATCAGACTTTGTGGTCGCACCTATAAGAGTAAAGGACTGCAATGGGATCTGTACGTGACCTCCATCAGGCATGACCATGTCGATATGAAAATCTTCCATAGCTGTATACAACATCTCTTCAATCTTGGCTTGCAAACGATGAATTTCATCAATAAACAAAACATCACCCGCTTGTAGCGTATTGAGCAAAGAAATAAGATCTGCAGGTTTAGTAATTGCATAGGCAGTTACAATCTTACAGTTTGATTCCAACTGATGTGCTATAATCTGAGCAAGTGTCGTCTTACCATATCACGCTGGTCCTAGCAATAAAATATGACCAAGTGATTTTTTGGACTTGATACTTGAAGTAATAGCAGTTTTCACCACTCTTGTAGTATCTTCTTGACCCACGAAATCTCCAAATGAAGCCGGTCTATAATCATATCTTTGAGTTTGTGTAGTAGAGAGATCAATTTTTTTTACCTCCATAATTTAGACAGTTTCAAGAATAAAATGAGGCAGAACTTGTATTTTATTTTTTGGTACTCATCGTTTGAGTAGATAAAATACCATAAATTCACTAGGCACGAGATGAACATCAATTACTTTAATCAAAGCTCGTCTCAGCAATGACATACTGAGAAACTTGAATTTTACGGCTATTCCATTACCTCACATCTTTACCCAGTTCTTATAAGATCGTGGTAGCACCTGATCTTCTTGAGTTACTTTACTAGGATAGGGGTGAAAATATCACAAATCATGATACATCATAAGCTTTTGAGAGGAAAAGAATCCACTGACTCGTACTGGTAATCGTCCATGATATCTACTTACAGAGTGAAACCAGACAATGTCAGGTTTCCAAGATAGTGAGCAATACCATACTTGTAGTGTAGAGACAAAATTGAAAGCTGTAATGGGTAGTAATAAGCCTCTTATTTTCTTGAGCAATCATATCGAACAAGGCAATCAGAGTATTTTAGTTTGATAGTGATGTGCTTGTAAAACTCTGGAAGCATTATGAATATAGATTTCAATTCATCCAAAAAGCTCCGTATAATCTGATATCTGTAGTATTTTTTTCAGTTTTGCCGACTAGAGTGTAAATAAGAATAACATGTATATTCTACGTATTCTAGTCAGACTATAATAAATACTATCATTTTATCAAATCATATCAACCTCTCATCAGAAAATGAGCCTACAAAAAAACTAAGTCCTCCTGGAAAGGAAGACTTAGTTTATATATTTTAATGTCTTAGAAATATTATTGTAATTTTCTTCTCATGAAAGCAGGAGTTTCCAAATCTTCAGATGGTCTACCAGAATCATTATCATTATTTGAAGATGAGTTCCCTCCAAATGGATTCTGACTATTTTGACTACTTCCAAAAGGATTTTGGCTATTTGTAGGTGATTGTTGTGTATTCTGATTTGGTATATTTTGAGTATTTTGATTGGAGTTTGATGATACACTATGAGAATTGAAACTATTCCCAGAAGACATATTGGAAGTTCTATCTCTTCCTTCTTCTTTCAACATTCTGCCTACGAAGTTTTCTCCTCCTCCAGATTTTACCTTTCTTCCAGTCCAATCTCTTGTTGGTGATTTTGATGGTCCTTCGTGAGCTTCTCCTTCAAATCCAGTTGCTATGATAGTAATTTTAATTTCATCATCTCCATAATCCTCATCAAGAGTCATTCCCCAGATAATACGACTATCAGCTCATGCAATTTCCTCAACGATACTTGCAGCTTCTCTTACTTCCATAGGCGTTACGCTATTTCCACCTGTTACTGCAAAGATAATATTCTTAGCTCCAGTAAGTCTATTTTCCATCAATGGATTATCAATAGCTTTGCGAGCAGCTTCTACAGCTCTATTTTCTCCTTCTCCATATCCTATTCCAAGTAAAGCGTTTCCACTATTACTTAAGATTACTTTCACATCAGCGAAATCGATATTGATAAGTCCTGGTTTGATGATCAAGTCAGTAATACCTTGTACGCCCAATCTCAAGATTTGATCAATCATCAAGAAAGCTTGATTGAAGGTAGTTTTCTTGTCTACAATATTGAAAATTTTATCATTTGGTATCACGATCAATGTATCTACTGATTCTTTGAGTTTATTAATTCCTTCCAAGGCATTTTGATATCTGCTATTTCACTCAAAAGAGAATGGCATAGTTACTACAGCAACTGTAAGAATTCCCATTTCTTTAGCAACTTCTCCGATTACTGGAGCAGCTCCTGTACCTGTTCCTCCTCCCATACCGGCAGTAATGAACAACATATCTGTACCGTTCAACATTCTTTTGATGTCTTCCGCAGACTCTTCAGCAGCTTTTCTACCATTGTCTGGATTTGCTCCAGCTCCAAGTCCTCTGGTGATATTTACTCCAATATGTAATTTTTGATTAGCAGGATTGTTGGTGAGCGCTTGAGCGTCAGTATTGACTGCTACAAATTCTACTCCTTCAAGTTTATCTTGAACCATTCTTGTGATGCTATTACATCCTCCTCCTCCTACTCCGAATACTTTAATTCTTGCCCCTGGGACAAAATCTGGTGTAAATTCTTGAATTGCCATAATTGTGTAATAACTAAGATATAAAAATCAATATATTGGGTACTGTTAGTTTTCTAAACTTAATATGTAATCGTATTTATCTCATTCACTGGTACAAATACATCATAATCAGGACTCTGTTTATTAGGGTCTTTCTTATTCAATATCTTATCTTTTGTGGGAGTCTTATCTTTGTTTTTAGTTATTTCAACTTTATTTTCAGTCTTATCTACTTTGTCTTGACTGAGATTTCCAACAATTTGTGTATTTTTATTACCTTGCAAGTTTAAACAAAGTGCCAAAGCAATAGCTCCCGTAAGTCAAAGAGAAACTAGTATTTTATTTTTCTTTTCTTTATTCACTTCAATATTACTCGTTTCTTGATTATTATTATCATCAATCTCTAGTAATTCTCATTTTAGTAGTTTCATGTATTGGTTGGTATAGTATAAATTTTTTTATAATCTGATTAGCCATTTAGTGCACCATTTTGTCTATACCAGTCATGACTATCTGTATTACCAAACACTTCTTCAATTTCACTACTCAGACTTCCCATTGGTTTTTGATTCTCGCCATAATGTTTTGGGTCCAAAGATGGAACAAATATTTTATAATCAGATCATATTCTATTATCCAAATTCTCTAATTTTTCTACCAATAAGCTCAATTCTCATCTTAAATAATTGCTGTCGACCGAGAGGTCAATATTATTTTGTTCGATAAGCTTAAGTGATTCTTCAATCTTTATGAGATTGGGTATAATAGATTCAACATATTTATCAGTTTGTATTTTAACATTATTGTAGCTTGCAATTGCAGGTGCCACGAGATTTATACGAGCAACCGAAGTAGTCAGCGAAGTTGTTATAGGCTCAAGTAGTATTGCATTTTCTTTGGAAGCATCATTTTCAAACTTTTGCATGTTTTCCTCCAATATTTTATTCCAGTAATTTATATTTTTATTTCAATTCTCAGTAGGTGCATTCATGTTATTATACTTTAAGTTTTAAATTAGAATTATACTATTTTGTTATCCTATTTTTTTTAGAATACCTCTTTCAAGAACTTCCAAATACCCTTTACCCATCCAAAATTAAGATTTAATTTAAATTTATTTGCTACATCAGAGTATTTTTCACTGTATAAGTAGATTCCCATAGAATTGAGGAACTGTAAGTGGTTTCCTATTTCACCAACTTGTAGATGTTTATTTTTTGCATAAAATGTTGCGAGTTTAAATGATTCTTTAGCAAGTCCATCTACACCCTTCATTCTTGCTCCCCCACCGAGTAAAAGAACTCATCCAGGTAATCTTCCGTCTATATTGAGGTCTACAAGCTTATCATTAATTTTTTCAAATATTTCAAGATATCTTGCTGCGATGATTTCTTCCAAGAATTTTACATCAAGTTGATCGTCTCTTACAGCTTCTTCACCAGTTAAAGTAGCAAAATCTACTTTCAGATTTTCAGCTTCTTTCATTTCGACTTGCATACCAATACTGATATCTTTAGTAACATCTTCTCAACCGATTGGTAAAATACCATAATAAAGTGGATAACCATTCTCATAGACTACATAACTAGTCTGATTATTTCCAATATCTACCAATAAAGTTCCGAGATCTTTACTATCATAATCAAGAGTAAGCTCTGAAGCTCCAAGAATATTTGGAATGATATCTACGATATTGAGTTGAAGGTGGTTGGCTAGATCTATTACACTTTGATAGAAATATTTTGGTATATAAAATACGTCTACAACGAGCTCAAGCTTTCTTCCTATGATTCCAAGTGGTTCATTTGTTTTAATTTCGTCATCTATAATCCAATATACAGGATTAATTTTAAGTGTTTCATAATTTGGTCTTTCTGATATTTCTGAAATAACTTTCATAAGATGTGAGACATCATCATGTGTAACTTTGTCTACCATTATTCTCATGTTCTCTGAAAATCTCATGATTCCCATTTCTGGATGTGAGATACCAAGATAGATATCGTCAACAAAATCCCCTCCCAATTTGGTAGTGAAAGTTTTGATTACATCATTCATACTCTCCACTAGAGCTTGAATATCCAATACTTTACCTTTTCTGACTCCTTTAGTCTTCACAAGATCCTTTACAAGTACAGTGGTTTTACTATCTTCCAATCCAAACACAGCTCCTTTTACATAACCATTTCCTAGATCAATAATTGTTTTAATTTTTTGCATCGTTCGACAAGTTTGTTAATAAGAATGAATAAGTATTTTATAGTAATTTTAACTGCTAACTTTTAGTTTCTTTTGGCTTCTAGATTGATATTTTTTGTAAGTTACTTTATAAGTGTATTAGACTTTTAGTGATTTACGAAGAGTTATCAAGACTAAGTGCTAAATTACTGATAACTAATAGTTAGCGTAGCTAAAATTTTCAGTTTATCTTGATTATTTCTCTCTAATGACTACAGCTAAGGTATAAGAATTTATAATCAGAATAGAGTATAGCAAGAACGATTTATGCTCTTTTAGTTCAATGGATAGAATAGGCCCGTCCTAAGGGTTAGATGATGGTTCGATTCCATCAGGGAGCAAATTCACACCAAAAAAAAACAAGAAGTCCTATAATATTTATTTTCCTTGCGATTACTATGCAAAAAGCCCTCTTATTACTATTTTTTCTTACTGGAACACTATTTTTTGGTACGAGTGTTTTTGCAAACTGTGAAGATACTTTTAATAGCTGTTCGTTGGGCTGTACTGATGTTTCTTTTTGTCCAACTCAATGCCAAATAGATAAAGATAACTGTTTAAGTTTGTTACAAAATAATGAAGAAAAGAAAAACACTGCCTGACATACTATTGATAATTCTGCAAAAGAAAAAGAAGCACAAAAATTAGCTGCTTGTATGGCAGCTAATAATAATGATAAAACATATTGCGATTGTATTGTAAATGGAGGAATTAAGCTCAATACAAGCTTCCCATTTTTAGGAAGATGCATCAGTAAATCTGGAGTCGGAGCTAATGGCACTTCTGCACTCACCGCAGTATCCAGTGCCTTTACTAATATACTAATGACTCTGATTCTCACAGGAGGATTTGCTATGATCATATGGTGAGGAGTACAAATTGCTATGGGTGATAAAGCATGATGAGGCATGAAAGCAGGAAAGGATAAGATTATAAGTGTGGTTGTTGCTTTCGCAGCGCTCGGTTCATTAGGAATTATCTTGAGACTCATCAATCCAAATTTCTTTAAATAATATCTTAATATTCAGATACTTTATATGACAAAAAAAACTCTCCATTTATTTCTGATTATCATAATATCCTTTGGAGTTTTTTCACAATCTCAATTTGTAGCTGCGTGAAATGGAAGTCTACAAGCATGGATGGAAAAAACATATTTAGACCATCAAAGTAAAAAGTTGCTTAAAGAACAGGTAAAGTCATCTGATAAGGGCGTGGACTTACATAATACAAGTGTGAAACTTGCGAGACAGAATGCTACCGCGTCTATCCATGATGCAATTTATCAGATTATAAATGAAATCAAATATAGTAATAGCAGCTGTGCTTTGACATATAATGATACTGCTGCTCTGCTTATAGAAAACAAGGGTTTTGAAAGATATTTGAGCTGGATACACGATTTTAACAATGATTTTGAGTACAGTATAGACAGCAGCGCTTTCAATGTTGCCTGTATTAGATATCTCAATTGTCAGAATAATACTCAAAAAGTATGAAATGTACTCAGTGTAGCGGAATATCAACAGTGTGTAAATGACGTTAGTGAAAAATTTAATCGTTATATAAGTGTATTTATGGATCAAAATACACTCACTACACAAAGTTTTGGTGATGAAATATTTGAAAATGGCACACTTGAAGATAGCAATTATGATCTGTTGTATGATATAGAACAAATTGATAAGATATTGTTTGCAAATCCCAAAAGAGTGCCAAGTTACTATTTACGAGGTGCCCCAAATTATCTGAGCTTTATTCCAGTAAAGTTATTCGCATCAAATGGGAATCTACCTTCAGTGCAAGATGCCATCAATCAAATAGAATCAAATTCTCAGCAGGAAAGCAGCATCACCTCAAACTTACAGTGTTTCGATCCACAACCCCTCATCCAATCAGAAGATGCAAAAGATTTTAAAAACGAAATTGCAAAGATTCAAAAAACAATATTGTCGCTTGAGGAAGAAGAATTGATAGATGATATAATCTGAACTATATCTCAACCTTTTGTCGCAGATGATGCTCAAAAACTAGTAGTTATAGAGAATTCTTTAGATCCAGAAATTTTTGAACCTGATGTAAGTAGTGAAAATCCAAGTGATGATAGTTTAGAATTAAGAGACTTCCCTACTGATGATAATGGGATAGAAACAGTGAATCAATGAAGCTCAAACACTAATTGAAATACTGATGCTAATAACACTGGTCAATGTCCTGCAAGTTCAAGCGACATAAGCGAACAATTTGATCTTCAGTCAAATAAACCACAAATCAAAGAGTGTCTGTCTTCATGTCAAAGTTGTAGTGATAATTTACTTGCAAAAAGAGCCTGTTATGCACAATGTTTGTGTGTTAAGTCGGTAAATGATAAAGAGATAGCTTCATGACTTGGTAAGACAACATTTGGGGTAAAACTTTGTCTTGTTCCAAGCACTACGGTAGATATTATCACTCCTGGCACGCAGATTTTGAGCATTCAAGAAATTATTAATCAAATCTGAGCTTTGGTAGGTAAGCTCAAAGAATCAGGACAATATATACCAAGTAGTAAATCTAGTGAGTTCTTTAGTCCTACTGTAAAAGTAGGTAAACTAGCAGATATTCTCAACTTTACAATGAATATCAGTTTCAAATCAAAATATCGTAAACAAGATAAACAAGTTGTTGCTGAAGATGCCGTCAATTATTTTGAAAAAGAAACAATCAGCGTCCCCCAATTACAAATACAACGTATTGTCATTCAACAAGGTCTTTACAAAGATTTTATCAAAACTCATATGGATTTTTGGAACGGAATGAATACAAAATTTGAAGTTTGGAATCAAGCAATGAAAGAATTTAAAGCAAATCAAAAGTAAGATGCCGTCATAGCTCAGCCGGTAGAGCGCACCCATGGTAAGGGTGAGGTCACGAGTTCGATCCTCGTTGATGGCTTTGCTTAACTATTTAATTCCTATTTATTCCCTGTATACAAGCAATATGGATAATAATATGATTGATGGTTCTACAGCTCAAGAACGAAAAGAATTGGGACAGAAAAACTTTGAGATGGTTCACGAAGAATTATTCTTTTTGATTAGTGAAAGACAAACAAGACAAGTAATCGCGATGACAGAAATTATTACTGATATTAATCCTAATCAACTTCCAGCCATAAAATCAGTACTTATTGGGATTGATGCAAAAAACAAAATACCTGCTTACAAAACTCACTACGCCTATTATTGTGATGCACTCGGTATTGATCCAGCCAAATAACAATTTATAAAAATAATAATCAGATTATTAATGAATCCAAAACTAAAATATACTCTCCTGGGACAATCTGGTTTTGCAAGAGCCGGATTTTTTGAATTGAATGGAGTAAAAGTACAGACTCCTTGCTTTATGCCTGTCGGAACCAAAGGAAGCGTAAAAGGTCTCCCTTTGGGATTACTCAATGAAGCAGACTACATGGGAGAAGACTTGGAAACCAATATCATCCTTGCCAATACCATGCATCTGTATCTCAGACCTGGAGATCAAGTCATCAAAGACCATGGATGATTGCACAAATTCATGAACTGGGATAAGCTTATTCTTACAGATTCTGGAGGATTCCAAATTTTCTCTCTCGGTCTTTCCAAAACTAAAACAGGTAAGTCACTCGCTAAGGTGTACGAAGATCATGTGCAGTTTACTTCCATTCATGATGGTCGCAAGCACATTTTCACGCCTACTGGAACCGTAGATATACAGCTCAATCTGGGATCAGATATTATGATGATGCTGGACGTGTGCGCTCCCGTGACGCAAATTACCAAACAAGAAGTGGAAAAATACATGCATCAGACTCATAGATGGGCGAAAGAGCAATTTGAATATTATACCAATAATAAAGAAAAATATAATCAGAATAGATGAGCGCTGTTCCCTATCGTACAAGGAGGTTTATACAAAGATCTGAGATCTCAATCAATAGAGGTACTTTCAGAATATGCACGTGATGGCATAGGAATTGGAGGTTTGTCAGTAGGTGAAACTCTCGAAGAAATGGAAGAAGTACTCGCTCATATTGCTCCCCTACTTCCTGTCGGTGTCCCAAGATATCTCATGGGCGTAGGAACTCCTGAATCTATGCTACTGGGAATCAAATATGGTATTGATATGTTTGACTGTGTTGCTCCTACAAGACTTGGAAGACATGGAATTGCCTATCGTCTTGGTGGTAATATCAAGCTCACTCACAGTAAATATAAAACAGACATGACTAACGGATTAGCAGAATGATGCACCTGTACGACTTGTAAGAACTATAGCAAAGCCTATCTCAACCATCTTTTTACAGAAAAAGAAATGCTGGGCGGTATCTTACTTAGCATTCATAATATTAGTTATCTGGAGTGGTTGTGTAAATTGGAAAGAGAGAAAATAATCTGAAAAGTGTAATATAAATATATATATACTTAAAATTAAAAATATTATTCCAATCAATGAACAGCTCTTCTCGCGAAAAGCTGTTTTTTCTTATTTCCAGTATAAAATTTATTCTATAATACCTTCTGAAACCTTCTTAATATAAGCAGACTGAAGATCAGGTTCTTTATCAAAAATCTTCTTGAGGTATGATCCAGCAGTAGTTTTTACTAAGCTTTCATAGTTAGATTTTATTTCAGATTCTAGAGAATTTGCTTGTACTTTTGCGTCAGAAACTATGCTTTCTGCCTTGTTACTTGCAGTTCATATTATTTCATCTGCCTTTTGTTTAGCGAGCATTTGAGCTTCTTCTATCATAGTTTTTTTGGAGGTATTAGCTTCATTAATAATCTCTTGCGACGCAAGATTTGCATTATCAATGATAGTTTCATATTCTTGATCAGCAAATTGTAATTTTTTGATCAAGTCTTTTCTACTTTGAAGTCCCGCTACAATGCTTTTAGCAAAACCAAAATAAAAAATAGCAAAAAATACAAGAAGATTGAGAGCTTGTACCCCAATATTGAAATAAACCGTTGATGCAGTAGTCGAATGTTCCATGGTGTTGTTTTAGATAACGATAAGAGCAATTAATACTTTAATATTATTTAGCATTGAGGATAAGATATGCTGCTCCAAGTGCGAATAAGGCGATTCCCTCTGTAAACGCTAATGAGATAATCGCAGGAGTAAACATTTTTTTATCAGCTTCTGGATTTCTACTGAGACCTTCAACCCAAGATTTACCAATCATACCCAAAGCTAATGTAGTACCTAAAGCCGCTACACCGAATGCAATACCTGCTGCTAGTTGATGAATTTCTGGAGACATGTTTAATATAATTTTAAAAATAAAATGAATAATCTGATAGTGAATTATGTAAGGAATATAATTATTTTTATCTTCAACTCAACCTAAACTGGCCTGATCTATGATTTAGTGTACTCCTTCACTTGCTATTTTAGCATAAATCAAAAATAATGTACTAAATACAAATGCTTGAATAACGCTTACCATGAGCTCAAATGCAAAAATAATCAATGGAGCAATCCATGGAGCATGCACCAAATCCTGCATGATTGTAATAATAATTCCCAGTACAATCATTCCAGCAAAGATATTTCGGAATAATCTCATTGATAAAGATATTACTCTCACAAATTCACCTATCGTTTCAAGTAAACCAACAAATAGACCAAGACCTATATCTAAAATTTTTAAGAAGAAAGAACTAACTCCTGTTACTTTTTCAACAATTCCCATGCCTTTATAAGGAATAAATTTTTCTATAAAATGGAAGCCATGTAAATAAAATCCATACCCTAGCGAACCGAATACACAGACTGCTGCAAGAAGTACATTGAAGGTAAGATCTGCAGCAACTGGGCGGAACACATGATGTAAATCAGGTCGTACCAATGCAAACCAATCCCCAAATAATCCAATCAGATTATTTCGTAATATATAAGTGAATACAAACAACACTATCATGAGAACATTTTTACCCACCATTCCTCCTCACACTTCGTCAAAAAAATCAATCATATATTCTATGATGGACTCTACCGCATGCACAAAACTTGATTGAGGAAAATACTTGGCAATAAGATTATAAATCCCTAAGAATACCAAGAATAAAGCTGTACTAAAAATACCCGTTATCAGGGTTTGAGATAGGAAAAATTGTCCTACTTCTAGATAATGAGGCATAATATTCAAAGCTTCCATGAAATCACAAGAGAATAAGGATAATAAGTCAAATGTATAACTTTCTTACGATTATTTTCAATACATTAGTGACATAAATAGATTATAATTAGCAAGTGCAGCGTAAAATAAACATAATAAAAAAATCATAATAGTAATTTAAATAATCGTTATTCAGATAATATTATCTTGTATTGTTTTAGTATTTAGTTCTTATCAATTAAGTATCACTTTTTATCTTATAAATCGATATATCCATGGGACTTAATAAATCACACTTTATCAGTTTACTTTCTTATGTAGGTATAGGGTTATTGGCTTCAGGTATTGCATATGGTTTTTATCATACTAAAGCTGGAATTATTTTCTCTATTATAGGATTCTTATTATTTGTTCTTGCACAAATATCCAAAAAATCCGAACTTATGTCGTGGTTTCAGTTATTACTTTTTGCAAAAATATTTGCTGTATGTATAGGCATGATCATTGGAGGGATACTTTACTTTGGTTCTCACCCGGATTTAGCTTTATGGCTTATTCCTACAGGATTTTTGATATCTTGGTTGGTGTTTGGAATTAGATATAAGTGGAAAAATTTTAATTGGGTAAGCGCTCTGGGAGGGATCTTATCTACTGCCCTAATATCAGCTTTGGTCTACGGAGCAATACTTTATCTACCAAATACTCGATACATAAATTCAGATCATATTAATTCTCAAGAAAATTCCTCATCGATATCGACAGGTTCACGATTAGAACAATTTCAAAATATTATATTTTGACCAAGTATTGGAACAGGACAAGGTAGCGGAACAGCTCTAAGTGGAGAAATATTGACCGGGACTATCAATTGGATGAAAAATAAAACAGAAAGCGAAATAATGCAAGATTGTATGACTATGCCAAGCATGGAAGGCTGTGATATGCTCATCTTGCCAGCAGTAACTTGAGCCATTACAGGTAACATGATCGATCATGATACTTGAATGAGCCATAATCATGCGGATATGGTGAATAGCGAAGTTGACTTTATTGCTTTGATGATACCGCATCACCAAGAGGCAGTTGATTCTACTATCAGATTATTAAATAGTACGCAAAATCCTACTCTTCAGTATCTAGGAAATAATATAGTAAGCTCACAAGAAGCAGAGATAAAGATGATGCAAGGATGGCTTTCAACACAATTTACTGGGCGGAGCTATACAGGCATGCCTTACATGCCTATGATGAGAGATACCAGTACGTTGAGTTCTACAACTACTATAGAAAAAATGTGGATTGAAGATATGATTGCACATCATCAAGGAGCTGTAGACATGGCAAAAAAAGTCTTAACTCTTAGTCCAAGACAAGAAATTAAAACCTTTGCAGAAAATATTATAAAAGTACAATCGAATGAAATTCAATTAATGAGCCAACTCTTAAGTAATTATTAAACAAGTTTTTCTAAGTTATTTTTACTATCTAAGACGCAAGAAACTGTTCAGTAAATTTTATCGTGAATCTGGAAGAGTTCTGCGAGATCAGTACTTACCTGCTTTCCTTCCAAAATAAGTCTAGCCATTTCTTCATCATCCCGATCTTTCAAAGCTAAGAGTTTCTTTTCTGCTTGTTTAAAACTTTTCTTTTCAATCAAATCATAGATTTCATTACAGAATTCTATAATACTCTTTCGATAGTTTTTTGTTTTTGGATCCTTAGAAAGAGCAACGTTTTTGAGTAAATCATAGGTACTTACAATGGTATCCATGCCTTGCATTGCTTCCTGTAGAGCATTGATTGCATACATTTCTTCTCACTTTTCAAAACCTAATTTATGGAAAGGAAAAATAATCAGAAAGCGGAATATTTTTTCATAGTGGTTTTTTTGTCTAAAGTATTTATCCTCGTCATATTTTTCTGGATTATTGGTTCGTAGTTTTATAAATGCTGTACTTTCTTCAACAAACTCTTTTACGTCCAATTGTATAATGGTATAACTCGTAAAGACATCGAGTTTGGGATCTATGTTTTCTATACCCAATCTTTCATTCTTGTCGTCTGGTATCAACCATTGTAAAATACGAGTTATTTGTTTGAGGAATGGCAAATGTATCAGACCTCAAATCAATCTAAATGAAACAAAGAAAACTATTAATCCGTTTACTGAAGATTTCAAAAATGATCAGAACCAAGGAGCACCTGAGCCAAATCATCGTATATTTTGGATTAGATTCGTAATTGGAGTAAAAAATAAACTGTAGAGTAATATGGTGACAACGTTAATAAGTACATGACTAGTAGCCACTTGTTTTTTTATAGCGGAACCATTCAATGAAATCACGAACGCTGTCGTGGTACTTCATAGAAATGAACCCATTACGAGTGCTGCAGCCAATGGGAAAGGAATGACATCTTCGTACAGTGCAGTCATAGCAATGATTGTCATGGCTGAACTTGATTGGATAATGTTGGTAGCCACAAAACCAATGAGGATATACCATCCTCGTCATAGATGGCTGAATTTAGTGATATCAATAGCTTCCTTTAAGGCAACAACACCGTCTTTCATCATCTCAAGTCAGAAAAATACAAGTCAAAGCGACAATACAATAAGAAAGAAATTTTTGTATTTCTTATTGAATAATGTTCCGAGTCATCCAATTGCAATAATTGGTAAAACATAGACATCAAGATCAAATCATAATCAGAACAAACCCACAAACGCTTGCATAAAAGTAGAACCAATATTCATCCCAACGATTACTGCAACTCCGTGCACCAAAGATACCAAATCAGCTCCCACGAGTGCAAGCAAGATCAATGAAACTGCATGACTGCTTTGAATGATATTCACTAAACCTATTCCTGTAAGTACAGATTTAAAATTATTACTTGTAAATTTTTGAACTCGTTTTTGGAAGGATCAACCTCCCGATTTTGCAATAGTCTCAATTAGGTTTATAGCATACAAAAAGAGCGCTATCCCTGCAAGAAACTGCCAAATATGTGATCCCATTTACTCTTATGATTATAATAAAATTAGTTTGGTGTAAATATATACAATCCACGATTAAATTATCTATTTCAAGTTCTTAGAATTTTAAAAATTTTTAAAATTTTTTTTTTGACCTAATCAAGCTAGGTTTAGTTACTGATTCTTTATCTGCATATTGCATCTTTGTGTCCTTATAGAAATCTACTACCCATTTACCCTGATAGTATCCTACTCAAACAATGGTATACAAATCATTCAATAAAATAGCATTGTGATCTTTACTTTTTTTAAATGTTTCAAATACTTGATAAACATCTTTTGCTTCTCCTGCAGCTTCTCCCCAATAAGATGGTTCAAATCCTGCTTTGAATATTCTATCTCAGGCAGTGCCTCATTTTGCATCCAAATGCGAAAGAATATTATTGTCCGACAAATACTTAGCTTGCACTCTTCCGACATCAGCAATTTTACTGCTATATTTTAGCACTATTGGTTTTTTTTGTTGAAGTCTATACTCTTGGATGAGGTCAAATAATTTTTTCTCATTAGCGCTTGAGGTTACTTCCAAAGTATTTTTTATATCTGCTACACTGTGAACCGTAACAGTATTATAAATAGTTTTAATATTGATAGTTCAGTCCTTTTGTACTTCTTTTACTATAGACATTGTTGTTGTTGAAGTACTAGCATAACTCAAAACACATATTCCTAAAAGCCCAACAAACAAAAAAATTCAAGGTTTTAAATCTGGTAATGAGAAAGATAATTTCATTTGATAAATTACTGTAAAATATAAATACCTACAGTATACTCATAGCACAAAAAAAATGCAAATATTTGACATAAGAAAAAATATTTAACATCGAAGCCTATAGAGAATAATTTTTAATTGTTGTTTAAACTGAGAGAAACTGGATAAGCGTTCTTTAGCGTACCTGCTCCTATAGTTGCTTCTTCACGATTTCGCATTCTGCTAATATAGATAAATTTACCATTTACAGAATAAGGAAGTACAAGATAACCGTACATATTAGATTGTTTATGTATGCCATTTTCATCTTGATAACCTAGATAAGGAATATCCTGAATAATTCTTTTTTGACTAAATAAATCAAAAAGATATTTAAATATATTTGAGTCAGAAACAAACCAATTGGATTTTTTCCAGAGTTCCGGAAATTTATCAGAATATGATGAGAAAGTTTTTTTAAGTTTATCTGTTGTCTTCTCATAATCTATTGAATTAATTACTTCTATTCCTTGTTTTTGAAAAACTTTTGCTATTCCTTCTTCTCTTGCCATAGCAACTTTCTTTCATTTATACTCTATATTAAAAAGTTCTTGCGTACCGCTGTTATCATTTTCTGGTATTCAAACTTCACGATAAACTGCTGACCATTTATGTGGAGTAGCGGGAGTGAGTTCTTGTCCACTTATATGAGAGATAATTTTATCGAGAGACACTGCGTATGAATTATCAAATTTTTTAGAAATCTGTAAGAATGAAGTATCTTTTTGAGTGAAGTTATTGAGATCTGTGTGTCTTTTTAAATTAATATTGAGATGTTTATCGAGAACATCCTCCAACAAAGGTTGTTGGTCTAAGAGAAACTGAGCCAAAGTTTTTCTTTTGGATACAGGAACATCCGATAAAGTTTTCTTAGCTTGTATAAGATCTTCAATGAGCTGAATATAATAATTAGGATTGATGTCTTCTCGTTCTGGATTAGTCTGTATTCTCTGAGCTAAATTAATTTTTACTTTTTGAGCGAAATAAGGAGTGACGAGAGTATCTTGAAATACTTTTTCGATGGTATCACAATAATTGAGAGCATTATTTTCAGTCAGTTTATTTTTTGGATTTGAATACAAAGACTTTTCTGAATTATTGTTTGTCATAACGGAAAATTACACAGTAAATTCTAAATGAATATTAAAATAATATATAAGTAAATTATTTATTATGTCAATAGTGATTAATCTTCATCAAAATAATCTGTGCTGTAAGAATATAAGTAAGTAAGAATTAAAATACAAATAGATAAAATAATAAATACTCAGGAACTATTTGCTTTTAACTGTAGCCCATACTCACTCGTCAAGGAAGATATATTGAGTATTAAGGAAAGTAAAAAATGAGCAACTCGCACAAGTACCAATGAAACGAATGAAGAAGTAGGAAATAACAGACTTACTCCTCCAATAATAGTAGCAAGCGGAGCAATAAGTTGCACAATTAGGTTGGAAATGAAAGAAGTCAGATTATAATTTCATGAAATCATTATCAAGACTGGCATCACTCATAAAGTTGCCCCCATTCAAGGGAGTAGATATTCTGAGAATATGCTCATCGCGATCTTACGCGATACAGTAGATTTATGTATAGGATGCTTTTCTTTATATTTTGTTCGAGCTTTGGAGATTAAAATTAATCACAACACTGCGGCGAAACTCAAGGAAAAACCAAGATCATACGCCAAGAAATATGGATTAATCAAAAGCATAATAAAAACTGTTCGCTTCCATACATTGAGACCATCGTTCATTCTTCAGCCATAAATTCAGAGTATTCATATTATACCCATGATCACAGCTCTTACTACACTACTATCCCAGCCACAAATACTTCCATAGGCAACAATACTAATAGCGATGCATCATAATCTTATGTAATACGGTAGCCAAAATAGTAAGAATCCAATAAGAACGCTAACCATCATAATATTTCCTCCACTTACCACAATAAGATGTACGAGCCCAGAAGATTTAAATTGATTATAGGTTTCTTCAGACAACAAAGATTTACCTCCTATCAACATTCACTGTAAAAGGCCTGCTTCATCATTTTTCCCATAATGTGCTATCAAAGCAGTATTTGTAAGAGACTTGAAATCCAACAGCGGTGAGCCTTTTATATTTTCTTCTTCTCGGGCGCTCGTTGTTTGCAATATACCCTGATATCATTTCATCCATAATCGGTACCCATATTCAAATTTTCCTATCTGCGATCGTTTTTTTACATTCGGTTTTTGAGACCTTTGATAGATACGAGCGCTCATTCCATAAATCATACCCAGTGTAAGTGACTTTTTGCTATTCAGCAATCGTTTACCATGATTAGTCAGTATTTCGTACTGGCCTGCTTTGGTCTGATTGCTTACAATACCAGTCAATATCATTGAACTAAATCAATTATTATTATTATTGTTCATTTGATGCTCAAATCTAATCACTGAGAAGATTACGGCAACTCATAGTAGCAAATAGAATCAACTAGTCATTATAAATCTTAGTGCTCAGATTATTTTATAATTCCACAGAAGCTCAACAGCTAGAGCGCTAGCACATATAAATATTATCATTCTAAAATCTTGAAAAATGCTTAGCAAGAAAATGCTGATTAAAAAAATTAATAATCTGAACATAGTATTTGAAAAAATAAATTTCATCACTATGCAAAAAATAAACTCTTAAACTAGAGAAAAATATCAGAAAAATAAACTTTAAATGAAGAAATACTAAGATGCAGATTCAACTATCACTATTCTTTGAGTGGGATTTGATCTATCAATTTCGATTTTGATCGCGAGCATATCTACAGTATCTAACCAGTCCATGTGAGGCCATTCTATACACCAATAATCATAATCTTCTAGTTTTTCCTGAAGACCAATTTTGATGATTTGGAATTTATCTGTCATCCTGTACATATCAATATGAAGGAGTTTGTCCTCATACTCATGAAAATACACATACGTGGGACTATGGACTTTGTCTTGATCTATGCCCAAAGCAAGAGCCACTCCTTTACTAAAATGAGTTTTTCCTGCTCCTAGCTCACCCACAATACCAAATTTACGATAACCAGAATTTACAAGCTTTGATCAAAGCTCAATCATTTCTTCTGGTGATGTAATATGATATATTTCCATGATGTATTGAAAAAATTAGAAAAAGTGGCTAATCATTTGATGAAGGATTTTCTCCTATTTTCATTGGAATTTCGGCTGTTTGCGAAGATACAAATTCAGATAATTTTTTATCTTCATGTATTTTATTTAAGATAATAATAATGATAGCATACAATAAAGTTCACCACACTCGATATATCGAGAATAGCCAATCTGTAACAATAATAATGAACAAGTAGGGAATCCAAGAAATCGAAAAAGCACGTTTGAAAGAAATTGGTTTCTTCATGCAATAGTAAATAAACTGAGTAAACAGTGAGTAAAGCATAAAAGTAAGTAAGTATATCAGAACTACAAAAGCCACAACAACGATTAAAAATATCGCAAAAGGCAATATTGCAATCAATGAAACCATCTTAACAAGCTTTAGTATACCAGTCTGGATAGTGGGATCATTGAGGAGTTGAGGTATTTCTTGTGTGAGGATAAGCTGAAGCACATTAGCATCAATATACAATGTATCTCATTGGATAAGACTATTTATTCCTGTATAAGGAGCTAATATTTGAGCAACTTTACCATCATCCATCTTGGCAAGATCAACTTGTAAACTTTTTCTTGCAGTAAGGATTTGAGCAACAGTAACGATTTGTTGTTTATTATTATTACGAATACATACTGCATTTGGAGTTATCATTAGACCATCTTTAGATGAGGTACTAAATGCATCTTCACAAGTTCAAGTAGTTATACTTTGTATTAAAAAATTTCCATCCTCAAATAACATACCTGATTTATTTGTTTGAAATCAAGTTGAACTCAATGAAATAAATTCATCAGTTTTGAGAAGTTTAAAGTCCGAAAGTCCACTTTGAAAATTTGCACCTGAAAGAAATTGTGTAAATTGGGTGGTGTTTGTTAGTGAGCGAAACCAAAATATTCCTGCTATTCCTGCTACAAATACAGGTATAAAAATAATTAGAAATAATTTCCAGTAGAATTTCCAAGTCGTAAGTGTATTCGTAAAGATATATGATAAAAGTTTCATAATTGGTAATAAATAATAAATAAATTGTAAAATTGAGTAAAATCTGTATATCTACTATAATTCAACTGCTTTAATGAGCCAATTTATAATTAAAATAATCAGATTATCAACTTTACTATCATCACACTTTTCCCTGAACTTTTCTCATCGCGAGCTCAAGCAGCACTTTTTGGTAAAGCAGTAAATAAAGATCTAATAAAAATAAATTATATCAGCCCTAGAACTTTCACGACAGACAGACATCAGACGGTAGATGATAAAGTATATGGTGGTGGAGAAGGACTACTTATGAAAGCAAAACCTATGATTGATGCTCTAGATGCTGCTGTAAAATCACAGGATACAGCTAATTTCAAAATCCTCTACCCTGCTCCAAGTACAGAGTATTTTTCTCAGCAGATGGCTTTTGATCTTACGGGAGTAGAACATATTATCTTTGTGTGTGGTAGATATGAGGGAATTGATTTTAGGTTTGACCAATATTGTATGGATCACTACCCTAGTCAGTTTATGAAAATTTCATTAGGAAAGTTTATTGTCTATGGAGGTGAAGTTCCTTCCATGATGATCATGGAAGCTATTACAAGAATCCTTCCTGGAGGAACGAACAAACCACCATTGACGGAATCTTACTATCCAGAAGTAGGGGAAGACACGATAGAAAACCCCCATTACACAAGGCCTCAGGAAATTTATGGTTACAAAATACCTGAGATTTTAGTCTCAGGTCATCATAAAAATATAGAAAAATGGAGAGAAGATACTATGAGTTAAGCTATTATTCAGAAAAATTTACGCTCTATCTGGTTTACCTTTATTATTGTATAGACTCTTATACAAAAGTAAAATCTTACCTGTAATACTACCTCAGATATCATTCCCTTGCAGATCTCCCACAAAGGTATCTGTTTTTTTATCGTAGTTAAAATATTCTTGGAGTGTTTCATGGATATTATTCTTGAAAGCAGTTTGAGACATTCATTCAGCAAATAGTTCTTTATATCATTCTACCAAAGGCAAAGGAAGATTTTTGGATTTCATAGCTTTTTCATCCATATTCTCAAAATACGCTTTCATATCCTTAGTAAACCATTCCCAGTTTATATCTTCATCATATTTTCTTTTCATCTTATCAGAAGTGATATATTGCACAAATTTCTTCAAAAAAACTTCAGGATCGGAAACGAATAAAGATACCAACTCTTTGGGATTCGTATCTTTTATGACTTCTTTCAAGAGCTCTGAGCGTTCAATCTTATAAACGTCATTTTTCTCTTCTGGAGCAGTGTATGGAGCTTCGAGTGGCATTGTAGAGAATAAGAAACTAAAGTTTTATAAGTATATGTAGGAAATGTAAAAAACAAGGGAATATAAGCAATAAACTGATTTAAGCAGCTCCGTGGCATTTCTTATATTTTTTACCGCTTCCACATGGACATGTATCGTTTGGTCCTACTTTCTTACCGTCTGTAGGAAGAAGTTGTTTGTTTACTACTGAAAGATCAATGACTTCTACTCCAGATGTATCAACATCTATAATAGTTGGTGCTTGTTTTGGCGCTACAAATTGATTCATATTACCAATCAGATTATCTTCAAATTGTTCTTCATTGGTATCTACTCATTCAAAGTTGATAGTATTTTGTGGTGCTTGGAATTGAGCAAAATCAACTTTAAATAAAGTCGAAATAAATTCCATCTTGATTGTAAGCTGCAAGTCATCATAGAGTTTGAAAGCTTCCTGTTTGTACATTACCAAAGGATCTTGTTGTGCATACCCATAAAGTCCTACTTTCTCTCTAAGATGTTGCATAGTATCAATGTGCTCAATCCAATATTTATCAATAGCTTGAAGATAGAAAGTTTTTATAATCTGAATAAGACGCTCTTGATCAGAAAACTTTGTCATCTTAGCATTCCAGATTGCCAGAATAATTGTAGCAATATCAGTTTTCAAAGGTTCAACTTTTTGGTTAGTATTCACCGAAGCATATGCATTACTATCAGTTCAAAAGACCTGATTCAAGCTTTCCAATAATTCTTCAGTACTCTCATCTTTTTGAACTCGCATTCTCAATTGATAACTTACTATTTCATCAACTATTTCTTTTATTTCATCAAGCATGGTATCTTGATCTGTAGGTAACCAATTCAATATTTCATCTCTTTTTCAATATATCTTCATTCTCTGCTTGTTTACTACATTATCATAATCAAAAAGATGTTTTCTAATAGAAAAATTATGTCCTTCCATCTGAGTTTGGGCACGAGTTATTGCTTTGGTAAACTGACTTTGAGTAAGCTCTAGATTTGCAAGTTCTTCAGCTGGCAATAATCTTTTAGCGAGAGATTTTATAGTATCTCCTCCCATTTTACGCATGATTTCGTCATCAAGTGCCACATAAAACTGACTTGCTCCTGGATCTCACTGTCTACCAGATCTTCCTCTGAGCTGATTATCGATACGTCTCGATTCATGTTTTTCAGTAGCAAGTACAAAAAGTCCGAAGTGTAAATCTTTCTCTACTGTTTCTGTAGATTCTGCTTGTGTAGGTTTGAGATTGATGGTTGCATAAGGAGTAGACACACCTTTTTTTTGTTTATGTTTTTGAATTTGAGCTAATGTCATTTGTTATAAATATGAGTAGAATAATTAAAATTTGGATTCAAATATATATTGGATTCAGGTATATTTAATTAAAAAATTAAAATAATCTGAAGATGTTTAAGAATAATTATTTGTGGGTCAATGTAAACAAAATAGTCTGGATAATTTTTTGTTTGCCTTCTTGAATCTGTTGGGAAATCTTGGATAATTCAGGTCTATTTTTCTTGAAACTTTGGAGAGAAATGATGGACTGATAGAGCTTCGATGACCAATCTACTTGTTGTTGATCAATTATAATATCTTGGTAATTGCTGGCAAAATACTGGGCATTCTTACTTTGATCATGAGTCCATGGTATTGGAACTATGATTTGCTTGAGACCAAAGATATGCTGTTCAACAAGACTGGTGCTACCAGCGCGACAAATACTTACGTCATTACTAAGATATAAACTTCCCATTAGCACTTGATCCGCAAATTCTACTACTCTTATTTCAGGATATTTCTCATATTCCTTTTTGAAATCTAGATTGAGCTTTCCAAGCAGTACCGTCCATGAAAAGTTTTTCACGAGTTCTGGATACTGAGCAAATAAACTTAATAAAGCAGTATGCACACTCGCCGATCACAGCGATCCACAATTTACTAATATCTGAGTTGATGAGACATCAGATTGTATATTCTGAATTTTTGGAATTAGTTCTGAACTCAAAATCTGACCAGTATACTCAGCATTTGGGAGAACATTTTCAAATCCTGTAAAAATCTTTGTAGCAAACTTTGATGCAATGCGTGTACTAATTCCAGGTTTACTATCAGATTCATGAACCAAAATAGGTATTCTCAACAACCAACCTGCTATCACTACCGGTAAACTCACAAAGCCTCATTTACTAAAAATAAGCTGAATATGGAAACGTGATAGGAAATACAAAGATTGAAATATACCTCAAATAAATTTGAATATATCAAGAATATTTTGAATAAATTCTTTGAAAGATGGCTTGCGACGAAGCTTACCAGAGCTTATAGAAATGAATTGAACCTGAGAAAGCATGTTTGCTTGTGTTTTTTCAAGACTGTGGTTTTCTCCAAACCGAAAATATTCGATCTTTTGATCTTTAGCACTATCTTGCAATCATTGTATCAAAGAAACCAAAGGCATAACGTGCCCTCCTGTTGATCCTCCTGCAAATGCTATTTTTTTGATTTCATTCATATCTATTCTGTTTATTATTTTTTCTTCATAAAAATACAATCCAGCTTGAAGTTTACAGCTAAATTATTACATTATACTTCACTTATAAAGTAGTAAGTTATGATGGCAAAGTAGCTCAGCTGGTTAGAGCGCGGCTCTCATAAGGCCGAGGTCGGCGGTTCGAGCCCGCCCCTTGCTAAATTAAACAATCTCGGGCAATTAGCTCAGTGGCGAGAGCATTCGCTTGACGTGCGAAGGGTCATAGGTTCAATTCCTATATTGCCCACCACTCTATTATAAATCAATAATATCAAGAAATTGATATTTTTTTTATTTTTATTTTAGTATATATAAAAAAATCTACTCAAAGAGCAGATTCTTTTTTTTATATTTCACTCAATATAATTATTTTACTGAAGGAGTATGTGGAGCATTAATAAGTTTTATTACTCTGTATACCAATTCTGCACCAGTTTGTGGTAAAACATTTGGCATAACTATATCTTGGTTGTTATTCTCAGTAGATGTAGACGAAGAAGAAGATCATGGGATTTGAAGAACTCTTTTTACTAATCTATCTATTGTTGAACCTGTTTGATCACCTGGTGTTTCAGGTGTTTCAGGTGTTTTAGGATCTCTAGGAGTAGGAATAGGTGTACGTTCATATCATCCTCAGTTTCCGTAACCGTAACCGTAACCTGGCGAAGCCATAGCAAAAGTAGAAGTTGCAGCAAAAGTAGAAATGACTAATCCAGCTACTACAGCGATAGCCAATGTAGTGTTTTTCATGTTGTATATGACAATAAATAATTAAATAATTTAATTTATAACGTAATATAATCATTGTAAACCTTTAGTCAAGTTTTTTTTTATGATCTAAATATAGCTTTCTTTAGCCTTTTATAGGTTTTTGTATCTGAAATATACTACAAACTTTACTCATAAATATAGTATTTTTAGAACATTATTTATTTTAAT
>ERZ724516.89-NODE-89-length-52850-cov-8.989336_pt1 | contig 52850 bp, 43 predicted proteins | sample MGYA00376049_ERZ724516 | MGnify/ENA primary metagenome ERZ724516 (study PRJEB28724, sample SAMN07190886) | activated sludge metagenome | isolation source: activated sludge of sewage treatment plant in Hong Hong | place: USA: Christiansburg, Virginia | collected... | reverse complement strand
TCAAGGCATAGCAATAGCCAGCCTGGTCGAGCGCCAGCGCCTCCAGATCGTCGAGTTTCAGGGACACCGTACCGGGTTTTTCCGATTCCGTACTGAGCGGCACGCTATTGACCCGCCCATCCAGGCCGATGCTGACCAGGCTGAAGGGAAACTGCTTTTCGTCTTCCACCACCAGGAAGCGGCCATCGGGCAGCTGCTGAATGGCGGACGGCTCAAAAATGCCAGTCAAGTCGAGGAAATTGATGGTGGTGTTCGGCGCCATAACGGCCATTGTCTACGCAATCCATGTGCCTCAGGTGGTATGGACAACTCGCACCTGCGACGCTTTCAACGCCCTGTATACGCGGATGCGCCGCACCAGGGGCCACCAGTCGTACAGAAATATCTGCAGCGGGCGCCACATGGCAACCCAGCCCACAATCGTCAGACTCTCACGCGCAATCGTGGCTGCCGTACCTGATCCGGGTTGGCCCACTGCGTCGGCCGCAAGCAGGCACATGGTCACAAAGGCGAGGCCAATGACCAAGCTTGCACGACCCTGCTGGAGCAACTGGTTGAGTTCGCCCCGCACCAGCTTGGACTTGTAGCCGAAGTAGTTGTGAATCGCCTCTGCCACCAGCGCTTCGGGGTCGGCCTCCTCGGGCTTTGTCGTCAGGTGAACCGTGATGTGCAAACGGCTTTTGGGTGGGTGCGCCATGGCCCAGTTTTCGATAAAGGCCTCGGCCTCGCGGTCCAGGTCCTTGTTGAGAAATGGCGTCGGGTCCAGCGAGTTGAACAACTGCGCCAGCGCGTGTACGCGCAGTTCCAAATGGGGATTCGGGGTGGGTAGGTGCTTTTTCATACATCGTCCGCGGCTATCACGCTGATCCCACTGCGGCGCGCGCGTCGCCAAGCCTTCTGCGCTTCGGTCGCCACCCAGACCACGGCGGCGGCGGCCAGACACACGGCCAGTTCAATCAGGCTCAGCGGCTCGGTCTTGAAGATGGGGTTCAGCACCGGCACATAGATGGTGGCCATCTGCAGCGCAAAGGTCAGCAGCACGGCGCCCAGCAGCGGCCGGTTGCTGGCAACGCCGATGCGCCACAGCGGGTCCTGCTCGGAGCGAATACCCATCACATGCGCCATCTGGCCCAACGTCAGCACGGTGAACACCATGGTCTGCCAATGGGCATGCCCGGTGGAAATGGCCCAGGCCTGCACACCCAGGCACAGGCCCGCCAGCAGCAGGCCAATGCCCAGGATGTGCTGCCACATGCCGTGGGCAAACAGGCTCTCGGTAGGCGGCCGGGGTGTGCGTTGCATGACCCCGCGCTCGGCCGGCTCGGCCGCGAGTGCCAGGCCTGGCAGGCCGTCGGTCACAAGGTTGACCCACAGGATGTGAATCGGTAGCAGCGGGATCGGCAACAGCAGCAGCGGTGCCAGGAAGATGGTCCAGATCTCACCCGAGTTGCCGGTCATGGCGTAGCGCACGAACTTGCGGATGTTGTCGTAGATGCGCCGGCCCTCGCGCACCGCATGGACGATGGTGGCAAAGTTGTCGTCCAGCAGCACCAGGCTCGATGCCTCGCGGGCCACGTCGGTGCCGCCCTTGCCCATGGCCACGCCGATGTCGGCGCGCTTCAGGGCCGGGGCGTCGTTGACGCCATCACCGGTCATGGCGACAAACTCGCCCCGCGCCTGCAAGGCTTCGACAATGCGGATTTTTTGCGCCGGGTCGACGCGGGCATAGACGCGCACGTACTGCACCCGGGCGACCAGCGTTTCCTCGTCCAGCGCGGTCAGTTCTGCGCCAGTCAGCACCGGTGCCTGCGCATCGGCCACCAGCCCCAGGCGCAGCGCAATGGCCCGCGCGGTGGCCGGGTGGTCGCCGGTGATCATGACCGGGGTGATGCCGGCGTCCATGCACTCGCGCACGGCAGCAGCCGCCTCGGGCCGGGGCGGGTCCATCAGGCCGATCAGCCCTATGAAGCACAGGCCGCTTTCCAGCGCCTCGATCTCGCCACCGGCTTCGGGCACATGCACATGACTGCGCCTGGCCAGTGCCAGCACGCGCAAACCCTGGGCCGCCAGCGCCTCGGCCCGCGCCAGCCAGGCGGCGCTGTCCAGCGGCACGGTGGAGCCATCGCCATCGCGGTCTTGCGCGCGCCAGCGGGCCACGCACTGCGGCAGCACGGATTCGGGCGCACCCTTGGTGTAGGCCACCAGGCCGTCGGGCGTGCGGTGGAAGGTGGTCATGCGCTTGCGGCTGGCGTCAAACGGCAGCTCGTGTTCGCGGGGCCACTGGGCATCCAGCGCCACCTTGTCCAGCCCCGCGCCAGCCGCCACTTCGGCCAAAGCAATCTCGGTGGGGTCGGCCACCCAGCCACCATCGGGGCCGCGCAGCGCGTCATTGCACAGGGCGGCGGCGCGCAGCAACTCTTGATGGTCGGCATCGGGTTGTTCCGTGCCGGGCGCCCAGCTTGTCTGGCCGGGGGCCGCCTGGTCGCCGGCATCCCCCGCCACCAGGCACTCGGCCTGCATGCGGTTCTGCGTCAGCGTGCCGGTCTTGTCCGAGCAGATGAAGGTGACCGAACCCAGCGTCTCCACCGACGGCAGGCGCCGGATCAGCGCGTTGAACGACACCATCTTGCGCGCCCCCAGCGCCAGCAGCACGGTGACCACGGCCGGCAGCGCCTCGGGGATGGCAGCCACCGCCAGGCTGATGGCCACCAGCACCATCTGCAGCGGGGCCTCGCCGCGCAGCACGCCGACGACAAAGATCACCACGCAAATGCCTATGACGGCCAGCGCCACCCGCTTGCCAAACGCCGCCAGGCGCAATTGCAGCGGTGTGCTGCGGTTGTTCTCCTGGTCCAACAGGCCCGCCACCTTGCCCAGCTCGGTCTGCATGCCGGTGGCCACGACCAGGCCGCGCCCGCGGCCATGCGTGGCGATGGTGCCCTTGAAGGCCATGTTGAGCCGGTCGCCCACGCCGTGGTCTGTTCCCGACAGCACATCGGCATGCTTGTCGACCGTGACCGATTCGCCGGTGAGTGCAGACTCATCCACCTTGAGCTGTGCAATCTGCAGCAGGCGCAGGTCGGCGGGGACCTTGTTGCCAGCCTCCAGCAGCACGATGTCGCCCGGCACCAGGGCATGCGCCGCAACCTGCTCCACCTGGCCGCCACGCACCACGGTGGCCTGGGACGCCGCCATGCGCTGCAGCGCCGCCAGTGCCTGATCGGCGCGCCAGGCCTGTACCAGGCCAATGGCCGCGTTCAACAGTACGATGGCCAGGATCACCAGCGTGTCCACGAGGTCACCGACCAGCCCTGAAATCACGGCGGCCCCCAGCAACACCAGGATCATGAAATCGCTGAACTGCTCCAGCAACAGCGCCCAGCCACTGCGGCTCGCGGTTTGGGGTAGGGCATTGGGCCCATGCTGAAGGGCGCGCTCGGCCACCTCATGGGCGTGCAGGCCATGGTCGGGGTCGACGCCATGCTCGCGCGCCAGCTCTTGTCCGTCGCGCAGGTGCCAGTGGTGCTTTTGCGGTTGGCCAGTGGAAAAATCTTCAATCGCCATGGTTAGGGATGCGCACACAGGTGGTGGAGGGTCAGCAAGCATAGAACTCTTTTGGTCTGGCCCGTGGGCGCCAGCGCACGCCAGGGTTTGACCTCGCGCAAACTGCCACGCTGTCAGGCCGGCGGGGTGGTCTGTGGTTTACGATGGCGCATGAGCGAAACCACGTTTGACTACATCATCATTGGCGCCGGCACGGCCGGCTGCCTGCTGGCCAACCGGCTCAGTGCCGACGCTTCCAAGCGCGTACTGCTGATCGAAGCCGGCCGCAAGGACGACTACCACTGGATCCACATTCCGGTGGGCTATCTGTACTGTATCGGCAACCCGCGCACCGACTGGCTGTACAACACCGAGCCCGACGCCGGGCTGAACGGCAGATCCCTGCGCTACCCGCGTGGCAAGACGCTGGGCGGCTGCAGCAGCATCAACGGCATGATTTACATGCGCGGTCAGGCCCGCGACTACGACCAGTGGGGCCAGCTGGTGGGCGACGCCACCTGGGGCTGGGAACACAGCCTGCCCTATTTCATGCTGCACGAGGACCACCACAAGGGCGCCAGTGCCACCCACGGCGCCCGCGGCGTGGCACCCCAGTTGATGCAAAAAGATGGCAGCCTGTACCGGACGCTCTTACGCCACCACAATGCCGGTGGTGAGTGGAGGGTCGAGAAACAGCGCCTGCGCTGGGATGTGCTCGATGCCTTTGCCCAGGCCGCCGTGCAGGCCGGCATTCCGGCCACCGACGACTTCAACCGCGGCAACAACGAGGGCGTGGGCTACTTCGAGGTCAACCAGAAGGCCGGCTGGCGCTGGAACACGGCCAAGGCCTTTCTGCGCCCCACCTGCTACGCGCGACCCAATTTTGAGCTGTGGAACAGCGCCCAGGTGACCAAGCTGCTCATCGAGCCTGCCACCGGATCCACCCCGCTGCGCTGCACCGGCGTGCAGGTCTGGGATGGCCACAGCATGGTGGACGCCACGGCCCGCGCCGAGGTGATCCTGTGCGCCGGTGCCATTGGCTCACCGCAAATTTTGCAGCTCTCCGGGCTGGGACCGGCGAACCGGTTGCAGGCGCTGGGTGTGCCCATCGCCAAGGACATTCCGGGCGTGGGCGAGAACCTGCAGGACCACCTGCAGATCCGCGCGGTGTTCACGGTCAGCAACACGACCACGCTCAACACCCAGGCCAACTCGTTGTGGGGCAAGGCCAGGATAGGTCTGGAATACGCGTTCAAGCGCAGCGGCCCAATGAGCATGGCGCCCAGCCAGCTGGGGGCCTTTACCCGCAGCGACCCGGCCCAGCCCTACCCCAATCTGGAGTATCACGTGCAGCCACTGAGCCTGGAAGCCTTTGGCCAACCGCTGCATACCTTCAACGCCATCACCGCCAGCGTCTGCAACCTGAACCCGACCAGCCGCGGCACGGTGCATATCCGATCGGCAAAGTTTGAAGACGCTCCGGCCATTGCCCCGAACTACCTGAGCACCGACGCCGACCGCAAAATCGCCGCCGACTCGTTGCGCCTGACGCGCCACATCGTGTCCCAGCCGGCCTTGAAAAAATTCCAGCCCCAGGAGTACAAACCCGGCGTGCAGTTCCAGACCGACGCCGAACTGGCCAAGCTGGCCGGCGACATTGCCACCACCATCTTCCATCCCGTGGGCACCACCAAGATGGGCCGCGAGGATGACGCCATGGCCGTCGTCGATGCACGCCTGAAGGTGCACGGCGTGGCGGGCCTGCGCGTGGTCGATGCGGGCGTCATGCCGCTGATCACCAGCGGCAACACCAACTCGCCGACCCTGATGATTGCGGAGAAGGCGGCGCAATGGATCATGGAAGAGGCTGCCCTGCAGGCCCAGGGGAAAACGAAGGGTTAATCCCAATGCCAAGACGCGCCATCGTTGCTACATTTGCAGCACTCAAAGGTTAGACGGCAACTGCAAAGGGCCAGATGGAAGAAGCGAGCCGAGGAGATGGCAAGCAACAATCAACAATTTCTGCATCCACCTTGAGATGCAGCTCACAAAAGCACTGACCCGTTCAGTGCTTTTTTTTCGTCCACTCAAAAGCTTGCGACAGGAGGCCGCCATGTTGACACCCCGTTTTCTAGGTGTAGCCGTGGTCACGGCCTGGGCCCTGGGCGCCTGTGCCATCCATCCCGTGCAGCCGGGCATGGCGCGTGATGCGGTGGTGGCGCGCATGGGGCCGCCCGGTCGCGAGGTGGCGCTGGCCTCGGGAACCCGCCTGCAGTATTCGGGACAGCCGGCCGGGCAATACGCGACGATGGTGGACCTGGACGCCAGCGGCCATGTGCTGCGGCTGCGTCAGGTTTTGCAGGCCACGGAATATGCCCGCATCGTTGTCGACCAGTGGACCCGCGACGACGTGGAGCGCGAGTTCGGCCGACCCGCATCGGTCGACCACGTCGCCAACTGGCCAACCGACATCCTGACCTACCGTTGGCACGAGGTACAGGACATGCTCTTCTGGGTCTACCTGGACCAGCACAACGTGGTGCGCCGCACCGAACAGGGTGTCGAGTACCACCACGACGATTGACAGCGCCGTCGGCGAGAATCAGCCCATGGAAATGCTTGTTGTCTCGCTGGCCTCGCTGCTGGCCGGTTTTGTCGATGCGATTGTGGGCGGCGGCGGCCTGATACTGGTGCCGGCTCTGTTTGCCACGTTCCCCACCACCCACCCGGCCACGCTGTTTGGCACCAACAAGGGCGCCTCGGTGTGGGGCACCGCCATCGCCACCGCGCAGTACAGCCGCCGCGTGCAGTTGCGCTGGCACGCGCTGGCTCCGGCCGCGCTGGTGTGTTTTGCCGCCTCGTTGGGCGGTGCCTGGCTGGTCACCGTGGTGTCGCCACAGTATCTGCGCAAGGCCCTGCCCCTGGTCCTGGTTTTGGTGCTCGGCTATACCCTGGCCAAGAAGCAGCTGGGGCGCGACCATGCACCACGCTTTGTCGGCCAGCACGAAGCCATTCTGGCCAGCGCCATCGGCGCGGTCATCGGGTTTTACGACGGCTTCTTCGGACCCGGCACGGGCAGCTTTTTCGTGTTTCTGCTGGTGCGGGTGCTGGGCTATGACTTCCTGCACGCGTCGGCCAGTGCCAAACTGCTCAATACCGCGTCCAACCTGGCGGCCATCGCGCTGTTCGCCTACAAGGGCCACGTGTGGTGGCACTTTGTTCTGGCCATGGCCATTGCCAATGTGTTGGGCAGTCTGGCTGGCACACATCTGGCGCTCAAGCACGGCACGGGTTTTGTGCGCGGAGTGTTTATTGTGGTGGTGTCGGCGTTGATCCTGAAGACCAGCTACGACGCGTTCTTGCGCTGAAGGCGGCAGTATTAGCGCGGTGCCAACGCGACCGTGTTGACCGGGGCACTGGCCGGCGGCCTGGCCGCACTTGCCGGAGCACTCGCCGCCGGTGGCATGGCCGCAACGGTGGCGCCGGCGCGCGGCCAGGGCACCTCGGCAGCGGCCCGCGGCTTGCCGATGGGCGCCATGGCCTGGCCCTTGCGGACGGCAGCCATGTCGTCGTCATTGGGGTACTGCCCCAGCAGCCAGTAGTCGAATACGCGTCGCGCGATGGGTGCGGCAGACCCGGAGCCCCAGCCGGCATTCTCAACAATCACGGCCAGCGCGATCGTAGGGTTCTCAACCGGGGCAAATGCGACATAGAGCGCATGGTCGCGCTTGTGCTCGTCCGCCTTGACGCTGCTGTACTTCTCGCCGGCCCGCAAGCCGATGGCCTGGGCCGTGCCGGTTTTACCGCCACTGGTGTAACCAGCGCCGGCAAATACCTTGGCCGAGGTGCCCTCCAGTGTCACGCCATGCATCGCATTGCGAATCACGTCCACATGCTCGGGCTTGAGCGGCAGGGGATCAAGCGCATCGCCGGAGGCGCGCAGTGTGGTGCGCTGGACCACGTCCTTGATCTCGCGCACCAGATGCGGCTTGAAGCGCAGGCCTCCAGAGGCGATGGTCGAGTAGGCAGTGGCCATCTGCAGCATCGTGAAGTTGTTGTAACCCTGTCCGATGCCCAGCGAGATCGTCTCGCCGGCGTACCACTTCTGCTGTTCCGGCTTCCTGAATTTCTTGCGCTTCCACTCCTGCGAAGGCAGGTCGCCGGTGACCTCGCCCATCAGGTCGATACCGGTCAGGCGTCCCAGGCCAAAGGGCATCAATTGGTCGTGGATCAGGTCCACACCCATCTCGTTGGCGAGGCTGTAGAAATAGACATTGGATGAGCTGACGATGGCCAGGCGCATGTCCTTGGGGCCGGGACGGTCGGCCTCGGGACTGCCGAAGGTGCGGCCACCAAAGCTGTAGGTCAGGTTGTCCTGGATGACGACATTGGCGGCGCGCTTGCCGCTGTTGAGTGCCGCCATGGCCATCAACGGCTTGTAGGTCGAACCGGGCGGATAGGTGCCCCGCAGCGCGCGGTTGAGCAGCGGTTTGTCGATGTCCTCGTTCAGTGCGGCCCAGCTGTCAACGTCGATACCGTCGACAAAGAGGTTGGGGTCAAAGGTCGGCTTGGAGACGAAAGCCAGCACCTCGCCATTGCGCGGATCAATCGCCACCAGGGCGCCGCGGCGGTCACCATACATGTCCTCCACCAGCTTCTGCAGCTTGATGTCGATCGACAACTCCACCCGGTTGCCCGGCGTGGACGGCGTGCTGGCGAGCTTGCGCATGGCGCGCCCACCGGCCGAGGTCTCGACCCGCTCGACACCGGTGGTGCCGTGCAACTGGCTCTCGAAGTTCTGCTCCACACCGAGCTTGCCGATGTATTCGGTGCCGCGGTAGTTAGCCTGGTTGTCGTCGTCCTCGATCTTGGCCTTTTCCGCCTGGTTGATGCGCCCGATGTAGCCAATCACGTGGCTGGCCAGTTCACCATAGGGGTAGTTGCGAAACAGCCGCGCCTTGATCTCCACGCCGGGAAAGCGGAAGCGCTGGGCGGCAAAGCGTGCCACCTCGGCATCCGTCAACCGGGTGCGAATGGGCAGGGACTCGAAGCTCTTGGACTCTTCCATCAGCTTCTTGAAACGCCGTCGGTCGCGTGCGGTGACATCCATCACCTTGGCCAGCTCGTCAATGGTCTGCTCCAGACCGTTGGTTTTGGCGGGCGTGATTTCCAGCGTGTAGGCCGAGTAGTTGCTGGCCAGCACGATGCCGTTGCGGTCCACAATCAGGCCGCGGTTGGGGACGATGGGGACGATCGATGTGCGGTTGCTCTCGGCCTGTGCGCGCAGGTCATCGTGGCGCACCACCTGCAGATAGACCAGGCGCGCGGCCAGCAGCACAAAGCACACCAGCACCAGCACGCTCACCGCAAACACGCGGGTGCGAAAGCGCGCAAGGTCCGCTTCGACGTTGCGTATTTCGGTCACAGCGGTCTATTTGCGTCCGGATTGGGCGCGCGAAGTTGCGGGGCCAGCAGGACGATGCTGGCCACGGGCCACAGCACCGCTTCGGCGACCGGCGCCAACAGCAGCGACAGGCCAGGGAATGTACCGCCACTGACCATGCCCACCGCCAGTTCCACGGCGTGCGCCGCTGCAAACAGCGGAAACACTTGCGCCGCCTGCGACGGCACCGAGAACCACAGCAATCGGCGGTGGATGGTAATGGCAAAGAAACTCAAGACCGTGTAGGCCATGGCGTGCTGGCCCAGCAGACCGCTCTGGTGAACATCCATCAGCAAACCAAAGACAAACGCGGCGCCAATGCTGACGCGCAAGGGTTGGTGCACGGTCCAGAACACCAGCACCACCGCCAGCACATCGGGCGTCCACGCCGCACGCCCCCAGAGGCCCATGTTTTGCAGCATGTTGAGCAGCATGGCAGCCATCACGCTGGTCCAGATGAAGAACGGATTGGCAGGCAACAACAGCTGCTGGCCGGGGCGCATGATCATGGCCAGCCTCTCATTTCGGGGTTCCTCGCCGATTCACAACTGTGGGTGCCTCGGGTGTCGGCCGGGGCGGGATTTGCGCCGTCACGGCGTCCAGCACCATCACGTGCCCTGCCCCCGAAACCATCGCCAGCGGCACGCAGTAAATGCGGGCAAACACGGCATCCACACGGCGCTCGACCTTCTCGACCCGCGCGACGGGCAAACCGGGTGGATACACGCCGTCCACGCCACTGGTGGTCAGCAGATCACCCGCAGCGACATCGGCATTGGCCGCCATGAAACGTAACTCCATGGCGTCCGCATGCAAGGACACGTCGCCAAAAGCCACGCCCCGGGCGCCGGTGCGCGTGTTGAGCACAGGGATCGCGTGGTCGCGGTCGGTAATCAGGGTTACCTCGCTGACCAGCGGGTACACGCGCGTGACCTGACCCAGAACGCCAGCTTCATCCAGCACCGGCGACCCCAGCCCCACCTTGTCGGCCATTCCCTTGTCGATGATGACCTTGCGGCTGTAGGGGTCGGCGGCGTCGTACACCACCTGCGCGGCCATGGCGGGTGACTGCAGGCGCTCGCGCAAGCCCAGCAGCTTGCGCAGGCGCGTGTTCTCCAGCACCAATTGCTCTACCTGGTTGGCACGCTGCGATTGCAGGTTGTGTTTTCTCAATACGTCCTGCTGCGCGGACTGTGCCGCCGTCAGCGACGCAAAGTACTGGCTTGCTCCCTGGTACAGCAGAACCGGACGCAGGGCCAGCCACTGGGCCGGGTACAGCACGGTCGCCAGCACAACGCGCATCGGCTGCATCACCTTGAACCGGGAATCCGCCACCATGAGAAAGAACGCCAGCGCGCTGCACACGGCCAGTTTGGACAGGGCCGAAGGGCCCTGCCGAAAGAAGGGAGGAGGATCTCTGTCCAGCGTACCAAGAGGCATCGCTGTATCCGGTTACTTATTCGCTGGTGAAAATGGAGCCCAGACGCTCCATCTGCTCCAGCGCAATGCCGCAGCCGCGCACCACACAGGTCAGAGGGTCTTCGGCCACCAGCACCGGCAGGCCGGTTTCTTCGGCCAGCAGGCGGTCCAGGTCGCGCAACAGCGCGCCACCACCGGTCAGCATCATGCCGCGGTCGGCAATGTCTGCACCCAATTCGGGGGGCGTTTGCTCCAGCGCGTTCTTGACGGCGGAGACGATGTTGTTCAGCGGGTCGGTCAGGGCTTCGAGGATTTCGTTGGAAGAAATGGTGAAGCTGCGGGGCACGCCTTCGGACAGGTTGCGTCCGCGGACTTCCATTTCCTTGACTTCGGAGCCGGGGAAGGCCGAGCCGATCTTCTTCTTGATGGACTCTGCCGTGGGCTCACCAATCAGCATGCCGTAGTTGCGGCGGATGTAATTGATGATGGCCTCGTCAAACTTGTCGCCACCGACACGCACCGAGCCCTTGTAGACCATGCCGCCCAGCGAGATGACGCCGACTTCGGTGGTACCGCCGCCGATGTCCACGACCATGGAGCCCGAGGCTTCCGACACCGGCAAACCGGCACCAATGGCGGCTGCCATGGGTTCTTCAATCAGGTACACATCGCTGGCCCCTGCGCCCAGGGCCGATTCGCGGATGGCGCGGCGCTCGACCTGGGTGGAGCCGCAGGGCACGCAAATGATGATGCGCGGGCTGGGGCGAAAAATGCCGCGCGGATGCACCATCTTGATGAACTGCTTGAGCATTTGCTCGGTGACCGTAAAGTCGGCAATCACGCCGTCCTTCATGGGGCGGATGGCTTCGATATTGCCGGGAACCTTGCCCAACATCGCCTTGGCTTCCTTGCCGACGGCCTGGATGGTTTTTTTGCCTTGGGGGCCACCTTCGTGGCGGATGGCGACAACCGAGGGTTCATCGAGAACAATGCCCTGGCCACGTACAAAAATCAGGGTGTTGGCCGTACCTAAGTCAATGGCCAGGTCGGTAGAGAAGTACCGACGGAAAGATCCAAACATCAAACATCCTCTCGGGCATGCAAGGCGCTTCGGCCCTCCATCACCACGGTTTTATCGTTAAAAAATCGTAAGACTGGCGTCAACATAAGCAGTTTTGCAGGACTTGCGCCAAAGGCAGGATAATAACCGATTGCCTGTGAACAGCCCTCCCTAAAGGACCCGTTCTGGTCTGATTTACCTTTGGTTTCACCTCAATACGCACCATGTCACTGACATCTACCGATATCGCCCGCATTGCCAATCTGGCGCGCCTGGAGCTGGCACCAAGTGAGAGTGAGCGCATGCTCACGCAAATGAACAGCTTTTTTAACATCGTGGAACAGATGCGCGCCGTGGACACCACGGGCATTGAGCCATTGGCCCATCCGGTCGTCATTCTGTCGGACATGGCCCTGCGGCTGCGCGAGGACCGGGTCAGCGAGCCCAACCAGCGCGAAGCCAACCAGCGTAGCGCACCGGCCGTCGAGAACGGACTCTTCCTGGTGCCCAAGGTGATTGAGTAATTTTTGAAGCACACGATGACGTCTACCTCCACCCCCTCTTCTTCGGACCTGCACGAACTCAGCGTGCACGCCCTGACCCACGCGCTGCGCGACAAAAAAGTGTCGGCGGTTGAACTGGCCCAGCACTTCTTGACCCGCAACGCCGCCCACTCCGACCTGGGCGCCTTCGTCGCCGTCGATGTCGACACCACGCTGGCCCAGGCCCGCGCGGCCGATGCCCGCATCGCCAACGGCACGGCCGGCACGCTGGAAGGCGTGCCCATGGCGCACAAAGATATTTTTGTGACCAAGGATTTCCCCACCACGGCCGGATCACGCATTCTGCACAACTACCGGTCTCCGTTTGACGCCACCGTGGTGTCCAAACTGGCAGCGCAAGGCGTGGTGACACTGGGCAAGCTCAATTGCGACGAGTTCGCGATGGGCTCCAGCAACGAGAACACCGCCATCTGCGCCGTCGGCCACAGCCAGGTGGAGCCGGTGCGCAACCCGTGGGATACCACGCGCATTCCGGGCGGCTCCTCGGGCGGCAGCGCCACGGCGGTTGCTGCGCGTCTGGCTCCTGCGGCCACGGGCACCGACACCGGCGGATCGATTCGCCAGCCGGCATCGTTCTGCGGCATCACCGGCATCAAGCCAACCTATGGCCGGGCGTCGCGCTACGGCATGGTGGCGTTTGCCTCCAGCCTGGATCAGGCCGGCCCCATGGCCCGTTCGGCGCAAGATTGCGCGCTGCTACTGTCCGCGATGTGCGGCCCCGATCCGGATCGGGATTCGACGTCACTGGACGTGCCGGCCGAGGACTTTTCGCTCAAGCTGAACGACTCCATTGAAGGCCTGCGCATTGGCATTCCCAAGGAGTTCTTTGGCGAGGGTCTCGCCGCCGATGTGCGCACGGCCATTGACGCCGCCTTGAAGGAATACGAGAAGCTGGGCGCCAAACTGGTTCCGATCACGCTGCCACGCACCGAGCTGTCGATTCCGGTGTACTACATCATCGCGCCGGCCGAGGCCAGCTCGAATCTGTCCCGCTTTGACGGCGTGAAGTTCGGCCACCGTGCCAAGGACTACACCGACCTGGCCGACATGTACAAGAAGACCCGTTCCGAGGGGTTTGGCGACGAGGTCAAGCGCCGCATCATGATCGGCACCTATGTGCTGTCCCACGGCTACTACGACGCCTACTACCTGCAGGCGCAGAAGATCCGCCGCATGATTGCCGACGACTTCCAGAACGCATTCAAGGACTGCGACCTGATCGCCGGCCCCGTGGCCCCCACCGTGGCCTGGAAGATTGGCGCCCACAAGGACCCGCTGGCCGACTACCTGGCCGACATTTTCACGCTGCCTGGCTCGCTGGCCGGCCTGCCCGGCATGAGCGTGCCGGTGGGCTTTGGCGAGGGTGGCATGCCGGTGGGCATGCAGTTGCTGGGCAACTACTTCCAGGAAGCGCGCTTGCTGAATGCCGCGCACCGTTTCCAGCAAGCCACCGACTGGCATACACGCACGCCGAAGGGCTTCTGAGATGAGCGAGACCATGAACACATTTGAAGCACAACAACAGGGCCGCCCAACCGGCCCGCTGGTGCACGGCTATGAAGTCATCATCGGCTTCGAGACCCACGCCCAGTTGTCGACCGCAAGCAAGATTTTCAGCCGCGCGTCCACCGCCTTTGGCGCCGAACCCAACACCCAGGCCTGCGCCGTGGACCTGGCCCTGCCGGGCACGCTGCCGGTCATGAACAAGGGCGCCGTGGAGCGCGCCATCGAGTTCGGCTTGGCGGTCAACTCCCACATCGCCGAGCGCAGCATCTTTGCGCGCAAGAACTACTTCTACCCCGACCTGCCCAAGGGCTACCAGATCAGCCAGTTCGAGATTCCCGTGGTGCAGGGCGGCGTGGTCGAGTTCTTCCTGGGTGAAGAGAAGAAATCAGTGCGCCTGGTGCGTGCCCACCTGGAAGAAGACGCCGGCAAGTCGCTGCACGAAGACTTCATTGGCCAGACCGGCATCGACCTGAACCGCGCCGGCACGCCGCTGCTGGAGATCGTCACCGAGCCCGACATGCGCTCCAGTGCCGAGGCCGTGGCCTATGCCAAGGAGCTGCACAAGATCGTGACCTGGATCGGCATCTGCGACGGCAACATGCAGGAAGGGTCGTTTCGCTGCGACGCCAACGTGTCGGTACGCAAGCCTGGGGCACCACTGGGTACGCGGCGCGAGATCAAGAACCTGAACAGCTTCAAGTTCATGCAGCAGGCCATCGACTATGAAGTGCGCTGGCAGATTGAGCAGATCGAGGACGGCCACGCCATCGAGCAGGCCACGGTGCTGTTCAACCCCGACACCGGCGAGACCCGCGCCATGCGGACCAAGGAAGACGCCGCTGACTACCGCTACTTCCCCGACCCGGATCTGCCGCCGCTATGCATTTCGGAGCAATGGATCCAGCAAGTACGTGGGCTAATGGCCGAATTGCCGCGTGTGATGGCAGAGCGCTTTGTGCGTGACTATGGTTTGTCCGAATACGACGCAACGCAGCTTACGCAGAGTTTGGCGATGGCCTCGTACTTCGAAAATGCCGTGAAGATGGCAGGCAAAAAGAGCGATGAGCGCCAACTTGCAAAGTTGGTCGCCAATTGGATGCTCGGCGAGCTAAGTGCCCAGCTAAATGCACGTGAGCTAACCATTTCGCAGTCACCACTTGGTCCAGAGCAGTTAGCAGCGCACGTTCAATTTGTGTTTTTGCAAAAGGTGGCGAACCCGAAAGCATTGTTCAAAGCCATTCTTGAAGATCAAGCAGGACCGTTTAGCACTTTTCAAGAAGTCGTCGCTCGTTTTGAGCAGCTGATTCGCGAAAAAGACTTAGCGCCCATGAACGACACCGGCGCCCTGGAAGTCATCGTCGACGAGGTCATCGCCGCCAACGCCAAGAACGTGGCTGAATTCAAGGCCGGCAACGAGAAGGCGCTCAACGCCCTGGTCGGCCAGATCATGAAGGGCAGCAAGGGCAAGGCCAACCCGCAGCAAGTCAACGACCTGCTACGCAGCAAGCTGGGCTAGCAGCTGGGCTAGCGCCCCGACGGGGCTCCGTTCAACGCCCAGAGCTGGCGCAAACGCACCAGCTCGTCGTCAAAACGGGCATTCACGCGCTTGATTTCACCGTCCTGCTCACCCATGAACCGGCGTTGGACGGCCTGGCTCTGGATGTTGTCTTCCAGCTGGCGGCGCAGGTACGATGGCGCTTTCGATGGGTCTTTCTTGTAGAACTCCATCTCGGCGTCAATCGCGACGCGCTGCTTGTTCAGCTCGTCCAACCGGTTCTTGGCGGCCTGAACGACCACGCCAATCTGCGCCAACGCCTCCTGTCGCTCTTGGTCGTGCACACCCTTGTTGGGGTAGCGCGTCAGCAGGGCGCGGTCGCGGCGCTTTTCATCGGCGGTGCGGCTGCGTTCTTCAATCTCGCGTTTTTCCTTCAACTCCAGATCCGCACGCTCCTGTGCAGTCAGATTGGGCCCGACCTTGGCCTTGACCGTTCCACTCGGGTTTAGGATTTTTTGCTCGCGGTCGGTGCATTCGGGAATGGGCCGGTCCGCCGTCAGCTTGCGCCCTTTGGCGTCGATACAGGTGTACACGCCGGGCGTCACCAAGGGCCCCGACTGCGGTTGCCCCCAGCCCGTTCCATACACGCCGGTGAGCGCTACAAAAACCCCCACCAACCGCCACTTGTTCATTGCCATGTTCACCCTTCGTCGACGCCATATCGCGCACGGTAGGCCTGCACCTTTTGGTGCTCCTGGTCCATTCCCGCGCCGCTGCGCCCGGACAGATACTGCATCAAATCCCCCAGCTTCGCAATCGAACATACCTGTAGCCCCAACTGACGCTGCACAAACTGTACCGCGCTGTAGGGGACATCCTGACCGTTTTCCACGGCTTTTTCCTGGCGGTCCAGCGCAATCAGTACTGCGTGGGGCTTGGCGCCTGCCGCCTCAATGATGGCAATGGACTCCCGCGTGGCGGTACCGGCCGACATCACGTCGTCGACGATGAGCACGCGGCCCTTCAGCGGTGCGCCGACCAGGGTACCGCCTTCGCCATGGTCCTTGGCCTCCTTGCGGTTGTAGGCAAACGGCACATTGCGCCCGCGCCGGGACAGCTCCACGGCCAGCGCAGCGCCCAACGGAATGCCTTTGTACGCCGGACCAAAGACCATGTCGAACTCGATGCCACTGGCCAATAGCCGCTGGGCATAGAATTCAGCCAAACGCCCCAGCTTGGCCCCATCGTCAAACAGGCCCGCGTTGAAAAAGTACGGGCTCATGCGACCTGCCTTGGTTTTGAATTCACCAAACCGCAGCACCCCGCACTCCACTGCAAACTGCACAAACTCCTGGGCCAACGGGTCGAGATTCGACATGAAAAATTCCTTGTTTAAGTTAACCAGCCTCAACCTCAACGGCATTCGCTCGGCCACCAGCAAGGGGCTGGAAGCCTGGATTGCGCAGGCACAGCCTGATTGTATTTGCGTGCAGGAAGTCAAGGCGCAGGCGGCTGACGTGGCCGACAAGTTCGAAACCCTGGCGGGGCTCAAGGGTCACTTCCACTTTGCCGAGAAAAAGGGTTACTCGGGCGTGGCCGCCTACACCCGGCTAGAGCCCAGCGACGTCGTCATCGGCTTTGACGGCGGCGAGTTTGACGGCGAGGGGCGCTATGTGGAACTGCGCTTTGACACGCCGACGCGCAAACACTCCATCATCAGCGCCTACTTTCCCAGCGGCTCCGCGGGGGAGCACCGCCAGGAGGCCAAGTTCCGGTTTCTGAATGCCATGTACCCGCACCTGCAGTCACTCAAGTCGCAACGCGATTTCATCCTCTGTGGCGACATCAACATCGCCCACAGGGAAGCCGACCTGAAGAACTGGCGCAGCAACCAGAAGAACAGCGGCTTCACGCCCGAAGAGCGGGCCTGGATGACCAAGCTCACCGGTGAGGGCGGCATTGTCGACGTCTACCGCCAGCTCGAACCCGACACCACCGACACCTGCTACACGTGGTGGAGCAACCGCGGGCAGGCCTATGCCAACAACGTGGGGTGGCGTCTGGACTACCACCTGGCGACGCCAGCTCTGGCGGCGGGCGCCCAGTCGGTGGATATCTACAAGGGCGAGAAGTTCTCGGACCACGCGCCCATCACAATTGCCTACGCGTGGTGAGCGCAGCAACCGTCTAGAGAATCCGCATCCGCTTGGCCTGCTCAGTCAGTTCGGCACGGAAATTCGGGTGCGCGATGCCAATCAGTTCCAGCGTGCGCTGTTTCATGGACTTGCCCCGCAACTGCGCCACACCGTACTCGGTGACGACGTAGTTGACGTCGTTCTTGCTGGTGGTCACATGGGTGCCGGGCGTGAGGGTTGGCACGATGCGTGAGATGGTGTCGTTCTTTGCGGTGGAAGGCACGACGATAAAGGCCTTGCCGCCGCGCGAGCGGTTAGCCGCCCGCACAAAGTCGGCCTGCCCCCCGGTTCCCGAATACGGTGCGTAGCCCAGACTCTCCGACCCGCATTGGCCCTGGAAGTCGATCTGCAGCGTGGCGTTGATGGCCACCAAGTTGTCATTCAGCCCGGCCAGGTAAGGGTCGTTGGTGAAGCTGACCGGATGGATCTCCAACCCCGGGTTGCGGTCCATGAAACGGTACAGCTTTTGCGAACCCAAGGCGAAGGTGGCAATCATCTTGCCGGGCAAATAGTTCTTGCGCCGGTTGGTAATGGCGCCGCTTTCCACCAGCGTCAGAATGCCGTCGCCAATCATTTCCGTGTGGATGCCCAGGTCGTGCTTATGGGTCAGCTGCATCACCACCGCGTCCGGGATGCCGCCATAGCCAATTTGCAGCGTGGAGCCGTCATCGATCATGTCGGCCACATATTTTCCAATGGCCTCCTGCACAGGACCAATCTTGGGCAGCCCCACTTCCATCACGGGCTGGTCGCTTTCCACCACGGCCGCCACCTGGGAAATGTGCACATGGCAGTTGCCAAAGGCAAAGGGCACGTTGGGGTTGACCTCCAGCACCACGGCGCGGGCCTTGGCCATCGCGGCCATGGTGTAGTCCGCGCCCAGACTGACCGCGAAGAAGCCATGCGCATCCATGGGCGAGGCCATCGAAAAGACCACATCCGACGCGATCTGACCGCGTTCAATCTGGTGCGGAATTTCGGAGAAGTAGTTGGGTATGAAATCAATCCAGCCCTCTTGCCCGCCCGCTCGGGTGGCACCACCAAAAAAGAAGGCCACATGGCGGACATGGTCCACGGTTTGCGGGTCGATGTAGTCGTACTTGCGCATGGCCAGGATCTGCGACACCTTGACGTCCGTGAAGTCGTGGCGCTGCGCGGACAATGCTGTCAGCAAGGCGGGCGGCTCACCCACGCCGGTGGGTACGATGATGGTGTCGCCGTTGCGGACCAAGCGCACCGCGTCTTGGGCATCCATGCGCTTCTGCTGGTACAACTGGTGTGGTGTCATGTGTGAATACGAAGGTTGATGGATTGGGGCAGTCATTGTTCACTATTTCCTGACACCAGGCTTGTTCCCATCGCAGGGCGCACCCGAGATTACTGCATTATTGATAGCAATAAACCTATGTTTTACGAGGGCTACAGGCCGATTTTAATGAAACGTTTTAGCCAACGGAGCCACCCATGAGCCTTGCCCACCTGCTGCTGCGCCACGCGCTGCAGACACCGGACCGCGCCGCCATCTTCAACGGCACCGTGGTGCACGCCACCTATGGCCTATGGGCCGCACGCAGCGCGGCGCTGGCGCAGCGCTTGCAGGCGGCGGGTCTGGTGCCGGGGGACAGTGTGGTGCTGTTCATGCGCAACCACCCGCGCTACCTTGAAATTCTGTGGGCCGCTTGGTGGGCCGGACTGGTGGTGGTGCCCGTCAACGCCAAGCTGCATGCCCGCGAAGTGGAATGGATCATCGACAACGCGCAGGCCCGCTGGGCCTTTGTCACCGCCGATGTAGCGCCCGAGGCACTGGCCGGTCTGGAGTGCCAGATCGATGTGGAGACACCGCAGGCTGACGCCCTGCTGGCACCGATGGACAACACCGCGGTACCCGCACCCACCGAGCGACAACCCGACGATGTGGCCTGGCTGTTTTACACCAGCGGCACCACCGGGCGGCCCAAGGGCGTGATGCTGACCCACCGCAATTTGATGACCATGGGCCTGACCTACTTTGTCGATGTAGACCCCGTTTCACCGGCGGATGCCATCGTCTACGGCGCGCCCATGTCGCACGGTGCCGGCATCTACGCCATTCCCCACCTGATGGCGGGGGCGCGCCACGTGGTGCCGGCCTCCGGCGGCGTGGACCCGGCGGAACTCTTTGCGCTGGGCCGTGCCCTGGGGCCGCTGTCGACCTTTGCCGCACCCACCATCGTCAAGCGCCTGGTGGACCATGCCGAGGAAGCCGGACTGACTCCTGAGGACGCGGCGCAATCCTTCAAGACCATCGTCTACGGGGGTGCGCCCATGTATGCGGCCGACATTGCGCGCGCGCTGCGGGTGATGGGGCCCCGCTTTGTGCAGATTTATGGGCAAGGCGAAACCCCCATGGTGGGTACCGCCCTGTCGCGCGCGCAGCTCGCCGATGTGGCGCACCCGCGCTATGGTGCGCGTATGGCATCGGTGGGCGTGGCGCAAACGCCGGTCCAGCTGCGCGTCAGCGATGAACACGGTGTTGACCTGCCCGTGGGCGAGATCGGCGAGGTGCTGATCAAGGGCGACAGCGTCATGGCCGGCTACTGGCGCAACCCGGACGCCACTGCAGCCGCCATCCGCGACGGGTGGCTGTTCACCGGGGACGTGGGTTGCCTGGATGCCGACGGCTTCCTGACGCTGAAGGACCGTAGCAAGGACCTGATCATCAGCGGTGGCTCCAACATCTACCCGCGCGAGGTGGAAGAGGTGTTGCTGACCGCGCCTGGTGTCATCGAGGTCGCCGTGGTGGGCGCACCGGACCCCGAATGGGGCGAAGTGGTGGTGGCCTTTGTGGTGGCGCAACCCGGTGCCCGCGTGACCCCGCACAGCCTGGACCAGCATTGCCTGGAGCACATCGCCCGCTTCAAGCGCCCAAAACGCTATGTGCTGGTGGACAGCTTGCCCAAGAACAACTATGGCAAGGTGCTCAAAACCGAACTGCGCAGCCGGTTGTCGGGTTCTTAGAACGAGTCGACGGCCTGACCGGCTGAGCGCTGGCGCGTGCGCCGGGCTGGCAATGCAACATTGCGCTCCAACCAGGTTCTGAACCGCAGCGCCATGGGATCGCTGAGTTTGCTCAGGTGGGCAATCAACGCATCGTCGCGCATGTGCATGCGTGCGGGTTGGCCGCCCATTTCCAACCGCTCCGGGTAGGTGATGGCCAGCACGCGGGCGTTCAGTTTGCTGCCCAACACCAGCTCGACATCTGCCAACGGCAGCCAGCGCCAGTTGTCGTCGTCTTCCAGCACATGGATCGTGGTGCTCTTGAACACATAGTGCGTGCCATGCAGGGGCAGCCATACGACAGAACGCATGCCATGGCGGGTACTGGCCATCAGGTTGATCAGCGGGCGGGAAACGGACGCACCGTATCCCCAGATCACGAATATGAGCATGACTCTGCCAAACACACTGCCCGACAACCAGTAGCCCGCCAGGCCAAAGCCTAGCGTGCACAAGACAATTTGAACCGACGGAAAACTGAGCCAGTGCTTCATGCGGTGGGGTGGAGCAGAAAATCGGCCGATCCCTCCCATGAGCGCTAGTGTAGGCACCCGAGCGGGCCATCACAGCTAGCGCAACCCCCCTTCCCCAGGCCTGGCCACTGTGTTAGCGTCGCACAGGAATCCGGAAAAGGACATTCAATGCGCATCTTTTCATGTTTCGTCCCGCTGTTGGTCCTGGCTGCCAACGCCCTGGCAGCCGACCTGCCCGAGGGAAATTGCGCGGCACCCAAGGCCGCTACCGACCTCTCCAGGTGTGACTTGTCCCGCCTGAAACTGTCGGGCAAGGATTTGCGGGGCGCACGACTGGCCGGTGCCAAACTGGAAAGCACGGATTTTCGCAAGGCCAATCTGGCCGGGGCCGACCTGCGTGGCAGCAATGCCAAATGGGCCAATTTCACCGGGGCCAACCTGCGCGGCGCCGATCTGCGCAACGCAGACCTTTTTCACGCCACCTTTGACGATGGCGACCTGAGCGACGCCAACCTGTCGGGCGCTTACCTGTTCGGGTCCAACCTGATCAACACCAAGGCGTTGCGGGCTGATTTTTCGGGAGCCTACCTCAAGGACATCCTGATGGAGGGCATCGACCTGTCGGGCGGCTCCATCCGCAACTGTTACGCCTTTCGGGGTGTCTTCTCTGGCGCGCGGCTGGTGGGTGCCGACCTGTCAGGCGCGGACCTCACGGGTGCAGCCATGGAGGAGGCCGACTTCTCCAACGCGCGGCTCAAGGCGACGCGGTTCAGTGGTGCAACCCTGCGCCAGGCCATCTTTTTCAAGGCCGACATGCAGGACGCCAACCTGGCCAACGCCGATGTCTGGAACGCGAACTTCGACCAGGCCATTAACCGCGGCGACTCGGTGCAAGATGCTCTGGTGGAGCCGTTTGTGGTCCGCGAGCGCCGGTAGTGCCCCAGGCGGGATAATTGGTGCCTCGCCATCCACGGCACGCAGCCAAAGAATATCCCCCCCATGCAAACACAAAGCTTCATCGTCGGCAAGGATGCCTCACTCGAAAGCACCATCGCCACCCTGCAGGCCAAGCTCGCTGCACTGGGGTTTCATGTCGAAGAACGCTCCTGGCTCAACCCCATAGACGGTATCTGGTCGGTGCACGTTCGCGACCGCGACTGCCCGCTGATGTTCACCAACGGCAAGGGCGCCTCCCGGCTGGCGTGCCTGGCCAGCGCGTTAGGCGAGTTTTTTGAACGCCTGTCGTGCAACTATTTCTGGAACCACTACTACCTGGGGCGCGAATATGCCGAGGGAAATAGCCGTGCCTTTGTCCACTATCCCCAGGAGCAATGGTTCCAACCCCTTGAGGACGGCGCCTGGCCCGAAGGTCTGCTGACGCCTGAGCTGCAGGCGTTTTACAACCCACGCGGCACGATTGACGCCCACACCCTGGTGGACTTCAACTCGGGCAACCAGGAGCGCGGCATCTGCGCCATTCCCTATGTGCGCCAGCGCGATGGCAAAACCGCATTTTTCCCGGTCAACGTCATTGGCAACCTGTATGTCAGCAACGGCATGTCGGCCGGCAACACCGCGCCGGAGGCCCGCACCCAGGCGCTGTCGGAGATTTTTGAGCGCTATGCCAAGTTCCGCATCATCAGCGAAGGCCTGTGCCTGCCCGATGTGCCGACGGACGTGATCAACCGCTACCCGCGCATCGCCGCCGGCATCCAGGGCCTGCGCGACGCGGGCTTTGGCATCCTGGTGAAGGACGCGTCGCTGGGCGGCCAGTTCCCGGTCATGAATGTGACCCTGCTGAACCCGCACGACCAGGGCTGCTTCGCCAGCTTTGGCGCGCACCCGCGCTTCGAGGTGGCGCTGGAACGTGCCCTGACCGAACTGCTGCAGGGCCGCGCGCTGGATGCACTGGGCGGCTTCCCCGCGCCGGGCTTTGACCTGGAAGAGATTGCCAGCGCACCCAATATCGAAATCCACTTTGTGGACTCCAGCGGCCTGATTCACTGGAATTTCTTGAGCAGCCAGAGCGATTTTCCTTTCCACGACTGGAACTTCAGCAGCACCACGGCCGAAGACTACGCCTGGTCGGTGGACGCAATTCACAAACTGGGCTTTGACATTTATGTGGCCGACTTCCAGCACCTGGGCGTGTACGCCTGCCGCATCATCGTGCCGGGCATGTCCGAGATCTACCCGGTGGACGAACTGGAGTGGGAGAACAACAGCATCGCCAACGACATCCGCGAGGCCGTCCTGAACCTGGGCGACCTGGACCACGACGAGTGCAGCGACCTGCTCGATACGCTCAACGAAAACGGATTGACCGACGACCGCCTGGTGGCTGCGCTGATTGGTCTGGCGCCCGGCGACAACCCGTTCTGGAAGGACCTGCGCGTGGGTGAACTCAAAACCCTGCTGGCGCTGAGCCTGGCCGACGGCCAGGCCACCGCCGAGGGTTGCGAATGGGTGCGCCAGTTCGGCCAGGTGAATCCGGCGCGCAGCCAGATTTACGCCTGCATTGAGACCCTGCAACAACTCGACGCCCAAGCCGACGTTGCCCACTTCAAGGCCGGCCTGCAAAGCATTTACAGCGCCCAAACCTTGCAACAGGCGCGCGCCCTGCTGAACCGCGAGCTACGCTTCTTTGGCGAACCCTCACCGGGGCTGAGCCTGGAAGGTTGCGACATGCACCAGCGCCTGCTGGCGGCCTACGGCAAGCTGCACACCGCATGAAGACGCCCGAACGCCTGGAGCCCCTGGTGGCCGATGGGCTGATCGACACCGTGGTGCGCCAGCTCATGAGTGGCAAAGAGGCCATGGTCTTTGTTGTGCGCAGTGGCGAAGAGGTACTGTGTGCCAAGATTTACAAAGAGGCCAATAAGCGCAGCTTTCGCCAGGCGGTGGACTACACCGAGGGCCGCAAGGTCAAGAACAGCCGCCAGGCCCGCGCGATGGCCAAAGGCACCCGTTTTGGCCGCCAGGAGCAGGAGGCCGCCTGGCAACACGCCGAGGTGGATGCGCTGCACCGCCTGGCCGACGCCGGTGTGCGCGTGCCCAAACCCTACAACTTCCACGAAGGCGTGCTGTTGATGGAGCTGGTGACCGGTGCGGATGGCATGCCCGCGCCACGGCTAAACGATGTGGTACTCAGCGAGGAAACCGCCCGCACCTACCACGCGTTCCTGATCCGCCAGGTGGTGCTGATGCTGTGCGCCGGCATCGTCCATGGCGATCTGTCGGAATACAACATTCTGGTGGACGCGCAAGGCCCGGTCATCATCGACCTGCCGCAGGCCATTGATGCGGCCGCGAACAACAACGCCGCCCGCCTGCTGGAGCGCGACGTGGAGAACCTGGCGACCTACTTCGGCCAGTTTGCGCCAGACCTCCTGCGCACCGACTATGGCCGCGAGATCTGGTCGCTGTACGAAACCGCTGCGCTGTACCCCGATACCGTGCTCACCGGGCAGTTCAAGCGTGTGGAAAAGCCCACCGACCTGAAGGCCGTCATGCGGGTGATCGATGCGGCACGGGATGAAGAAGCGGCGCGTCTGGCGCGCATGCAGCCCTAGCGGCCCCGGGCCCGCTCAAACAGGGGCATCACCTTGGGCAGGTTGGCCTGAATCTCCGCGATGCGGGTTTTACCAGAGGGGTGGGTGGACAGCCACTGCGGCGGCGCACCCTTGCTGGCCGCTCCCATTTTTTGCCACAACGAGACACCTGCCCGGGGATCAAAACCGGCACGCGCCGCCAGCTCCATGCCCACCAGATCGGCCTCGGATTCGTCTTCGCGGCCAAACTCCAGCGTCAACAGGTTGGCACCACCGCTGGCAATGCCGTCGGTCAGGCGCGGGTCAATGCCAAAGAAGCTGGCCGCCAACGCGCCACCGATGCGTGCGGCCCCGTGGGTCACCGCGCTCTTGCCCATGCGCTCACGGGCGTGCTCACGCAGGGCATGGGCGATCTCGTGACCCATCACCATGGCCACTTCGTCATCGGTCAGCTGCAACTGCTGCAGGATGCCGGTGTAAAACGCAATCTTGCCGCCCGGCATGCAGTAGGCATTGATCTGGCTGGACCCAATCAGGTTGACCTCCCATTGCCAGTTGCGCGCACGCGGATTCCACTCCAGCGCAAATGGAATGATTTTTTGGGCTATTGCGCGCAACCGCTGCACCTGGGCGTTGTCTTTGGGCGCCAGCGCCCGCTTGCTGTCGGCCTGGGTCAGCATCTGAAGGTACTGCTGAGCTGCCGAACGCTCCACCTGTTCGGCCGGCACCAGTTTGGCAAAAGACGACGTATTACCCACGTCCACGCCTTCGCGGGCACTTGCATGCGGCGCCATTCCGGACAACGCGAACGCGAAAACCGCGGCAGCAATGAGCCTCGACCCGTTTGCCTTCGGAACATCACCCTGTTTGCCATCAGTACCAAATTTCATAACGGTATTATTCCTCCATGACCACTCCAACGCCCGGCACCCCTCCATTGGCTGACAAGCCGTCATGGCTTGACACCCTGAAGGTGTACCTGGAACCAGCCCCTTTGCGCATGCTGTCACTGGGGTTTTCGGCCGGTTTGCCATTGGCCCTGGTATTTGGCACCTTCTTCTTCTGGCTGCGTGAGGCAGGCATTGACCGCACCACCATCGGCTATTTGAGTTGGGTCGGCATGGCCTACACGTTTAAATGGACCTGGTCGCCGCTGGTGGACCGCCTGCCCATTCCCCTGCTCACACGCGCCCTGGGGCGTCGGCGCAGTTGGCTCGTGGTGTCGCAGTTGGTGATCGCTGGCGGTTTGGTGGGCATGGCCTTCAACGACCCCAAATTGGCGTTGCTACCCGCTGTGTGGTGTGCGATTGCGGTCGCGTTTGGTTCCGCCACCCAGGACATTGCGTTGGACGCCTTCCGGATCGAATCTGCGGACAGCGAGCACCAGGCCGCCCTGTCGGCCACCTATTTGGCGGGATACCGCCTCGCCATGATCTGGTCAGGCGCAGGGGCCCTGGTCGTAGCGGCGCGGGCAGAAGTGCCCAATGCGGCTCTGTACCAGCACGGGGCATGGCAGACGGCCTATCTGGTGATGGCCGCCAGCATGCTGCCCGGCCTTCTGACCGTGTTCCTGTCCAAAGAGCCGGTCCACCGGGCACTCCCCGCCAGTCGCAACGCGATTGAATGGCTCAAAGGCGCATTGGTGGAGCCTTTTGCCGACTTCCTGACGCGCTACGGGCGCCAGGCATTGTTGATCTTGGCGTTGATCGCCGTGTACCGCATCAGCGATGTGGTCCTTGGCATCATGGCGTATCCGTTTTTTGTGGATATGGGGTTTACCAAGGAGGAAGTCGCTGCTGTCAGCAAGGTCTACGGTGTAGTCATGACCCTGGTTGGTGCTTTTGTGGGCGGCGCCATGGCCTTGCGATTTGGCGTCATGCGGGTACTGATGCTCGGCGCGCTTCTGAGTGCGGCCAGCAACCTGTTGTACGGTTGGCTGAGCAGCCGTGGCCACGACCTCGGCGCGCTGGTGTTCGTGATTTCTGCCGACAATTTGGCCGGCGGCATTGCGACTTCCGCCTTCATCGCCTACATGTCCTCGCTCACCAATGTGAACTATTCGGCCACGCAATACGCCCTTTTCAGCTCCATGATGCTGCTCCTGCCCAAGTTTCTGGCCGGCTATTCGGGATGGTTTGTGGACCAATACGGTTACAACAGCTTCTTTATGACCACCGCCCTGTTGGGGGTACCCGTTGTGGGCCTGGTGTGGCTGGCCATGCGAGCGCAATCATTGCCCAGCCCTCGTGAAAAGGTCGTGGATAGCTCCTGATTTGATAGCGCATGGTGTGTGGCTTCGGGGCGGAGCGCGAGGCGCTACGGTGGCACGGGGCCGTGTTTACCAAACTTTACAGAAGCTTCAGACGGCGCGCATATGGGCCTGGGTCCCCCGCGCTAGACTGCGTTCATGAGCCACAACCTGTTGATGATTGAAGACGATGCCCGCCTGGCCGCCATGGTGGCGCAGTACCTGGAGCAATCCGGTTTTTCCGTACGCTGTGCGGGTGATGGCCAAAGCGGCCTGGACCAGCTCAGCACGCCGCCCAAAGGTGCCACCACCGACCTGGTCATCCTGGATTTGATGCTGCCCGACATGGATGGCCTGGAAGTCTGCCGCCGCATCCGCGCGTTGCCGTCCAGCCTGGCCCAGGTTCCCGTGCTGATGTTGACCGCCAAGGGCGATGCCATGGACCGCATCATTGGCCTCGAAATCGGTGCCGACGACTACCTGCCCAAGCCGTTCGAGCCCCGCGAATTGCTGGCCCGCATCCGTGCCGTATTGCGCCGCCGCGTAGAAACCCCCGCCACCGACCAGTCGACCCTGCGTTTTGGCGGATTGGAGATCGACCGTGACGCCCGCAATGTGTCCATTCAGGGTGCACCCTGCGAGCTGACCTCGTACCAGTTTGATCTGTTGGTTGCGCTGGCTGAGCGCGCCGGGCGCGTACTTACGCGGGATCAGATCATGGAAGCCGTGCGGGGTCGTGAACTGGACGCCTTTGATCGATCCATCGACGTGCACATGGGCCGCATCCGCGCCGCCATCGAAGTCGACCCCAAATCACCCAAACGCATTCTGACCGTACGTGGTGTGGGCTATGTGTTCGCGCGCCAGCAGGACTGAGCATGAATCGCCTCTACGTCCGCATATGGCTGGCTGTCGTGCTGGCCGTGGCCGTACTAACCTTTCTGGTGGGCTGGGCGTGGCGGATGGCGGCGGATGCCCCCCTGCGCGAGGTGGTGGCCCGCAATCAGGCGGGGGAAATCATTGGTCATGGTCAGGCACGGCTGCGACGCCCACCCGGAGAGTCTGGCTCCGACCTGCCACCGGGCGAGCACGGTCTGCAGCGTCCGCCGTCACCGCCGGACGGTGAACACCGCCCCCAGGGTCCCCGTGAACCCGGCGCCGGCGCCGGCGCCGGCGACAGCCCCGACCACATGGTACGTGGCAAATTTGGCGCAGGCCCCGAGTTCGACGTGCGCATGCAGGACGGCCAGACCATTCATATCCACTTACCGCGCCCACCGCAGTCCAGTTGGCGCGCACCGTTCGGCTTCTTCTGGACGCTCGGGCTCGTGGGTATTGCCGTGGCTTTGGCAACCTATCCCATCGTGCGACGGCTCACGCGGCGGCTGGAGGCCCTTCAGCACAGCGTGGAGCAATGGGGTGATGGCGACCTCAGCGTGCGCATTCCGGTAGCGGGTGATGATGAAGTGGGTTTTCTGGCCACCCGCTTCAACCACGCGGCCCAGCAAATCGAAACCCTGGTGAAAGCCCGGGACGCGCTCTTGGCTTCGCAGAAATCCCTATTGGCCAACGCCTCCCACGAGCTGCGTTCGCCCTTGACCCGCATCCGCATGGGCCTTGAGTTCATGGGCGATCCGCAGGACGGGGCTGGTGGCAAGGCCAAGGACGAGATCGCCCGCAACATCGGCGAATTGGACCAGCTGATTGACGAGATCCTGCTGGCCAGTCGGCTGGATGCCCGAGAGGCAGACCTTGGAACGATTGAACCGGTCGATTTATTGGGCCTGGCTGCCGAGGAATGCGCACGCACGGATGCCACCCTGGACGCGCAGGTCGACAGTGGTGAGTTGATCGTTCCCGGCGTCAGCAAACTGCTACGCCGCGCCGTACGCAATTTGCTGGAAAACGCGCGCCGCCATGCCGATGGGCACGCAAGCCTGACCTTGACGCAGACTGACACCACGGCGTGCATCCAGGTGTGTGATAACGGCCACGGCGTGCCGGAGGCCTTCCAGGAGCGGATTTTCGAGCCCTTCTACCGCCTGCCCGGCGCGTCGGAACGCGATGGCGGTGTCGGTTTGGGGCTTGCCCTGGTCAAATCCATCGCACTGCGCCATGGCGGCTCGGTGCGGTGCGGCAACCGTCCGACAGGGGGTGCGTGCTTTGAAATTCGACTGCCAAAGCTTGCGTCGGGCGCTCAAAAACCTGTCGAACTGGTCAAATAGCTGCACAGGCCCGCGATTATTACAAAAACCCCACAAACAGGGGATACCGCAGAAGTGCCCCATCCCCTACAGTTGCCCCACTGCTGTCACAGTTCATGGGCATCGAAGTCAATCCGGTCAAAACCGGGGGCTTTCAAAGGATCCAACGACGTTCCCCTCGGGGGACTTTTACAAAGCCACCCTCGGGTGGCTTTTTTTTGTGCGCGCAGCTTGGGTGCACAAAAAAAAGAGGCCCCTCAGACCTGCGTCTGAGGGGCCAATCTAACTTACTTGACTATACAGGTATCAGAACTTGTAGTCGTAAGACGCAGTCAGTTTCACCGAGCGCGGAGCGGTGTAGCTCTGCACGATCGCATAGGTGGACTGCACCGTGGAGGCACCGCGGGCATGCAGACGCTCTTCAATCGCTTCCACCGACTGGCGGTTAAACAAATTGAAGATGTCAACCTTGAAGCCCAGACCCTTGACAAACGATGGCTTGTAAGAGAAGTTCACATCCAGCTTCATGTCGGCATCCAGCTCACCCAGGGAACCCCGTGGGGAAGCAACGCCGTTGCAGAAGAAGTACGCAGAACCATAGCCCGAGTAGTTGGTAACCGGGCCACCCACAACGTAGGGAGCATCGCTACCGGTTGGGTCAGGTGCATTGCCAATACAGTTGCGTGGACGACCGGAAGCCCACAGGAAGTTGCCGCCAACGCCCCACTCAGGATTGAGCTGGTAGTAACCAAACAGTTTGACTTGGTGCTTGCGCTGGTTAGGCAGAGGTCCCTGTGCGTTTACGTTGAACTCAGGGAAGTCAAAGGCCTGCGAGGTCGACACATCGGCCTGGCCAATGTCTGACAACAACTGTCCTTCGAAGTTACCTTCGTTCTTGGCGAACGTATAGGTCGCCTTGCCGTACCACTTGCCATCAAACGGATGCTCTGCAAACAGGTCCAACGACATGTACTTGCGATCCACTGCGGGGAAGCCCAGGTCCTTGGCCGACAGTTTGATATTTTCCAGTTTGCCGTCACCGTTCAAGTCGATGTTGAAGGTGTTGTCTTCACCCGGATTGAACAAGGCGCAGTTGTAAGCCCAATGGCTGGCGTCAACGTTGTTGCGAGCAGCCCATGCATAGAAGGGGCGGTCATCGCAATGGTCGTCAATGGCGGTACGCAAGGTACGGTAGGTGAACTTGGCACCAATGTTCAGACCCTTGGAGATAGCCTGTTCAAAGCCAAATGCCAACTCGTCCTGGTAGTTGCCCTTCATGTCCTGTGCCGCAACTTCACGCGGATCTTTGGCTTGACCGAGTTCGTTGTTGGCGGAATAGAAGGGGCTGATCGCTGTCAAGCCGGTGGGTGCGCCATTCGCATCGATGCCGGTGTAAACATAGTCGGTCTGCGCGTTCAGGGATGAACCTGCACCGCGCACGGCCACGTTGGTCGGCAGTGGCACGTGGTAGCGACCCAGGTTACCAAACACCTTCAGAGTGGCATCGCCCTTGGCATCCCATGTTGCGCCAAAGCGCGGGGCCAATTGCGTGGGCAGGTCGATGTAGGACTTTCCATCGCCGTTCTTGTTGTTGAAGCCTTCATTGCGCAAGCCGAGGGACAGCAAAACGCGATCCGTAATTTGCCAACGGTCCTCAATGTATTGCGCACTCTGGTCCACCGTGGGGGTGGACTGGGTTGCACTGACAACCTTCTGAACGTAATAGCCTTGCTGTGCCAAGGGATTACCCAGGACGCTACCCGTAGGATTGGTTTGCACGCTGGGCTTCAGCGTAGGATCGGTTTTCAGGTAGATCCACTGATTTCCGCCAGCGGTTGCTGCACCGGCGAGGGAGTCAATGGTGTTCTTCTCCATACCAGCACGCAACGTGTGCTTTGGAGTGACTTTCCACTCGATATCCAATCGGGCGCCTTTGTTGGTGTCAACAGCACCAGGAACCAAAAGATTACCGGTCGTACCCTGCAGAATCGGAACCACGCCTAGGGAAGCGGGTGTGTCGCCTGTTCGCGCAGTAACCTGGGCGAGGGACGGGTTGTAGCCAACGGGCGATAGCTCATGCGGCGTCTTGGTACGGCCCAACACGGCGGTCAGGGTCAGATCGTCGGTCAAGTACCCGGTGTACTTCAGAATATCGACTTCAGCACCTTGCTGTGAGGCGACGGGTGTGGGTCCCCAGTTCAAATAGTCGGCACCGCCCGTTTGCACATTGTTGCGCTGCAGTGTTGCGAAATTGAATCCAAAATATTGACGGCTGTCTTGCACCTTGTCAGAAATACGGGTGTATTCCAGGTGATGTGCGTCCGTCACGTTCCAATCCAGCTTCAACAGGTAGCGAGGCGTCTGGACGGTGCGCTCTTGCCAGGAGGAGGTGGAGACGCTGCCGGCGGCTGCGCTGTTGGCGGTGCGGTTGTTGCTATAGACGCTTTTGGTTTGTTCTCCAGAGAAGAAGAAGAACAGCTTGTCTTGAATCAGCGGTCCACCAATATAGCCGGACAGGCTTTGGTCGGTTTGTTCGTTGGCTTCGTTGTAGAAACGCATCTTACCGTCCAACGCCGTACCGTTGTTTTCGTACAGAATATTGGACTGCTTGGCGCGCAAATTGTTGGGAGTAATGGAGTAGGAAGCGCCTGCAACCCAATCATTACCACCGCTCTTGGTCACGATGTTGACCACACCGCCGGTTGAACGTCCAAATTCAGCCCCGTAACCGCCGGTCAAAACCTGCGCTTGGGCAATCGAATTGAAGGGCAGCTGCGAAAAACCAACCTGGGTCAACAGCGTCGTTACAGGGAAACCGTTGATGTAGTAGGCGTTTTCAGACGAGCTGGATCCACCAAAACTGGGTGCGTTGCCGCCACCGAAGCGAGAGTCGCCGCGTGTTGTATTGGGCGCCAGCTGAATGACCGCTCCCACGTTCGAAGCCACGGGTACCTTGGCCAGATCGCTGGCGGTAAATACCGTTGTGGATCCCATGGATGCCATTTCGATCTTTTTGGCGCTACCAACCACTGTAACGGTCTGAAGCGATGTTCCGAGTGCTACGTCAGTACCTTGTCCGATGCGCACTTCGACGTTATCGTCGCTTTTGATAACCTTGCCATTGACCTGCGCTTCAGCTTTGTAGGTACCCGTCACCACGGAAGTCGCACTGAAACGGCCTGAGGCATCAGGGGTCAAAGTCCGGCGTGCTCCGGTTTCCTTATTGATAAGAATAACCGTGACTCCCGGGACCATATCAACGGTGCCGGACAAGCTACCTGTTGCGTTGGACTGTGCCACCGCACCAGTAGACACAGTTGCGGCAATCGCCAGTAGCACTGCATGCGCGAACACTGTTCGCTTGAAGGTTGTATTTCGACCCATAAAAGGCATCTCCAAAAAGTTTCGGGAGTCTCATTCCTCCCTGTCAATGGTTTGACGGCCCGCATACCCCGGCAATGACGGTTCTTGTAAAACCATCTGTCCAAAATAGTGCAGGCCCACTTACAGTTTCATCAGTTAATTGAACTGATGGACCCGACTCAGCAAGAATCGAACCCACACGCTAAATAACTTCCGTACGCCATGTTAGAAAGCCTGTCAGGGTTTTGTAAATAAGGGGTTTACTTAAAAGTAACCATACTGTTACATAAGAACAACGGATCTACGCAAATAGCATTTCCCCCTGATGACAAGGTGGAAAAACCACGTAATTTTTTGACGCGCGTTGACGCCCGGAGACAGACCGCCAACGGCTGTTTCGCCCTGCCATGCGAGCAACGAGAGGTGATTGCAATGGCCACGGTTTCCCGACGCTACCCCAGGAGCGCGCCGGTCGACGCACTATTGGGGTGCTTCAATCCAGAATACAGGCGCTTTGCGTTTGGGGGGCTACTGGACGCAATGCGGGAATCTGTTGGGCGCACAGCGCCACCGCTTTGGGGCAGCGGGTGCGAAAGACACAGCCTGACGGCTGGTTGATGGGGGACGGTAAATCACCCTGCAACAGTTGCAAGGTCTTGCCGCGCTCAATCCGGGGGTCGGGCACCGGAATGGCCGACAACAGTGCCTGGGTGTAGGGATGGTGTGGCGTGTCGTAGAGCGCGTGTTTGTGGGCCACTTCCATGGCCCTGCCCAGGTACATCACCATGACGCGCTGGCTGATGTGTTTGACCACGGCCAGATCGTGGGCAATGAACACCAGCGCCAGGCCCATTTCCGCCTGCAGTTCTTTGAGAAGGTTGATGATCTGGGCCTGAATCGATACATCCAGCGCCGACACCGGCTCGTCGCAGATCACCACTTGGGGTTTCAGGATCAAAGCCCTGGCGATGCCGATACGCTGACACTGACCGCCCGAGAATTCGTGCGGGTAACGGTTGATTTGTTGCGCGGTCAGGCCCACGCGCAACATCATGGCCAGCACGCGTTCGTTGTACTGGGCGGTGCTCAATTCGGGGCAATGGGTGCGCAGGGGCTCTCCAATGATTTGTGCCACCGTCATGCGGGGGTCCAGCGAGGCCAGTGGGTCCTGAAAAATCATCTGCACGGCTTTGCGTTTGGCTTGCCAGGCTTGCGGGCTGGCGCCGCGCATCTCGTCACCATGCCACTTGACGCTGCCGTCGGTGATGGGCACCAGATTGAGCAGCGCACGGGCCAGGGTGGACTTGCCGCAGCCCGACTCACCCACGATGCCCAGCGTCTCACCGGCGTGCAAGTCAAACGACACGCCGTCCACGGCCTTGAGTGCGCGCGTGGGTGTCCAGGGCCACGGGCTCTCACCCCGAATCGCGAAGTGAACCCGCAGGTCTCTGACTGACAACAATGCTAGGCCGGATTCTGCAATTGCGGCGCTCATGCGGCGACTCCTTGTTCGGCTTTCAGGCGCTGCAGGTTTTGCGTCACGGCTTCGATATTCAGGTGGCAGGCGCGCAGCACGTGTTCATCGTGCGCGGCCGGCGTGAGCGCAGGGCGCACCGTGCCGCACTGCGGCAGCGCCATGGCACAGCGCTCGGTAAACGGGCAGCCAGCCGGTAGCTTGGCCATATTCGGTGGCGCGCCCGGTATGGCCAGCATGGGGGCATCGCCGCCTTCCAGCCGTGGCACGGCGGCCAACAAACCGGAGGTGTAGGGATGCGAAGGCTTGTAGAAGATTGCCTCGGCGCTGCCCTGCTCCATGACCTGGCCGCCATACAGCACCATGACCTCATCGCACAGGCCGGCGACCACGCCCAGGTCGTGGGTGATCATCACAATGGCGGTTCCAAAATCACGCTGCAACTCGCGCATCAGGATCAGGATCTGTGCCTGCACTGTCACATCCAGCGCCGTCGTGGGTTCGTCGGCAATCAGCACATCGGGCTCGCACAACAGCGACATCGCAATCATCACCCGCTGCCGCATGCCACCCGAGAACTCGTGCGGGTACATCATGATGCGCCGCGCGGCTTCGGGCATTTTCACGGCGTCCAGTGCCTGGATTGCTTTGGCGCGCGCATCCTTGCGGCTCATGCCCTTGTGAAACTCCAGCACCTCGGTCATCTGCCGCTCCACCGTCAGATACGGATTGAGAGACGTCATCGGGTCCTGGAAAATCATGGCGACCCGGTTGCCGCGGATGCGGTTCAAATCCGCCGTCGGCATGCTGACCAGGTCTTGCCCCTGGTACAACACCTGACCGGTGGCATTGCCATTGATGGCCAGCAAGCCCATCATGGCCAGCATGGATTGGCTTTTGCCCGAACCACTCTCGCCCACGATACCCAGGGTCTCGCCCCGGTCCAGCGTGAAGTTGATACCGTTGACGGCACTGACCACACCATCGGGAGTTTGAAACCGCACCCCCAGTTGTTTGACTTCCAATAAATGCATGGTCTTGTTACCGTTCCTTGGGGTCCAGCGCATCACGCAAACCGTCGCCAATGAAGTTAAAGCAGTACAGGGTGACAGACAGCAAGGCTGCCGGAAACAGCAGAATCCAGGGCGTGGCCTCCATCGTCTTGGCGCCATCCTGAATCAACACACCCCAGCTGGTCATGGGCTCCTGAATGCCCAGCCCCAGAAAAGACAGCACCGACTCGGTCAGGATGACGCCCGGGACCGTCACCGTGGTGTAGATCACCACCACACCCAACAGATTGGGCACGATATGGCTGAAGATGATGCGCGGTGTCGACACGCCAATGGCGCGGGCCGCTTCGACATATTCCCGGGAGCGCAGGGACAGCGTTTGTCCACGTACCACACGCGCCATATCCATCCAGGAAAACACGGTGATCGTGATGACCACCAGGTAGAACTCACGTCCCAGAATGGTCACCAGCAAAATCGCAATCAACAGGTAGGGAATGGCATACATCATGTCGACGATGCGCATCATGAAGGCATCGACCTTGCCGCCCACAAAGCCGGCAGTCGCGCCCCACAAAATGCCCAGGGTCACCGATGACAGGGTGGCCAGCAATCCGACCGTCAGCGAGACGCGACCACCAATGAGGCAGCGCACCAGCAGGTCACGCCCGGCGTCATCTGTCCCCCAGAAATGGGAATTGACCATGCTCGGCGGAAAGCTCATCGCCTCCCAGTCGGCGCTGTCAAAGGCGTGTGGCAAGACCCAGGGCCCGATCACACAGGCCAGGCAAATCAGCGTCAGGGTGCCCAGGCTGATGAGCGCCGCCTTGTTGCGCAGAAAACGTCGGCGTGCGTCCGACCACAGGCTACGACCACCACTGAGTGCATTGCTTTGCACAGCGGCAGCGTCAGCCACTTTGGCCACCAGGCCAGAGGATTCTTGGGGAGTCAACATAGCAGGTTCAGTAACGAATCTTGGGGTCCAGCCAGGCATACGCCAGGTCTACCAATAGATTCAGGGTGACGGTCAGCACCGTGATCAGCACCACCAGGCCCAGGACCAGGGTGTAGTCGCGGTTGCCCGCGCCGTTCACGATCAGCTTGCCCAGGCCAGGCAATGAAAACACGGTTTCGGTCACCAGGGCGGCCGTAATCGACGAGATGGCCAATGGGCCCAGCACAGAGACCACCGGCAACAGCGCCGGCTTGAGCGCGTGGCGCAGCACGACCACACGGGTCGGCAGCCCCTTGGCGCGTGCAGTGCGAATGAAATTGCTGTGCATGACCTCGATCAGGCTGCCGCGCATCACGCGCCCGATGGTGGACACGTTGATGATGGTCAGCAACGCAATCGGCAGGATCATGAAGCGAAACTCGAAGTCATGCCAACCACCTGCCGGCAGCCACTTCAGTGCGATCGCAAAGATGATGATCATGACGGGCCCCAGCACAAAGCTGGGAACGGCGCTGCCCACATTGCCCAGCAGCATCACAAAGTGGTCCACCACGCTGTTCTGCCGCAGCGCGGCAAAAATACCCAGGCTGACACCAATCAACACAGACAGCAGCATGGCGATGCCACCAATGCTCAGCGACACCGGCAAGGCGCTGGCCACCAGGTCATTTACTGACCAATCCGCATAGCGGAACGATGCGCCCAGATCACCCTGCAACAGGCCCTTGAGGTAGAGCAAGTACTGCTGCCACAGGGGAAGGTCCAGGTGGTATTTGGCTTCCAGGTTGGCCAGCACGGCCGCCGAGACCTTGCGGTCGCTGTCAAACGGGCCGCCCGGCGTGGCATGCAGCAACAGATAGCAAACCGTGATGACAACCAGCACGGTCGGAATCGCCGCCAGAACGCGGCGCAGGGTGTAGGTCCACATCGCTCAGGCCTCAGTGCTTGATGATGTAGAAGTCTTTGCTGCGGTAGTGATCCTGTGGATTCAATTCCGAATAGCCGCCCACGTAGGATTTGATGAGACGGGGCAATGAATACTGCACCAGGGGGATGACGGGATAGTCATCCAGAATCATCTTGGACGCCTGGGTCAGCAGGGTCTTGCGCTTGGCTGCGTCGGTGGACTGGTTGCCCTTCTGGATCAGGGCTTCGGCTTCGCGGTTGCAATGGAAGTTGGTATTCTGGTCCGAGTCGCACCGTATCAATGCCAGGAAGGTAGTGGCATCGTTGTAGTCGGCCAGCCAGCCGTTGCGCGCGATCTGGAATGCGCCATCATGGCGTTTCTTGGCCAGCACCTTGAACTCCATGGTTTCGGTTTCCATGATGATGCCCAGCTTGGTCTTCCACTCCGATGCCACGAACACAGCCATCTTCTTGTGGTATTCGCTGGTGTTGTACGAGAAGCTGTACTTGGTGCCCGGCTTCACACCGGCCTGCTCCAGAAGCATCTTGGCCTCGGCCACTTTTTTCTCCATGGGCCAGGTGGCCCATTCGTACGGCGTGGGGTCAGCGCCCACGACGCCCGCCACAATCATGCTGTAGGCGGGAGGCTGGCCGTCCGCGGTGACGCGTTTGGACAGGATTTCGCGGTCAATGACCATGGACAGCGCCTTGCGTACGCGCACGTCCTTGAACGCGGGGTCCTTGGTCTGGTAATCGTAGTAGCGCACACCAATGATGGCCTGGTTGCGCAGCTCCTTGGGATATTGCGTCTTGTACTTATCGAACACGCCCGGTGGCATTTGGTAGACGTAGTCCGTCTCGCCCGACTCCCACAGTTTGATGTCGGCAAACTGGTCTTCAATCGGCAAGTAGGTCACCTTGGTGAGGCGCACATTGGCGGCGTCCCAATACTGCGGATTCTTCTCCACCACGATGCGGTTGTTGACCTTCCATTCCTTGAGCACATAGGCGCCGTTGCCGACCATGTTGCCGGGCTTGACCCAGTCTTTACCCCATTTTTCCACCGTGGCCTTGTGCACCGGGCCCAACTGGGTGTTGGCAACCAGTTCCGCCATGAAGGGCGTCGGGTCCTGGGTCTTGAGTTCCAGCGTGTGTTTGTCCAGCGCTTTCACGCCCAGTTCGCTGGGGGGTTTCTTGCCCTGGGCGACTTCCAGCCCGTTCTGCAAGAACACACCAAATGTGGCGGCATAGGGTGAAGCGGTCTTGGGGTCGACAAAGCGGCGGATGCCGTAGACAAAATCGTCAGCAGTGATGGGGTCGCCATTGGAGAACTTGGCATTGGTGCGCAGCTTGAAAACCCAGGTCGTCGGGTTGGTTTGCTTCCAGCTTTCAGCGACGCCCGGCACGGTTTTACCGGTGGTATCGGTGGCGGTCAGCCCTTCAAACAGGTCGCGCAGAATTTGGTTGGCGGGCACCGTTTCGGCAACTGCCGGGTCCATGCTCTCGGGTTCGGAGCCGTTGGAACGGACAAATGTTTGCGTTGGGTGCAGCTGGGTTCCAGCCGGAAGTTCAGCCGCCAGGCTGGCGCCGGTGAATGCCAAGGTCAGGGCAGCGATGGCCGTCAAATGGGTGCGCAATTGCATGGTGTTCCTAGTCTTTTGAGGCCAGACGGGGTTCGTTGTGCGAACCACCGTCTGGCATCCCGGGTTGCAGATAAGCAGGGTCGGAAGGTGAAGCATTGTAGGGGCTGCAACCTCCGGGTAAACCCGCTATTGTTTGGGCAGCTTGCTGGTGTCGATGTCCACATACCGCCAGAACGCGCGGGATGTCGGGTGGCGGCGATAGCCGATCAGCCAGGGCTGCATTACGTCGGTACGGATGCGATGGGTGTTGAACTTGTAGGGCATGTAAGCGACCAAAATCTTGACCATTTTCTGCATGATGGCCAGACGCTCGGGGCCATCGGACATGACCACCTGCTGGCGGTACAGCTTGTCGTATGCGTCGTTCTGGAATCCCGCCAGATTGCTCTCGAACTTTTGCGGTGCGTAGCCAAAGTCCAGGAAACTGCCGCCGTCTGGCGAGGAGGCCGAGTTGCCCAGCCCCCACATCATGAGCTTGCCGGCACGGGCCGCCTTCAGGTTTTCGGGCCACTTGGCGGTCTTGAACACGATCTGGATGCCCACCGCGGTCATGCTCTTCTTCCACACTTCGTTCAGTTCGCGGTCGGCCGCAGAGGGCGAGGTTGCATATTCCAATAGCAGCGGTTTACCGTCCGGCATGTCGCGCCAGCCGTCACCATCTTTGTCCACATAGCCGAACATGTCCAGCAACGCCTTGGCGCGGGCCGGGTTGTAGTCGCTCAGCTCGGACTTGAACTTGGGATCGTAGCCCCAGGTATTGGGCGGAATGACGCCCTGGGCCGCAATCGCCTGGTTGCGCCGGGGCAGGCGGATTTCCTCTTCCGTGTTATAGGCCAGACCAATGGCGCGGCGCAGTGCCACCTTGTCAGTGGAGTTGCCCCCTACCGTGGGGTTGTCCATGTTGAAGAAGGAATAGGTCAATTCGGGTGCCGCATAGCGCTCGATGCGTATGCCCTTTTTGACCAAGTTGGGGGCCAGCTTGTTGTTGGGAATCACCTGGTTGGCAAACTGGGCGGGCAGGTACATCAGAAAGTCGTGCTCATTGCCCAGAAAGGACAGCCAGCGCGGCTGCACTTCGTCAATGATGGAAATTTCCACCTTGTCCACAATGGGGATGCGCTTGCCCTTCATCTGGCGGTAAATGTCCTGGGACAGGGCGTCGTTGGCGGCAGGCTCGGCTTCGTAATACTCTTCGCGGAAATTGGGGTTCTTCACAAAGGTGATCTTGGACGAGCGCGTCCACTGGTCCAGCTTGAATGGCCCCGTGCCCACCGGATGCTCCATGATCTTGTCGCCATACTTTTCCACCACTTCGCGCGCCAAGACGCCCAAGGTGCTGGGCTGTGCCAGCCGGTTAATGAAGCGCGGCTTGGAATCCTGCATCTTGAACTGGATGGTGTAGCGGTCCAGCGCGCGCAGGCCCTCCACTTCGGTGTCGTAGTTGAAGCTGGCACCCGGTTTCTCGGCCTCGCGGCGCAAGGTGTCCAGACCCAGCAGTTTGTCCTCTTCCAGATCGGAATAACTTTGGCTCTTGGTCTTGGGGTCAAAAATCCGTTTGAAGCTGTAGACAAAATCGTGTGCGGTCAGCTCACGCTTCTTGCCGCCAAAGGCAGGGTCGTCGGCAAAGTAGATGCCGGGCTTGACCTTGACCGTGAAGGTCCTGAAGTCATCGGCAATGACCGGCATGCCGTCCGCCACATTGGGAACCACCTTGGCGGGCCGCGCCAGGTAGTCATAGCGGTACAGCGCGTCAAACATGTTCTCGGTGGCCGTGCTCGAGTAGTAGTCTGATATCTGCGCCGGATCGAACCCCGTCTCTGCAATTTCAAACGCATAGCGCAAAACCTTCTCGGCCTGAGTCTTGCTTGCAGTCTCCCCACTGGCGCCAAAGCCCCAGCACAGCACAGCCAAGGCCACCCCTATTTTTCCTAAACCCATAGTCACCCTCATACAAACACCAATGCCTAAAGCAAAACGTACAAGCATAATCCGCGCCTTGTCCCGCTGCATCAGCATTTAACCCTAGTTCCCCAAAATATGCTTTCCTACATCTTGCGACGCATCTGGCAAATGCTTCCCACCCTGCTCGGGGTGATTCTGCTGATCTTCTTCCTGTTCAAGCTGTTTGGCGGAGATCCGGTCGAAATCATGGCCGGACTGAAGGCCTCGCCCGAGCGGCTAGCCTCGTTGCGGGCGCAACTGGGCCTGGACAAATCCGTACCCGAGCAACTCTGGGTCTTCGTGCAGCAGGTCTTTACCTTCAACTGGGGCAAGAGCTGGACCACGAACGAGTCCATCTCCGACATTTTCGCAACCCGACTGCCTGCCACGCTAACTATCATGGTTCCGATTTTGCTGCTGGAAGTGGTGCTGGCCATTGGTGCCGGCCTGGCGGTGGCCTATGTGCGTGGCAGCCTGACTGACCGCGCGATCATGATCCTGACCACCGTGGCGTTGTCGATCAGCTTTCTGGTCTACATCATCGTCGGCCAGTACCTGTTTGGCTTTGTACTGGGCTGGTTCCCGGTGCAGGGCTGGAGCAACAGCCTCTGGAAGAACCTGGTCACCTACGCACCACTGCCCGTGCTGTTGGCGGTGCTGGTGAGCCTGGCGCCGCAAACGCGCCTGTACCGCAGTTTCTTCCTGGACGAAATCGGCCAGGACTATGTGCGCACCGCACGGGCCAAGGGTGTGTCGGAGAACACCATCCTGTTCAAGCACGTGTTGCGCAACGCCATGATTCCGATTCTGACCAACGTGGCTACCGGCTTGCCAGGCGTCTTCATCGGGTCCTTCCTGATCGAAGTGTTCTTCTCCATTCCGGGATTGGGACGCGAGATCCTGGTGGCCGTCAACCGCAGTGACTACCCCGTCATCCAGGCGGCCACGGTGTATCTGGCCGCGCTGACGATGGTGATCAACCTGATCACCGATGTGCTGTACAAGTTTGTTGATCCAAGGGTGACATTGAAATGAGTACCGATATTGTGCAATCCCTGCCCCAGTCACCCGGCGTGTGGAAGCAGGCCTGGATACGCCTGAAGACGGACAAAGTGGGCATGGTGTCGCTGTACGTGACCCTGTTTTTCATCGTGCTGGTGCTGGCGGCCCAGTTGGGCCTGGTGGCCAGGGACTGGCAGAAGGAAGTGGGCGTGCCATTTGCCGCGCCAACCCTGGTGGGCAAAATCGCCGATGGTACCCAGAACGCCATCGTGGAAACCGTGACGGGACCCAACGTGGACATCAGCGACGTCGACCCGCTGGCGTCGCGCTACAAGGAGTGGGACGAGCGTTCCGCCCAGTTCAAGACCACGGTGACGGTGAAGGCCGACACGCTGCCTTTTGGTGCCGACCAACAGGGCCGGGACGTCTTTTCAAAGGTCATCAAAGGCGCCCAGGTGTCCATCACCGTGGGCCTGACGGCCGCCCTGTTTGCCACGCTGATCGGCACCATTCTGGGCGCCATAGGCGGCTATTTCGGCGGGCGCGTCGGTGACTTCCTGGAATGGGTCTACAACGTGTTCACCGCCATTCCCTACATCCTGCTGGTGTTCGCGCTGGCAGCGGTGCTCAAGTCTGGCCCGCTGGCCAGCACGCTGGGCAGCGGCGTGTGGACCGTGGTCATCATCCTGAGCCTGGTGGGCTGGACCGGCATTTACCGCCTGGTGCGCGCCGAGTACATGAAGCACCGTTCACGCGAGTACGTGATGGCAGCCGAGGCGATTGGCGCCAGCAACGCCTCGCGCATGTTCACGCACATCCTGCCCAACATCAGCCACGTGGTGCTGGTGCAATTGAGCTTGCATGTGGTGGGCTTTATCAAGGCCGAGGTCATTCTGTCGTATCTGGGCCTGGGCGTGCCCATCGACATGGTCAGCTGGGGCACCATGCTGGCCGAGGCACAAACCGAACTCGTCCAGGGCAAGTGGTGGCAACTGGCCACCGCGACCCTGTTCATGGCGACCTTCGTCACCGCATTCGCCCTGCTGACCGATGCGCTGCGCGATGCCCTCGACCCCAAATTGCGTTAACAACATGACAAATCTAATTAGCGTACAAGACCTGCGGGTCGCGTTTCGGATGGGCAAGTCCCACACCGTCGAAGCCGTCAAGGGCGTGAGCTTTGACATCCCCGTCAACAGTACCGTGGCCCTGGTGGGCGAGTCGGGCAGCGGCAAAAGCGTGAGTGCCATGAGCATCGTGCGCCTGCTGCCGGACAACGCCATCGTCGATGCGAACAGCAAAATTCTGTACAACGGCAAGGACCTGCTGCGCGGACCGATTGAAGACCTGCGCGCCTTGCGCGGCAAAGACATTTCGGTAGTGTTTCAGGAACCCATGAGTTCGCTGAACCCGGTGTTCACCGTGGGTGACCAGATTGCCGAAGTGCTGCGCATCCACCTCCAGCTCAACCGCAAGCAGTCGCTGGACCGCGCGCTGGAGCTGATGACCGAAGTTGGCATCCCCAACCCCAAGGAACGGCTCAAGGCCTACCCGCACCAGCTCTCGGGCGGCCAGCAGCAGCGTGTGATGATCGCCATCGCCATTGCCTGCGAGCCCAAGCTGTTGATTGCCGACGAACCCACTACGGCCCTGGACGTGACCGTGCAGCGCCAGATCGTGGAACTGCTGGCCCGGCTGCAGCAGCGCCAGAAGATGAGCATGCTGTTCATCAGCCACGACCTGGGCCTGGTGGGCGAAATATCGGACCGCGTGGTCGTCATGCGCAACGGCGTGGTGCGCGAAACCGGAGACGCGCAGACCATTTTCACGACGCCGCAAGATGCCTACACACAGGCGCTGCTGGCCTGTCGCCCACGCCTGGACGCGCGCCCGCGTCGCCTGGCCGTGATCGACGACATCATGAACCAGCGCGCCGCCATCACCGAAGAACGCGTCAGTACTGCAGCCGATGGCCCGGCGCTGATCGAGGTCAAGGGGCTGCGCAAGGACTATCCGCTCAAGACTGGCCTGTTTAAGCGCAGCGTGTTCAGCGCCGTCAAGGGTGCGGATTTCTCGTTGCACAAGGGCCGTACCCTGGGCGTGGTGGGCGAGTCCGGCTCGGGCAAGACCACGGTGGGCATGATGCTCACCCGCCTGACGGACGCCACGGCCGGCAGCATCATGTTTGAAGGCATTGACCTGGCCACACTCAGCGCGGCGCAGATGCGGGTCTACCGCAGCCGCATCCAGATCATTTTCCAGAACCCGTATGCCAGCCTGAACCCACGCTTCACCATCGGCCAGATCCTGATGGAGCCCATGCGCATCCACAGCATCGGCCAGGACGACGGCGAGCGCGCCCAGCGCGCCGTGGCCCTGATCGAGAAAGTGGGCCTGCCACGCGACGCTTTTGGCAAGTACCCGCACGAATTCTCCGGCGGCCAGCGCCAGCGCATTGCGATTGCACGCTGCCTGACCATGAAGCCCGAGATCATCGTCTGTGACGAAAGCGTCAGCGCGCTCGACGTCAGCGTACAGGCCACCGTGCTCAACCTGCTGCTAGACCTGCAGGAAGAGTTTGGCCTGACCTATGTCTTCATCAGCCACGACCTGGCGGTAGTGAAGTACATGGCCGACGACATCCTGGTGATGAACCAGGGCGAAATCGTGGAGCGCGGCAGCTCCGACGACATCTACAACCGGCCCCAGCACGCCTACACGCGGCAGTTGCTGGGCGCCATCCCGAAGGGGCTGGAAGGGCACGTGGCGCGAGCGACTGTTTAGTGAAATGCGGCTATAGGCCTCGTGGAACATGCATATGTTGCTATTAAATATGTAGCTTAATGCAGGCAGGCATTGGCCTTGCCGCCTGCTATCCTTCGCCCATGACCGATCAAAAACTGCTCTTGGTACGCGATGCTGGCGTCTTGACCCTGATTCTGAATCGCCCTGCCAAGCTCAATGCCATCGACAACGAATTGGCTGCATCCCTGCAAAGAGCACTCGACTCCGCAGCCCATGATGCGTCCGTGAGAGCCATCCGGATTCAAGGCAACGGGAGGGCTTTTTGCGCGGGTCGCGATGTCAGCGAAGCGCCTACCGACAAAGACCTTGAATGCGTCCAGGCAGTTGCAAAGTCGATTGTCACTAATCCCAAACCCGTCGTCGCTGCAGTACACGGCTGGACCGTGGGGGCCGGGTTTGAGTGGATGCTCAACGCGGACATCGTCTACGCGTCCGAGGACACCCGGTTCAAGTTGCCTGAGGCAGCGTTGGGTGTCTTTGTGACCGGGGGCCTGGTGGCAACACTACCCGCAGCAATCGGTCTGACGCGCGCCAAAGCGCTGATGCTGCTGGGAGAGGAATTCAGCGCCGGGCAGGCAGCCGACTGGGGCCTGGTTTACCGTGTGCTGCCGGGTCAAGAGCTCGACGCCGTCAGCTTGGCTGCGTGCCATCGATTGGCTGACTTGAGGCCTCTGGTCGCGATGCAGTTCAAACGCGTTCTCAATCGGTTCGGTCTGGAGCGGTTCGACGAGGCTGTGGAGGAGGAGTCGCAGGTCCAACGCATGCTGGGTCGCAGTACCAGCCCATATCAAACCTGACGGCTACCTCAGAACCACGCAAGTGTGCTTCCAGGCCGGAACCGGTCCCAGAGTTCTCTCCAGCAGGCCATCGCACCCGATGGATAACGGGGCATGCAATTTGCCAGTCAGTCTTTCGCAGTAGTATGGAAGCCCGCAACGGGCAATCAACATCTGGAAGACGGAAATAGGGGCATATGCAAGAAAACCCAGAGGCACCGGTAGCCGCCACCCTGGTGGAGCAGGAAGCGGCTTCAACGCCCGCACCACCCGAAGCCGCCAACAAGCCCTTGCCGGTTGCCCAAGCCCTGGACGCGTGGGACCAGGTCATGACCCGGGCCCATCGCCTTCTGCGGGAAGAAACCATAGACGCAGCCTGGATCGCGCGATTGGCCGAACTGGAAGTGGCCATCCGCCAGCTGGCGGCGCGCGACCCCGATGTGGCTCTGTATGTACTGATAGAGGCCAATGGCAGCAACATGGATCAGTACAGCGCCCAGCATGCCATGACCTGCATGGTGATTGCGGAATTGGCCGCCGAGTGGATGGAATGGCCAGCCGAAGAGCGGCGGGTGCTGGCGTTGGCCGCTCTGAGCATGAACCTGAGCATCACCGCTTTGCAGGATTCCCTGGCCAAGCAAAGCACCTCGCTGTCCGATGGGCAACGGCAACGCGTGGGCTCGCATGCCGCAACCAGTGCGGACATGCTGGCAGAGGCCGGTGTCACCGATCCGCTGTGGCTGCACGTGGTCCGGCACCACCACACGGTCGCAGCGGCTGACGTGGTACAGGAGTCAGACCCCAGTCCGCGCCTGGCCGAACTGTTGCGGCGGGTGGATATCTACTCCGCCAAACTGAGCCGGCGCGGCTCAAGACAATCAGTAACGCCGGCGATGGCCGCGCGGGACGCCTGCCTGGACGCCAACGGGCATCCGGACAGCATAGGCGCAACCCTGTTGCGGGTCGTCGGACTGTATCCGCCGGGTACGTTCGTGGAGCTGGCGAATGGCGAGTCAGCCGTGGTCATCGAGCGCGGTGCCAAGGCCCACACCCCGGTTGTGGCCAGCATGCGGCGCAAGGATGGCGGCCTGCTGATGCAGCCCGTGCGCCGGGACACCCTGCGCATGGGTTTTGCCGTGAAGCGCGGCGTGGAACCCAGCCGCGTGCGGGTGCTACTGAACCACCGGCGCATCCTGTCCTGCGCCTAGACCGTCCTCACCCGCCGGTTGCTTGTAGCGCGCATAGGACCACAGATACTGCCCCGGGGCACGGCGAATCAGCCGCTCGACGCCGGCGTTGACGGCCGTGGCGGCGGCCTCGGGTGAAGCACTTGCATCCTGCAGTTCGGCCGCGTCCAAGGGCTCGAAGTGCATCACGTAGCCTTGGCCGGCTGGCAACCGCTCACACCAGGACAGCAGCACCCGCGCGCCGCTTTGCTGCGCCAGGCGCGACAGCAGTGTCATGGTGTAGGCCGGTCGTCCGAAGAAAGGGGCCCAGACCCCCTGCCCCAGCGGTGGCACCTGGTCGGGCAGGATGGCGGTGTAGCCGCCACCCCGCAACACGCGCAGCAGACTGCGCACACCGGACACACTGGTGGGCACTGCCTTGAGCCCCGGCCGATCACGTGAACTGGCCACCAGCGGCGCCAGCCAGGCCTTGCGCGCGGGTCGGTACAAGGCCACCAGTGGCCCCCGCGTGGGGCCATAGCGCTCGGCCATCGACTGGCCAATCATTTCCCAGCAGCCCAGGTGCGGCACCGCCAGGATGACGCCCTGACCGGCGTCCATCGCCGACTCGAAGTGTTCAGCCCCGTCCCATTGCACCAGATGCAGCACACTTTGATGGGCGGGACGCAGCCACAGCCACGGCAGCTCGGACACCATGGTGCCGATGGCGGCACGTGCCGGCCGGTACTGCGCCGGCGTGAAACCAGCGGCTGCGGCCTGGCTTTCAAACCGCTGGCGGTAGGCGCCCGACAGCGCCCAGACCAGCCAGCCCAGCCACGCGCCCACGCGCTGCAGCAGCGACAACGGCAAGCGCCCCAGCAGGCGAAACAGTCGAACCATGAACACGGCTACATGGCCTTGAACAGGCCTGCATAACTGCGGCTGACTTCGAGCTTTTCCGTCAGGCCACGCACGCTCACCAGTTGGCGGCCCCGCTCGTCGCGGCTGACGCCGGCGATGGCCTTGATGTTGACCAGTGTGGAGCGGTGGATCTGCCAGAACAGCTGCATGTCAATCTCTTCGATCAGCTCCTTGATGGGCTTGCGGATCAGCGCCTCCACGGTGGCCGTCTGCACCCGGGTGTATTTTTCGTCCGAGATGAAGAACAGCACGTCTTCCACCGGAATCATCTGGATGGCCTGGCGCACGGTGGCCTGTATCCACTGCAGCTTGGGCGGGGCCTGCGGGTTGAGTTGCACCGCCAGGCGCTGCAACAACTGCTGCATGTCGGGCGTGTGCGCCGGCAGTGGAGCGTCGGCGTCGTCGGCACCCTCGGCGCGGTGCTTGGCGCGCTCGCCCATGCGCTGGCGAATACGCTGCACCGTGACCATCAGGCGCTCACGCTCGGCGGGTTTGAGCACATAGTCCACGACGCCCTGCTCAAACGCCTGCACCGCATACTGGTCATAGGCCGTGATGAACACGATCTCGCAGCCCGGCCAGCCCTGGGCCTCCTCAAAGGTGGGCAGTTGGGCAATCTGGCGGGCGGCGTCGACCCCGGTCAATCCGGGCATGCGGATGTCCAGAAACACGATGTCGGGGTGGTGCTGTTCGGTCAGCGCCACGGCCTCCTGGCCATTCTTGGCCTCGGCCACGATTTCCAGCTCGGGCCACACCTCGCTGAGGCGGGTGCGCAGTTGTTCGCGCATCAGGCGTTCGTCATCGGCAATCAGGGCACGGGTCATGTGCAAAACTCCATCCATAAGAAGCGTGGGGACCATCTATTGTGGCTTCACTTCGTCTGCCCGCACCACGTAGGGCACGGTAATCGTGACCGTGGTACCGCCGCCAGCCGTCTCGGTGATGGCCAGCGTGGCTCGTCCACCGTACAGCAGGGCCAGGCGTTCCCGGATGTTGGACAGGCCAATGCCGGTTCCGGCGGTGGCCGCCTTGCCAAACCCCAGGCCCGTGTCGGCCACCGTGACCGCCAGTTTGCCGTGCACGATTTCGGCCGCCACGGTCAGCGTGCCGCCCTCCGCCTTGGGCTCCAGGCCGTGCTTGATGGCGTTTTCCACCAGGCTCTGCAGCATCATGGGCGGGAACTCTGCAGACAGCAGCCCGTCGCTGACCCGCACGTCGGTGTGCAGGCGTTCTTCCATGCGCACCTTCAGGATCTCCAGGTAGGGGCGGATCACGGCCAGCTCTCGCCCCAGATCACGGGTGCTCTGCGCGTTGGCTTCGCGCATCGTGGGCATGCTGGCGCGCAGCAATGCAATCAGGTTCTTCTGCATGATGCTGGCGCGTGGCGGATCGGTCTCGATCAGGTGGTCAATGCTGGCCAGCGTGTTGAACAAAAAGTGGGGTTCGACCTGGGCCTGCATGGCGGCCATGCGCGCCTCCACCACCTGGCGTTTCAGCGACTCCGACTCGGCCACTTCAGTCGCCTGCGCGGCCTTGGCTTCGGCCTGGACCTTGCCTTTGTAGGTGATCTTGATGATGGCCGAGATCAGCAGGAACCACATGGTCAACGGCATCAACGGATCCCCGATCTTGTGCCGGATGATGCGGGGCTCACGCGGAGCGTTATCTTCTTCGAAAGCGTTTTCGGCTTCCTGGCGGGCGGTTTCCAGCGCGTCCTTGATCTCTTTCTTGGCCTCGTTGATGGCTTTGCGCACCTCGTTCGAGTCCGAACCCGGTGGCAGTTTGATATGCACACCGGGCAGGTTGACGGAAACACCCTCGCTGGCAGCCAGTTCGGGCGCGGCGGCCGTGCTGCCGCTTGCGGGTGTGGACGCGCCCACGGCGGGAGGTGTGGGCGTGGCGGGCACGGACGGTGCGCTGGCAGCGGGCACCGTGGTGATGTGCACGCCTTTTTCGTCGATGGAGATGTTCACGCCATCGCCTTTGTCCCGGATGACTTTCTTCTGCCGCTTCAACTCGACGGGCGGGCGGGGTGGCTTGGACGGTTGCGACACCTCGGGTTCAATGACCTCGTGGTAGGTGAAGTTCAGCGGCGGCAGGTCATGGATGATGCCCATGGCCACGATCAGTACCAGCGACAGAAAGAGAAACCGGCCCCACGATATGCTGACCAGCCAGCCTGCATAGGCGTGAAACACCTTGAGGAAGCGTTCGGCAAAGCGGGCCCAGGCGCCATTTTCGGTGGAGGGAGGTGTTGTGTTCTGCATGGTGCGTGTTCTGTGGCGAATGTGATGGGCCTGACTGTACCGACGCGGACCCGGGCGGCGCCAGCACCATGCGATACGCCGGGGTGCACCGCCGACAGGCTGCACTTTGGCGTGACAAGCTGCAGGCATTTTGCCCGCAACGCAAACCCCGAGGTTGCCGTGCCAACGAGCGCCCCCAGCCCCTTGCGCAAGGCAGGTTTATCATTGGCACCATGTCCAGCCTCCCCGATCTGGCACAGATTCGCTTTGACAACGCCCTGGCCCTGTTTGACGAGTTTGTGCGCAACACCATCAAACACCCTGACGCCGCCACCCTGCGAGGCCTGGAAGGCCGGTTCGCCGAACGGGTGCAGATTCAACCCAGTTACTGGAGCCAGATCAAGGGCCGCTCGCGCCAGATTGGCGAACGCCTGGCCCGCCAGTTCGAGCTGCTGTGCCACAAGCCCAATGGCTGGATGGACCAGGTGCACACGCCCGGCGCCAGCCCCGCCAAACCGGCCGTCGTGGCCGAGTCTCCCAGTGACAGCCAGGCGCCACGCGACGACGACGAGCGCTTCATCGTCGGCCTGGTGCTGACCTACTACCGGCGCCACCCGCAGCGCGCCCGCACCCGGCTGCTCGATCTGCTGGGCGAGGTGTTGACACCGCCCGCCGCGCCGCCGGTCAAACCGGCGGCTCCCGCTGCACCACCGGGCGCCCGTGGCCCGGCGACACCCGCCAAACCCGCGCCCAGCCCGGCCGACGCCCACGCCCTGTGGCTGCGCTCCCAAACCGGTGTTGCACCCCTGCGACAAAAGAAATAATCACGCGTCAATTCGGATAAATACCATTTGCTCAAGATAATGTTTCGTTTATCATTTGAGCAAGTTTGTAGCCGCGCCTTCGCCCACCGGGCAGCGCCGCCACAGTTCCGATCAACCCTCCAACCGCCAGACATGCTCCTGTTTTCTTTTGAAGGTATTTGCCGCAGCCAGCGCCGCCGGGCGCAGCCGTTGGGCAATCCAAGGGGCCATGACCACCTGTCGACTGGAATCAACCGTCGCACCCATCCGGGGGCGCCCGTGGGCTGAGCGCGTCTTTGCGCGCAAAGCGTTCTCCACAGGGCCCGGGTGCGAAAGCAGTCCCGGGTTTTTTTTGTTTGTTTTTTTGCCACCGCACTTCTGAGAAGGAATGACCATGAACCATTTGATGCTGCTGATCCAGCCCTATCCCCGCACACCCGCCGCCGGTCGCTCCCGACGCTGCGTGCCCGGCCTGTCGAAACCACCCTGTTGCTAGTTCAATCCGGCGCCCGCCCCTGATGCGGTCGCCCATCCAAGGAGACCCATCATGATGACCAGTTTGCCCACACGGACCCAGCCCTTTTTGACCCCCGGCGGTTCGTCTGTCCGCCACCTGTTGGCCGCCCTGTTGCGCGTTGCCAGCCGTGGCCTGACCCGCTTGGCGCGCAGCCTCAGCACCACCGAACGTGCTCGTGAACGCGCCCAGGCTGCGCAGGTATTCGAGTTCTACGCCGAGGCCGGCGCCCCCGAAGGCGCGCTGTATGTAGACGGCCACTTGGTCGGCTATTTGCCGGGCGTGACCCGGCTGTAAGCGAGACCCCGAGCAGCAGGGCTGGGGTGAGCGCCAAAGTGAGGTCAAGGAGGAGCCCGTAGGGCGGGGGACACGAACGGCGGCGCTTACCCCAGCCCTGTTGCGGGCGCACCCCTGAAGCGGCGCAGCGTGAGCGTCTTGTTTCTCCGCCGGGCCACCCCAAGGTGAAACGCGCCCCCTCGGGGGGCAGCGACCCGCGAAGCGGCGGAGCGTGGGGGCCACTCCTTACAATCGCGGGTTTGCGCCACACCCCGGCGCCAACACCCTTCCCACAAGGAACCGCGATGACTGCCACGCCCTCTGTTTTTGCCCAACGCATTGCCACCGCCCAAGCAGCCATGAAGGAGCTGGGGCTGGCGGCCTGCCTGGTGCCGTCCAGCGATCCGCACCTGTCCGAATACCTGCCCGCCCGCTGGCAGGGCCGGGAATGGTTGTCGGGCTTCACCGGCTCCATGGCCACGCTGGTGGTCACGGTCACGCGGGCCGCGCTGTTCGCCGACAGCCGCTACTGGACGCAGGCCGAGACCGAGCTGGCCGGCAGCGGCATCGAACTGGTCAAGATAGACACCGGTGCCGCCACCCACCACGTGCAGTGGCTGGCGCGCAACGTGGGCGCAGGCCAGGCGGTGGGGGTGGATGGAGCGGTACTGGGCCTGGCCGCCGCCCAGCAGTTGCGCGAGGCGTTGACAAATGTAGGCGCCACGTTGCAAACCGGCGTCGACCTGCTGGCCCACATCTGGCCCGACCGCGCGGCATTGCCCCAGGCGCCGGTGTATGAACACGACGCCGCCTTTGCCAGCGCGCCCCGCGCGGCCAAGCTGGCGCAGGTGCGCGCCGCCATGGTCGGGCATGGCGCCAGCCACCATTTCATCTCGACCGTGGACGACATTGCCTGGCTGTTCAACCTGCGCGGCTCGGACGTGTCCTACAACCCGGTGTTTCTGGCCCATGCCCTGGTCGACGTCCAGGCGGCCACGCTGTTCGTGGCCGACGGCAAGGTCCCTGCGGACGTGGCGGCCCGGCTGCAGAGCGACGGCGTGGCCGTGCGCGACTACGCCCAGGCCGGCGCCGCGCTGGCGGCGCTGCCGCCCAGCGCGGTGCTGCTGCTGGACCCGCGCCGCGTGACCCTGGGCCTGCGCGAGAGTGCACCGGCGGCAGTCAAGGTGGTCGAGGCCATCAACCCCAGCGTCTTGCTCAAGAGCCGCAAGGGCGCGGCTGAAGCGGCCCATGTGCGCACCGCCATGGAGCAGGACGGTGCGGCCATGTGCGAGTTCTATGCCTGGTTCGAGGCCGCCCAAGGCCGTGAGCGCATCACCGAGCTGACCATTGACGAACGCCTGACCGCCGAGCGCGCCAAGCGCCCCGGTTTTGTCGGCCTGTCCTTCAACACCATTGCCGGCTTCAACGCCAACGGCGCCATGCCCCACTACCGCGCCACGGCGGCAAGCCACGCGGTCATCGAGGGCAACGGCCTGCTGCTAATCGACTCCGGCGGCCAATACCCCGGCGGCACCACCGACATCACCCGCGTCTGGCCGATCGGCACGCCCAGCGCGGCGCAGAAACGCGACTACACCCTGGTGCTCAAGGGCACCATCGCGCTGTCGCGGGCGCGCTTTCCGCAGGGCACGCTGTCGCCCATGCTGGATGCGCTGGCCCGCGCGCCGCTGTGGGCCCACGGCATGGACTACGGCCACGGCACCGGCCACGGCGTGGGCTATTTCCTGGCCGTGCACGAAGGCCCGCAAAGCATTTCCAAGGCCATTCCTGACGCCAACATGGCCATGCAGCCCGGCATGATCACCTCCATCGAGCCGGGTCTGTACCGCGCCGGCCAGTGGGGCGTGCGCATCGAGAACCTGGTGCTCAACGTGGCCGCCACCACCGGTGAAGCGTTTGGCGACTTCCTGGAGTTCGAGACGCTGACGCTGTGCCCCATCGACACCCGCTGCATTGACGCCAGCCTGATGCGCGCCGACGAGATCGCCTGGCTCAACGCCTACCACGCCACCGTGCGTGCGCGCCTGAGCCCGCTGGTCGGCCCGGCCGCGCTGGCGTGGCTGCACGCACGCACCAACGCTATTGAATAGATAGCACACTTTGCTTATTCCACGAGGGCTAACGGCCAGTTTTCCTCGTAGCTTTTGGAAATAAACCCAATTTGGGTCTTCACCGCAGTTGGTGGGACAGTTGCGCAAGCAGGGGACACACCCGGGTAATTCCCGGGGAGGGTAAATGCGGATAGGGCGTCCAATGGCGGTACGGAACTTGCAAGCAGCCCTACAATAA
>ERZ724516.83-NODE-83-length-53608-cov-5.402349_pt1 | contig 53608 bp, 55 predicted proteins | sample MGYA00376049_ERZ724516 | MGnify/ENA primary metagenome ERZ724516 (study PRJEB28724, sample SAMN07190886) | activated sludge metagenome | isolation source: activated sludge of sewage treatment plant in Hong Hong | place: USA: Christiansburg, Virginia | collected... | reverse complement strand
TATCTTTTTATGTTTACCTGGTACGTCTTTGGAACGATACACTTTTTTCATTAATGATTTTAAAACAATGTCATTTACTAAGGTAGATTTTCCACTTCCACTTACGCCAGCAACTGTAACAAAACTTGAAAGAGGAAAGGATACATCAATATTTTGTAAATTGTTTTCTTTAGCTCCAAAAACATCGATTGATAAACCAGAGCCCTTTCGACGATCTCTTTTTTCAACAACTTGTTTTTTACCTGACAAATATTGACCTGTTATAGATTTCTTATTTTTTAATAGTGATGCAACACTGCCCGCATGAACTATCTCTCCACCATGTTCACCGGCTCCGGGACCAACATCAACAACGTAATCAGCGGACATGATTGTTTCTTCATCGTGTTCAACAACAAGTACAGTATTTCCAATATCACGTAAACGAGTCATCGTTTTTAATAAACGTGCATTGTCACGTTGGTGTAAACCTATAGAAGGTTCATCTAATACGTATAAAACACCGACGAGTCCTGAGCCTATTTGTGATGCTAAACGTATACGCTGAGCTTCTCCTCCAGACAATGTAGATGCTTTACGATTAATTGATAGATACTGAAGACCTACATCGTTGAGAAAGTTTAATCTAGCTACTATTTCCTTAATGATTTCACTTGCTATGGTATTTTCTCTTTCAGATAATACTAAAGAGCTAAAAAAGTCGTAACATTTTTGAATAGGTATATTTCCCACATCGAAAATATTGTGTTTATCTATAGTCACATTCAGAGATACAGGATTCAATCTTGCACCTTTACATTTAGTGCAAGCTATCTCACGCATATAGCCTTCAATGACTTCACGGGCACGGTCACTTTCTGATTCGCTATGTCGTCTTTTTAGCCAAGGGATAATTCCTTCATATTTAGCATTAAAAGACCTAGATCTACCATAACGATTTTTAAATGTAACATTAATTTTGTTGCCACCTAAGCCTTCAAGTATTATTTTTTGCGATTTTTTAGGAATCCTTTTCCAAGGCATATCTATGTCGATATTATTTTCTTCACATACAGAAGATAAAACCTTTAGATAGTAATCACCTTTAAAGCCTCCCCATGGAGCAATTGTACCTTGCGATATTGATAAATCTTCATCCGAAATCACTAAATCAGGATCCACCTCAAAACTAGTCCCCAACCCATCACATTTTGTACATGCACCGTAAGGAGAATTAAACGAAAAATTTCTAGGTGCTAATTCATCATATGAAGTTCCACAATGGTTGCATGCAAGATGCTCTGAGAAAGTAAGAATGTTAGAGTTCTCTTCAAGAGTCTGTTCATCTTTTTCACCATTAGGAATAATTTCAATTTCAACAATACCTTCAGCTAACGATAATGCAGTTTCTAAAGAATCTGTTAAACGCCTTTTTATCGATGGCTTTATTATTAATCTATCTATTACAGCTTTAATTGTATGTTGTTCATAACGAGCTAAATCCATCGGATCGACTTCACTCAATTCAAAAAGTTCTGAATCTATATACGCTCTTGTAAAGCCTTGAGATATTAATTGTTTTATTAAATTCTCATATTGTCCTTTGCGACCACGAACGACTGGTGCTAATACTTGAAATTTTGTTCCCTGATCCATTTTCATTATACGATCAACAATTTCTTGAGGAGTTTGTCTAGCTATTGGACGGCCACAAGTTGGACAATGAGGATGGCCAATTCGTGCGAATAATAATCTTAAGTAATCATATACTTCAGTAATAGTTCCAACTGTTGAACGTGGATTTCGAGAAGCTGATTTTTGATCGATGGAGATTGCAGGTGATAAGCCCTCTATAAGGTCGACATCAGGTTTCTCCATTTGCCCTAAAAACTGGCGTGCATAAGCACTTAAAGATTCAACATAACGTCGTTGTCCTTCAGCGTAAATAGTATCAAAAGCCAATGAAGATTTACCTGAGCCAGATAGCCCTGTTAATACCGTTAATGAATCTCGTGGAATATCAATATCTACATTTTTTAAATTGTGTTCACGTGCACCACGTACCGATATAGAGGAAGCCATATTTCTATTATAGTCGATGGAAACTAGTACACCAGTTCGTATCGAAATATTTTATACTTTTATAATACTTTTTAAATAATATGAACTATACAAGACCTATCATTTCCTTTAGTTCCTTCTTTATATGTTTAACTTCATCTCTCAAACGTGCAGCTTCTTCAAAATCTAAAGTTTTTGCGGCTTCATGCATTTCTTCTTCGAGTGATGCTATTAAAAGCTTTATTTTTTCTGGACCTAACTCAGCAAGATCAGCAACATCGACCTTTCGTAGCGTACTTGATGTTTCCCCACCACGTAACATCGACAAAATGTCAGTTACTGCTTTTACAATAGGTGTTGGATCAATATTATTCTTCTTGTTATATTCAGTTTGCAGTACACGTCGTCTGTTAGTTTCTGAAATTGCATATCTCATCGAATCTGTAATTCTATCTGCATACATAATTACTCGCCCATTTACATTTCGTGCAGCCCTACCAATAGTTTGTATAAGTGATGTCTGGGATCGTAAAAATCCTTCTTTATCGGCATCTAAAATAGCTACAAGTCCGACTTCTGGCAAATCGAGTCCTTCACGCAATAAGTTAATACCAACTATTACATCACACTCCCCTAAGCGTAAATCTCTTAGAATTTCGACACGTTCTATAGTGTCTATATCAGAATGCAAGTATCTTATCTTAATTTGTGCATCAGCAAAATAGTTCGATAAATCTTCAGCCATTCTTTTCGTAAGTGTTGTAACAAGTACCCTTTCGCCTTTTTTAATCGCATCTTGTATTTCATCAAGCAAGTCATCAACTTGCCCTTTAGTAGTCCGTACTTCAACTTTTGGATCTAATAAACCAGTTGGTCTGATTAATTGTTCAACAACCTGATCTGAATTTTCACGCTCAAATGCACCTGGAGTAGCTGACATGAAAATAACTTTATTAAGTTTTTCAATGGTTTCATCAAATGTTAAAGGGCGATTATCTCTTGCACTAGGTAGACGAAAACCATACTCAACAAGATTATTTTTTCTAGATAAATCACCAGCCTGTTGACCACGTATTTGAGGCACTGTTACATGGGATTCATCAATAATACATACGAAATCGTCAGGAAAATAATCTATTAAGGTATAAGGAGGTTGGCCGGGTTTACGACCATCTAAATACAATGAATAATTCTCAATACCAGAACATACACCTATTTCACGAAGCATTTCTAAATCGTGTACTGTGCGACTTTGCAACCTTTGAGCCTCAACAAGTTTATTCTCTTTTTTAAAAAGATCTAATTGAATATCTAAATCACGTTCTACTTCTCTAATCGTCCTGTTGATAGATTCACGATCAGAAACATAATGCGATGCTGGAAATATCGCTACGGTATCAGTATCCTGAAAAATCTCTCCAGTCAATGTATCGATTAATGAGATACGCTCAATTTCATCACCGAACATTTCAATACGAATGGCTCTTTCTTCATAAGCTGGAAAAATATCTATAGTATCTCCACGTACACGAAATTTATTGCGGATAAATTCAATATCATTACGATCATATTGGAGCTCTACTAGTCTTTTTAATAATGCTCTTTGATCGTATGTTTCACCCTTTGATATAAAAAGCATATTTTTCTTGTAGCTTTCAGGTGAACCTAAACCATATATTGCAGACACGGATGCAACTATGATGACATCACGTCTACTGAGAAGTGCAGAAGTTGCAGCATGGCGTAGACGATCAATCTCATCATTTATTGAAGAATCCTTTTCAATAAATGTATCAGTGGTTGCTATATAAGCCTCAGGTTGATAGTAATCATAATAAGAAACAAAATATTCGACTCTATTGTTTGGAAAATAACCACGAAATTCGCTAGCAAGTTGGGCAGCTAAAGATTTGTTTGGCGCTAACACTAAAGCTGGCCTATTTAATTTTGCGATTGTTGAAGCTATAGTATAAGATTTTCCTGAACCAGTTATTCCCAAAAGAGTTTGGAATTTTAAATCATCTTCGACGCCTTTACTTAATGCTTCGATAGCTTTTGGTTGGTCACCACTAGGTTCATAATCACTTTTAAAATCAAACACTATCTTTATTTGCTTTCACAAATTGTTTTTATAATATCGGTCATAGAAATTTCAAGATCATTTATAGAACTAGAATTTTGTATTTCTTTTGTAGCTAATTCACTATACCGACAATGTAATTCCTGGTATTGATTACGAGCATCAAAATCTTCTATTTCCATACCTCTGTTCAAACATCTATCTCTTCTAATATTTACCGGAGAAACAATCATTAATAATTCATCAAATTGGTTTGCTATCGATTCACTTGGTGCACTAACTTCTACAAAACAAATTTCTTCTTCTTTCGATTCACATTCTAAAAAGAATGCAGTAGCTAGTTGCCAAACATGCGGATGAATCAAATCTTCTAAAGTTCTTAATTTCTCTGGATTCGAAAAAACAAACTCTCCCAATTTATGTCTATCAATTTTACCAAAACTACCAGATATAGAAAAATCTTTACCAAACTCTTCAAGGATCGCATCATGCGCAGCTCCAGGCAATTCCATCAGTAGTCGTGCGATATGATCTGAAGAGATCGTCGGAAGGTCCATATCGGAACATATGCGCAATACTTCCGATTTACCGCTTCCTATTGGTCCAATTATAGCTACTTTCTTCATAATATTAAGTTTACGCGTTTTTACTTTACATAGCATGATTATTGGACGAAGAGTATTAAGAATATGGAAAATAAAGAGAATATATATAAAACATCGGATGACGATAACTTAGATACCTTTGGTTCTCTACGTGCTATTATCTTTGTTCGTTGGATAACACTTTTTTTTGGTGTATTTTTATTATTTTCAAATGAAGATCCAAACTATGTCAAAGAAAACTATTTAGCTATAGCCTTGATTATACTACTCAATATATTCAGATCTTTTAGTCCCATCAATGTAACAAAAAATACAAAAACTAGAATTAATAATTTTGTACTTGATTTATTGATCTTAGTATTTGCTATTTCATTGACTCATCAATTTAAGAGTCCTTTTATATTTACATTAATCCCTGTATTATTACTATTAGGAGTGTCAGAAGGAATTTTAAAATCGACTTTAGCTTCATTACTAGTAGTTGGTGTTCTAGTTGAATATATATTTCTAAGAGATATCCACAATGGCCAATCTATACAATTAATTTTGCAAAATACAATTATATTTATGAGTTCGACAGCTATAGGTACTGCCATAGGTGAATACATAAGAAATAGCAATCAAAGATCACAAATAGTTGCTGACGAAATGAAAAGAATGGGTAAAGCAAATTCTTTACTTCTTGCTTTGCATGATATCGCACAAACAATGCCAGCATCACTTGATTTAGGTGAAGTTCTAGCAACCAGTAGAAATAGATTTAACGATTTATATGATTATGAATATCTTTCATTTTTAGTTGCAGACTCAACTTATAATACATTCAGGGTTGAACTAACTCAAGGTGTAAGGCTTGATTCTCCAATCTCAGTTGAAGAATTACCTGCTCCCCTTCGACAAACATTGAATGCACAGTCTGCAGTACTGCATAGAACTTTAGATGGAGTTTTTGTTGGATGTTCTGATCAAGCAAAATCAGGTATGTATATAGCTTTGAGAGCAAGAGGTAAAGTTGTCGGTATTGTTAGCATTGAACATAGTGAAGCTAATAGATATTCTGAACGCGATCGTGCACTTTTAACAGAGCTGTGTGAACCATTAGCCCTCGCTATTGACAATGGTCTGTGGTTCGCTCGTTTGAAAAATTTAGGTGCACAAGAAGAACGTAACAGAATAGCAAGAGATCTCCATGATAGACTTGCTCAATCATTAGCATATGTAGCATTCGAATTAGAAAGATTAATTGGAATTAGACCACAAGAAACTGAATTGGTCGAAATACGCGATATTGTTAGAGAAGTAGTCGGAGATTTACGAGAAACACTTTACGAGCTTCGAACTGATATTGATGCTACACGTCCATTTCATATTTTAGCCCATGAATATATTCCTAGATTTGGTGATAGAACAGGATTAGATATTCAATTCTCAACAAATATTTCTAAGGCTGTACTGCCGGTTCAAATTGAACGCGAGATGTGGAGAATTACACAAGAAGCGCTAAATAATGTAAATAAACACGCAAAAGCTATTCATGTATGGGTTTCATGGATGTTAGAAAAAGATCATGTAATTTTAAAAATTCGTGATGATGGAACTGGGTTTGACTTGATCAATAGAAAAAAAGAAAGTTTTGGACTTATAGGGATTCGAGAACGTGCCGATACAATTCATGCTCAGTTAAAAATTGATACTAGCTCTGGGAAAGGCACTACTATAACAACTGAAGTTGAGGTACCTAAATGAAAAATATTTTATTGGTAGATGACCATAGGTTATTGCGTCAAGCCGTGAAGCGAGCACTTATCGAAGCTGGTTTTAATATTGTGGGAGAAGCCAGTGACGGCGAAGAAGGCGTGAACCTAGTTAATGAATTATCACCAGAAATTGTAATATTAGATATTACAATGCCAGTAATGGATGGACTGACAGCATTAAAGATCATAAAAAAATCTAAGCCTGACACAAAAGTCATTATGTTAACAATGCATGGTGAGTCTAGTGTTGTAAGCCAAGCAATCTCATTAGGAGCATCTGGTTTTATCACAAAAGATGTACCGATGTCAGAGGTAATCGATTTAGTAGCACGAATTGCAGATGGACAAATAATGTCTAGTGAAATAGCACAACGATTGCTAGAAAGTTCTAAGGTTACGGATGATGCTGTAATCTATAATGTTGGTAGTCAATCAAATGAAAATATTGACAACGATCTATTGACAAAACGCGAGATAGAAATATTACAACTTGTAGCAGATGGTCGTGGCACAAATGAAATAGCGGAAGATTTATTTATCTCAGCTAAAACAGTAAAAAATCATTTAGCTTCTATTTACGAAAAATTAGATGCAAGAGACAGAACACAAGCTGTTTTAACAGGCATAAAATCAGGAATAATAGAAATTAATTAATTAAACTTTCAATTTAGGTCATTATGAAAAATAGCAAAAATTTTAGCCCAATTTAATAATTGAGCTAATAAATTTTCCTAAAAACAGACCTCAGTAAACAAGTATTATGCTTGTTCCGGTGTTTGCTCAGTTGATATATCTGCTTCTGTGTTTGATTCTTCTAAACGATCAGCTTCTACATCGCCTTCAACCATTGCGTCTTCGCCAATAAAATTTCCATCTGCATCATATGCATGCTCACCATAAACATCAGCATACTCAGCAGCAACAACGCCACCTTCCGCAGCTTGCTTTATAGATAAAGATATTCTTCGACGTTCGTTATCAATTTCAATGATTTTAACCCAAAGTTCTTCGCCTTCATTAACAACCTGTTCAGCTGAGTCGACATGGTGTGTAGCCATTTCAGAAATATGAACTAAACCTTCTATTCCATCACCAATTTGAATGAAAGAACCAAATGGAACTACTTTAGATACTTTTCCATAAACTAATTCGCCTAATTGATGAGTCTCAGCAAACTCAGTCCAAGGATCACGTTCAGTTGCTTTAAGTGAAAGTGAAATTCTCTCACGATCGTTATCTATTTCGAGAACCTTTACACGAACTGGATCTCCTACTTTTACTACTTGACCTGGAGAGTCGATATGTTTCCAGCTAAGTTCACTTACATGAATAAGTCCGTCCATACCACCAAGGTCAACGAATGCGCCAAAAGGAACCAGAGAAGAAATATGTCCTTCTTTTATTTCCCCCACTTGAAGAGTGGTCAAGAAATTATCACGTGAACCTTTTTGGTTCTCTTCAAGAAATGCTCGACGTGAAAGAACAACATTGTTACGTTGACGATCAAGCTCAAGAATTTTACATTCGATTTCAGTACCGACTAGCGAAGCTAGGTCGCGTATACGACGAGTGTCGACAAGAGAAGCTGGTAAGAATCCGCGTAAACCAATGTCAACAATAACTCCACCTTTGACAACTTCGATTGCTAAACCTTTAACAACACCATCAGTAGCTTTAATTGCTTCAATATTTGCCCAAGCTTTTTCATATTGTGCTCGTTTTTTAGAAAGAATTAATCGACCATCTTTATCTTCTTTAGTCAGTACTAGAACTTCAATCTCTTCACCAAGTGTGACTATATCTTTTGGATCAACATCCATACGAATAGATAATTCTTTTAATGGTATAACACCTTCTGATTTAAAACCAATATCGACAAGTACTTCATCTTTATCAATTTTTACTACAGTACCTTTTATTAAATCACCATCATCAAATTCTACGATTGTAGACTCAATTGCTTCTGCAAAACTCATTCCTAAATCATTAACCGCAATCGGTTTTTCGTCTTCAATTACACCAGCTACAGGTTTATCATTAATTTCTTCTGTTGCAGTATTAATTTGTGTGGTTGCATTTTCGTCGACAGCTTCTGTTGATTCTTTTGAATCTACTTGAGCAGTATCGCTTGTTGAGTTTTCAGACACGAGGTCTCCTATAATATTTATTTGTTATGGTACGGAAATTTTCCGGCACAGAAGGTTGATCTATGCTCGAATATTATAGCGCTTTATTACCCTTGGTAGCACAAAAGAGCGCTATTTCGCTTCTGCCCAATTTGATCCTACGCCAACATCCACTGTGAGTGGAACATCCAAATTAACAACATTTTCCATAGCATCAACTAAATTTTTAGTTACTTGATCAATTAATTCAGTTTTAACTTCAAATACTAATTCATCGTGAACCGTAAGGATCATTGCCACATCTTTACCATATTTCTCTATTTCTTTTGCTGCAAGAATCATTGATAATTTAAAGATATCGGCTGCTGTACCTTGCACAGGAGCATTAGTGGCGGCTCTTTCTTCTGCCATTCTAATTCTTCCATTCGAAGAAGAAATGCCAGGAAAATATCTTCGTCTTCCATAAAGTGTTTCGGTAAAACCGTTAATTTGCGTTTCTTTAATGACGTTATTTAGGTATTTTTTTATATTAGAAAAGTTTTTCCAATAATCTTCCAATATTTCTTTAGCTTCGCCAGGTTCTATTTCTAATCGCTGGCTTAACCCATAGCTTTCCATACCATAAGCTATTCCGTAATTTATTGTTTTAGCAAAACGGCGATCATTTGAGTCAACATCTTTTAACTCCTTATTAAATAAATGTGAAGCTGTGATTGCGTGCACATCTTCCCCGTCTTTAAATCCTTGAATTAATGTTTTTTCTTTCGCTAAATGTGCCAATATCCTTAACTCAATCTGAGAGTAATCAAACGAAACCAATTTAAACCCTTTTGGTGCAACGAACATGGTTCGTAAGGTTTTCCCGATGTCAGACCTTATTGGAATGTTTTGTAGATTAGGATCAGTACTCGAGAGCCTTCCTGTAGCAGCCTGATTTTGACCGAATGAGCCATGTATTCTTTTATCTTTTGCAATTAATGGTTTTAGGCCATCGATATAAGTACTACGGAGTTTTTCGACTTCACGATAATTCAATATGGCTGGTATTATTGGATGATCATTAATTAGTGCATGTAAGGTTTGTGCATCTGTTGAAGCACCTGTTTTTGTTTTCTTTTTAGGGGTGAGCCCAAGGTCATCAAACAGAACCTTTTGCATTTGTTTAGTCGAATTTACATTAAATTCTTGTCCAGAATACCCAAATATTTCTTCTCTATATTTATCGCATTTTTCCCGTATATCTTTACCAATTTCATCTAAAAGTTTTTCGTCAAGTAATACACCATTTACTTCCAATTCCCCAAGGACACTAATTAATGGTTTCTCAATATTTTCATATATAGATTCCATTTCTTTTTCTTTAAGTCGATTATTCAAATCATCATCTAAGCTAAGAATATTCTTAATGTTTGATATGGCAACGACATCGTTCTCGGATTCTTGTTCTTTACCTAATTCAAGTTGTAATTCTTTTTCTGCTTCTATATAAATGCCTAAATATGTTCCTAGTGTTTGTACAAACGATTTCTTGCCACGCGAGTTATCATCTATAGATGCCTTTATCATTATATCGTCAAATACGGGTATATCTAATTTAAAATAAGCAAAATAAGAAGACCAAGTCTTTACATCGTAACCAACTATTTTATCTGAAATTTCAGAAAATAGAATTAATAAATCTTTTAAATCTTCATCAACAGATATTTTGCTAAACACACATTTATTCTGTATTTCTGCAAATATCTTTATACTATCTGGGAATCCTTGCACATACTGATTAGGTTTTACACTAGGTAAAAATAATCCAACCTTAGTTTTACTTAATTTTAAAAGTTTCGAAAAGTTCAATGGTGTAACTTCTTTTAAAACTAATGGCGTCTCTTCATTATTCTTAGATTCATTTTGCTCTTCGGATGTTAAAGGTGTAATTGAACTACATGTAATTATTTTTTTTGACAAAGTATTAAATTTTAGCTTGTCGCATAATTCATTGATTTGTTTGTTATCACCATTTACACGTAAAAACTTATCCAAACCTGGTAAGTCATCTACATCGGATTTAAGAGTCATTATTTCACGATTCAGAAAGACTCTTTCTTTATAAAGTCCAAAATTCTCTATTTGTTTTGGTTTTAGTTTTTCAACATTATTATAAATACCTTCGAGGTGTTCGTACTCTTGTAATAATTTAGACGCAGTTTTTTCACCGATTCCAGGTACGCCTGGTAAATTATCGCTTGGATCGCCACGCATTGATGCATAATCGACATATTGATCAGCACGGATACCAGTGCGTTGTAGTATTCCTGCTTCATCATATAAAACAGTATCGCTAACACCTCTTCGGACATAAAGTACTTTAATATGTGGATCTTTGACTAGTTGAAAATAATCTCTATCGCCTGTAATAGCTACAACATCCATCTTTTGCTCTAAAGCTTTTCTAGCGTAGGTACAAATAATATCGTCAGCTTCTATAGTATCTTGCGATACATGAACGATATTCATAGCATTAAGCATTTCCATTATCAGAGCGGTTTGTGGAATAAATAACTCGGGTGTTTCACCTCTTTGTGCTTTATAAGCAACATCAATTTTTGTACGAAATGTGGGTCCAGCGCTATCAAATGCAACTACTAAATGGCTTGGTTTATACTTTGCTACCAAATTAGTTAACATAGAAAAAAATCCATAAACAGCATTCGTAGGTGTACCATCTTTTGCTGCCATATCTGGCGGCAAAGCGTAAAATGCGCGAAATGCCATCGAATGGCCATCGACAGCTAAGAGCAGATCGTTTTTCACAGGTATTATTTTGATACTGGAACTAATTTACCATCAGTAATTTGTGTCAAAACCTTACTAGCATCATCCGTTGAATTTAGATGTTCATCGATAAATGTCCATGCATCTTTTTCATTCATTGAGTGTTCGTCCATCAATAGGGCTTTAGCATAGCCATAAGATTTCTTTATACTTGCTGGATCTTCATCTCCAATTGAATCTAAAAAATGCTTTTCTTTAAATCGAGCATATGCTGTTTCTATGGCAGGGACTAACTCTGATTTATGAAATGGCTTAACCAAATATCCTTGGGCACCAGCACTTTGCGCTTGATCAATTAAATCTTGTTGTGAAAATGCGGAAAGAATAAGAATTGCTGTAGTTTGCATATCAGTAATTTTGCTTGTTGCAGCTATACCATCTAATCCTGGCATTTTAATATCCAAAACTATTAGATCCGGTTTATGCTCTTCTACTAAAGCTACAGCGTCGTCTCCTCTTCCGGTCTGAGCAACTACATCGAAGCCTGATTCTTCAAGTAATTCAACTAAATCAATACGTATAATAGCTTCATCTTCTGCAACAACTAATTTAAGTGACATTTTTCTCCTTAATTCTTGGGTACATCATAGTTCTATGTGGTGAATATTTCCGCTATTGTCATACATTTAAGCCAAAATTTAGGTCACTCTCCGTCATATAGTTAAGATTTCGCCATCAATTAGACGATAGATGATTCAACAAACGAACCGGCTGACATATATAGATGGATGAGAAAATAAGATGAAAAATAATATTTTGAAGAAAATACTTATAACACTATTTATTGTGACACTATTTTTAATGCCATCCTATTCATATGGCGATAATTCAACGACAACTACTACTGTGGTGACTACGTTGCCGGTTTCAACAACGATTCCTATTCCCGACGTTCCGCCTCAACTTGATGATCCTCTTCCTACTGAAACAGCACCTAAAGAAAAAGTTATAACACCTTCAGATCTTGCAGCTAAAGAAAAGGCAAAAATAGCAACTAAAAGCTTAGATAAAGCTACTCAGAATTTATTAGATACTCAACTAAAGATAGAACAGACATCGCTTCAAATTCAAGAGCTAGTTGCAAAATTAGCAACTTTAAATGATCAGATTGAAAATAATTCTGCAATCTTAGCAATTAATGAAATGCCCACTGCTCAACTTAAAAGCGAAATACAATATAGAGCAATCAAACTTTATCAAGATAGTTCAGGAGAACCATCAGATGACTTAGCAGAATTATATAAACGTCGTGTTTCTACCCTTGCAAACTCTATACAGTCATCATCTTCGATATTATTTTCAAATTTTCAAAAACGCATAGATGAACTTTCTAAAATTAAATCAGATTTAGAAACACAGAAAGCACAATCATTAACATTACAAACAGAACTAGAATCTCAAAATACACAACTAGCTGATGATTTCGAAAAAGCAAAAATAGAATATGAAAAGCAATCAAAAACTTTTCTTGATGCTTCTGGTTCGATAAGCGCACGTTTACCGGTTGATGGAAAAGTATGCCCTATAGCTGGGCCTTTAACACACGTAGATGACTTTGGTAACAATAGGTCGGGTGGACGTTCTCATAAAGGTAACGATATTTTTAACGCTAGCGGAACTCCTAATGTCGCTATAGTTGGTGGAACAACACAGTTCTTAGACGGCGGTCTAGGTGGCACAGGTATATTTTTACATGGTGATGATGGAAATATTTATTACTATGCTCACTTATTATCTAGAGTCGGAGAACCTCGTCGCGTTGCGATAGGAGAATTGATTGCATACACAGGAGCCACAGGTAATGCTGCCGGCGGAGCTCCACATACTCACTTCGAAATTAGACTTGGTGGAACGGTTCATGTGAATCCGTACCCGATATTAAGAATTATTTGTGGGGTTTGATTCGGATATATCTATATATGATTCTGTATTAGAAATAGTTTTAACGGTACAATATTTAGCCATTTCGTCTCTACACTTTTTTAGCGAATCGTAATACTCAATCATTCCCCAATGTGGAATTATTCCATATTTTATTAATCCAAGACCATCCCAATAAACTTTAGATGCAGTATTTGGGTCGTCAGCAAATTCAACACCATGTAAAGTTTTACCTGCTACTACTGCCCCAGCACTTTCACCACCATAGACTAAACCGTTGTCTAATAAATCACAGATAAATAAATGCAATCCAGATTTTTCAATACAGTAATTTAATACAAAGGTGTTACCACCCATAAACCAAACTGCGCTATGTCGACTTAGGCTATCTTTAAGTTCCTCTTTATCTAGTTCATTTAAATCAATTAGCGTGTATCTAAATCCTAATTTATTAAATAAATTTTTAGTAGCTTCCAATTCAATGACTTTTCGAAATTCAGTATATTCAGATTGCGCGTTTTGAATTAGTGCCACAGATAGGTTGTCTGTAGTTTCAAAAAGAGACATAAAAATATCTTTATCGGGTATACCAATTGAAGATAGAAATAGTTTCATAATATACTTTACATTAGAAGGTATAGAGTATTAATTATTTGGATTCCTACTTCTCAGTATTTCCAACAACTTCTCTGTTGTATTCTAATTTCGTATAGTAATTGATTTATAAAATGGATAAATTCAAACTATCTAACAATGAATATATGAAGGTTGATGGTAAGTAATTTTAAAAAACGTATTTCGCGATTAGGATTTACATTAATATTTAGATGGCCGAATCAATATGGGATTCTATTCTGTGCCCATGAAGTTTGGCTTCATGAGAAAATTCATATATGTGCCCGGGGGGGGACTTGAACCCCCACGATGTTACCACCAACAGATTTTGAGTCTGCCGCGTCTGCCAATTCCGCCACCCGGGCTTGAGTGTGAATGAAGATTATATTATAAACGTTTACTTTATTTATCAGCCAATGCGAAAAATATTCTTGCATCACAAGTTACTTCTCCATTAACTGAAGCTTGAGCCTGACCCCAACCACCGCGTGAGCCTACTCTTTCTAATACCATAGAGAGATTTAGCGTTTCGCCAGGTTTTACGATCCTTCGCCATCGAACTTTCTCTGCTCCACCGAATAATGGTAGCTTTCCAGCAAATCTTTCTTGTGACAATAATGCGATAGCCCCTGCCTGCGCCAATGCTTCTAATTGCAATACACCAGGCATAATTGGGTTCCCAGGGAAATGACCTTCAAAGAATTTTTCATTACCCGTAACATCGTATGAACATAATATTGATACATTTTCTATTAATTCGTGAACTCGAGTTACAAACAAAAATGGATCTGCATGTGGAAGTGTCGCTATCAATTCTTTCGAATTGTTTAATACTGTTTGATTTGATTCTGTCATAGTTATCATCTTAGTAAACGAAATCTCGTAAAAAGGAAACTTATGCAAGCACTATAAATCGAATATTTTGACTAATTCATGAGAAAATCCATTAATGCAGAAAGTCGCTTATCTATTTCCTGGCCAAGGTTCACAATCAGTTGGTATGGGTAAAGTATTTCAATCAACTGAACATTTCCATATCGCACAAGACGCAGGTATTCTTCTTGATATAGATGTAGTAGAACTTCTGTGTTCAGACAATGCGGAAATATTGAACACAACGCATAATGCACAGTTAGCAATATTGATAACTTCGCTTATGGCTTTTGAGTCAATTGATAAATCTAGATTAAAACCGATTTTTTTTGCTGGACATTCTTTGGGTCAAGTTAGTGCTCTTATATGCTCAGAAACAATTTCTTTTGAAGAAGGTATTGAATTTGCTAGCGTACGCGCATTGGAAACTCAAAAATGCGCTGATACAAAAGGCGGCAAAATGGCGGCCCTCTTAGGCATTGACTTCGACGGTGTAGTAAAACTAATACGTGAAGTCGATGGTATATATTTGGCAAATGATAATGCCCCGGGCCAAATAGTTATAGCTGGGGATGAAAATTCCATATTACATGCTGTAGAAATCTGTAAAGATTTTGGTGCAAAAAAAGGAGTACTACTTCCAGTGAATGGTGCTTTTCATACACCTTTAATGGAACAGGCTTCACGTATTTTGACTTCCACTCTTTCGTCTATGGCCTTTAGCGACCCTATTGCACCTGTAGTTTCAAATGATGATGCAAATGCATATAAAGACGGTGAAGTTTTTAGAAAAAAATCTGATCAACATGTTTCTCATTCTGTTAGATGGAGAGAGACAATGGATACAATCAATGCTGGACAAATAGATTTTGCAATCGAAGTAGGAAATGGTTCTTCACTTGCTGGTCTAGCAAAGCGATGCACACCAGATTTAGTAATAAAACATTACACTGATTTAATTAGAGTAGAAAAGAGTATTTAATAATGGAAGGCGAAAGAATACTTATACCGGAGCGAATGATTGTTTCACCAGCTGATGGAGTATTTAGATCAGCTGATGATAGTGAAGATATAATTGGAAGAAATATTAAGGTAAATGATATTATTGGATATGTTGATACGGTAAGTAAATCTGTACCGATACTTTCACCTTTTACAGGTACACTAAGAGGTTTGATCGCTCATAGTGGTGAACGACTTCGTCAACACGAGCCAGTTGCATGGCTTCGAATGCACGCCAGCTAAATTATAAGCAAGGAGGTAGATATGAATAAAAAGATTAAATCAGTATTAATTGCCATTGCTATAGTTGTTGTATCTATAATTGCAATTAATGTCACGACGAATCACCAACCTTATGAAAACAGGTCTACTTGTGACTATAAAGGTGGCCCAACATCTGGTTTCGAAGATGAGAATGATTGCCCATATACAATCAAAGAAGCTAAAGAAATTACAGATTATCAAGCTTCACCTATCTTTACTAGACAACCTGTTGGGGTCATAATTTTTTTCATAGCAATTACAAGTGTTATAACAGTTTTAATAAAAGGTCTAAAAAAACCTAAAAAGAATAAGGAATAAATGTTTTCAATTTCTGGTTGGGGTAAATCTGTTCCAATAAATACCGTTACAAATGATGATCTGTCAAAATATTTAGACACTAGTGATGAATGGATAACATCTCGAACAGGTATTAAAGAACGAAGAATTATTGATGAATCATTAGGTGAAAGCTCTTTGTCGCTTGCTGTTGAATCAGCTGAACAAGCAATGCTGAAGTCTGGAAAGATTTCTTCTGACATCGATTGCGTGATAGTTGCTACAGCTTCAGCAACCCAACCTATCCCCTCTATGGCATCAATAGTTTCTAAACAATTAGGAATTATTGCTCCAGCATTTGATTTAAATGCTGCATGTTCAGGTTTTGTTTATGCGCTTAGTGTAGCTGCCGGATTTTTTGAATTGAAATTATTCAAAAATATATTATTAATAGGTGTTGATACACTTTCAGTAGTCGTAGATAAAAATGATCGCTCTACAGCAATTCTTTTTGGTGACGGTGCAGGTGCTGTTGTCTTAACCTCAAATGACGATCCAAGCTCTGGTCTAATCTCTGCAGATATTGGTGGTGATGCCTCTCAATATGAAATCCTGGAAGTGCCAGCTCGACCAAATACGCAATTAAAAGATCAAGACGTCAAAGAAGTAATAGAACATTTGCATCCATACTTAGTTATGAATGGTAAAGAAGTCTTTAAAGTAGCCGTAAGAGCTGTAGAAAAATCTATATCTCGTGCTTTAGAAAAGGCTGGGATGACGGTAGATAAAATAGACCACCTTTTATTACATCAAGCTAATGTGCGTATAATCGATGCTATATGCGAACGTTTAGAAGTGAGTAAAGATAAGGCGCATATAAATTTAGATAAATATGGAAATACATCAGCAGCTTCAATACCAATATTGCTTGCTGAAGTTGCTGACAAAAATCGATTTAGTGACGGGGATCTTTTAGTATTTTGTGGGTTCGGTGCTGGAATGACATGGGGAACATGCATATTGCGCTGGAAAAATTAAGGAATATACAGGTAATTTAATGAATAATAAAACTGAAGACACTAAAACAACTATTGCACTTGTTACTGGCGGATCAAAAGGTATAGGACAAGCCTGTGTAATTGCTTTAACAAAATTAGGTTATCATGTTGCATTTTCATATGCATCAGATACACAAGGAGCTGAGCAAACTATTAAATTAGCTAGCGAATTTGGAGAAACACCACTTGCAATAAAATCTGATGTTTCATCATCAAAAAGTGTCGACGAAATGTTTAGTGAGATAGAAGACAAAATCGGCAACGTTACGGTTTTAGTTAATAATGCAGGTATTGCAAAAGATAATTTAGTTATGCGTATGAAAGATGACGAATGGAATGCTGTTATAGACACAAACCTTTCGGGAGCTTTTTATGCAATTCGTCGTGCTTCTCGTAATATGATGAAAAATAAATGGGGACGTATAATAAATATTTCTTCGATAAATGCATACGTAGGGCCGCCAGGACAAATTAATTATGCAGCTGCAAAAGCTGGCCTTATTGGTATGACACGTTCTGTTGCTAGCGAATTAGCATCACGAAATATTACGGCAAATGTTATTGCGCCAGGTGCTATAGATACGCCAATTTGGAGTGAAACTGCTCAAGAAAGAATTGAGCAAATTACAACTAGTATACCTTTAGCTAGGTTCGGTCAACCAGAAGAGATAGCAAGTGCTGTAGCATTTCTAGCGTCAAAAGAGTCAAGCTATATAACTGGTGTCGTATTGCCAGTTGATGGTGGCGTAGGTATGGGTACATGATTAAATTTCAATTAAAGTTCAATACTTGTAAAAGAAGAGCAAACCATTTTATTTGTAATAAAGTATATGACCAAACAAAGAACTTGTTTTAGAATAATATATTCAAAAACTTAAAGATGTAAAACAAATCTAGATAAAACTAGTAAACGAAAGAGGAAAAATGGAACGATCAGAAATAGTTACAACAATAACTGAATTAGCTGTAGAACTTTTAGGAGTTGACGAATCTAAAGTAACAGAAGCAGCACGCTTTAAAGAAGATCTAGATGCAGACAGTCTTGATATTGTTGAATTTGTAATGGGTATGGAAGAAAAATTTGATGTTGAACTTCCAGAAAGCGAAGTTGAAGGTGTTGCAACTGTTGGACAAGCTGTTGACCTTATAGTTTCAAAACAAGGCTAATTTAAAAAAGGTAATCAGGTAGGCACAAATGATTGATAGAGAAAATTCGAGACGAGCTGTAATAACAGGTATGGGTGTAAAAACTCCTGCGGGTTGTGATATAGAAACTTTTTGGTCACGTATTAACTCAGGAGACTCTTGTGCATCAAAAATTAAAGGATTTGATGCTTCAAAGCTAAGTGTTGACTTTGCTTGTGAAGTTGACAATGAAGAACTTAATTTAGACAAATATGTTAATACCAAAGATGCACGTCGACTCGATCGATTTACACATCTTGGTTTAGCTGCAGCTATAGATGCAATAGATCATTCTGGTATTAAAGACTCACCATACGATCCTTTTCGTGCTGGTGTAGTTACCGGTACAGGTGTTGGTGGTATTTCAACGCTTGAAGAACAATGGTCTGTTTATCAAGAAAAAGGACCTGGCCGAGTTAGCCCATTTTTCGTTCCTTCAATGATGGCTAATGCTATTGCTGGTCATGTTTCAATTATGGCTAACTTTGCGGGAGTAAATATAAATATTACAACTGCTTGTGCTGCAGGTTCTCATGCTATTGGTGAGGCTGCGCGTCTTATATGGGACGGTACTTGCGATGTTGTTTTGAGTGGTAGCGCTGAAGCTGGTGTAACACCTTTGGTTGTTTCAGCATTCGCAAAAATGGGAGCACTCAGCAAACGTGTTGATGATCCTAAAGCTGCTTCTCGTCCTTTCGATAAAGATCGTGATGGTTTTGTGATAGGTGAAGGTGCAGGTTTTATGGTTGTTGAATCACTTGAATCAGCATTAAAGCGTGGTGCAACAATTTATGGCGAAATCGTAGGTTATGGACGTAGTGGTGATGCTTATCATATAACTGCTCCACATCCAGAAGGTGGCGGAGCGGGACGAGCTATGAAAATGGCTTTAGATACTGCCGGCGAAAAACCTAGTTTTGTAAAACATATTAATGTTCATGGTACGTCTACCCCACTTGGAGATATTGGCGAAGCAAAAGCTATCGATACTATTTTTGGAGAAGATGCACCACCAATAACTAGCACCAAGGGTGTTACAGGTCATTTAATTGCTGGTGCTGGATCAGTCGAAGCAATTATTGCTGTACTAACTATTAGAGACAAATCTATACCCCCTACTGCTAATCTTGATAATAAAGATGAGCGTATTGAATTAGATGTTGTAAGTGGTCAGCCTCGTAAATATGATGGTGGACCTGTAATGTCAAACTCTTTTGGCTTTGGTGGACATAATGCTGCTGTGCTCATTGCTCCTTATGAATCATAACTAGTATAGGTATATGGAAAATAAATTCGCTCCTATTAGTATTTCTGATAGATCAGTATTTTTAAATCATCATAGTGCTGTAACTTCATCATCTATAGAAGAAATTAATGGCCGTAAAGTCGTTGTACTTAAAGTTGGTGGCGGATCTCGACATGGTGCCATTACAGCGTATGATGCTGACACTATGAAACAAAGCGTTCAGTTAAGTGGAAAGCTTGGAATACCTTTTCTTACTGTATTAAATACTTCAGGATCTGATATCACTGAAGGTCCAATAGGTTTACACGTTTGGGGTTCTTTCGCAGGCGAACTTGCACGCTTAAGTGGAGTTGTACCAACAGTTGCAATTGTTACGGGTGCATGCGTAAGTGGACCATCGCTAATATTAGGTTTGGTAGATTTTGTTATAACTACTGCCGATGCTTTTGCTTATGTAAGTGGTCCAGGTTCAGTACTAGAGTTCACAGGGGTATCTGTGACTAAAGAAGAAATTGGGTCTCCTACTCTTCTTGCAAATTCTGGGGTTGGATCTTTGTCAGCACAAGATGAGGATGAAGCAATTGAAATCTTTGAATCATTGTTAGAATTTTTACCTGATAATCATCTTTGCGATATTCCTATTATACAAACTGATGATGAAAAAGAACGCGAAACTAAAATAGCACGCGAAACTGTTCCTGAAAATGCTCAAGCCGGTTATGATATGCACGATGTTTTAAACGATGTTTTTGATCTAGATAGTGTTTTAGAAATTCGTCCTACTTATGCACCTAATATGTTGACTTGTTTCGCATTATTAAATGGTCGCTCTGTTGGTATAATAGCTAACCAACCAATAGCTCGAGCTGGAACTATAGATATTGAAGCATCGAGAAAAGCAGCACGTTTTGTTTCGATATGCGATGCCTATAATATTCCTATAGTGACTTTTGTTGATACTCCTGGTTTTGAGCCTGGTAAAGATTTAGAATGGCGTGGAATGATCCGCCATGGTGCCGAATTAGTTTATGCTTATGCACAAGCAAGTGTACCTAGGCTATGTTTGATAATTCGAAAAAGTTATGGTGGTGCTTACATTGTTATGGATTCGAAAAACCTTGGGAACGACTGGTGTGGTGCATGGCCAACTTCTGAAATTGCTGTTATGGGAGCAAGTGGTGCTGTTGCAATTTTGAACAGAAAAGAAATAGCTGCTTGTGATAATGAACAAGAACAAGCAACATGTCGTGAAGGTTTGATTAAAGAATATGAAACTAAATTTTCTAATCCAAATCAAGCAGGAGAATTGGGTTATGTAGATGCAATTATTGAACCTTTAGCTACCCGTTCTATATTAATTCAGGTATTGGAATCACTGATTTCTAAAAAAGAAGAACCAAATATGCGCAAGCACGGTAACTCTCCCCTTTAAAAACGACAAGAGCCTGCAAGGACGGACCCTGCAAAATTAGGACAGACACTGCGGTTTTGTTTTAAAAATGAAAATTTGACTAAATCATAGTTAATTACGTAAAATACCTAGATGACTAGAAATTCAAATGCAAATATACCTTTATCTCTACAAGTTAGGTATGTAGCTCAGGCTATGAATCCATTAAATGTACCAAGAAGATTTTTCAATTGGAAAAATAATACCTCATTTAGAAAAAAAAATAATGCTTTAGGTATTGCACTGATGCTACCAGGATTTGTTTCAGTGCCTGCTGGATCTGTCATGTCTATGAAATATGAAGGGATTGTAGCTGATTGCAATATTCCGTTAAAAAATTTACATGCTGAAATGAGGGATCCTAGAACAGTGCATGAACCAGAAGTTTGTAAGGCTGCGCGCGAAGCAAGTAATCATGGAAAAGATATTTTATATGCAGGAATCGCGGAAATGACAGCCGCAACTACCCTCATTGTGTTAAGAGACTCTCCATTAAATAAACGAAGACCAGAATTATCATCAATTACTCCATAAAAGAATTATTATAATTAAGACAAGTTTTAAGCGAAACAAAATATTGATTTATTCAAATACTAAATAGTGATCAAACTGAATCTTGAACTTCTTTAGATAGGTCTTTTGCTTTATAAGTGAGTATTGAAGCGACTAATCCTGCAAGGACAGTAGCGAATATTATTGCTACCTTACCTATAATCAGCATCTCTGCATTTTCTCTTAAAGCAACATTAACTAGATACAAAGATAAAGTAAAACCAATTCCTGCTATAGCTGCACTAATAAGCATATGCTGATTATTACAATTCCTAGGCAATACTGTCCACTTCTTTTTTACTGAAATCATTGCAGTATAGTAAACACCTAATATTTTTCCAATTGTTTGAGATGTGAGCAAAGCCCAAAATAATGGTGCTGATATTATTGATGTTATTGTCAAACCGGATAAGGACACACCAGCATTTGCTAAAGCAAATAATGGCAATATCATAAAATTTACTACTAGCGTTAAATGTGTTAATAATTTACGACGTATTTTATATTTATGTATCTTTTCAGGGAGTATAAAACCAAGTATAACTGCAATAATTGTTGGAGATAATTTACCATCCAAAATTGATAACATGGCTAAGCCTCCAATGTCATCTATTACAACAAATGCAAGAACAAATATTCTAAGCTCACTAGGAATTTTGCTTGAGAAAAAGCTTAATAGAGCAAGCGCGAATACAGCATCTGTTGCAACCGGTACTGGCAATGAATGAAAAATTGTGGACGCATCAGTAGAGGAAAAAAAATGTGTAGCTATTGCCCAAATGAACATAAAGAGCATCGGTATTAACATTCCACCTAATGCACAGATAAATGGAAGTCGCCTTTGTTCTTTCGTCCTAAGATGACCATGGGTAAATTCATGCCTAATTTCTAACCCAGCAGCAAAAAAGAATATAGACATCAATACTTCATTTACAAAATCAATTCGTGATAAATGGCTAATACCAATACCATTATCCCAAAATTCAATATAAGAAGATGAAACATTAGCGAAGATAATAGCCAGAATTGCAACGAGTAAAATTAACCCACCCGCAGTTCGTTGAACTTTAGTGCTGAGCTGGTGAGAAGTAGCGAAAAGTCGTTTATAAATAAATTCCATGTACCAACAATTCTAATAGTTATATCTTAGATAGGATCTTATAGCGATTTTAATATTTCTTCGGCAAATGGAACAGTGTCTTTTGGAGATATTTTATATTTCGCACCTGCAATTTTTCCTTTTTCATCGACTACAAAACATGACCGAATAATTCCCATATATTTTTTTCCGTACATAGATTTTTCTGCCCAAGTACCATAGCTTTCTGACACATGGTGTTCATGATCAGCAAGCAATGGGAAACCCAAAGTATATTTATCATCAAATGTTTTTTGTTTTTTTGATGTATCTGGTGATACTCCGATTATTTTAGCATTAAGACTATTTAGATCACTAGTAGCATCTCTCAATTCACAGCTCTGGACTGTACAACCAGGTGTGCTTGCACGTGGGTAGAAATATATTACATAAGGCGCTCCTCTGAATTCCTTTTCAGTACGCATATTTCCGTCTTGATCTTCACATTTAAAACTTGGTGCCTTGTCGCCTACTTTGAGTTCCATCATTCTCCCTATTCTTATATACATATTAATAAAAAAAGGGGAAGCAATGCTTCCCCTTTCAATAATTATTTTTTTATTTATTAAAGTTTTAGATCTTTTGGAATCATAACTGTATCTATTAAGTGAATAACACCATTTGATGCATTAACATTAACCAAGGTAACGTTTACTACTTGACCAGTATCTGTAGTCAAAGTAACGTTTCCATCTTTGATACCAACAGTTAGTGTTGAACCTTCAACCATAGTAATTACCTGACCATCGCTTAGATCTGAAGACAAAGCTTTTGTTGCAGCAACATGGTATGTAAGTACTTGTTTTAAAGCATCTGGATTAGCTGCAAGCGCATCTAATGTTGCTTTTGGAACTTTAGCAAACGCAGCATTAGTAGGTGCGAATACTGTGAATGGTCCTTCGCTACTTAAAGTATTAGCAAGTCCTGCTTTGACAACTAAATCTACAAGTGTTGAAGCGTCTGGGTTACCTGATGCAATTTCAACAATAGTTTTTGAGTTACTACTCATTATTTTATCTGCTGGAAGACTACTATCGTCTTTCGTCATCATTACATCATCTTTTTTATCCATATCTTTAGACTTAGATGTTTCTTCTTTTTTAGATTTCTTATCATCTTTAGTATCACTATTATTGCTACAAGCAACAAGCACTAATGATAGAGCCAACATGGCTACTATTACTTTAAATATATTTTTTCGCATTTAAGCTCCCTTTTAAGAGTTACACCAGTTTTCCTGGATATATATATTACGAAGCAAAAATATTTCTTGGATTAATTTTATGTAGATATTTTTAAGGTATCTTTTGGCGAATTTTCAGAAAATGGTACAAATGCTCCCATTGTGGTTACAAGTTGTTTAAGCTCAGAATCGCTTTCTACTCTAATATGATTTTGATTTACAACAATCTCAGTTAAAATAGATTTTTCTTTGTTAGAAGTCGATGACCATCCAGCATAATTTCCTACAGTAAACCCTTGAGCATCTGAAGGTCTCTCGAATTCGCAAGTAATAGGATAAGAATAGATATCTATAAAATCCCTTGAATTATCACCAGTCTTTAAAAACCTTTGCAAAACTTCTTCACAACCAGTAGCGGTTTTAGTTGCCGGAATTAACTTTACAGATGTTCTTTTATAGTTGATAGGTACATTAATTGGTTGGTTTACATATCCTAAAGCAACAATCTTCTTCACAAATCCTTTGGTCAACCTGACATCCGTCGAAGGTGAAGATTTTTTATCTTCAGAATCGAAAACTCCACTAACGAATACAAATGCTATGGCAACAACAATTATTATCGTAGCAATCGTAACTAATCTTTTATTACGAGCTATCTTTTCATTCAACTTTTGTGATCCTTGTCGTACCATGGATACCTTTCCTGTTTTAGATCTTTCGACTACGCTAAGGATGAAGAATCAATAGCTTGTCTTAAATCTGATACAAATTTACCTATATCATCTAAATCATTTGGCTTGTTCATCAATTTTGCAACAATAGAAGACCCAACAATTATTCCATCACAATATTGCGAAATTTCTTTCGCTTGTTCGGCTGTCCTAATTCCGATTCCGCAATAAGAAGGTTGAATTGTATTTAATTCTATATCCTTGAAAAATTCTATTATTTCTTCATCAAAACTTACTTCTTGACCAGTTATACCTTTGAGTGCAATTGTATAAAGAAAGCCTTCACTTTTATCTAATATTTCTTCTTTACGAACATCATTAGTTGTAGAACTAATCAATTGTATATGTGAAATATCTGTATCATTTAATGTTTCATCTAATAAGAAGGACTCTTCATATGTCAGATCTGGAATAATTAGTCCGCTTATATTTGCGTCATTACAACTTTGTATAGCTAAATCTAATCCATGTGAATATAAAATATTCATATAGGTCATTACTACCAACGGCCTTTTAAATTTTAGCTCACTAAGTTCAGCAAGTAATTCTAAAGTATGACTGCCATTTTCAATTGATCTATATGATGCTTGAGCAATTATTGGGCCATCCATTGTTGGATCACTAAACGGGAGTCCAATCTCAATAATATCTGCACCGTTATCTATACATACAGCAATTGCTTCTTTCCAATTTTCTATACCAGCAGTAATGTATATTACTATTGCTTTATGTTTTGAAGTCTTCATCTCATTACAATAATTAGATAATGACTTATTTAATTTTTCAGACATTGCGATTCTTCTTAATTTCTTCAACGTAAGTAATAATCTGTTCATTGAAATCTTTATTCAATGTATAAACATCCTTATCACCACGACCAGACATAGTAATTACAATTTTTGATTTTTTTTCACAAATATCTTTTGCATTTCGGAGTAACCAACCAATGACATGCGCAGATTCTAATGCGGGGATTATACCTTCTAAAACCGAACATGCTGCCATACCGTAGAGTGCATCATCATCAGTTGCATTTAAGTATTGAGCACGACCCTGCTCGGACAAATATGCATGTTCAGGACCTACGCCTGGATAGTCTAAACCGGCAGAGATAGAGTGAGCTTCTTGGATTTGGCCATCATTGTTCTGAAGGAACATAGATTTCATACCATGTACAATTCCTTTGCTACCTTCGCCAATAGCAGCACCATGCTTACCTGTGGCAATTCCGTCACCTGCAGGTTCAATACCAATCAATTTTGAATTCGTATTTATAAATCCAGAAAAGGTACCGATTGCATTAGAGCCACCGCCAACACATGCCACAACATAGTCAGGATCACGTTCAAGACGAGTACGAAATTGTTCGCGTGTCTCATCACCGATGACTCTTTGAAATTCACGTACCATGTAGGGAAAAGGATGAGGTCCCATAGCGGAACCTAAACAATAATGCGAATCATCTATACGAGATACCCAGGATCGCATTGCCTCGCTCACAGCGTCTTTAAGTGTTGCACTACCACTCTCTACAGGGATAACTTTTGCTCCCAACATTTTCATTCGGAAAACATTTAATTCTTGACGTGCAACATCGACTGACCCCATATAGACAGTACATTCCAAACCAAACAAAGCAGCAACAGTTGCACAGGCCACTCCATGTTGCCCAGCACCTGTTTCAGCAATTAAATGGGTCTTACCCATTTCAACTGCCAATAATCCTTGACCCAATACATTATTTATTTTATGTGAACCTGTATGATTTAAATCTTCCCGCTTTAAATAAACTTCGAAACCACTTACTTTTGAAAGGTTTTCGCAATAAGTTAGTGGAGATGGCCTCCCTGCATATTCACTTAGTAGTTTCGCAAATTTTGTACGAAAACCAATATCATGCCAGCATCTTTCAAAAGTTTCTGAAATATCGTCTAATGCACTAATAAGTGTTTCGCCGACAAATCTACCTCCGAAATCCCCAAAATACCCGCCAGAGCTAGGTTGAGGACCGGGAGCATCTAGATGTACACCGTTAATATCAACTTCTAGATTATTTACATTTAAATCCATACATATTTCCAATAGTTACTCGACGCTTAATTTAACAACATTTTAGTCGAAACAATTCAATATATTACATCTAGTTTGATTTCAAATAGTGATTATTGGCCGTCGTCTGCCCAATCATAGATTAATGAAGCGTTTGATTCATCATCATAATCTTCACTATTTTTTTCTTTTTGAACATTTTCAGATTTTTTATCAACAGATTTAGCAATATCTATAAATTTTTGCATCTTAGATGCATCTTTTTTTCCTGGTTTAGATTCAACACCAGTAGCGACATCGACGCCGTATGGTCTTGTTCGACGTATTGCCTCTTCGATATTATCTGGGTTTAACCCACCAGCAATCATCAACCTAATTCCACTTGGTGCATTATTTACTAAACGCCAATCGAAAGTACGGCCACCACCTGGGGTTTGTGCATCTAATAAAATGATGTCAGCTGGCGAATTACCTGCACTTGATAGATGCGGATCTTCTGCTTGTAGAGCTTGAATTACAAATGGTAATCGCTTTCGAATCCATCTAACTTCACTTACAGGTTCACGTCCATGTAGCTGCGCTCCACTCAATCCAATTTGCGTGACTGTTGAAACAATCATATCTGGATTCTCATTTTTAAATATTCCAACAGTAACTGTGCCATGCGGAAGTCTTTTGATTATTGATTCTGCTTCAGTAGTTGAAATTTTCCTTGGAGATCCATGGACGAAGTTAAAACCTAAACAATCGGCTCCCATAGCAATGGCTAGTAAAGCATCTTCTTCATTAGTAATTCCACAAATTTTTACAAACACATTCTATTCTATCTTTTTTCAATGACTAAATATGTCGTATATCTTTAATAAATTTAATAGAGTTACCACTTTGGACAAGAGCTTGGCCTATTAACAGGGCATCTGCACCATATTCATTGGCCACTTGAGCGTCGGAAATAGTGCTTATTCCTGATTCCCACACGTTCACAATATCTTTATTTCTATTTAGGAGTATATATTTCATTGCTTGTGTATCTTCTTTAAACGTTTTTAAATCTCTAGTATTTATCCCAATAAGATTTGCCCCAATAATCTCATTCGCATATTTGTATTGAGAGCTATCGTGTGCCTCCACCAGCACTTCTAACCCTAAAGATTTAGCAAGTTTATAAAATATGGCGAGTTTCTCATTACCAATGGCATCAATTATTAGCAATATTGCATCTGCACCCATTAGATAACTTTGAAAGATTTGTCTCTCATCGACTATAAAATCTTTGCGTAGTACAGGCAATTTAATTGAATTTCGGACATTTGCTAAATCGTCTGTTTTTGCGCCAAAATATTCTTCATCTGTCAATACAGATACTAATGCTGCACCACCTTGTTCATATTTCTTTGCTAACGCACATGGATCAACTATTTGAGCCAATTCACCTTTACTAGGAGATTTTCTTTTAATTTCAGCAATAACATCAAGATTATTTGTCCATTCTATTTTCCTAATATCAGTTCTAGGATTTTCTTTAACTTTTCTCTTATAATTATCTAAACTATCTAATTTCTCGACTTCACTTTTCTTTGTCTCAATTATTTGCTCTAGATAGTTCATACCTAAAGTTTAGCCAGAAAAAAATATTAAAACACTGTGAAACGAACCTCCGCAACTTTACCAAAGATAAAGGTCAGGACAGAGAGTGAAACAGTCGATTCAACATTTTTAGCATTTTCAGTATTTTTAGTATTTTTAGTATTTTCAGCATTTTCAGCATTTTTAGTATTTTCTACATAATCTAATTCTGCCTACAAAGTAACTCTAAATATTTAGTACTACCAAAAGGCACTTTTTGCTTTACAACCCCATGTGCTCCTAAAGCAGTAGCCATCATGATTGTTTGATTTCCGAATACCTCATTTATATCATCTATGGTTTCTGTTATCACTTCGTCTTTAAGACGATCGTGGAAGAGTTCTAATTGCATATTAGTTTGCTCGGCTTTATGTAAATGATAACAAGTGATACTCGCCATTGAAATTATTTTATCCTTTGGACGTTGGTTAAAAATCAACATTGCATTTTCGAATAATTTCCTATCATCGCCAAATGGTTCTTTAAACAAATGTCTTTTATACCAGCTATCACCGTCTTTAAAACCCAAGTAAACATATATTCCTTTTGCCATAACTTCGTTATATCGAAGTTTTTTTGCTGTTGTATAACACAGATAAGAGAATCGTTTTACTAATTCTCTTTCATCTTTAGTCCGTACATTAAAAACGTGCTGACGACCAACGTTGCCTAAATTAGTTTGGACATCGTCAACTTCATAACCGCGCATTCTTTGATGCCAATGTATACCTATGATGCTTTGGAAAACATATTTCTTTAAAACCCGTGGTGGAGCGTTCAAGAAATCTATGGGACTGTCTATACCTCGACGGTTTAATCTTGCTTCAAAACGATTAGCAATACCAGGCAAATCAGTAAGTTTAAGACTCCGGTATTTATCTTCGAGATTATTATGGTCAATAACAGTTAGCCCATCTGGCTTATTAAAACCTGCAGCAAGTTTTGCCAAAAACCTATTTGGAGCAATACCAATATTGCATTTCATCCAGCAGCCTAGATCTTGCCTAAGGCGATCTTTCATTTCATAACCAATATCTTCTAAAGAACGATTATTAATATTATTTCTTGTTCCATGAAAGTCGACTATTCCTTCGTCGATACTTTTCATCTGTACTTTTGGAGAATAACTTTTCATAATTGCCATAAGTTTTTCGTAGGCATAATGATATTTAGGAGGATCTGTTTCGACGACTATTAGGTCAGGTATCATAGCTTTGACTTCATCAAAACGCATGCCGACTTTTGCGCCACGAAATTTCGCTTCATAGGAAAGTGCAACCATACAGCACGCTGGACTGATACGATTCGTCACGCCAACAGGACGACCGCGTAAATGTGGGTTTGCTTGCTGCTCAATAGTTGCAAAACAACTATTGAGGTCAATATGCATGACGTTTGGCTCTTCTTTATTTAAATCATCATTTACATAGCCAAAGCGAATATCATACATATGTTCGTATTATAACTATAGGGTGTGACAGTCGTCAAATCCGTTCAAGAAATCTTGCGATACAAGGCTAGTCGTCTACAACAACCTTTGAAATTAAAGTCCAAACAAGTCTTTCTGCGTCTAACTCTATGCGATAATTAGCTAGCCCATCGGACATGTCAAAGATGTGAACCATCCTGTTACCTTTAGTAGTCGGATGACGTAAACCGAGTTCAGTAAACTCCACCGTCTTGCCCCTATGTTTAATCTTTCTTGGGAAACAATAGTCTTGCTCACTTGCACCTATATTAAAAATGCATAACACTTCTATTCTTTCATTTATCAAGTCAGCGTCTATGCTCGCCATAGCCTGGCCCTAAACACGAAAGTTACCATTAACTTTATCTATCTGGACAACAGGCACTTTTTCTCCTGAAGGATCGAGTACATAAACGTTGTCCTTGCTTTGTTTCAATAGCTCGCTACCCTTCCTAGTAAATCTTCCAATAGCAGTGTACCTACCCATATACTTTTCAAAATCACCCATATCTACATCACTTAATAAAGACGACGTAACGGACCCTATTGCTTGGTTTCCTGAAAAAACTTCTAAACCTTCCAATTCCTTTTTATCAACGCAAAGCGCAAAATAAGTAAATGGTGTAGAAGCTGAACGTGAATCAATGCGACACACCAATTCTTGGCCTAAGAAACATCCTTTGTTAAAAGAAACAGACTTTTCTTCAAGCCCTGCTTCTTGCGCTATTGAATTATCTCCCAAATCTTTAAATACTGAAACTGCTCCATTTGATATTCGCAGATTTGTGTAATGGTGTTCATCACTAACTTCCACATTTTGATTTTTTGGTGATAATGAAAGCATTAAACCAATTTGGCCAAATAAGTTTTCATCGATGATAATGCTATCCTCTAAAGTCTGATCTGCAATTTTTGCGCTATATTTATCCGTAACATCCTCGATAGTTGCTTTGGTTCGTATCAAAAACCGCGCCAGAGAATCTTTTAGACTAACCACTCTATTTGGTTCCGATATAAGCAGAAATTCATCACTATTTAAAGAATATACATAAAATGCGTATATTGTCTTACCTGCTGGATTCAAGAGTAAAGATGTTTGTGATGTACCTACCTTTAACGTCGCAATATCCGCACTAATTATCGCTTGTAGAAATTTCCTAGATTCCTCACCACTAATGAGTATGATATTTGGTGAAATATTGATGGTTTTAGTTTTAAAAGTCATTTGTTTACTCTAATTGTATATAAAATCCATTACAACTCTTGGTAATTTAAATTACATTATTGCCACTTTTACAGGATAATTGTAGAAAAGAACCTTGCATATATTACTAGTTAGTAGTTTAATGTAAGTATGACGACCAGTGTAAATCGTCCCACTAGATTGCCGAGAATAGTTCGCCCCGATATAGAGGCGGAAAAAGATCGTTTCTATTTGGGTCTTGTTGAAGGAAATGCTAACACAGGCGAAGGCCCGTGTATCCGTGTGGGCTATAGAGTTCCACTTCCTACGCATGGTGATGCAAGGCCTGAAGACAGAGAATTATCCAAATCAAAATTAGTAGCTATCGCTAATGAACCCATTAAAGACGGTTTTATCCAGCCAGAGCGTAAACCTGCAACCCTTACCGTATATGGTATGTCAAGAAACGCATCAGACGATTCAACATATACCTTTGCAATGGCGCTAGGAATAGTCGACGGTGCTGCATATGGAAGAATTATAAAATCTCAAGATGGAATAAATACCAAATTTCAAGGTCGGATTATGAGTAGGGATTTACAAGGAGGACTAGCGACAGACTTTGATGGCTTCTCAACGGGTCATTCTAATCTCTTTTGCATAATCGACCCTAATACAGGAACACTAACAGACATTGACTTAGGGTTATTACTTAAGTTAACAGTCGATGCTGGTACGATCCCGCTAGAAGGTCATGGCCATAATGTGGAAATATCGGATAAAGATGTTCGGATACTACAAGGAGGTGAAGAAGTAAAACTAGGATTAGAAGAGATAGCAAGAATAGCTGAAGGTCTAAAATTTGACGCGCCTAGTACACCTTCAACGATTCCTGAACACCAACCACCTTCCGGTCACTGTATTGTATACTGACATATAACTATAATATTGAGATGTCAAATACTATTACTGCTGAATTATCTTCTATATCAACACAAGCTCAAGAACTTTTAGATCGCATAACTGCTTTAGGCGATCAATATCGCCATACTCCAGATTCTCTATTTGTTGCAGAATGTAATACTGCCGAAAAAAGTCTTACACATTCAATTAGAGCAATAGAACGAGCTCAAAAACTCATTTAAGGATTCGTCGAATTTATACTTTTTACCCATGTAAGGTCCAAACCTAAAGTATCTCGAAAAACTCTGTGTGAATTTAATGCTTTTTAGCCTTGTCAAATTTTCCAAAACTTGGACAGATATCTGACAGGAAACAAATATTGCACTTTGGTTTTTTAGCATCACAAATTTGACGACCATGTTCAATTAAGCGCAAAGAGAAATCGCCGCCTTCTGATGGGTCAATTAGTTTATTTAATTCGAATTCAATTTTTACTGGATCGGTTTCTACGGTGATTTTTAGCCTATTGCATAATCTAGATACATGGGTATCTACAGGAATACCTGGTTTAGCAAATGCAACATGGAGAATGACATTTGCAGTTTTACGACCAGTTCCGGGCAATGTGACAAGATCTTCCATATTCTCAGGGACTTCCCCACCAAAAGCTGAAACTAATCTCTGAGCCATAGCTATTATATTTTTTGCTTTATTATGAAAGAACCCAGTTGATTGGATCAATTTCTCTACGTCGACTTGTGATGCACTTGCTATGTCGCTGGGATTTGGATATTTTTTGAAAAGCGCAGGAGTAACTATATTTACTCTTTTATCAGTACATTGCGCACTTAAAATTGTTGCAACTAGCAATTGGTAAGGATTTTCATGATCTAATGCACATTTTACGACAGGATAAAATTCCTTTAATCGTTTATTTATTTCAGTTGTTCGCTGTTTATATCCCCTTGGACGAGCCATAACTACACAATACATGAGATAATGTATCTATGACGATTGATAACGAAAAATTGCTCGATATTGTGAGTAATCGTAAACCTAAAGAAAAGCCAAAACAAAGTATATATTCACTAAATTTAGATGCATTAAAAGAATGGTTTGAAGCTAAGGGCGAAAAGTCCTTCAGAGCAAAACAAGTAGTCGACCAACTTTTTGAAAAAAGAGCACCTTTAGAAGAAGTGACCACATTACCTAAAGTATTGATTGATGATCTTAAAAAAGATTTTGGCTACGCTTTGGAAGTTCAGACACTAGCTGTTTCTAAAGATAAAACAAAAAAATGGTTGTTTAAATTACATGATGGTTTATTTATTGAAACTGTATTAATGGAATATGCTGGAAGAGCAACAGTTTGTGTATCTTCTCAGGCAGGTTGTGCAATGGGATGCACATTTTGTGCAACTGGACAGGCTGGCTTTGACCGTCATTTAGAGGTAGGAGAAATATTAGAGCAAGTAGCAAGAGCTTGTCATAGTACTAGTTCTCGAATTTCCAATATTGTATTTATGGGCATGGGAGAACCATTGGCTAATGTTGATGTTGTTTATAATGCCTGTCAGCGTTTAACGCGAGATTGGGGATTCTCAGCTCGCCATATTACTGTTTCCACTGTTGGAGTTGTACCTGGTATGAAAAAAATGGCCAAATGGGAACTACCAGTAACATTAGCAATTTCTTTGCATTCTCCATATGATGATATGCGTAGCGAAATGATTCCTTTAAACAAAAGATATGATATTGCTGAGGTATTAAAGGCTGGAGAAGAAGTTTCATATTCTCACGGCCGTAGGGTAAGTTTCGAATATTGTGCAATTGATCATAAAAATATTAACGATAAGTGTGCTCACGAATTAGGCAACTTACTTAGAGATTTTCAAGGTGCTGGTGGTGCCCATGTAAACATAATCCCTCTAAATCGCACTAAAGGTTTTAATGGTAAGGCTCCTCGGCATGTTGAAATACAGAAATTTGCTGATATCGTAGAAAAATATGGCGTAACTGTTTCCATCAGAAAAAACCGTGGTACTGATATTGATGCAGCATGTGGTCAATTACGTGAACGCGAAACAACAAAAAATAATTAATCTATTAATTAGAAGGAATAATAGTGTTGGAATACCAAGGTTTATTAAATGGCCAACTTTTTAGATAGGTTTTAATATCGCTATAGAGTAATTCGTATTTTCCAGAATCAAATGCTTTTTGAGTCACCCACCAGCTCACGTCAACATCAGCTCCCATTGGTGTAATTATATCTTTATTTATTACACCAATCGGATATAAATAAAAACAACCAGCATATTCACCATTAAGTGCTCGGACAACAAATGCCATCGATCGTCTAGCTTCATTTTCTTTATTATGCCATTGTAAATCTTCTTCATTTTCTTCAATTGTAAATCCTTCAAAAGGCCATTGTGAATTTCGCGTTCGATTTATAATTTCAATACTTGACATAAATGCTTTGTAATCTTTCACTAGATGATCAATATTAAGTAATTCGATTGTAAAATTAGTGGATTCAAACTTAGGTATCTTAAAATCAATATTTAATTTCCAATTTTCTGGCAATGTGTTATTTTCCATGGGTAAATTTTACACCTTATTGAACTAGTCTATATAAATGAATAATTCTAAATTTGTTTGGTATAACCAATTTCTTCCTCAGACTTTAATGAGTGCAATGATACTTCTATATTTTAGAGGTGCTTTAGACCTTATTTTCAGCTTAAGAAGTATGTCTGTTTTATCGTTAATAGTTTTTGGTGGATATATACTTGGAGCATTTGGTATTGCTAACTTGCGTTGGTGGGGAATCATTATCGGTGTTATATCAATAGGTTATGTATTTGTTCAAGTAACTTTTATTGCACTAAAAGAAGGAGCATCAATATTTGATGTATTGGGTTTTTTCTTTAATTCAACACATATCATAAATACTTTATTTGATATAGCAATCATAGCTTTATTGGTACACCCAATGTCAATAAATTATGCAAAGCGAAATTTTACAAAAAGAATTCCGTAAACCAAATAGATTTTTCTCAATTTGACTCACGGTGTTTAGTAACTTTTTCCTAAGTTCTTTATAAACGTCGGATTTAAGATAGATTACTTAAAATCAGGATGGCCTAATTCGCCATATAATTCATCAGCAGTAGCCCAACCAAAAGCAACAACGGATTCGCCCTTTGTGTAGTCATTATTACCAACAATTTCTAAAGCCACTTTATTAGTAGATTTAATTGGCGCTGTATAAAAAAGCGGAGTTGATTTTTTAGACTTTTTAGTATTAAAAGTCTTTTCATCGAATGTAGACTCACAATCAAAACGCTTTGCTAAATGTCGACCCCAGTTACGTTCTTCTCCAGTAGGAGCATACCCAGGACGAGGAACGACATCTTGTCGTTGAGCCAAAAATGCATATGTTGAAGGAAAAGCAAGTCTTGTACCAATAAGTACATCTTCGTCGGGAAACGAGATGGCACTTCTTCTGTATAATTCTGAAATAAGTAGTTCTGCAGTTTCTTTACATTTCTTACCCGGACGGATCGCACCGAAGCTCCATAGTGTTGCGGGAGTACCACCAATACGCTCTAGAGAGCCAAATAGGAAACCATCAAGTCCTGCGTTACGAGCAGTAACAATAATTGTATACTTCTCGACGTGTTCATCGATAACAGAGTCTGGGATAATATAACCAGATTCACGAATTAGCTCACCAAACTCATCGAGCTCAGCAGGTTTTAAAGATACGGTGTCGCGGGATTCAATAATCATTAACCATCAATTCTACAACAAAATCAGCTTATGCGCGAGTCGGTTAGAGTATTATATACGACTTCTAAGCTATATCTAGCTCAAAATCATATATTCGGTGGTTTATATTCGATTCTTGAGCTGCATCACCATATTGAAATCCAGACCAACTCAAGACTATAGGGTCATCGCTAACATACCAAGTAGCGTATTCATTAGAATATCTTTTTAGTAGTTCTAATGCTCGTAATTTCGTATCAGCATTAAGACCTCTTAAGGCATCATCAAAAACTATTGGTAAAGTCACAAAACCTGTTTTTGGTCTGTTAGCAAGGATTTGAGATATTACACTAACAACCTGATCAGGTGTTAGGCCTCCTATAATATCATATGATTTTAGACATTCATTTCGTTGTGCCAAATAGTTTGCTTTTTGAAGTATAAGTTCTTTACGCAATATTGCTTGTGAACCCTGTACGTTAGTAGAATCTGCATAAAGTGTATAGTTTGTAAATCCAGCCTTATTTAGCTCTTTAGTTAAATTTTTCTGCGCAACATCTAATTTCTTCCAATTATGTTTCGTAGAATTTCTCTCCGCTAAACGAGTTGCTTCAACTACTTTTAGTTGTGCTTTCTCTATAGATGGATATTTTATATCTACTTTGTCAACATCTAATTTATTAAATTTCTCTTCAACAATCGCAATATATGTTTCAATCATTCCTAACAATAAATTATTCGAATTATGACATTCTTTCTCTATCATTTCTCTAGTAATTATTATTTGATCTACACTTCGATCTGATTCAAACATTACAAGTAGTTCTTTTGCAATTTCTTTAGCATTATCTTGTTCATTGACTACAGTGAAATGTCCATTAATTAATCTCATGTTCTTCTCCAATATTTGTTAATAGATATTTCGACAATTTATTAATTTACTTAAAAGATTGAATAATTATTCTTAATATTCTCACTATTAGTGATATTTGAACCATTCTTAATTTTTATAATATCTGTGATTAAATTCGGCACGTGACTGAATACTGCTCTAGAATGTATCCTTCATGTAATTAACAATATTTCCGGCAGAAATATGCCAGGTGGTGCAAAATGGCCCGTAAAGGCAGAGCGAGACGATTTAAAGAGGCTCGAGAGCTAAAAGAGGGATTTGACGACGGTCTTTTCGAAGAGACGAAATCATCCTTAGCTGAAGTTGAAGAAGGTCAAGAGGGTTGGAAATCCTTGGATAAAGAGGATTCTGATACTGAAGTTGAACACGAACGTATTACAGATACGAAAGACGATGATTACGATCCTTTAATGGACTAATCGCTAAAAAGACCAGGCCCTTAAGTCGAGTTACCCTAATTAGGACAATTCAACCAAGGACCTGGTCTTTTAGTATTATTAGCTTTTATTGTTTCAAGAATGTAATTGAACGTCCTAGTTTTCCAGCACGACCTGTACGACCTATACGGTGACAGTAATCTTGATAAATTCGAGGTGTATCGTAATTAATAACGTGACTAACGTTAGGAATATCAATACCACGAGCTGCAACATCAGTAGCAACCAATACTTGAACAACGTCATCTTTAAATTTTTTCAAAGCGCGTTGACGGTGTGGTTGAGATTTATCACCATGGATAGATTCTGCACCAATACCCTCGTCATTTAAACGATCACATATTTGTTGAACAAAAGATTTTGTTTCACAGAAAATGAGAACTTTATCAACTTCTTTTTCATCAAGAATTTCTAGCAGTTTCTCCCACTTTTCCATTGTGTTACGAGCATAAGCTACATCTTGTTGGACATTAGCTGAAGTGTCCCCTGTTTTAACAGATACAGTTTCAGGATTGTTCATAACAGTTCCAAGAAGTTTTTTAATTGGTTCTGTCATTGTCGCAGAAAAACAAAGAGTTTGTCTGTCTTCTGGGATTTGAGCAATAATGAAACGAATATCGTCGATGAAACCCATATCTAGCATAAGGTCAACTTCATCTAAAACGAAAGTTGAAACATTTCGTAAATCTAAACAACCTTGTTTGAAAAGGTCTTTCAAACGTCCAGGTGTTCCGATTACAATGTGCGGATCTCTACGCAAAGCTTGCTTTTGCTTGTGGATTGAAAGACCACCAACACAAAGTGTTGAATAAAGTTTCATACCATGAGAAAAACTCTTGAACTCTTGTTCAATTTGTTGAGCAAGTTCGCGAGTAGGTGCAATCACTAAAGAGTTAACACCTTTAGAAGCATTTTGAAATAAAGAATTAATGATTGGTAAACAAAATGCTGCAGTTTTACCTGTACCAGTATTTGCAAGACCTAGAACATCTTTGCCTTCAAGTGCAAAATGAATTGTTTGGTCTTGAATAGGTGTCGGTGTAACATATCCTTTTTTTGTGATATTCTCAGTTAGTTCAGGGACAAAGTCAAAATCAACAAAAGCATGTTTAATTTCATGAGTTTGTTCTGGAGTTAGTTCTTTAACATCATTCATAAAAAGGTTTGGATCCAAAGCTTTCATTTTTGAACCGTAGCCTCCACGACCTCCGCGTCCACCACCGGAACCACCACGACCGCCGCCGCGTCCTCCGCCAAATCCTCCACCTGAACCACCACGGCTTGCGCCACTACGTGATCCACCTGAACGAGCGTTCCTTGATTCTGTACCTCGAGAATCTCCGCGATGATTTTTGAATCCTCCTGAGTTACGAGGCTTGAAGCCGTCACCATCACGAGATGAACGTTCTGATCTATCACCACGAGGACGGTCATCACGTGAACGACCTTCGCTACGCCCACGAGATTCAATGCGATCACGATCACCGCGATATTCATTACGTCCTTCAGAACGTCGATTTTGATCTCTAGCACCGCGGTCATCTCCTCGGTTACCACCGCGGGAATCTGAACGTCCTTCACTTCTTCTATTATTCGAAGATTCGCCTGAGCCTCTTGAAGAGCGGTCATTGCGATCTGAACGTTCTGATCTTTCATTGCGACCTTCGGAGTTCCGGCGCGGATCGCTTCGCCGACCTTCGCTAGATTTATCATTTGATGATACGCGCGTATTGCGAGCAGAACCTAGACCAATGCCACGACGACTACTTGGTTTTTCTCTTGAATTTCTTTTTTCGCCAGATTTAGGCGTTGAATCATTATTAATATCAGACATAAAGTCATTACTCTTTTCTATTTAATTATTTGTCTTGTAACAAGGACGAATAACAATAGAATTTTCATGATAAAAATTACTAGTAATTTATTACTCGCACGTGAGGATATACATCCTATCACATAAATACTATTTGCACTAATTGGCTATCGAAGTAGCTAAATCTGGACCTTACCTATTTCTAGGATCATCGATTTCTGTATCGATTCCAAACTTTTCTAATGCCTTAGTAACCATATGTGGTTCTATATCTCCACTTTGTGAGAGTCCATCTAATGTTGCAACAACAATATGTCCAGCGTCAATTTCGAAATGACGTCGTAAGGCGTCGCGAGTATCACTAAATCCATAACCATCAGTACCGAGTACCACGAATGGTGAAGGTACAAAACGCGAAATCATATCAGGTAAAGATTTCATAAAATCGCTAACAGCTATAATTGGACCTTGAACTGAACCCAAAGTTCTTGTTATAAATGGTACTTTTGCCATAGCTTCTGGGTGTAAACGATTCCAACGTTCACATTCCAAAGCGTCATTGCGCAATTCACCATAAGAAGTAACACTGTAAATGTCTACAGCTACATCAAATTCTTCGGCCAAAACTTTTTGCGCCTCAATCGCTGCTCCCATTGATGAACCAGAAGCTAAAATATTAGCCCTATATGAACACACTTTTTCTTCAGGTTTATAAAGATAGATACCTTTAATAATTCCATCTTCAATTTCTGTTTCACCGATTGTTCCCAATCCTGGCATTGCAGGTTGGATGATATTCTCATTGTAAGTTGTTATGTAATAGAAACCTTCTTCTGGAGCTTCCCCATACATCTTCTTTATACCATCGCGTACTATCACAGCCATCTCAAAAGCAAAAGCAGGATCATAGGCTTTACAGTTAGCAACTGTGGACGCTAAAACCAATGAATGGCCATCACAGTGTTGTAGACCTTCACCAGTAAGAGTTGTACGACCAGCGGTTGCACCAATCATAAAACCTTTACCACGCATATCGCCAAAGGCCCAAATTAAATCACCAACGCGTTGGAAACCGAACATAGAATAGAATACAAAAAATGGTATGAATGTTTCACCAAGTGTTGCATAGGCTGTACCAGCAGCGGTAAAGCTGGAAAGTGATCCAGCCTCTGTAATACCTTCTTCTAGAATCTGGCCGTCCTGAGCTTCCTTATATGAAAGCATTAGACCAGAATCAACAGGATCATATTGCTGGCCATGAGGAGCATAAATTTTAACTTCGCTAAACAATCCGTCAAAACCAAAAGTACGACCTTCGTCTGGGATTATAGGAACAATTCTTTTACCAATTTCTTTATCTCGCAATAAGGAACGCAACATACGACTAAATGCCATTGTTGTAGATGCCTCAAGCTTCTCGCCAGAACCTACAAGTATTTCATTATAAGATTTATTATCTGGCATTGGAATTTGTTTAGATCGCACAACACGCTCAGGAGAATATCCACCTAATTCATTTCGACGTTTAACCATATATTCATATTCAGGAGAATCGAAACCAGGATGGTAATATGGAGGAGCCCCTTCTGATTCAATCATCTCATCTGTGATTTCATCTAAACGTAAAGTTGTACGAAATCTTTTTATATCGTCAAGATTCATTTTCTTAACTTGGTGTGTAGCATTACGTGAAGCTATTTGGTCTCCTAGAGTCCATCCTTTAATGGTTTTAGCTAAAATTACTGTTGGCTTACCTTTAGTGTTGGTAGCTTCTAAGTATGCTGCATAAACTTTTTTGTAATCATGGCCACCACGAGGTAGGCGTTCGATTTCCTCATCGCTTAGTATTGAGAATATTCTTTGTAGTTCTGGATCATCACCACAAAACTTTTCACGAATTTCGCCGCCACTTAATGTTGATAATTTTTGGAATTCCCCATCTACAGTCTTGTTAAGTTTTTCAACAAGTACACCTTGCGTATCGAGATCAAAAAGAGCATCCCATTCTCTACCCCAAATAACCTTGATGACGTTCCATCCGCAACCATGAAAAAGCGATTCTAATTCTTGTATTATTTTACTGTTTCCTCTGACTGGTCCATCAAGTCGTTGTAGGTTACAGTTAATTACAAATGTAAGATTATCAAGACCTTCATTCGCTGCCATACGCAAAGCAGTGACAGATTCAGGTTCATCCATTTCGCCGTCACCACAAAAAGCCCAAACTCGAGAGTTCGATGTATCAACAATATCTCTATTAAGCGCATAACGATTAAACCGTGCTTGGTAACAAGCATTTATAGGACCTATACCCATTGAAACAGTTGGGTATTCCCAAAAATCAGGCATACGTCTAGGGTGAGGATATGAAGGCAAGCCTTTACCTGTAGTTTCACGTCTGAAATGATCGAGTTGCTCGCTAGAAAGTCTACCCTCTAAGAATGCGCGTGAATACATACCAGGTGCAGCGTGGCCTTGATAATAAATTTGATCGCCTACACCATCACCGTTTTTGCCTTTAAAAAAATGATTAAATCCAACTTCGTAAAGTGATGCTGCTGACGCATACGTAGAGAGATGTCCACCTAATCCATCGAAACGATGGTTTGCTCTATCAACCATTGCGACAGCATTCCAACGAATTATTGAACGAACCTTACGTTCCATATTCTCGTCACCAGGAAACTCTGGCTCTTGATCTGTATCTATCGTGTTAACATAATCCGTTGTTATTGGAGTGGGAAGATCAACACCGTTTTCTCTTGCATGATCCATAACTTGAGTAAGTACATAATCAGTTCTTTTCAATCCACGATTTTCAATCATTGAATCTACTGATTCAATCCATTCTTCCGTTTCTTGTGGGTCAATATCTGGCAATTTGGTCATACATACAATCTAGGCCAAAAGCATGTGCAGATGTGATATTTAGATACTTGATTTGCTTACTTAAGTTAATTCTTAATTCTTGAACTAACAATATATTTAATAAATGGTCAATATAGAACTTGCAACTGCTATACCCCAGGGGGTATACTAATAGTAATAAATAAGGAGAAATAAATGTGTAGAGCGACAAAGTGTAAGAACTGCAATAAAACAACATGGGCAGGATGTGGAAATCATATCGATTCTGTAATGCGCAATGTTGCAGAATCAGATAAATGTAAGTGCCAAAGAGATCAGTCTAATAAGAATAGCCACGGATTTTTATCTAAAATATTTGGTAAATAAAATCTAATTACAGTTCCGAGAAAAGAGCCACGATGACACAAATACCAGGTGATATAACACCACAAATTATTACAAGACTTAAAAAAGTCCAAGGCCAATTAGGTGGTGTTGTTCGTATGATCGAGGAAGGACGCGACTGCGAAGAACTTGTGACACAACTAGCGGCGGCAAGCAAAGCATTAAACCGAGCAGGATTTACAATAGTTTCACAAGGTTTAAAAGAATGTGTAAAATCTGGCGACTCAAGTGGCATCGATGAAAAAAAGCTAGAAAAAATGTTTCTAGCTTTAGCGTAGAAAGTAAAATTTTATGAGAACAATAATTATTGGTGGAGTTGCTGGTGGAATGTCTGCTGCAACAAGATTACGAAGATTAGATGAGAATGCGGAAATAATAGTTTTCGAAAAGGGAAATGAAGTTTCATTTGCCAACTGTGGACTCCCCTACTTTATTGGCGATGTGATAAAAGACAGAGATGATCTATTACTACAAACACCTACAAGCCTAAATGATAGATACAACTTAGATGTACGAGTTAATCATGAAGTTATAAAAATTACTCCTAATGATAGTTCTGTATTGGTAAAAAATACAAAAACGAATATTGAAGAAAGCTTTGAATACGATAATTTAATATTATCAATGGGAGCATCACCATTTATCCCACCAATCGATGGAATAGAAAATGCATTTCCACTCCGCGATATGTATGATGTAGATCGCTTAGTTGTAGCCACCGAACAAGCAGTAATAAATAATGAATCAGCTGTAGTCATTGGCGCAGGATTCATAGGTGTTGAAGTTGCAGAAAACCTCAAAAAACGAGGACTGAAAGTAACAATAGTTGAGCTATCCCCTCAAGTACTTCCTCCTCTAGATATAGAGATGGCTTCATATGTTGCAGAAGATATCATAAAAAATGGTGTAGAGCTTAGATTAAACACTTCAGTAGAAAAAATTACGAATAAAACTGTCACTCTTTCTACTGGAGAAATAATTGAAGCAGGAATGGTTGTAGCAAGTATAGGTGTAAGACCAGAGACAAAATTGGCTAGTGAAGCCGGGCTAGAAATTGGTGAAAGAGGTGGCGTTGTAATCGATGAATTCCTCAGGACTTCAAGAGCTAACATTTACGCAATAGGTGATATGGTTGAAAAACATGATATCCAAACAGGGAATTCTGTATTAATCCCATTAGCAAATCTTGCAAATAAACAAGGTAGACGAGCAGCGGACATCATTGTAGGGAGAAAGCCAAGTTCATCTGCACAAGCATTGGGCACAGCAATAGTTAAAGTTTTTGACCTAGCAATAGCAACTACAGGAGCCAGCGAGAGATTATTAAAATCACAGGACAGAAATTTTAAAGCTATCCATACCCACCCTTTGGACCATGCAGGATATTATCCAGGTGCAGAAACTATGCATTTAAAAACACTTTTTGATCCAGAGACAGGAGAATTACTAGGAGCACAAGGTATTGGTTCATCGAGTGTAGCCAAAAAAATAGATGTTATTGCAACAGCAATATTTGGAAATATAAAAGCTAATGAATTAATAGATCTCGAGTTGGCATATGCCCCACCTTACGGATCAGCAAAAGATCCCATAAATATGATCGGCTATATATCTGAAAATATATTGCAAGGAGAAAATACGATTTCGCCAGATCAAATACCATCCGAATGCACACTAGTAGACGTACGTACTAAAGAGGAATATTATGAAGGTACAATCCCTGGCGCAATAAATATTCCGTTAGATGAATTACGATCAAGGATTAATGAATTCCCAAAGAAGAATGTAGTGGTATTTTGTCAAATGGGTCAACGGGGCCACAATGCAATAAGCATACTTAAGCAATTAAAAATAGAGAGTTCTAATTTAGATGGTGGTTACGAGACTTGGATGTCTTTTGAAAAAGCAAAAAATATTTAAATAGGATAAATGCTTCCATCATAATTTAAAAACTTTCCGTTATCATTAGGATCAAAATTCTCTATTAACTTATATAACGCGTCTGAGGCTTCTTCTGGAGTGAATTCACCATTAGGATTCATTTCTGTTATGACTTCATTCGGATGAACCGCGAATGTTTTAACATTTTCAGGCAAATAATCAACTAAACATTTAGTAAACATAACTAAAGCAAGTTTGCTTGCCCTATATCCACTAGTTCGCGTTTTCTCATTAAAATCATCTTGAAAAGAAGCACGTTTACTTGCGACGTTTACTATAAAACTATCCTTGTTTTTCATTAAATCTATAAAGTTTTTTGCAACCATCATTGGAGAAATAGCATTAACATCAAACATTAAAAGAAGTTTGTCTCTATCAAAACTAGGAATATCGCTAACAAACTCTTTGCCACCAAATATTGCAGAACTTCTCGCCAATCCTGCATTGTTTATAATTAGATCAACAGAACCCTTTTCTGTTGCAATTTTTTCTGCCGCTCTTTCAATAGAAAGATCACTAGTAACATCTAATAATATTTTTTTTACATTCTCAACTTTAGTACCATAATCTATAGCTTCGTCCAAATTTCGAACACCTGCATAAACATAAAAATTATTCTCTGCAAGATGCTGAACTAAAGCCCTACCAAGACCCCGAGCTGCTCCTGTTACTAATGCTGTTTTCATGAGTATTATTTTAGCAATAGCTTATGATAATCTTTCATTGAGTTGAGGAAATATGCGAGTTCTACAAATAATGGGAAGATCAAGTGACGCAATACATCAACATGTGGATTCTTTAAATACAATACTTAAACGTAATAAAATCACATCATCTATAATTGCTCCTGTTGGCGCTATGAATGGCTTATGCAAAGAAGATTATTGTTATCCAATTCCTAGATTATCTAAACCACTCTCACTATATTCTTGCTCTAAAGAAGTAAAGAAACTAATCAACGATTTTGAAGTGTTACATGCGCATGGAATTATAGCGGCACTCATTGCTTTGCGTGCGAGAAAATTAGCTAAAAGTAAAATACCAGTTGTTATGACTCTTCACAACTTTGCAGTGCAAAGAATCGATGGGTACAAATTTTTTATTAAATATAGAATTGAATCCATAATTCTTAAAAAAGTTGATTATATAATTTGTCCTTCTGAATATGCTGAAAGCTACGCAAGAAAGTTTACTAATAATAGAATAGACATAACTACCATCCTCCCCGTTGGTAAGACCATATTAAAGAAGGATATTATTTCAGCTAATAATATTAGAGAACTTACACGTGATCATTTTTATATAAAGCACGATGATCCCCTTTGCATTTCACTGAGCCGATATACAAGACAAAAAGATTTCACTACCTTAATTAGAAGTTTTAAATTAGTTGTTGAAAAAATTCCAAATGCTAAATTGATCATAGCTGGTCATAGTACTTATAAAAGTACTGTTAAATATCAAGAATTATTAAAAAAGATTAAACTTGAAAATAGCATTCATCTGTATGGAAATATCAATAATCCAGATAACTTACTAGCAGCCAGCGATTTATTTGTATTAGCTTCAATCTTTGAAACTGTTCCACTTGTTCTGATTGATGCTTTAAAATTTGGAAAACCCGTAGTAATGACAAAAGTTGGTGTTGCTAAAAAGATACTCGATGGAACTAATGGAATATCCGTCCCGATACTTGATCCTCAATCATTATCTAAAGCATTAATCGATTGGTTAAATAAGATTAAAGAAGGAAAAGTTGATCCTAAATTAATTGAAAAATCAATTGAGAAAACTACTGATCTTAAATATACAATTGAACCCATTATTGAAATATATAATGCTCTGTCTCAAACTAATTAGTATTTTACTTAACTTCTAGCTTCTGCTTGTAGAAGTAAGTTTATAAGCCAAACCTAAAAATATTGTCGCACTTGCACCATCTAGCCATCTTTGAACTATCCTTCGTTTCAAAAATCCACCTAATTTATTCACACTAATTGCTAAAATTGAAAACCAAATAATAGCGACAACTACTTGAATGATAGATAATGCAATGAGTTGCGGGCCAATATTTTTCTGTCCAACAACAAACTGTGGCACGATAGCTACGAAATATAAGGCTGCTTTTACATTTAGTACATTTGTTAAAAAACCTCTAAGTATATATTTCTTTGCAGAATACGTTTTTATAGCTTTAGTATTCTCCGGCTCTTCTATATTTTTATTTTTAAAAAGATCAACAGATAATTGAATAGCTAGAAATATTAAATAACTAGCACCTATCCATTTAACTATTTCGAATGCCCTTGCTGATTTTAACAATAGAGCAGAAAGTCCGAATGTAGCAGCAGTACCATGCACTATAAGACCTGCACCAATACCAATCGCGCTAAAAACAGCTTCACGTTTACCATTCCTTAGTGATGTCCTCAAGACTAGAAGAAAGTCAGGTCCAGGTATAGATACAGCAATTAAAGCTGTAGTTGCAAATAAAATGTAATGAGCCATTAATATAGTTTAGTTCAACAAAGAAAAATTAAAAAATAGGGCAGGCATCACCTTCACCAGAAATTTCTGATGAAGTATCGGGAAATAACAAAGCCGTAGACTGAACATCTGGTCCAACTTCACGAGTTCGTTTCAATTCATAAAAGGCATTTAGTGAAATCATTGTAGAAATACCATCATATAATTTAAGACTATCTTGCATAGTTGGAAGTTCTGAAATTACTGGACCAAAAAATCCTCGATCTCCTTCAGGTGTTTCAAGAATCATGATAGGAACACCAACATCATCACCTACAGTTTCCAATGCAAGTTCTATGGATTTCTTTATTGCAATATCGTAACTCTTATCATTCTCTGCTTTAGCATATGTTTTGTCTAAACCAATTTCGACTAATACATCTACTAGCCAATCTGTATTTTTAGACGACTCAACATGTAGACGTTTCCCGATCTCAGTATAAAATTTTGCAACCAAATCATTTGCTTGTTCGCCACAATCCTGTTTAATTTTTTCAATTACTCTTAATAGGCCATGAGTCATACGCGCAGCAGGACCATATCCATCTTCGCTTGTATCATCTAACACATCATTTTTTGCTGCAAGGGAAAATGAACAGAATTCAATTTCTAGATCTCTCTGAGTTGCTACTTGAGTCATCCAACGTGATGTAATCCAGCACCAAGGACAAATAGGATCAATGTAAAATCTAATTTTCATGAAAATATCTTACAATATATACTCTGTTTTATCTCACACGTATGCGAATGTATATATGATGTAACATGATAAGCTGTTGATAAGTTTCTCAAATATGGTCAATTTGACTATCTGATAAATAAATCTTTTATTTATATCTGTGCTCGCTTAGAAATATAGTTGTTTTTCGAAGTAAGATAACTTTTCAAGTTTTTGATCCAATCAAAAAATGCGGACTTGGCTCAGTCTGGTAGAGCGTCACCTTGCCAAGGTGAAGGTCGCGGGTTCGAATCCCGTAGTCCGCTCCATTAAGCCTATTCAGGCACTACTATTCGAACCCCGTCTTGAGAAACATCTAGTTTTGATACTTGAAATGAGCATCCATATTCAACTTTTTTAATTTCTTCTAATGTTTCATCTAATTTATCATCATCGACAAAAGCTGCAACGCTAGGCCCCGAACCTGAAAGCCAAGTTCCAGAACACTCTAGAGATCTAAAACGATCGTATGCGAGCTTTGAAGGTATACATGCAGCCAATCTTGAGGGCTGGTGAATATTATCTTCAGTTACAATTTTTAAAACTTCATCATTAAAAGTATTGCCAGCCAACATTGCGACTAACATTGCAACATTGCCGATATTTTCAACTACTTGGATCTTAGGAAATTCATTAGGCAATATAGTTCTAGATTCTTTAGTTGAAGTTGTTACATCAGGTCTAAAAATTACTAAATTTAAACCCTGCTCTTCTGGTTTACAATCAAATCTAATTACATGTCCACCAACGGTTACACAAAAACCACCGTACGCGCTTGGAGCGGCATTATCATCATGACCTTCTAAATCACCTGCAATGCGAAATGCTAAATCGCGAGCATTGATTTCATCTTCTCCATTTTGTATTAATGCGCTATATGCGCCAGCGACTCTAGTTGCACCAGAAAAACCCATTCCACGAGCATAAGGTATATGGCTTTGCAACCAAATATTTTTAAGTTCTGTTACACCACCGGCTTTTTTGTATGCAACTATTGCCGGGTGAGATTCCTTTGCTGGTTCCCAGAAACCACCTCTTGGTTGTTCATTTAATGCTATTGAAAAATTTACATCGACTGCTAAACCTAAAGAATCAAAACCAGGACCAATATTGGCACTAGATGCAGGGGCGGAAACTATCATGACTATAGACTAGCAAAAATTATACTCCTGTGGAGCCGAACCCGCCAGTGCCTCTATCTGAATCTTCTAAATCGTCCACAACATTCCAATTGACACTCTCATATTTCTGGATGACGAGCTGAGCGATCCTGTCACCTTTTTTTATTTCGAAAGTATTACTTTGATCCGTATTTATTAATATAACCTTTAATTCATCACGATATCCAGAATCTATCAACCCTGGACTATTTAGGACGCCAATACCATTCTTTATTGCTAAGCCACTTCTTGGTTGAACAAAACCTGCATAACCTATGGGAATGGCAATTGCTATACCAGTTGGAACAAGTGCCCTCTCACCAGGTTTTATAATCAGATCAGCCGCACTTTGTAGATCATATCCCGCATCACCACGATTCTGAGCCTTTGGCAGGTTTACACTCTCATTTAGTTTACGCACTGGAATCGTTATTGTTGTTTCTGTTGTTGTTAATAATATATCTGACATGAAATTATTCTACTAAATCATTTTTAAGTTGTGCGATTGATGCAGTACTTAAAATAGCAGTATGTGTATACTGAGGATGATTGATGCTCAAGCTTATCTCATTATCACATTTTAAGAATTTTTCTCTTTGATCATCAGGAAATTCAAAGAATATATAGTGAACAGCAGAAGTCGCTTCATCATCACGTGTCAACCGTTCTTCGTCAAGTTCATATGCTTTTACAGTTTCATCACCAAAATTAATCTGAATATATTTCTGTATTCCTGCAAGTTTAGGGAGCCATTCCCTCAACTGAGATTCATTTGTTAATTCAATAAACATCGTAGATTTTAATATATTGCGAGAAGGGATTAAATCATTATAAACCTTTAACTCACCTTCTATTTTTTCATCTGTATAAAGTTTTTCTGCTCTTGCCATTTCTTGAATTTGAAAACGCATTGTTTCCTTATTCTCGAACATGAATGTTAAGAATTTACCTACATGAATCCGTCTTATCTTTTTGATAGCTATAATATTTTTACGAAATTCTTCTCGCTCTTTCTCATAGGCTCTTACATCTTTAATATCATCTAGCGTTAACATAATTTCTCTTTTCCTTAACTACACTCGGAATAACCTAAAGCCATTCCTCCATCTTTAATATCATCTAGCGTTAACATAATTTCTCTTTTCCTTAACTACACTCGGAATAACCTAAAGCCATTCCTCCATCTTTAATATCATCTAGCGTTAACATCATTCTTCTTCTCTTTTTTTTGTAGCTTTCACTTCTCCGTTAAACATTTCATTTCCATAAGCCGCATTAAGCACTTGTATGGGATGTACGGGCAAACGACCTGTACCTTCCTCAATTGCAGTATTTGCTAAATTGCAATCTCCTGCAACTAAGTTTGATTCTTTTTTATTGACAAAATCCATAAGTGGTTTTGCTATTTTTCTAGCCATAGAGACATTTTCTTTTCTTAGACCCCACGTGCCATCTATTGCAGAGCAACGCGTCGTCATTTCCACTTTTGCGCCAGTAAGTTTCATCAATAATGACGATTGCGGGCCCATATTTTGTGCTCCATAGTGACATGGTTGGTGCCATGTGATTGTGTCAAATGTTTGACCATCAAAATCCTTATTTAATGGACTGATTTTATGTTGCTTCATCAAATATTCACTTACATCATAAGTATTATCCGCCACTTTTTGAGCATCTTTTGAACCTAGATAGTCGATGTAATCTTTTTTCAAAACGTAACCACAAGTTGGTTGAGGAACAACAATATCGTATCCTTCATCGATTGCTTTTGATAATATCTCAACATTCTTTTTTGCATTTTTTGTAAAACTTTTTGTATCTCCTGCATCAAGATGTGGCATCCCACAACATACCTGACCTTTTGGCAATGTACATTCAATCCCATTTTTTTCGTATACACCAACAACGGCTTTACCTATATCAGGGTTTTGATATTCAACTAAACACGTTGGAAATAAAGCAACTTTCACATCACGCTTATTAGTAATATTGCTTGTACGTTTTTTAAACCAACTAGAAAATTTAGTAAATGTAAATGTAGGTAAAAGTCTTTCTTTGGAAATACCCGTTGCTTTTTCTATGATAACTCGCACTGGTTTTATCTCATTTGTTTTATTAAAGATAGGTGCAACTTTTGTTACTAGTTTTCCTTGCATATCTGTCTTAGCAAGAAGTTTTGCGGAACGCGTTGTTTTACCGTCTTGATTCATTATAGATAATGCACGTAACATTAAACGAGGAAAATCTATATTCCATTCTGTATCGGTTTCTGGATTATAAGGACAATTCGTGTAGCAAAGTTTACATTGGAAGCATTCATTGACTATTCGGTCATTCTCTTTTTGAGTTATAGCTGATGAATCACCTTCATGAATTTCATCTACCATTTGAAATAATGATTTGAAGCTATAACAATATTTAATGCAAAGTCGACAGTCGGCACATTGATGAAATGTTTGATCTAATTCTTTTTTTAAGTCTGCTTTATCGAAATATAGATCATCTAGTGGATCATATAATGAAGTTGTCATCTGTTTCCTTATATTTTAATTTTACCTATAATTAGCTATTGTGAGCATCGATCGTTCTTAAATAAACGCAATTACAATTTAGCTATTTAAGCAACACGACTAAGACCTATATATTTTCTGAACAAAGTGGAAAACTAAATTTTCCACTTCGCCCAGTATTAATAATTAGTTTATGCGTCTAAGTTTTCTAATGCTTTCGCAAAACGACCAGCATGGCTTGTTTCGGCGCGCGCTAATGTTTCGAACCATTCTGCCACTTCGTCAAAACCTTCATCTCTTGCGGTTTTTGCAAAACCAGGGTACATCTCACTGTATTCATAAGTTTCACCTACTACTGCAGATTTAAGATTATCTTCTGATGAACCAACAGGTTCTCCAGTAGCTGGGTCTCCACAATCCTCTGCTAAAAAGTCAAAATGGCCAAAAGCATGCCCAGTCTCACCTTCTGCTGTTGAACGAAATACTGCTGCAACATCTGGGTATCCTTCTACATCAGCTTTCTGGGCAAAATACAGATACCTTCTATTTGCTTGGCTTTCTCCAGCAAATGCTTCTTTTAAGTTTTCTTCTGTTGATGTTCCTTTTAGGGTCATCTTCTCTCCTTTGTTGTTTATTTACATTCTTTTCGCACATGACTTACAAATCCCTTTATAAATCACTTCGGTTTTATCAATTTTTCCATATTCTGATATTTTATTATTTATATAATCTTCGTTTCTTAAAACATCATAGACTGATTTACATTCGGAGCAGACAAAGTGGTCATGATCATCTTCAACGTATGGATCTACTCTTAGTTGCCCCATCCCCAAATCTATTAAATTAATAGCTCCAAGCGTATCTAAATCGCTGACTATCTGATAAACAGTCTTTAAAGATAGTGTTGGCTGATCTTTTGATACTTTTGCGAAGATCTCATCAATTGTAGGATGACTGTGGTTACCAGAAATAGCCTCTAAAACAGCTACGCGTTGTGGAGTAATACGTCCACCGCCACTTCTTAATAAACTCACGAGTTCAATAACTGATTGCATATCAACAATATATCACTATTAACAATCATTGTCAACAAGTGTAAATTTCCAATAATATTTAACAAAGATATTTAGGCTCCAAATAGCATTCATTGGTTTATCTGTCCACAAGCCAAAAACCTTATAATGGACATTTGTTGAAATAAGCCACAGAAAATCCACATAAAGAGGTACTTGTGATCCACAAAGTCTTCATGGGATAATCAAGATATGACTTTCCAAATAACACTCACAGACAACAAATATGAAACAATCGACTTAGCTGACGGATATGAACTTGAAGGGCCTTTAACGACTTTCTTTGCTTCTGATGGGCATACTATGCGACTTTCATCTTGGTCAACACGCTTAGCAAGCTTTAAAACATCTGAAATAATCTGTATCAGGAAAATTGACGAAAAATAAAATAGTCTGCCAGAACACATGTGATAACTATACAAAGTCTATAATTTTTAAATGGAATTTAATTATATACTTATAGGCATTTTAGTATTTTTATTAATTATAGCTATTTATGATCTAATTCAAAATAAACATACAGTCACACGCAACTTCCCCATTATTGGCCATTTAAGATTTCTCCTTGAAAAAGTTGGTCCAGAAATCAGACAATACCTAATCACTGATAATGATTCAGAAAGACCTTTTTCAAGAGATCAGCGTAGGATGATTTACTCAACAGCCAAGAAACAAAATACCAACTTTGGCTTTGGTACAGATCAAGATTTAGACAATACATCAAATTATATAATAATCAAACAATCAACATTCCCATTTATACCAGACAAAGATAGCGCTACAGGTGTTGGGCCAGATTGGAATTTACCATCTAAAAAAATTATTGGTGAATATAGAAATCGCGAAAAGAAATTTAGACCAAATTCTATATTCAATATTTCAGGAATGAGCTATGGCGCACTTGGTCCTTCAGCAGTCACCGCATTAAATAAAGGTGCAAAAATAGCTGGAGTTATGCAGTCGACTGGTGAAGGATCTATTAGCCCATATCATCAAAATGGAGGTGATTTAATTTGGCAAATTGGAACAGGATATTTTGGTGCTAGAAATCTTGACGGTACTTTTAGTGAAGAAAAATTTTTAGAAACTGTTGGAAAAAATCCTACGATAAAAGCAATTGAAATAAAATTAAGCCAAGGCGCTAAAGCAGGTTTAGGCGGTATATTACCTGCATCTAAAATCACTAAAGAAATAGCGGAAATACGCGGTATCAAAATGGGGCAGGATTGCCATTCACCAGCGAGACATAGTGCATTTTCAAATGCTGACGAAATGCTAGATTTCGTTGAAAGAATTAGTTCCTTAACTGGTTTACCTGTTGGTATTAAATCTGCTGTTGGCGATATATCATTTTTTCAAGAATTAGCATTT
>ERZ724516.82-NODE-82-length-53709-cov-6.669344_pt1 | contig 53709 bp, 50 predicted proteins | sample MGYA00376049_ERZ724516 | MGnify/ENA primary metagenome ERZ724516 (study PRJEB28724, sample SAMN07190886) | activated sludge metagenome | isolation source: activated sludge of sewage treatment plant in Hong Hong | place: USA: Christiansburg, Virginia | collected... | reverse complement strand
GATTCGAACCATAGTTCACTGTGAATCTTTGTTCGCGTGGCGAACTCTTCGACCGTACAAGTTGGTTGAAGAGATTCGAACCATAGTTCACTGTGAATCTTTGTTCGCGTGGCGAACTCTTCGACCGCACAAGTTGGTTGATTAAAAACATTTAACTTTTCAAGGTTCGACCTTGGAAGCAATTGTGGGTATAATTTTATATGGTTCGTTTTATTTTTATCCACGGAAATGGTGGCGATACTTGGAAAGTCGCATTCGCACCTAATCTTAAATCGGCTCTTTAGGATTTAGGTTACAAAACTTATTTCGAAACTATGCCAGACCCAAAACTGGCAAAGAAAAAATATTGGCTTCCATTTTTAGAAGATGTTGTAAAAGTTCAGCCAAATGATGTACTCATTGGATTTAGTAGTGGTGGCGCCTGCGCACTTCGGTATGCAGAACAAAATGCGCTTGCTGGCTTAGTTTTAATTTCCCCTCATTATACTGATCTTGGTGATGAGGAAGAAAAAGTTAGTGGTTATTTTGATGAGCCTTGGAACTGGGAAGCAATAAAGAACAATGTGAGCAAATCGGTATTATTCCATGGTAGCGGTGATCCATGGATCCCAATACAAGATTTTAAGTTCATCTCTGACTCAATAGGTGCCGAGAGGCATGAGATTTTAGATACAAAGCATTTTCTGGAAACGACTTCAATCCCTGGGATAGAAGAAATAATTACTCAGCTTTTTTCTAACAAACCTTAATATAGTTATAGTTTCAGAATAACAATTATTCTATTTTTATAATATTGTATAAACTAGCCATATGAACGGCACAAAACGTATTGCAATATTAGGTCTAGGTATTATGGGAACAGGAATAGCCCAAAATTTCTTAAAAAATGATCAAACCGTCATAGTGTGGAACCGTTCGGTAGAAAAAACTAAAGATCTTAAAATTCAAGGTGCGCAAGTAGCAAATTCTATTAAGGCTGCTGTTCAAAAAGCTGACATAATTTTTGAGGTAACAGCAAACGATGAATAGTCAAGGGCAGTTTGGTTCGATGATGGAATTTTAGATAATGTAAATAAAGATCAAGTCGTTATAACGTGTGCAACTCTTTCAGTTGGTTTCATTGAGGAACTAGCAACGTCCTGCGAAAAAAAGGATTTAACCTTTTTTGATATGCCGCTAACAGGCGGAAGTATCGGGGCTCAAACTGGCAGGTTAACTTTATTGGTTGGAGGAAACGAAAAAGAACTAGAAAAGATAAAAACTATATTAGGTTATATTGCACAGGAAGTTAAATATTTTGGTGAAGTGGGCGCTGGAACAAAATACAAATTGATTCTTAATTCAGTTCAAGCAATCCACATGATTGCTTTTGGCGAGGCAATCAAGATGGCTAAACAGGCCGGCCTAGATTTGAATTTAGTAGGGGATGCTCTTGTAGCCAGACCGGGTGGAACTTCAACAAAAATATCATGCGATGCTTTAAAACAAGATCCTAAAGATGTCTCATTTTCGGCCCAATGGATGGCGAAAGACTTGGGTTATGCTGTTGAGATGTTATATGATCGTAAGTCGCCATTACTTGAAATTGCTAACGAAGTATACTCACAAGCAGTAGAAGACGGTCTTGGGAGTTGTGATTTTACGATTGTAAATAAGTTCGAATCATAGTTATTAAATTTATAAAAGTTATTTGCATGTTTTGTTTATTTTACGGACTATTCACATAAATAAGAAAGCAAACCGCGTGCTGTATGCATGCGGTTCTCAGCTTGTTTCCAAACTACAGATTGTGGGCCATCAATGACTTCATCTGTGACTTCGAGGCCACGGTGAGCAGGCAAGCAGTGCATGAATATGGCCTCCGCGTTTGCTCTACTCATTAGCTCCGAATTTATCTGATAATCTTTAAAATCTTTAACTCTTTGATCTTTTTGATCCTCTTGACCCATAGAATACCAGGTATCAGTGTAAATCACGTCAGCGTTTTCAGCAGCAAGTTTCGGGTCATCAACGAGGTTTACTTTAACGTTTCCAGATTCAAATTTGTTCAAGTCTGAAGCGCTCAAACCGTATCCCTTGGGATGTGACAAATTCAGAGTATTACCGAACATGTTTAGGGCAATGGCTAAAGGTCTAGATACATTATTTGGATCGCCAATATAAGAAACCTTTAGTTTTTCTATGTCGCCAAGAGATTGCCTCAATGTCAAAAGGTCTGCAAGTGTTTGAATTGGATGAGTCTGATCTGACAATAAATTTATAACTGGCACACTTGACGCATTGGCCATTCGGGTGAGTTTACTATGATCGAAAACCCTTGCTGCGATTGCAACATCAAATAAACTCAACGTCTTTGCTACGTCTTCTGCTGATTCTCTTTCATCAATTCCGGTTTCATCTGGTCGAACATAAATAGAGTTTCCACCAAGTTGTACAACCGCATTTTCCATTGATTGTCTAGTGCGCGATGATGGTTTCTCGAAAAGTAATACCACACTTTTGCGTTTTAAAATTTGATTTACATCGTTGGACTCTGCACGGTCCAATATTTCAGTTATCTCATCAACTGTTAAATCATCGATTTCAAGAAAGTGTTTTACCATTTCGTAACTTTAGTTGCAAAATAAAAATATTTCAAAATACATCCTAGAAATAGTGATCCAAAGCAATAAAATACTAATCTTGGCAGACGTAATCATTACTCTAGGGAGACTACATGGGATTTAAATTGCTACCACGCAATGAGTCATTTTTTCCATTATTTATTCAAACAGCTGAAAATATCGAGCAAGGGGCTGTGCGTCTGAAAAAACTCGTTGATGGGCGACTTGATGATTCGGAAAAAATATCTAAACAGATTAAAGAAATAGAATTAAGTGGCGACCAATTTACTCACTCTATTGTTAACAAAGTATATAAAAGTTTTGTTACACCATTCGATAGAGAAGACATACATGAGCTTGCCGAAGGTCTCGATGATATTTTGGATGAGATATTGAATGTAGCCGATTTATTAGTTCTGCATAATGTCCAAGAAGAAAGTGAATATCTAATTGACTTATCAAAGATTCTCGTGAAGTGTTGTGAACAGATTACAAAACTTATGTATAAACTAGAAAAGTTAGATAAAATTGATGAAACTCTTGAAATAATTGCTGATTATAGACGTAAAGCGCGAAAAGTTTATCGAAATGGTGTTTCATATCTATTTTCTGGCGAATTAAAGTCGTTTGAAGTATTGAAATTAAAAGATATTACCGAAGCTTTATATGCTGCAGTTCATTTAACGGATCATGCAGGTGACATTGTTGAAGCTATAACTTTAAAGCATTCATAGGGAATTTTTTAATGACACAAGCATTATTCGCAATTTATTTCACAATAGCTATTGCCTTGATTTTTGATTATGTTAACGGTTTCCACGATGCGGCGAATTCGATTGCTACAGTTGTTTCGACTCGAGTACTTTCACCACGGCTAGCTGTAATGTGGGCTGCTGTATTTAATTTTATTGCCTTTTTGGTATTTGGCACCGACGTAGCTAAATCAATTGCTAAAGATGTTGTTGAACAAAATATATTGAGCGTTGGCATGATATTTGCAGGTTTACTTGGTGCAATTATCTGGAATTTAATAACATTCTATTTAGGTTTGCCAAGTTCATCTTCTCATGCTCTAGTTGGTGGCATGGCTGGCGCTGCAATAGCAAAGGGCGGTTTCGATGCGCTGATAAGTGAGGGTTTTAGAAAGATTGCAATTTTTATTATTCTTTCACCACTTATTGGATTAGCTTTAGGATTTATACTGATGATTATTACCCAATGGTCAACAGTCAAAGTAACAAATGTGAACCGCATGAATAAGATTTTTAGAAAATTACAACTATTTTCTGCTGGTGCATATTCACTAGGCCATGGGGCAAATGATGCACAAAAAACAATGGGGATTATTCTGGCATTGTTAATTTCAGGAAATCAAGTTGGTGCAAATTCTGAGTTGCCGCTTTGGGTTGTGCTTGCAGCTCATAGTGCAATAGCACTTGGAACGCTAAGTGGCGGTTGGCGAATTGTTAAAACTATGGGTTCAAAAATAACCAAACTTCAACCTCAAGGTGGTGTGTGTGCTGAAACTGCAGGAGCATTAACATTATTTGCTACATCAATTGCCGGCATACCTGTTTCGACAACACATACAATCACTGGAGCAATAGTTGGAGTTGGTTCTGCTCGACGAATTAGCGCAGTGCGATGGAATGTCGCTACTAGAGTTGTTTGGGCATGGGTACTGACCATACCTGCAGCGGGCGTAATGGCAGCCGGAACTTTTTATGTTGTGAGTTGGTTAAAATGATGAAAATTATTGATATGAGAACTAAGTTTTTCTTTTTTTCTACGCTGATTATCGTCGCTTTAATTCCAGCTGCACCAAAAGATTTAATGTTTGTTCCTGAGTATACTGCAATTACATACTGTGTCTTGACTGTTCTATGTCTTTTTGATTCAGTATCCCGCCATAAGAGTAATTGATATTAAATGTTATATAGGTAACTAATTATAAAAATTTAGAAATTGATCATAATCAAAAGAAATAAAAAGATTCTGAATATTTAGATTCTAAAACTAAAGCTGCAATGATTCATCCATGCTTGCTAATCTCTTAAAGTGAAATACAATCATTTGTAAATGATTAATTTACTGATCCCTTTGAATGATATGTTGATGAAACTATTGTATCTAACTTGACACTTGAAGTTGCATCTAAAATTTCCTAATTTTAAAAGAGCCTGACCTAAGTCGGGCTCAATTAAGCTTTCTGGCGGAAGGGGCGGGATTTGAACCCGCGAAGCTATTAACTTGCTAGTTTTCAAGACTAGTGCATTCGGCCGCTCTGCCACCCTTCCGTCGAAGATTTTAGTTCAGAACAACTCACATTTACACCTTGTGGTATAAATGTTCAATATTTTTTTGAGTTATTTACGTTTAGAAAGCGTTTCTTCGCCACCCATAAAGCTACGCAATGCTTCTGGAATTTCGAAATCGCCATTCTCTTTTTGGGCACGTTCCATCAAGAAAGTTAAACCTCGACCAATTGCAATTGCTGTACCATTCAAAGTGTGAACTAGCTCAGTGCCATTTTCACCCTTTACGCGGATGTTACCCCGTCTTGAAGCAAAATCTAAATAATGTGAACAAGAGGTTAGTTCTCTATATGCACCTTCACTTGGTAACCAAACTTCAACATCATATTTTTTAGTCGTCGCTGAGCCTAAGTCTTGGCTTGCAGAAGCAATAACTCTGTAACTAAAACCTAGTGCTTGACATATTTCTTCTTCAATGGCTAATATTTTTTCGAATTCTTTCCAAGAATCTTCTGGCGTTGAATAAATAAACATTTCAACTTTATCGAATTGGTGAACACGAAAAATTCCTCGCGTATCTTTTCCATATGTTCCTGCTTCTCTTCTAAAACATGAAGAGAAACCGCAATATTTTTTGGGCATATCTTTTTCATCAATTATTTCACCACGATGTATACCAGCAAGTGGAACTTCTGAGGTGCCAACTAAATATAAATTGTCTTCCTCAATGTGATAAACCTGGTTCTCGTCTGTGGGGAAAAACCCTGCTTCTTCCATTGAAGATTCTCGTACTAAAACTGGCGGTACAATTGGGGTAAAACCGTGTTTAGCCAATAAACCCATCGTGAACTGGACTAATGCGAATTCAAGTCGAACTGCATCGCCCGCTAGATATGCAAAGCGTGATCCACTTATATTTGCACCTTGCTCACTCAAAACCCAACCCATGTGTTCGCCGTAATCAGCATGGTCCATTTTTGGTGCACTATATTGTTCACCAACTATTTTTACAATTTCAAAATCTTCTTCTTGGCCGACCGGTACACTGCTATCTATAGGATTAGGTATTTGCAAAATTAATGAGCGATATTTTGTTTCAAGTTCACTCAGTGTTGTTTCATAACCGTCTAGCTCTTTTTTGATTTCGTTTGCAGATTCAATTTTTTCTTTACGTTCATCTGGGTTAGCCTTGCCAATCTCTTTAGAGATCAGGTTTTTTTGAGCTCTTAAATCATCGACTATTACTATAAGCTCGCCACGTTTTAATTCAACTTCTAAAAAGTCATCAATCAGTTTTGGGTCAACTTTTTTTGCTTCAATACGTTCACGGTATTCTTTATCATCTTTTAATAGTTTTGCATTAATCATAATATCTACATTCTAGTTTCTTGTGGTAGGGACAGTCCCTACCAACTTAGTCTTCAATTGAATTTCGTAATGTTTGAATCCAATTTTTTGTTTCTTTCCAGACTTTTGTTGCACTATTTCTAGTGACAGCACCTTTATCTCCTGCTACAGCATAAGAACCAAGAAACTTTACATCAGCATGATTCGCGCCAACATGTTGTAAACAATCTGCAACCAGATCATCACCAATGTGACCAATGAAATCAATCAGAAAACAATATTGACCTAACCCTTCTTTTGTGGGTCGTGATTCTAATTTTGATAAGTCTATGTTTCGTGCAGCGAACTCACTAAGAATGGACAACAGCGAACCTGGTCTATTTGATCTTTGGAAACAGACAATCGACGTTTTGTCGTGACCCGTCTTTTTTGGTATTCCTTCTCCAACGACGATGAATCTAGTTTGGTTTGCTGAACGGTCTTGAATGTTCTTATCAAGTTTCGTTAAAGAATATTTTAATAGTGCTTGTTCTGGACAAATCGCAGCAATGGATTTATCTTTTTGTTTATATACATATAGAGCTGCTTCAGCTGTTGATTCAATTGGCATTATTTCAACATCGGGAAGTTTATTTGCTAGATAATCACGACATTGGGCAAGTGCATGAGGATGTGAATATATAACTTTAATATCTTTGTATTTGGCATTTTTTACAGTAGCTAAACATAAAGAAATATCAATATCTATTTCTCTTTGGATCATCAGATCTGACTCAAAGATAAGCATGTCTAACGTTACGGGAACACTGCCTTCAATCGTATTCTCTAAGGGCACAATACCTAGGGAAGTTTTACCGCTAGATGTTTTATTGAAAACGTCAACAATATTTTTTTGCGGAAAGGATTTATATGTGCTTAAATCACTTTGTGTCATCAATGCTGATTCGCAAAACGTGCCTTGCGGGCCTAAATAAGAAATGGTTTCGACCTGTTTACTCTCAACTTCAATAGATTTAGTAATTTCCGGCTCGCGTTTTGTCGACATAAGAATATATTTTACATGGATGCTGTCAAATATTCGTCTTTATATGAGTATATTTAAACTAATTTATAAAATACTCAATTCGAGCAAAGAGTATTGGTTTTGAGAGACTGTAGATAAGCATTTGGGGGAATGAATATTCAAAGTGGTTTCTATAAAAAGATTCACAAAAAAGTTAATTTTACAGAAATGAGTACCTAATGAATGACCCAAAATTGGTCAAGGAGCAAGAGAAAACTCTAGAGACACCGCGCATGAAAGCCGGAATTCCGGCAAAAATGCTGTTTGTTTTGATGGATTTAGTCTATGGTAAAACAGCAAATCTTTCTAAATTTTTAGTTTTAGAAATTGTTGCGCGAATGCCATATGCCGCTTGGGAAAATGTTTCTTACGTTGCCATTACACACACTCATGGCAAGCCAAAGTTCGCCAGAAAAATTCATGATGAAGTTTTGCACGCTCGCGCAGAGCAAGATAATGAAACTTGGCACCTTCTTATTCTTGAGGAACTAACTGGAAAAACAAAGAAACATTATGGCTTTCTAAGAATGAAAGCCATTCCTCAAATTTTGGCATTTGTTTACTACCAAATTTCATGGATTCTATATGCGATTAAGCCAAGAATGAGCTATAAACTGAACGCAGAGTTTGAAGATCATGCAGAACACGAATATATGCAATACGTTAAAGATCACCCAGAACACGATAGTGAACTATGGGAGAGTGCTTTTAAAGATGACTACGGAAACTTTGAAACGGTATCAAATTTACTTCGTAATATCGGTCTTGATGAACGAATTCACAAACAAAGAAGTATTCAACTAATTGACAATGCTAGATTTTCTGACGATGAAGAAGATTAAGCGTTAGGTTTTGGGGCCTTATCTTTTTTTGGTTTCTTCTTTTCTTTTTTAGCATCTTTACCTTTTGACATAGGTCTCTCCTCAGTAGTGTGTACTGTTTAGAGTCTAGCTGTTTTCAAAGCATATATCTCTTAGTTAATTGTTTAGGTAGATTATCGGCATGTAGGGGCTAACAAGTATCTCTTCTGGACGCCTAACACTATTAGTCCTAACAAAATTGCTGAAAGTGACCATATGAGCAATGTTCTCGTTGATGAACCTGTGAATGGCAATGCGGAATCAGACTCATCAGCAATATCGCTTGCTGAATTCTCTGAAATGCTATCGCCAGAATAATTTACTAATTCATCTGAATAATCAGAAACATCGTTGACTGAATCTTCAGTAAATTGGTCTGAATAATCAGAAATATTATTGACTGAATCTTCAGTAAATTGGTCTGAATAATCAACAATATCATCTGGTTGTTCAGCTGTGATTCCTAACACTGATACATCTGGAGATGTTGGGGGAATAACCACGTTTGAAGGTTGTGTCTTTGCTCCGCTTGTTGTTTTAATAGTCGTTGAAGGCTCAGACCAATTTGATACATATGAAGTTACAGTAACTTTGGTTGTTGTTGGTTCTCTTGTGATTGGGGGTTGTGCTGGTAGTGATGTCGCTACTGGGTGTTTTGTTGTTGGTGGGTTTTTGCAACCTTCTCTAAATTGTGCTGCTTCGCATGGGTCGATTGTTATTGGCGGATTTGGCTTAGTCACTGGTGGGTCGGTTATGCAATCAACCGGATTTGAAACTGTACAACTCGATCTGTCGCTATATACTTTTATTAAGTCATTTACGTTTGACGGTGCCTTTCCGTCAGCTGAAATACCGATGCCTTTAATCACAGGATTATCCTTTTGGGTGAGAATATTCACAATATTTATACCCTTTTTAAAATTAAATTTACGATCAAACTTTACCCATATTTGACTGACCTTATTTGTTTTAATATCTGGGTTATATGTCAATTTACCGCATTGGTGGTTTTCTATTAATACTTCTATAGTCTGTGTCTTGTTATTATCTATTGAAATCCATAGTTCGCCTGCATCGATATCGTTTATAGGGTGTGCAAAGTATTTTTCTACCGTGTAACTTTTTCCTATACAGTCGTTGTTCGTGGGGTCGGGAGTTACAGTAGCATTCGAACTTTGTGATGTAAGAAACATCATCGCAAGGATTGCAACTACCAGTGCTGCTGTAGCTGTGCGATAGAAAGTACGAAATGTGGCTGTTGTAGTTAACTTTAGGGTATGCATAGTGTCCTTAGGGGGGCGGTGTAAGTGTAGGAATAAAGCTTTAAAGCGATAATAACACGTAATACGCATATTGCGAAAAATAGTTTTCGTACTCTTTACGCGTTATGCCAATTTAAATAGGCTTCTATAATAGAGGAGCGACTCTTACTAATTCATTCAATAGTTCATCTAAAAGCATGTTTGCAAAGTCATCATTTAAATTATTGTCTTTATCAAATGTCTTTTCGTTCGGCGCAATCAGAACTTCGGGTCCTGGGATCACCCAGGATTGATTATGTAATAGAGTCGTGCGCAGCGCCATTTGAGCACGTACAGAACCTAAACGTCCACCGCCAACGCCTGCAATTGCAATAACCTTCTTATGTATTGGAGAACTAGAACCTCCCATGCTCAACCAATCAATAGCATTTTTTAAAGCTACGGTTATATTCCAATTATATTCAGGGCAAGTGATTACTATGCCGTCGCCAGAAGCTACTGCTTCACGAAGTTCTAAAACAGACTCTGGATATTCACCTGTAATTTCATTTCCTGTGTAAATCGGAAGGTCTATAGATAACATCTCAAAATCAACATTGTCATTATTGGCAAATTTATTATTTATAGCGTTCAAAAGAGAAGTGTTTAAAGAACCAGTGCGCAAGCTTCCAGATATTCCAACAATTTTTAACATATATTCCTTAACTATAAACGATCAGGTGCGTCGATGCCTAGTAAATCTAGGCCACGAGTTAGCGTTCGTGATATTTGTAAACAAATATTTAACCTACTATTTTTAATTGCTTCATCCTTTTCATTAAGAACAGTGCAATTTTCGTAAAATCCGCTAAATGATTGTGCTAAATCGAAAAGGTAAGTGCAGAGTTTATGTGGTTCATATGTTTGTGTAATATCATTTAGTGTCTCAGTGAATCTACTTAATATTTTGACAACTTCTCGTTCATATTGTGTTGCAATATCAACTTTGAAATCGCTTATTTCACTATTCTCGTAACCAGATTTAGCTAATAATGAATTTATTCGTGCATTTGCATATTGTAAATATGGTGCAGTATTTCCTTCCATTGAAATCATGCGATCCCAATCAAATACATAGTTCTTCGCTCGATTATTCGATAAATCACCATATTTTAAAGCACCAATACCAATAGATTTAGACAGCTCTGTTATTTCTGCTTCGCTAAAATCATTTTCACGCGACACAATCAACTTTTTTGCCCGAGATATTGACTCAGTAATAACATCGTCGAGTTTTACAATATCTCCAGATCTTGTTTTAAAAGGTTTCTGGTCATCACCAAGTATTGTTCCAAAAGCTGCATGGAATACACTAGTGTTAGGGATCCATCCTGCACGAGAAGTTGCATCAAAAACCATTTGCATATGTTGAGACTGTCTTGCATCAATCACATATACAACTCGGTCAGCTTTATCAATCTCTGCATTATATTTTAGAGCTGCTATGTCTGTTGTTGCATAGCCATATCCACCGTCAGTTTTTCTAATTATTAATCCAAATGGATTGCCATCTCTATCTAATATTCCTTTGCTATAAATCACTAAAGCGCCATCTGAAATTATAGCTATTGCTTTTTCTTGTAGTTGGTCGCACACGTTAGAGAGCATGTCGTTATACATTGATTCGCCACGAGAATTTTCCTCGCTAAGTAAAACATTTAGTTTTGAATATATGTCTAAAATATGTTTCATGGTTACATTGTTTATATGTTTCCATGCTCGAAGTGAGTCTTTATCGCCACCTTGTAATAATGAAACTCTTTTCCTTGCTTTAGTTGCAAATTCTTCGTCTTCTTTAAATTTTGATTGAGCTTTTTTATAGAAAGTGTTTAGATCACCTAAGTCGGGTAATATTTTCGGAATAGTTCCATCATTGCTTAAAAATTCTACGAGCATTCCAAATTGTGTACCCCAGTCTCCTAAATGATCTTGGGGGATTATATTATTTCCCAAAAATGTAAGGATACGGTTTAGTGAGTCACCTATTATTGTTGAACGCAAGTGTCCAATATGCATTTCTTTTGCAATGTTTGCTCCACCATAATCAATAACAATATTTTCTGGGTTTTGACTTTTTGCTATTCCCAGGTCTTCATCTTTAGCTAATGAATGAACATATTTATTTAGTTTGTCATTCGACAAATAAATGTTAATGAAACCAGGACCAGCAATTTCTGGCATTCTATCTTGATCGCTAAAGTTCGAAAGATCTAAATTTTCAATTATTTTTGTTGCTATATCTCGAGGTGGTACTCCTAGTTTTTTAGATAGAGACATTGCAATATTGATTTGTAAATCACCAAAACCAGGTTTACTTGACCACTTTAATATAGGGTCTAATTTCTTTCCATAAGATATTTCAATGGCGCTACGAGCTGCATCATTAAGCTCGTCGAAGATAGATTTCATTAATCTATTCTAGCTATATATCTACTTATCATTGTCAATTTGGGATATATAGATACTATTTAGAACATCTATAGGAATAGATTAAGGATTCTCTCTTGGCGTAAGCGAGTGTATTTGTGAAAGAATATGTCGATGGCGATTTACACCGAGAGAGATTCAACAAGAACAGGTCGTTCAAATACTAACCAATATGGTTCTAAAGATAATTCACATGCCTCGAGTAATCTTGCTGCTAATAAACAAATGCCACACAATTTAAATGCGGAAGAATGTTTAATTGGTTCTATGTTGTTAAATCGTGATGCTATTTCAAGTGCGATTGAAATGCGTGTTGATGCTAATGATTATTACAAGCCACTACATGGTGAACTACATCATGCAATAATGGCTATGTATAATCGTGGAGAATCTGTTGATGAAGTTACATTGCTTGAGCAACTTCGTCGCGATGATAACCCTTCAATAAAAATTGAGAAACAAGATATTTTATCTATTCAAGCAACACCACCTGCTTCTACTAATGCAACCCATTACGCAAAAATCGTAACTGATCTTTCACAGTTGCGTGCAATGATCAAAGCTGCAAACGATATTGCGGAGATGGGATATTCTGCCCCGGAGTCTATTCCTACGGCATTAGACCAAGCAGAGTCACTAATCTTTTCGGTTGCTGAACGTCAAGTTGTCGATTCAATGGTTACGACGCGCGACAGTGTTAATGAGGCAATGAATCATCTAGAAGAAATTTATGGCAAGAGTGATGATGTTACTGGTGTATCAACTGGTTATTATGAGCTCGATGAATTGCTTTTAGGGCTACAACCAAATGCACTATATATTTTAGCTGCTCGACCTGCAATGGGTAAAACTGCAGCCTCTTTGGGTATCGCTGCGAATGTTGCTCTGACTTCAAAAAAACCTACAATGGTTTTTTCCATGGAAATGGGTCACCTCGAATTAACTAAACGTTTATTATCCGCTGAAGCTCGTGTCCCTTTTCGTGATTTACAAACAGGAAAAATTTCTGCTGACGATTGGGAAAAATTGGGCCATGCTGTTGGGCGTTTAGCGGATGCACCTTTATTTATTGATGATAATCCTCATTGTACAGTTATGGAAATGCGTGCGAAAGCGCGACGTATTCGTGCACGACATGGTGAGTTAGGCGCAATTATTATTGATTATTTACAGTTGATGAGTTCACCTGGTAATTCTGAATCTCGTCAGATGGAAGTTAGTGAAATGTCTCGTGGTCTCAAAATTCTTGCTCGAGAACTCGAATGTCCAGTCATTGCTTTGTCGCAGTTAAACCGTCAGCTTGAATACCGTCAAGATAAACGCCCTATGTTGGCTGACCTTCGTGAATCTGGTTCATTAGAGCAAGATGCCGACGTTGTAATGTTTTTGTATCGCGATGAAGTTTATAATCCAGACTCTGAATCAAAAGGCGTCTGTGAAATTATTGTTGGTAAAAACCGTAATGGACCAACAGGTACTGTGCGCTTGGCATTTTTGGATAAATATACTAAATTCGCTAATATAGCTAGAACTCAATAAGTTGACTTATGTTTAGCAGCAAGGAAGCTGGTTTGGAACGCTCAAAACTAACATTAGTTCAACAAGGTAATGATGGAATAGATTTAAAGAGAGATAATGACAAGAGATATTGCTAAATATGTTGGTGAACTAATAGGTCTTGGATTGGCGAGCATTCGAGATCTCGAAATTGTCCCATTAGGATTATCGGCTCTATATATACACTCTTAATCTAAATAGTTTTAATCCTGATTTGGGTAAGGTGCAGACAGCTATATAGAAATCTATAAATAGACAAACTTACGGCAATCTTATTTTGTCAAAGACCCAAACTAGGAAATTACTTAGAGGCTATTTATGATTAACATTGTGGAATGGCTATGACTGGCAAAGTATGAGGAGCATGTTCTTTAATAAATCCGTCAATTAATGTAACGAGGGCATCTACCTGTGATGGTTTCCACCGACTGGAGTTAGATAAGGCAGTTTTTATCTCATCTTTTACTAATGATAAGGTTTCCGCAAATTCTTCTGGATTTTTCCTCCCTTTAAAGACCTGAGCCTGTGTGCGAGGACTACTATTTCCATAAGGATAAATAAGGGCTTCAAAACTGTCATCTTGTTTTAGAACTTGTCTTTCTACAGGTCCATTTAGACGATATCCTCTTTTCTCTTGCGAAATCCACACACCTTTTTTATCGAAGCCAATACTAACAAATACTTCATTTTTTTTTCCAAGATTTATAATTTTCCTGAATCGATTTAGGGTATCTCTTACATTGATTCCATTCCTTGTTTTTACCATACTGACTATTATAGGCTTATAGTGCCATAAGGTCAATATGTGTATGTTTTTAGATGGATATCAATTTTTGTAGCAAATTTATGTACATTTTGTGATATTGCAAAGTGAGAAACAGGCCCGAAGGCCTGCTAAATAGTTTTTGTTTTTGTTATAAAATCGGGAAAATTGCATCTCCGCCTGGGTTATAAACTTTATCTAGTTTATGATCATATATGAATGATTTTGTTTTTGTATAATTTTGATCTGAATAATCACTAAGCGATCCGTAAATTGTGTCAATGCTATTGCCAAAAATAGCCAAATTTATATCAGTAATCTTTTTTGTATAAATTACTTTACCTGATTTTAATTCCTGTACTTTTAATTGAGATTTATTTTTATCAAGAGCTGATTCAACTATTAATAGATATATTTTGCCATCAACAATTTTCACATCACTCGTGTAGATATCTCCATCTGAACTACTTGGTGCAATTGAATCTTTTTTGACTGCGTTTGTCAAAGAAATAGTTTTATCTAGAGATTCAAGAGTGATATTAATTCCATTGGCAGTATTTATTGATGTTGAAAGTAGAAATTGGTTCTCATCTATCCAGTGAATGCCAACTGCTGACACACTAGCGTCAGGTATAACTATTCCATCCTCGTCAACGGCATCTTTCCATGGTTCAGGTTTGATAACTCTTTTTGACCCAGTTTTAGTGTCAACAATTGTCATCACTGTAGAATCTAATCGGTTGTTGACATATTCATAACAAGTCGGCTGAAACTCTGCATACTTGTTTCCACTAGGTGAAAAGAATCTTCCAACACCAGCCTTTCCGCTGACATTACTAGTTATATTAGTTTTTGTATTGTAATAAGATAAACCAGTTGGATCGCATGATGGGGAAGCTCCAGCAGTAATTGCAATATTATTTCCGCCAGCATATGAGATTAAAGGGTCATAGATGCCTTTAATAAATGGTGTAAATTTATCAATTGTTTTTCCTGTTAAGCCTTCTGACATAACAAGTGTTGAATCTTGGATTGTATTGCCCGAAGGTACCTGCGTTATTTCCCGTGTAAGTATTACAGTATTTTGAAGCAAGCGTTGTTCATCGGTCAATGGGGTAGTTGTAGTTGTTGATGTTTTTACTGCTTCTTTCTTTTTATTGTCGACCGTATTTATTTTTGAAGAATCATTACTATTTGTTAATGCAAAAATTATTCCTCCTACCATTACCACTAAAGCAATGACTGCGGCAATAGACAGGATTTTTGTTTGCATCATTTGTTTCCTCGTTGCGGCTTTTGATTCTTCCATGATTAAGTTCCATTCTGATTGTGTTGGTTGATTACTATGATTTTCTATTGCATTTAAAGCTTTAGAAACTCTTGTTAGTTCTTCTTCGCTTATGTTATTTTCTTCATTAAATTCTTTATTCATTTTGCACCTCCAAGTGCAGTGCTCAAGTTTTTTAGTCCTCTATGTAAATGTTGTTTTACGCTTCCTTCTGAAATATTTAATAATCGTGCAATTTCCTTGTAGCTCATCTTCTGGCTATGAAACGCAACGACACATTCTCTCTGACGTTGACTTAAAGCGCTAAGTGCTTTTTGGATTATCTGAGCATCAATAGGAAGTTCAACCTCAGCTTCTAGTTTTGATTCAAGGTTTGATTCTTCAACTGGAACTGCACTTAAATGCTTTCTCGAAACTTGACGCTTACGTAGTTGTGATTTAGCGCTATTCATAACTGCACGTTTCATATAGAAATATGCGTCAGAGTTTGTAAACATAGGCTGAGCCTTTAATGCCTTAGCAAAAGATTCCTGTACTACATCGCTTGCTGAACTTAAATCATCGACTAATAGTCGTGCCATTTTTACGAGATCGCCATAGTGATCAAAGTAGACTTCTTCTAATTTCCAGGTGGACTTAGAGTTTTGATTTTGAAGATTCATATCACTTATCTTGGTCGATATTTCTTCACGGTTATGTGATACTTCTATTGCAATCATGCTAAACATATATGACAAGACGCATCGAGTTCAGGTTTTGTTGACATATTTTGAAATAAATTTCAAAAAAGCTGATTTTTGGCGTAAATCCAACAAATGCAACTAGAATAATCTTATGATTCTTTCTGATGTAAGTATTTTCGAAGCTCTTGACCAAGGTGAAATTGAGGTCGAACCTTTCGATAAAGATAATGTCCAACCTTCTAGTATTGATATTCGAATTGATAATTTATTTAGGGTTTTCAGAAATGACTCAACACCTTTTATCGATCCAAAACTTCCTCAAGAAGATTTAACTGAACTTGTTGAAATTGATAAGGAAGGTGTTTTTATTTTACACCCTGGAGAATTCGTTTTGGGCTCAACCTTGGAAAGATTGGCGATTGGGAAAACTTTAGTTGGATTACTTGAGGGTAAATCATCACTAGGACGATTAGGTTTAATGATTCACTCAACAGCTGGTTTTATCAATCCGGGTTGGGATGGACACATAACTTTAGAATTGAGCAATGTTGCGAATCTACCTATTGCGATATACCCAGGTATGAAAATCGGCCAAGTAAGTTTCATGCAATTAACGAAACCTGCAAGCGTTGGATACGGAGCTGGCATTGGTTCAAAATACAAAGGACAACGCGGACCTACGCCTTCAAAGTACTATATGAACTTTGAAGAAGATGATAAAAAATAGTATTTTTTATCTACACATGTTTGGGTTTTGTAATTCTATAAAATTTCTTACCTGATTTGTCATATTTTTTGGATCTAGATTCATTTCTCGGGCGTTTCTAACTAGCTGACCGAGTCGATATTTGTTAACAACTATTTCGACCCCTCTCTTTTTTTCTACTAGACCAAGAAAATTAGCGATGCCATTTGGTCCGCCAGCTCTTCTTTCTGGGGGCGTTATATACCCTTGTGTGGGAACTGGGACGCGAACAATTTCAACACCATCTCTATCTGCTCTGTCGAGATCTAGACCTTCTTTTATCACGTACGGAGACTGTTTTTTAGATATTTCTCCCAACTGTTCTATTGTGGGACATTCAACGTTTTCTATACCACCAATTGATTCCCAAGCTGCAAGAAAACCATCTATTGCTGATTCAAGAGTGAAATGAATTCTATATTTTCGATGTTTAGGAACATTGTCGGTTCTTTCAAACCCTGCACGTGCACGTATGTCATCGAGTGAATATTCCTTACCTTTGTCTCTTTGCGCCAAAAGAAAGTCTCGATATCTTTGGTAACCTAGACCATCTCCTTCGCTAAAGTACCTCTCTATTTGTGCTTTTGTTGGACCGGATCCGTTAGTTGGTAATGTTTCCCCTTTACTTCTAATCCATGTGGCAGTTCGAGAGAGATCAATTGCTAAATCTGAGATCGTCGAATGCAGATTCAATTGGTGGCTAATCTCACGTTCAGAGATATCAGGAAAGGCCATTCTAACTACATCAGCCCATTGCTTACCTTTACCTACGAGAGTGCGAAGGATTGTTCCGCTAGAAGGCATTTTTAGCCCAGTAGCGCTCAGTAATAGGCCAGTTCTCGCTATTTGATTTACATCGCTTGGTCTAATAATTCTAGTATCGCCGTTTCTTCTTCTCGTATGAGCTAACCACCGAAGGCTTTCAACGCATTCCTCAAGTGAGTTTCTATTAACCTCTACGCCAGTTTCACGCTTTAGGGCAGTTGATAATTCTATCTTCTGGTTGTGTCTGTAGCGACCAATTTGTACAACTCCATCTGAGCCCACTTGAGCTTTAAATAATTGAGCTATAACTTTATGGCTTAATAGACCGTTTGAACCTTGCCTTAAAATACCCTTTATATTTTCAGCACCTGGTGGAATACCATTTTGAGAATCTACATAAATGCCATAGATTTTTACAGCTAGTTCTTCTAACTTAGTCAATTCTCTTGCGAGGTGTGGTGGCAATTGTTTTGGGTTTGTTTTACTCATTAATTGCCACTATCGCCTCGCTCTTTAAATTTCTCGGGGATTGTACTTTGGGAGCTTTACTAGCACTCAAAATTGAACCACGTCTGACACATCCCATATCGTATGGTACCATAACAGATGCTTTCGGGCAAATGATACATTTCATCTGCTTTCTGGATTTTCAGCTTAAGTTAATCCAGCAACATTCTTGGGCAGTGTCTTATTTAGGCTGGCAAGCCGCTCAATTTCTGCTTCTTGCGCGAATGTTTGAACTAATTCCGAGGCATCATTTGATAAACTTTGTATGGTCGAATCTATTGTTTCATCCATACCAGATTGCTCATCATTAGGTATTTTACCCAAACTTTGCACCAGTTCTTTACGCACTCCGTCGGCCTCATGCTCGGCCAGAACATGGATTAAGTTTTTCATCTTTTTAGTCAGCCTGTCTTTGTATTCATTGCTGCTATCATGATTCCCTAAAGTTTTTCTGTGGCACTTAACCGTCATTGCTAATGCTTTCGCTATTTGTTTAGCGATATTGTTATTGTAGCGCTCGTTGCTATGTCCATTGGCAGAACCACTAATGATATCTAAATATTTTTCTATTATTCTTTCAGTCAAATCTACATAAAAAAGATTTAGCTTATTTAGAGTTTCAATCATGCTCCGGACGGGGGTATTTTCTATATTTGAGGTAGCTGATTTTAGGGCTAAATCAAGCATGTCATATACTATGCCTGCTTGAAATTTTGAAATGGGTATTCTAGTTATGTTATACCTAACAAAAGAAGATCTTAAATTCTTAAAAATTTCAATTGCAAGAGCAGGACTATTTAGCCTATCTGAGAGTTCTTTCTTTAGTATTTCACAATTCAATCTAAGGTAGTCGCTATATTGATCATCTGTCATAAAATCCGTGAAATTAACCAGTTCTTTAATTGCCACAAGTTGTAGTTCGGGTAAGCTACAACTACACATCGAACTAAGAGCATAAATGGCTTTAGTCTGGTCTTTACTTGTACTAAGTCTAAATCCAGGGTTGTTTAAAATATGTGCTAGTACCAACCTCAACTTACGTTTTTCTTCATTGGCTAGGTGCGGTTTAGACATTGACTGCATATATGACATATATGCAGTGTATAACACTAAGTATTTTAGGGTCAAATATCCTTTTACTAAAATCTAGATTTAATATCTTTTAGAGCCCAAGAACCGCTACATTTCATTCTGCATCTAAAGCTTCACTCAAAACTACAGCTAAGTCTTTTACTTTTACGTCATCGGGCCCTGTGTTTTTGTAATCCGAAAGAATTGCTGCGACCCCATCACCCATCATCACATTACAAAATGGACATTCGGAGATAACAGTAGTTGCTCCAGTGTCTAATGCTTGCTTAGAGCGTTTAATGTTAATGCGTTGATCACCTTGTTCTTCCATGAAGAATTGTGCACCACCGGCACCACAACACAATCCAGATTTCTTATTATCACTCATCTCTATAACTTCAATACCACCAAGTTTTCCAATTATTTTTCTAGGTTCATCAACTATATTATTGTGACGAGTTAAATAACATGAATCATGAAGAGTAACACGCTCAGCAAATTTTGCATTTGATAAATCTAATTTTCCATCTTCTATTAATTTCAATAAATATTGTGTATGATGCACAACTTCATAGTTTCCGCCAAAAGCACCATACTCATTTTTTAGAATATTGAAACAGTGTGGACAAGCACTTAATATTGTTGGAGGACCAATTTTGTTCAATGTTTCTATATTGCTCAATGCCAACATTTGAAAAACATATTCGTTACCACTCCGTCTTGCAGGGTCACCGTTGCATTTTTCGTGCTTACCTAGAATCGCAAATTTGATTCCTGCGCGTTCAAGCAATCCAGCTAAAGCCTGAGTAGTTTTTTTAGCGCGATCGTCAAAACTTCCAGAACAACCAACCCAATATAAAACGTCGTATGCGAAGTCGCCGTTTTCATTTAAGAAAGTTTTCGTGTCATCAGGATCAATAATATTTACTTCTGTATCAATACTATTAGCCCAATCTGCGCGAGTATTTTGATCAAGTCCCCAAGGATTATCTTGATTTTCCATTCCGCGAAATGCGTTTCCAAGTTCGTTTGGAAATTCTGATTCCATCAAAGTGTAATGTCGGCGAATATCGATAATTTTATCCATTATCTCAATGTTTACTGGACAAACTTCGTCGCATGCTTTACATGAAGTGCAACCAAAGACTTCTTGCGATGAAATTCGTGAGGTAATGTCATCGCTTGCAATAGTCATTAACCATGGAGTGTCTTGCGATGTTACAGTAGGTGAGACTTTGTCTTGGCCACTAGAGGTCATTACATCATTTATTGACAATATTATTTGTCTTGGATCTAAAACTTTTCCAGTTAAATTTGCTGGACAAACGTCTGTACATCGTCCACAAACCGTACATGAATCTGTATCTAGAAGTTGTTTCCAGGTGAAGCTAGAAACTTTACCTGCACCAAAAGTTTCTTCTTCTGTCTCGGTTAAGTTTTCAATCTCGGTCAAAGAACCTTCAGGTCTATCGGTATCTGATAAATACATATTTATAGGTGCGGTAACCATGTGGCGCAATTTTGTTGCCGGCAATACAATAAGAAAAATTAAAAATGAAGCAACATGGAAAACCCAAGCCCAACGATGAAGAATAGCCAGTGAATCTGTTGAAGTATTCATATTATTAAATAATCTTGCTATTGGATAGCTAACGAAGCTCCATTTCTCATGATTCATATTCAAGCCAAAAGAGATATTCTTTGCAATTCTTAAAGCTTCAACTAAGAATCCACCAACGCCTAGAAGTATTAGCAAAATTATATTTGTTAAATCTTGACGTTCAGTTTTTCTTGCAACGCGGGAAATTTTTCTAATATAACGTCGTTCGATTGCCCAAAAACAACCTATTAAAAAGAAGACTCCGGATAGATCACCAAAAAATGAATATACTTGATAAGTAGTACCTACAAGAAATTTTAGCGGAATGGGTAATTGGTGATCAATCTCTAAAAGTGTTGTCGCGAGTAATAATCCTAAAAATCCAAAATACATAAAAGAATGCATTAAACCGCCAGCGCGATCTTTAAGTAAGGTTTTCATAGAAAGCGCAGAATATAATCCAGCAACTCTTCTTTTGATGTTGTTTCTTGTAGTTTTTCTGTTATCGCTTTTGCCCCGTGAATAATTTTTAGTACGTTGTGCAAATAACCAAAATGAACATGCTAGTGCTACTGAAACGCTTGTATAAAATGTAACTTTCATTGGTGAAGGTATATTTTCAAATACCTCTCGAGATTTTATAATGCAATCTTTTGCTAACTCGGAAGAATTACAGCTTTTTATTTGCCAATCAATAAGTTCGGGGATTATCCCTGAAAGTAATGTAAAAATTGCGGCGAAAATACCGATACCAACAACAATATTTTCAATCCCATATTTTGATATTTTAGAGCTAATTGAAGGAAAAGACTGCCTGTAGGAAGCTTTTCCATCTTTAAAATTAATTTTTGACATATATATAGTCTAATTATAAGTGGAATTTTAAAAAAATGCCGTGATGGAACCTATAAATACTGTTTTCACTATAAATCACAAGCTGTTCAATTGAAAATATCAAACAAAAGATTATTTAATAAGGAAAACATCGCTTTACCAGCAATTATTAAAATATTAGAATATATTTTAGAATTAGCTGGGAATATATCTTCGTGATACAATGTTGATACGTAACGACTCAATAAGCGTGAGTCAATTAGCTAAAGAAAGATTGATGCATTGTCGATAAGGTAAGACAATGGTCACAGAGGAGAAAAACATGGCAAAAGCTGTAGGTATAGATTTAGGAACAACAAACTCAGTTGTAGCTTTTTTAGAAGCTGGTGAACCTGTTGTTATTCCGAACTCAGAAGGTGCAAGAACTACACCTTCGGTAGTCGCATTTTCAAAAACTGGAGAAGTTTTAGTTGGTGAAGTTGCGAAACGTCAAGCAATAACAAACCCGGATAGAACTATAAGATCAGTAAAAAGACACATGGGTACGGATTGGAATGTAGAAATAGACGATAAAAAGTATTCTGCACAAGAAATTTCAGCACGAACACTTATGAAGCTAAAAAGAGATGCTGAAAGCTACCTTGGCGATAGCGTAACTCAAGCAGTAATTACTGTGCCAGCATATTTTGATGATGCACAGCGTCAAGCAACAAAAGAAGCTGGTGAAATCGCAGGATTAGAAGTACTTCGTATTATTAATGAGCCAACAGCTGCATCTCTTGCTTATGGTCTTGACAAAGAAGACCATGATCAAACTATTTTGGTATTCGACCTCGGTGGTGGAACTTTCGATGTTTCAGTATTGGACATTGGTGAAGGTGTTTTTGAAGTTAAATCTACATCTGGAGATACAAGTTTAGGTGGAGATGACTGGGATCAAGAAGTAGTTAAATGGATGGTCAAAGAATTTGAAAACGCTCATGGTGTTGATCTTTCAAAAGATAAAATGGCATCACAACGACTACGTGAAGCAGCAGAAAAAGCAAAGATTGAACTTTCAACATTAGGCGAAACGTCAATTAACTTGCCTTTCATAACAGCAAATGCAGACGGCCCATTACATATGGAGCTTACATTGACACGTGCAAAGTTTCAAGAGATTACAAGTGAGCTCATAGAAAGAACCAAAGAACCATTCTTAAAAGCCATTAAAGATGCAAAAATAGATATTAAAGAAATTGAGCATATAGTTATGGTAGGTGGCTCTACTCGAATGCCTGCAGTAACAGATCTTGTTAAAGAGCTAAGTGGTAAAGAACCACAAAAAGGTGTTAACCCTGATGAAGCTGTTGCCGTTGGTGCTGCTGTTCAAGCAGGGATTATGCGAGGAGATGTAAAAGACATCTTATTGCTAGACGTAACACCATTATCTCTTGGACTAGAAACCAAGGGTGGCATCATGACGCGCCTCATCGAACGAAATACCACAATACCTGCAAAACGTTCAGAAGTATTTACAACAGCAGATGATAACCAAAATTCAGTTGAAATTAAAGTACTTCAAGGTGAAAGTGAAATGAGTTATCGTAACCATAATCTTGGTACTTTCCAACTACAAGGTATACCACCTGCCCCTAGGGGAGTGCCACAAGTTGAAGTGACATTTGATATTGATGCAAACGGAATCGTAAATGTTAGTGCCAAGGACTTAGGTACAGGTAAAGAGCAACAAATGACCATCACTGGTGGAACCGCACTTTCAAAAGACGAAATTGATCGTATGATGAAAGAAGCGGAAGCACATGCTGACGAAGATAAAGAACGTAAAGAAGAAATTGAACTTAGGAATAATTCAGATCAACTTGTGTGGCAAACTGAAAAACTTCTTAATGATCAAGGCTCGAATGTAAATGATTCAGAAAAAGAATCAATAACTAAGGCTTTAGATGAACTAAAAGATGTTTTAGGCAAGCAAGATTCTACAAAAGAAGAAATCACTTCAAAACATGAAGCATTAATTGCTGCAAGTCAGGAATTCTCACAGAGGATATATTCTCAAGCGCAAGAAAAAGAAGCTTCAGCTAATGACGAAGGTGCATCGAAAGATGGCGATGTCAGTGAAGCGGAGGTTGTTGACGAAGGCGAGGTGGTTGACGATAATTCATCATCAATGGATGAAGAATCATCAGTTTCCGAAGAAGCTGAAAAAGTAGATTCAAATGTTTCTAAGGATCAATAGATCATGTCTAATATAGAAGAAGATAATAAAAATCTTAATGAACCCGAAGATCAGTTTGTTAATTATTCTTTCGATGACGATGAACCTGTATCAGGTGGTACGTATACTCTTGATGATATTGAAAACCTTGACGGTATAGATGGTGAAGCCACCTATATTGATAGTGACGATGACGTTGATGAAAGCTCAACGTCATCGTTGCCGGACTCAACTAATTTATTTGGGAGCGATATATCCTCAATTCAAGCTGAGCGCGATTCTTATCTTGATACTTTAAGGCAAATACAAGCCGACTTTGAAAACTATAAGAAGAGAGTCATTAGAGATCAAAATGAGTTTTCTGATTTGAAAACAATTGCAATAATGGGCGAACTTTTAGGAGTTTTAGATAATTTTGAACTTGCATTAAATTCGTTTAATGATGGAGAAGCCGACGAGAAAATACTTAAACTAAAAAAAGGTATCGATCTTGTGTATTCGGATTTTTACTCTGCATTAGAAAAGCAAGGCCTCGAAAGAATTGAGGCTAAAGGCAAGGCTTTTGATCCAGAAATTCATGAAGCTGTTATGCACGATAACAATGGTGATAACGATGTTGAAATTGTAGTTGAAGTATTGAGACCTGGATATTTAGTCAAAGGTAAAGTTATCAGACCAGCAATGGTTAAAGTTTCAAAATAATGTATTAGTAGAGTTAGTAGGTCTAATCAAATATTACAGCTGAAGGTTTAACCTAGGGTATAAAGGAAAAAATGGCATCACAAAAAGAATGGTTTGAAAAAGACTATTATGCCGTACTCGGTTTAGAGAAAACAGCTACACAAAAAGAAATAACAAAAGCCTACCGTGCTCTAGCTAAAAAATTTCATCCAGATGCAAACGCTGGAAATCTTGAAATGGAAGCAAAATTCAAAGAAATTACTAATGCTAATGAAGTCTTAAGCGATGAGGAAAAAAGAAAAGAATACGATTCGATAAGAGAAATGTACGCTTCTGGATATAGCGGATCGGGAGGATCTTCTGGTTTCGGAGGAGATGGATTTAATTTTAATTCAACTCCAGGAATGTCAGATGATATCTCGGATTTGTTATCAGGATTATTTTCTAGAGTAAGAAAACCTGGCCAAACAGGCTCACAACAAGATAGATATCAAGAGGATTTTCAGCAGCAAGGTGGTAGTTCACCATATGATGTTGAAACTGAACTTTCGTTATCTTTTCACCAAGCAATAGATGGTACAACTACAAATATAAATTATTCACTTCCAGGTAATAAAAATATTAGTGAGGTAAAAGTAAAAATCCCTCCTTGCGTGAATGATAAACAAAGAATAAAAGTTACAGGCAAAGGTAAACCTGCGCCACGTGGAAAAAATGGCGATTTATATATAACTATAAATGTCGGTACTCATCCCTGGTTTACAAGGAGTGGTAAAAATCTTTCAATAAAAATTCCAATTTCATTTCCTGAATCTATAATTGGAACAAATGTTAAAGTGCCAACCCTAGGTAATCCTGTAACTGTAAAAGTACCGCCAAAAACAAAATCAGGAAAGACACTAAGAGTTAAGGAAAGAGGCATACAAGTTGAAGGATCGCCACCAGGCGACTTGCTTGTAACATTCGAAATTATCGATCAGCCAGAGTTATCAGAAATTGAAAACAGCCTATATATGCAATTGATAAAAGCCCAGTCAGTAAATCCAAGATCGAAATTTGGATTGGAAAAATAGACATGGAAAATTCGGATTATATTAATGATGCGGACGAGATAGGGCTTTACGTTATGAGCGTAGCCGCAAAACTGGTAGGAACGCATCCACAAACACTTCGCGAGTATGAACGAAGAGGATTGATAACACCACAAAGAACAGATGGCGGAAATAGACGTTATGCAAATAACGATATTGAGAGATTGATGCGAATCAAAACTTTACGAGAAGAAGGTATGAGCCTAACTGCCATTACACAATTACTCGAATACGAAAAGGCACTTTATAATCTAAAACAAGAAAATCTAGAGCTAAAAAATGCATTAGAAGATACACAATTCCGTTTAGATGATGTTGAAAATCGACTTGCACAAGTGGAAGATTCAATTGATAGTGCTTCAATGGAAATAGTCAAAATAGGTATGAGGGAAATTGTATTAGCAAAGCTACAAGAGGAGAATAACGAATGAGTATTGATCCAGAGAAATTTACGCAAAAAGCAGCTGAAGCATTGAATAATGCGAATACTAATGCAAGGTCAGCGGGTAATAATACAATTACTCCTGAACGAGTTTTGATATGTATGCTTGATCAATTTGAATCAGTTGTACTTCCAACATTGAAAAAGATCGGTGTTGAACCAAATGTACTCCGACATCAATGTGAAGCAAAAGTAAAAACAGAAGTAAGTGTTAGCGGTTCAATTAATGAACCTACAATCGATATGGAATTATATAGGATTCTTGAAGCTGCTGATAATGAACGAGCAGTAATGGGTGATGAATATGTTTCGACAGAACATATCTTATTAGCAATGTCTAGATCTACATCGAAAATTGGCGACATGCTACGCGCTAGTGATGTTAGCTATGAAGTCATTTTAGATGCTTTGAAGGAAATACGTGGTTCGCATCGGGTGACAACTGATGATCCTGAAGCAACTTTTAATGCATTAGAAAAATTTGGTCGTGATTTGACTCAAGATGCAAGAATGGGGAAGCTGGATCCAGTTATTGGAAGAGATGACGAGATTAGAAGAGTGATACATGTTTTATCTCGACGTACAAAAAATAACCCTGTTTTAATTGGTGAACCCGGAGTCGGTAAGACTGCAATCGCTGAAGGTCTAGCTAGAAGAATAGTTGAAGGCGATGTTCCTGATTCTTTAAAAAATAAACGCTTAATATCGCTTGATATTTCTTCAATGGTTGCCGGTGCGAAATTCCGAGGCGATTTTGAAGAACGATTAAAAGCAACCTTGAAAGAAATTACAGATGCCGATGGACAGATTATCACTTTCATAGATGAACTTCACACAATAGTTGGTGCTGGCGGTACGGGTGAATCATCTATGGATGCAGGAAATATGATTAAGCCAATGTTGGCAAGGGGAGAGCTACGTTTATTAGGTGCTACAACACTTGATGAATATAAAAAATATATTGAAAAAGATCCAGCATTAGAAAGAAGATTCGCAACTGTTTTCGTTGGCGAACCGAGTGTCGAAGATACTATTGCAATACTTCGTGGATTAAAAGAACGTTATGAAGTTCATCATGGGGTACGTATTAAAGACGGCGCGCTCATTGCGGCAAGTGTTTTATCGAATAGGTACATACCAGCAAGACAGTTGCCTGATAAGGCAATAGATTTGATTGATGAAGCTGCCTCGGGTTTACGCATTCAAATCGATTCTATGCCAACTGAAATTGATGTAGTCGAACGTCGTATTAGACAATTAGAAATCGAAAGAACAGCATTAGGAAAAGAAACAGATACCGCTTCTTTGAACCGACTTTCTTCGTTAGAGCGCGAATTTTCTGGACTAAATGAAAAACGTGCGTCGTTAGTTTCGCGTTGGCAAGTTGAAAAAGAAGCTATTTCGTCAATCAGTCAGGCTAAGCATGATTTAGAGGAAGCTAAAAATTTAGCTGAGACAGCAGAACGCGATGGTAAATTAGAGAAAGCCGCCGAACTTAGATATTCTCGAATACCTGAACTTGAACATGAAATCGAATTACGCTCAGCTGCTTTAGAGCAAGTAGCTCCCGGAGATCGTATGTTGAAAGAAGAAGTTGACGAAGATGATATAGCGGAAGTAATTTCTAACTGGACGAAAATTCCAATCTCACGTTTACTTGAAGGTGAGATGCAAAAACTTTTGAATCTTGAAGATAAATTACATGAAAGCGTAGTTGGTCAAGACAAAGCTGTTTCGGTAATAGCAAGTGCAGTTAGGCGTTCTCGTTCAGGTTTATCTGACCCTGATCGACCTATTGGTTCATTCTTATTTTTAGGGCCAACTGGTGTTGGTAAGACTGAGCTAGCACGAGCTTTAGCATTAACTTTATTCGATGATGAAAAAGCTATGATCCGTATTGATATGAGTGAATATATGGACAAACACACTGTGTCGCGTTTAATTGGCGCACCTCCTGGATATATAGGTTACGACGAAGGCGGTCAGCTGACAGAAGCTATAAGGCGCAGACCTTATAGCGTGATTTTGTTAGATGAAATCGAGAAGGCAAATACTGATATATTTAATGTGTTGCTACAAGTTCTAGATGATGGGAGACTTACCGACGGTCAAGGACACGTTGTTAACTTTACTAATACTGTAATAATCATGACATCTAATCTTGGTGCTGGAGAAAATGAGTTGCAAGTTATAGATACTGTTCAACAATTCTTTAAACCAGAATTTGTTAACCGTATTGACGAGATGGTTGTATTCAATTCACTTACCATAGAAGATTTATCAAAAATTGTTTTACTTCAACTCGATGATGTTGCTAAAAGACTTCGCGAAAAGAATCTCACACTTGTTGTTGATCAAGGAGCATCGCGCTTACTTGCAACAAAAGGGTATGATCCTGATTTTGGTGCTCGTCCATTAAAGAGAGTAATTCAACATGATGTTGTAGACGAAATTGCTAAAAAGATCCTTGAGGGTCAGTTCCGCGAAGGTGATGTAATACTTATCCAAAAAGGTGAAGGTGACGTTCTTATAATAGAACGAAGTGATAAGAGTGGGATTAACGAGTCTTTAGTTTAGGTTTTTTGCTTCATTCATATCAGAGTACTCTGCAGCCAAGGCATGCAGGAAGGCAGCTATAAGTAGCCCTGTCAATGCTCCACCCAATCCATAAAGTTCTAAACCTGCAAAAGTAACAAATATAACAACAATCGAATCAAGTCTCATCACGTGTTGTCCTAAATATCTATGTCGCACAAAGGATTCAATTATTTCATAGACAATTACTAAACCTAAGATAACGAATGCTTCATTAATATTTTTTGCTCCAGCAATAAGAAGAATTGGTAAGGACCCTATAAGTGTTCCAAATATAGGAATTATATTCCAAACTGCTACCCAGGTTGCCAACAGTCCACCAGCTGGTATTGAATAATATCTACAAAGTGAATATGCGAATAACCCGGTACTTAAACTTAACCCAATTTGTGCCCATGCAAATGAAGTTGAGCGTTTATAAGCGTGAGTGAGTTTTCTTCTAAATATATCTCTACGTTTTTCATTTTCAATAATACTTAGTGCTCCTAATAACAATTTTTTTCCGTAGCTTAAAAAGAAAAGCATCATAACTCCACTAGCAATAAATGCAATTGTTCGATCTGCATTAGCTCTTAGGCGTTCAGTTTTAGTCCCACCTTGAATATAATCAGGAATTGCTTTTATAACCGATTTTGTTTTATTTTCAATTTCAAACTTCTTAAAGCTCTCAGCGTACTTCCCTGTTCTTTCTAACTTTGCTGCTTTTTCAGGTAATGACTTTTCTAATTTTGTAGTTTGGGAATTAACATCATCAACAACAGAATATATAGGTATGACAATTAGAAGTAATGTAAAGATCGCCATGATAATTACAGCAAAAGTACGATTCATATATTTATCAAGAAGATTCACGCCGGGATAAAGCATAAAAGCAATAGAAATCGAGAAGAGTATCCATCCAATTGTTCGTGATGCATTATCTGTAGCATGTATTAAAAATATTCCAAGTCCTACCGATATAACAATTCCTATTGCTGATATAAAAGAAATCTTGAGAGTTATTGGATTTGACACTTTTTTATTCATTTGGCAAGTAACCTATAAGACGTGGTTAAAAAAGATGACATGTCTAAAGTTATAGAAGATGATCTCAATTTATCTGATGTAGGCATTACTACTTCTTCTCGTTCCATAGACATACATCCTAGAAGCTTTCCTATGATAGTTTTGGCAATTGTTTTTTTAGGTGTATCTGCATTACTTTTTTCTAATATTGCTAAAACTTTTACAGCATTTGTGGTGGCGATGCTTTTTGCGCTTGCTTTAGACCCTTTAATTGTTAAATTGCAAGATTGTAGGAATTGGAAAGTTTATAGATATATAACTAGAAGCAAAAATAAAAAATCTGATCAAAAACAACTGGGTAGATACCTTTCTGTATCCGTTGTTTTAGGTTTATTTATTGTTTCAATAACACTAGGTTCATATCTTATTGCTCCTCAAATATCTACTCAGATACAAAATTTTGCAAAAGAGATCCCACAGACAGTTAAAGGCCTAGAACGTATTCCACTAATTGGTGAGAAAATAGGAAGTAAAGAAAATCAAGAAAAGATTTCAGATGCAATAAAAGAACTCCCTGATAGATTGAGTTCAAGGAATTCTCCTCTGGGCACAATTTTTAAATCTATAGCAAATGGCGCATACTTAGGGTTTCTATTTATAATGATGTTTATAGCCCTATTATTAGACGGACCTAGAGTAGTTAAGAATCTTCGTTCAATAGTACCTGGCGAGAATAAAGAAGCTGCAGATAGAATTTCTCATGCTTTATACAGGGTTATTGGTAAATATATGGCAGGTTCTATATTCGTGGCATTACTCGCAGGGACAGTTATGGGAACATTGGGGCTGATCTTAGGTTTACCCCTAGTTCCATTGTTATTTGTTTGGATAACTTTTACTAATTTGATTCCACAAATAGGTGGCCTATTAGGCGGTTTGCCTTTTGTGTTATTTGGGTTTGGAGTTTCTCCTTTAACGGGGACACTATGTGCTGCAATCTTCTTAGGATATCAACAAATTGAAAATCATCTAATCCAACCAATCGTAATAGGTAAAACTATAAAAATTTCTCCGCCAATTACAATGGTTGCTGCACTTTTAGGTGCCAGCGCAGGAGGAATTTTAGGCGCAATGTTAGCGGTACCTTTTGTTGGAGTGATAAAAGCAATGGCAGCAGAATTTGATTTTCCAAGAGGTGTAAGAGCAAAGATGATTGAAAAAGAAGTCATAGAACCTGAAGAATCTGAACTCTAATAATCTCTTAGCACTTTAATAGTTCTAAGTGGTGGATATTTTATTATCATGCAAGTTCTACTATATGAAAAAATCATAAAAATAAGGCGCAAATCTAAACGTCCTGGTTAATCGAAATCTACTTCGGTAACTTGAAATTAACCTAAATAAGATATAGATTAACTAATTACATCGACGAAGTTTATTTACTTTTTAGATGGGTCAGAATACTATCGTGATTATTCGAGGGAAACACTTTCGTAAACTGGCTGGGGTGGAACCTGACTTTGATGATGTTAGGAATACGAACTGAGAATTTTTTGATCTTGGTTCAGATTCATATTTTCATTTAGAGTCGATTGTTGGCAGTTAGAAAATATAGTGTGCGTACAAAAATACGTGCTCCATGGGTGGAGGTAAAAATGGCCCTTACAGAGGTCGAAGCAAAAGTCGAATTCGATGATGCAGAAAATAAACTTGATGAAAAAAATTTGGAAAGCAATGTTAGCAAAATAACGTCTGATGTAGATCCAACTGAAACGGGAATGCGTATTAAAAAACGTAATGGCTCTTTAGAACCTTGTGACGTAAATAAAATTGTTAGAGCTATTGCTCGTTGTTCTGTCGGTCTTGATAAAGTCGATTCAATGCGCGTCGCTATGCGTACTATTGCGGGCTTACATGATGGTGCCACTACCGAAGAATTGGACCGTCTTTCTATTCAAACAGCTGGCGCTTTAGTAGTTGAAGAACCGGAATATAGCCGTCTAGCAGCGCGTTTGCTTGCTACCTTTATAGATAAAGAGGTTCGTAACCAAGGTATTCAAAGCTTTTCACAGAGTATTGCTCATGAACATATGAATGGGCTAGTTAATGACGATATTTTTGAATTCGTTAATGCAAATGCAAGAAAACTTGATGATGCTATTGAAACAAATAATTCATGGTTGTTCGAATACTTTGGTTTACGTACCACAGCTGATCGCTATCTACTTCGTCAACCAGAATCTCGAAAAGTCGTAGAAACACCACAGTATTTCTTTTTACGTGTTGCCTGTGGCTTGGCTGAAAATGTTCATGAGGCTATAAGTTTTTATAAACTAATCTCATCTCTTGCTTATTTACCAAGTTCTCCAACACTGTTTAATGCAGGAACAATGCATACACAAATGTCATCATGTTATTTATTAGATTCACCACTTGATTCACTTGATTCGATTTATGACAAATATAAAGATGTAGCTCGTCTTTCAAAGCATGCTGGTGGAATTGGTCTCGCCTATTCAAGAGTCCGTTCTCGTGGTTCCCTAATTAGAGGTACAAATGGTTTGAGTAATGGTATTGTTCCCTGGCTCAAAACACTTGATAGTTCAGTCATGGCAGTCAATCAAGGAGGTCGTAGAAAAGGTGCGGCTTGTGTTTATCTTGAAACTTGGCATGCAGATATTGAAGAATTCCTAGAACTTCGCGACAATACAGGTGATGAATCACGTCGTACACACCACCTAAATCTGGCAAACTGGGTACCTGACATTTTCATGCGCAGAGTCGATGAAGATGGCCAGTGGTCTTTGTTCGATCCAAATGATTACCCAGAGTTTGTTGATCTTTATGGTGAAGAATTCGATGCGGCATATGAGAAGGCGGAAGCAAAAGGTAATTTCGTAAAACAAGTTCCTGCACGCGATATCTATGGCCGTATGATGAGAACATTGGCCCAAACTGGTAATGGTTGGATGACCTTTAAAGATGCTTGTAATAAAAAAGCTAATCAAGTTGGTAAAAGCAACAATATAATTCATCTTTCAAATCTATGTACAGAGATTCTTGAAGTTACTTCTGATACTGAAACTGCAGTTTGTAACTTGGGTTCGATAAATCTTTCTAAATTTGTAGACGATGGTCCAAACGGTAAACAAGTTGCCTATGATCGAATTGGCGAAGTAGTTCGTACAGCAGTGACTTTCTTAGACAGAGTGATTGACCGCAACTGGTACCCAATAGAAACTGCACAAGCATCAAACTCTAGATGGCGGCCAATAGGTTTAGGTTTGATGGGTCTTCAAGACGTATTTTTCCAACTTAAAATTGCCTTCGATTCAGAAGAAGCTAAGAAAATATCTTCTCGTATTTCTGAAGAAATTTATTATCACGCATTGGTTCGATCGATTGAACTAGCTGAAGAATTTGGTCCTCATTCTGCTTTTAGTGAGACAAGAGCGGCAGAGGGTAAGTTTCAATTTGACCTATGGGAAAATGCAGTACCTCAAGAAGCAAAACGCTTTGAAGATCTTCGTGAGCGAATGGTCAAATCTGGTTTGCGTAACTCGCTAATGATTGCGATCGCACCAACCGCAACCATTGCATCTATTGCGGGTTGTTATGAATGTATTGAGCCACAAATATCAAATTTATTTAAGCGCGAAACTCTTTCAGGAGAATTTTTACAAATAAATTCATACTTGGTTAAAGACCTTCAATCAGAAGGACTTTGGACTGAAGCGGTTAGAGACAAGATCAAAAAAGCAGAAGGATCGATTCAGGCTATCGACGAAATCCCACAAGCACTTCGCGATCTTTATAGAACAGTTTGGGAAGTTCCTATGCGTTCGTTAATCGATATGGCCGCTGAACGTGGCGCATTTATTGATCAAAGTCAATCTATGAACTTGTTTATGGAGACACCAACGATTGGTAAATTGTCATCTATGTACATGTACGCTTTTCAAAAAGGAATTAAGACTAGCTATTATCTACGTTCACGACCGGCTACAAAGATACGTCAATCAACCAAAGGTGCTTCAGAGCACGCAATTAAAGCACCGGATGATACGGTAGATCTGGCTTTGGCTGAAAAGATTGCTTGTTCGTTGGAAAATCCTGAATCCTGCGAATCTTGTCAGTAATTAAATAGAACAAGAAACTGAACACAAAAAACTTACTTTATGAGGAGACGATCGAGATGACATCCACCCAAGCAATTACAAACATTGACGCCGAACTAGAAACAGAAGCAGAACAAACATTTCCCGGTTTAGAACATGAGCCACATATTCTAGATCCTGGATTTAGATTAACTCTTCGTCCAATGCGTTACCCACAATTTTATGATATGTATCGTGATGCGATTAAGAACACATGGACTGTTGAAGAAATTGATTTAGCTTCTGATATCTCAGACCTCACAGGAAAACTATCGCCTGCTGAAACTCACCTTGTAAAACGTATTGTTGCGTTCTTCGCTACAGGAGACTCCATTGTTTCAAATAACTTAGTATTGAACTTATATAAGCATATCAATTCACCCGAAGGTCGTTTGTACCTATCTAGACAATTATATGAAGAAGCACTTCACGTTCAGTTCTACTTGACTTTGCTTGATACTTATATCCCTGATCACGATGAACGAAATGAAATGTTCCGTGCTGTTGAGACAATACCATCAATCAAACGAAAAGCGGATTTTTGCTTTAAATGGATCGGTTCAATAGATGAACTCGACAAACTAGAAACCGCCGCAGATCGACGTCGTTTCTTATTAAATCTAATTTGTTTTGCTGCCTGTATAGAAGGAATGTTCTTTTTCGGAGCTTTTGCATATGTTTACTTCCTTAGATCAAAAGGATTATTAAATGGTCTTGCATCAGGGACTAACTGGGTCTTTCGTGATGAAAGCTGTCATATGGAATTTGCGTTTGCTGTTATCGACACCGTTCGCCAAGAGGAGCCATCGTTATTTGATGATGAGATGCGTAGCCAAATAGAAGAAATGTTCCAAGAAGCAATCGATTGTGAATACCAATTTGCACAAGATGTTCTAACTGATGGAATACCCGGACTACCGTTGGCTGAAGTGAAACAATATCTTGAATATTGTGCAGATCGTCGATTTGAAGTACTGGGAATGCCTACTAAGTACAAAGTAAAGAACCCTTTTGAGTTCATGAACTTACAAGATGTACAAGAACTTTCAAACTTCTTTGAACGTAGCGTAAGCGCATATCAAGTTTCAGTCGAAGGTGATGTTGAACTCAACGAAGACTTCTAATTCTATTATTGGACTAATATTATATCGACATACTTTGCGGAAATATTTATTTGTAACTATGAGTTATAATAAGATACTTGTAGATATAAGGAAATTATGTTTAATTCAATAGATAAAATACGTACACTTGGAGATCCAGTCTTAAAAGTACGCTGTAGTGAGATAACGGAATTCTCAAAGTCAGATGAAGACTTAGCCTTAAAAATGATAAAGATTTTGGCCAAAGATAAAAAAGGTATTGGGCTAGCAGCTAATCAAATAGGTATTAAAAAGCGTATTGTCGTCGTTGAAAGTGATCATCTGAATATTCCAGAACCAGTATTAATAAACCCTGAAATACATGATTCATCAGAGCTATGGGAATATGAAGAAGGGTGTCTATCTATACCTGGTTTTTATTTTCCGATACTTAGACCAAAGCTGATACATCTAACTGCGCAACGATTAGATGGCACTAAGTTTGAATTAGAGCTAGATGTCATTGAGGCGCGCTTAATGTTGCACGAAATAGATCACCTCAATGGACTTTGTATGTTTGATAATATCCCTAAAGAAGAAATGGCTTTTGCCCAAGAGATTTATTCAGAAGTACAAGCAGGTATGGAATGTCGAACCTATAGTCGTGGTCGCGACGACGAGGATTATGAACTATAAAAATCAAAAAGAATATTATGTCGAAAATATTGATCTACAATATTGGATTTAACTTATTCCAGTTGTTAGACCCATGGCTATTAAAGGAAGATGTTTATCAGCCAAAGCATTAGTTATTACACCCGTACATATCTGTGGTATTGCTTCTTCTGGAACATTCCTTATTGAAGTAACCAGTCCTCCTCCTCCTTGTAGAATCGCTCTTGCAGCTAACAATTCTTCAATATCGAAAAGGCTAACATCCCATGCGCCTGAGGGATCATTAGGATCAAGCGTATGGGCTCTATAGCTTGGCTTCTCAATATTAGGGTTTGTTTCACGCAATCTATATTCAACAGGTGAACCATTAACAAATGCTTTAAAAGTAAGAATCCGGGCTCCGTTATTCACTTCAAGCCTAACATCGGTTACTTCAGGGAGAACTTTTACATTTGCAATAGCATCAACAACACGATTTGCAGCATGTAATGGAAATTCTCTTACAGCACCTGCAATACCTGAAATTGCATTGAACGGATTGACAAATTTTCTAACTTGCATATTTCCCCCTATGAAGTAAGTACATCCTACTTCAAGAAAATTGTGCAATAGTTAAATTTCCATAAAAAAACAGGGCCTAAGCCCTGTAATTAGATTAAATATTAATAAATACTATTTTTCTTCTTTAAACATTACATGTTTGCGTAGTTTTGGATCATATTTCATCATCTCAAGACGCTCACGTGAATTATTTTTATTTTTCTTAGTGTAATAAGTGAAACCGCTACCTTCTGTAGAACGTAACTTCACCAAGATTCGTTTCATATTTTTTGCCATAATGCACCAATCAATCTAAATTTATATTTTTTCGCCGCGTTTACGCATCTCTGCTAGAACAGATTCGATACCACGTTTGTTAATAATTTTGATACCTTTTGCAGAAACAGTCAGTTTTACGAAACGATTTTCACTAGGTACAAAAAATTTCTTCTTTTGGATATTAGGACGAAACCATCTGTTAGTACGAATGTGTGAGTGAGACACATTTTTACCAGTAGTTGGTTTTTTGCCTGTTACTTGGCATACTCCACTCATGTACTTTCCTTCCCAGGATAATTAAATATTGTGATTTGTATTCTAAATCACGAGGTCTTATATTCTAGCCCGAAAGGGGTACTCTCGCGCCAGTCGTATGGTTATCTTATTTTAAGATACATTTGTTGGATCCCAACAAGTACGATAATTCCTTTCCAAATCAGCAATCATAGACAAATCTTCAGGATCTAACTTAAAATCAAAAACATCGATATTCTCAATAATACGTGATGGTGTAGACGATTTTGGAATAACGACAAGATTCATCTCTAAGCACCATTTGATCATAATTTGAGCAGTAGTTTTATTATGCTTAGCAGCAATTTTGACTAAAACCTCATTATCTAAACCATTTCCATGAGCAAGAGGTGAATATGCTTCAATTAAAATGTCATTTTCTGCACAATAATCTCGTAGTTCTTTTTGCTGTAAATATACATGAATCTCAACTTGGTTAATTGCTGGTTTAACATCGCATTCTCTTAATAATTCTTCCAAATGTTTGATTGTATAGTTACTTACGCCTATTGATTTAGCTTTACCTGATTCGAGTATTTCTTGCATTCTCGTCCATGCCGGACGACGGAGTTCCGTTACTGGGAAATGAACTAGAAATAAATCCACATAATCTGTTTGGAGATTTTCTAATGAGATTTCAAATGAAGGCCAAACGTGTTTAAAATATTGATTATCATTCCATAGTTTTGTCGTTATAAACAGGTCTTCTCGTTTTAAGTTGGGAATAGTTTTATAGCCAGTTTGTAACGCTGCACCTAAAATTTCTTCATTGCAATATGTTTGCGCCGTATCAAAGTGTCGATATCCACACTCTAAGGCGGTTGCTATAGCTTTGTTACATATTTCTTCATCTTTATTTTCCCACATACCAAGGCCTATTTGGTCGATTTCTAATCCATTGTTCATTTTTCTTAACGGTGCAGTTGTCATTTTTGTCTCTTTCCTAATTCAAATACTTAATTAACTATAGCTTTATTTTGGCTTAGATTAAAAAACGTTCAATTTATTCCCAGTTTCAACTTAAAAAGCATCTGAAAACTCCTTTATATCAAGAATTAATATCTTTATATCTACAATCCTGAATATATCTTAACATCCACTATTAATATTAGAAATTAATTTAAAATCTATATGAAAACTATTTAAGTAAATTAGATCTAAGAATTTTAGAATTGTATATGGAGGATTCAATATGGAAAATAAAGATGAGAAAAATCTCACTACTGCTACTGGAACTCCAGTAGTCGACAATCAAAATGCTATGACAGCTGGTCCAAGAGGGCCCATGTTGCTGCAAGATGTTTGGTTTTTGGAAAAACTTGCACATTTCGACAGGGAAGTAATCCCAGAAAGAAGAATGCATGCAAAAGGATCTGGAGCTTTTGGAACTTTTACTGTTACAAAAGATATTTCAAAATATTCAAAAGCAAAGATTTTTTCACAAATAGGTAAAAAAACTGAGATGTTTGCACGATTTTCTACAGTAGCAGGTGAAAGAGGTGCAGCCGATGCGGAACGAGATATTCGCGGTTTCGCAATGAAGTTTTATACCGAGGAAGGTAACTGGGATTTGGTCGGAAATAATACTCCAGTATTTTTCCTTAGAGACCCTTTAAAGTTTCCTGATCTAAATCATGCAGTAAAACGTGATCCTAGAACTAATTTAAGAAGCGCTAAAAACAATTGGGATTTCTGGACTTTACTACCCGAAGCACTTCATCAAATTACTATTACGATGAGCGAAAGAGGAATCCCCCAATCCTATAGAAACATGCACGGCTTCGGTAGCCATACTTTCAGTATGATCAATGCTGATAATGAACGCGTGTGGGTTAAATTTCATCTTGTAAATCAACAGGGGATTAAGAATCTTACTGATGAGCAAGCAGCAGCAATAATTGCAGACGATCGTGAAAGCCATCAACGCGATCTTTATGAAGCTATCGAACGTGGAGAATTTCCGCGTTGGAATATGGCTATACAGGTTATGACACAAGAACAGGCTAATGAGTTGGAATATAATCCATTCGATTTAACCAAGGTTTGGTACAAGAAGGACTTTCCTCTAATTGAAGTTGGCTATTTTGAACTCAACCGAAATTCTGATAACTATTTTGCAGATGTTGAACAGGCAGCATTCAACCCAGCAAATGTAGTTCCTGGTATTGGCTTCTCGCCTGACAAGATGCTTCAAGGGAGACTTTTTTCATATGGTGATGCTCAAAGATACAGGCTTGGTGTTAATAATAGTCAGATTCCGGTTAATGCCGCACAGTGTCCAGTAAATAGTTTTCATCGTGACGGACAAATGAGAGTTAATAATAACAGTGGAGGCACTATAGGTTATGAACCAAACAGCTATGGTCAATGGCAAGAGCAGTCCGAATCCAAAGAACCTCCTTTGCCGATCAAAGGTGACGCATATAACTGGAACTTTAGAGAAGATGACGATGATTATTATACTCAGCCAAGAAAATTATTTAATTTAATGCCATTAGAGCAACAAAAAGTATTGTTTGAAAATACTGCACGGGCAATGGGTGATGCTCCTAAAGAAATTAGGATTAGGCATATTTCAAATTGTCTCAAGGCCGATATTGCTTATGGTCAAGGGGTAGCCGATGCACTTGGGATACCAGTGGTAGAGGTCAGTAAATAGTATCTAAACCAAAGATCACTAGAGTTTGAACTGAGCTATACTGATATGGTGTTTACCCAGGAGATTCTACTAACGAACGAACATACATCTGAGCAAGATTGGCAACGCTTTTTCAATGTTATTGGCACACGTGCAAAGGGGTTAAAACCAATTGAATTGGAAATCATCTTCGATGGTTCCATTGTCAGGTTTTTTAGTATATCGAAAAAAGATTTAACGCATATTTCGAATGGCTTAGATGGCTTCTTATTCCAGTCTTTAAATTCTGATGATATGGAAATGTTAAAAACAGCACTAGCTGTAAGAAAGCGCATTTTTGTTAGAATACCAAAATTCGGGACAATATTTGACTTAAAAGAAAAATATTTAGTAAAAAAGGGTATTGATTTAAAAGTCGCTAGTTTTAAAATACGACGAATATTTACAAAGTTATTTTGGAAGCGAGAGTTCATTTTTGATGTCCATGGAATTAAAAAAACTAGTAAAAAACTGTCGAATGTTTTAGTTCCAAAAATACTGGATATAGATTTTTATACAAATTCTTCGTATATCAAAAGAAGAATTTCTAATTATTTGGATATAGAAAAAACCGCACCTTTTCTCAATACGCGAAACGAAAACCCATTGTTGTCAGTGAACATGTTTCCGTATTCAACTCGTGAACATTTTTTGAATCTTACTGATTACGAATTTGATAAACATTCATTTATTGTTGGTGCTAGTGGTAGCGGGAAGTCACGCTTTATCGAACTTCTTGTTGACCGTTTAGGGCAAACGCATCTAAAAAATAACTATAGAGTAATTGTTATTGATCCCCACGATGCATTGCGCGAAAATTTAATGCATATACCATCTACTCGGATTTTGAACTTTTCAAAAGAAGGGACATCTTTGTTCCCCGACTCCCAAGCAGATATTACAGCATCTACAGAACTTACATCTACACTATTGCTTTCATTGATGGGGTCAACTTCAAATTCTCGATTAGAGAGATTGTTGAGATTCACTACATATGTTCTATTCGTTGCCCAAGCAATGTCAATGACGAACCTAAAACGGTTTTTGACAGATTTAGAAGCTAGAACACAAATATTGAATCATGTTAAAGGCTATATTCCTGACAATATCGAACATTTCTTTGGTTCAGAATTTAACGAAATAAAAACTCAACATTATGTTGAAGCATTCCAGCCGATTGTAGCTCTTATTGATGAGATGGAACTCCAACCAACATTAAGTGCTGATGGTGATGTTTCGATGTTAAATATTATCGAAGAAAATTTCTTGACAGTATTTTCGTTAAACAAAGTATCAATGGGTGAAAAGGTAGTCAAAACTGTTGCTGGATTATTAATTCAACAAATATTTTTACTTGCCCAAGCACGAGCATTTAATCAAAAAGTTATTCTTGTAGTTGATGAAGTATCAGTCGTTCAAAATCCAACGCTTGCTGCAATATTGGCAGAATCCAGGAAATTCGGTATGTCTGTAATTTTGACTCAACAATACTTTGGCCAAGTAGAATCTTCACTACAACAAGCTATTTTATCAAATGCAATAAATTATTATGTTTTTAAGGTTTCTGAGGAAGATGCAAGGATCCTTGAGGGCAATGTCTCGATGGAGATACCAAAATCTATTGTTGAAGCAGAAATGATAAAAGGTTTAACTGAAGCTGATATCCGTGTAAAAATGATGACAGAGCTAAATCCTCGTGAATGCATAGTGCGTGTTGCTGCTGCAGGACGGGTATTGCCAGCGATTAAAGCTAAGACTATGACTGTTGACTCAGCAACTAAATATTCAAATGGAAACAATATTATTGAGCTGGAAGAGCAGAATCGCCAAGTATTACCAGATAAATTTATTTATGCAAAAAAAGAGGGCCAGTATAAGTCTATCGTTGATGAAAAAGCCCAAATTCCAAAAGATATTGTGGAAATCTTACCGCAACCATTGCCTCACGGAGAAAATCTAGTTAGTGTAAATTCAACCATTTCGAATTTGTCTGAATCACATGAACCAGATGAACTTTTAACAATTCAAGAACCTAGCGAGTTGCGATCTAATTCAAATTTGCCCCCAAATATTTTACAGCATAGAAGTGTAAGAGAGAGTTTGGGTTCAAGTCCTGAAAAGCCACTTAATATGGCTCAGGTCTTAGCTACTCAGTCATCGTCTCGTATACCTATTAAAGAAAAACTTGTAGAGATAGATAAAGAAATAAAAAAGAACGATACAAAAATAAAAGTCCCATTAAAACCATATATATTTGAACAAGATAATGACCAAGAAAATTGAGGACTCAATGTTAGAACAAGCACAATATATTTTAGATAAAGTCATTGGGCAAATAACTGGTTTTGAAAACCCGATGAACGTAGAACAATTTTTAGCCAAATATGCATTTGATGTTAGATTGCCCTCACCTGTAAATGACTCAATTACTGGAGAGGTGACATGGGCACAATCAACGAATCCATCAAAATTTATAACATTAAATAATGCGAGAAAACGAGTCGATGTTGATGAATTTATGATTGCACCTAGACCATTAAACTCGATGACAGATATTTTAAATGCTTGGCAAGAAACAAATTATACTTCAACAGAAAGACAAATAGACTCTATAGATATTTTTGAATGTGACAATATTTATAATTCACAAAATATCTATAGGTCCCAAGACATTCATAATTCTAAACATGTGTTATTTAGCGATAGCGCATTGACGAGCGAATACATTGTCGCTCAACAAAGGTCACATAACTGCTTTTATTGTGCACGAATAGAAGACTCGAAAGATTGTTCAGAGAGTTTTAATGTTTCATGGTCTTCATCTATTGTAAAATCGGCCTTTATTCATGATTGTTATGATATGTTCGAATGTCTATTTTGTTCTCATTTAGCAGGAAAAAAATATTGTGTTGCCAATATACAATTAACACAAGAGCAATATTTACCTATAAAAGAAATGGTAATGCGCTGGATATTAGGTAACTAGCTGAGAATCTGAAATATATCCAAAGGCTTTATCTTTAGATATCAAGCTATCTGGGTTATATATAGTGAGTTGGCATAAGATAGAGCTATTGTGCGAGAATATACCTTCGGTTTTTCTAATAGAATCCATAACTGATTTAAACAGAAACTCTGACCACCAGCTTATGTAAAGTGCTTTGCTGGCCCCATATATTGGAGTAATAATGAAAAAAGATATTCATCCCGAATACCGCGACGTTGTTTTCAGCGACGCATCTGCAGATTTTAAATTCATCACACGTTCAACAGTTGTTGCAAAAGACACAATAGAGCTTGATGGAAAAACATACCCGCATGTACAAGTAGATATTTCTTCTGAGAGCCACCCATTCTTTACAGGTAAGATGAAATTTGTTGATACGGCTGGTCGAGTTGAGAAATTCCAAAACAAATTTAGTAAAACTATGAAAGAGCAGAAGAAAGCTAAAGCTGCTGCTGCTGAACAGGCGATACTTGATAAAGCTGCAGCTGATGTAGAACGTGCTGCTGAAAAAATCGCTAAAGCGCAAGCTAAAGAGATTGAAGATGCAAAGCGCGCTAAAGCTAAAGCTGCTGCTGAAAAGAAAAAAGCTCGTGAAGAGAAAAAAGTTGCAGATGCAAAAGCTGCAAAAGCTGCAAAAGAGAATCCTGAAAAACAAGAAACTCCAAAGGCACAAGATACTAAAGTAGTAACTGAAGCTTCGAATGAAGCTCCATTAATGGAAACTTCACCTGCTAGCGAAACTGAAGCTGAAAAAGCTGAAGGTACTAGCGAAGAAGTTCCAGCGGCTACGGCTATTGAACCTTTAACGCAAGAAGAAGAAGCAGCACATGCAGCGAAAGCAGAAGCAAAAGAAGCTCCAAAAGCTTAAACCCATCAAGTAGTTCTGCGCTGAATTAAGAGCGCTATAGATGATAAATTAAAAAGTGAGGTAGGTTGGCTATGCCAGGAACCGTTATTACCGGTGCCCAATGGGGCGATGAAGGAAAAGGTCGGTTTACCGATTATTTAGCTGAACGTTCTGACTTTGTTGTCCGTTATCAAGGTGGCCACAATGCTGGTCACACAATTGTTGTAGATGGTGTAACTTTTAAACTCCAACTGGTACCTTCGGGTATTTTGTATCCACATGTAACTCCAGTTATTGGTAATGGTGTTGTTGTAGATCCAATTGTTTTGTTAAAAGAGCTCGACAGTTTGGCAGCACAAGGTATTGATACTTCTCGATTAGTTGTTTCAGGAAATGCACACGTGATTATGCCCTATCATCAAGAGATGGATGCTTTGACAGAACGCTACTTAGGTAAAAATAAACTCGGTACGACTAAACGTGGAATTGGTCCTTGTTACGCTGATAAAGCTTTACGTGTTGGTATAAGACTTCAAGATCTATTGGACGAAAAAATCTTTCGTCAAAAACTTGAATTGGTTTTACGTGAACGTAATATAGTTTTCACAAAAGTTTATAATCGTCTTGGTTATAAAGTCGAAGAACTTGTTGAAAAATATCGCGAGCTTGTTCCACGTCTAGAGCCAATGATGGGTGATACTGTTCACATTATTCATAAAGCATTAGATGAGGGTAAAGAAGTTTTGTTCGAAGGCGCACAAGCTACTTTTCTCGATTTGGATCACGGAACATATCCTTATGTGACTTCTTCAAACCCTGTAGCGGGTGGAGCATGTACAGGAGCCGGAGTTGGCCCACGTGCATTAACTCGTATAATTGGTGTTGCGAAAGCATATGTTACACGTGTAGGAGCTGGACCTTTCCCTAGTGAACTTCCATTAGAAGAGGGAGACGTCGTTTATCCCGATGGTTATTCAAGTGACCAAATTGCACAAGATATGACTATTGGTAATTTCCTTGTGGAACGTGGACGCGAATTTGGTACAAATACTGGTCGTCGTCGTCGCCCGGGTTGGTTAGATTGTGTAATGTTAAAACATGCTGTACGTTTAAATACATGTACTGAAATCGCACTTTGTAAACTCGATGTTCTAGGCGGGCTTGATGAAGTTAAAATCTGTACGGCTTATGAGATGCCTGATGGTACTCGTATTGATCATATTCCTTATCACCAAAGCGCATTTCATGATGCTAAACCTATTTACGAAACACTTCCTGGTTGGGGTAAAGAAATTGAAGATGTACCAAACTTTAGTGAACTTCCTGCAAATGCGAAAGCATTCATACATCGTGTTGAAGCTATTGTTGGCGTTCCAGTAACTTTTGCTTCAACAGGACCAGCTCGAGATCACACAGTTGTAATGCCAAGAGCTTAAATATTTTTTGTAGCACAAGCTAAACTTATCCTATGAGAATTTTGCTTTTAGGTAATGGTGGTCGTGAGCATGCTTTGTCTTGGCGGTTAAATCAATGCGAAAGTGTTTCAGAAATTATTGTTGGTGCAAGCAGTGTCAATCCTGGTATTAGTGATGATGGTATTGACAGTATAATTCTCGATATATGCAGTCCTGAGGAAGTTCTAAAACATGCGCAGGAATTAGAAATCGATCTTGTGATATCTGGCGGCGAGCCTCCATTAGTTGCAGGTATTGCAGATTTGCTTCGCATCAATAATATTAGTGTTTTTGGTCCAAACAAAGATGGTGCTCAACTTGAAGGTTCTAAAGCTTGGATGAAAGAAGTACTCGTTTCATCTGGCGCACCAACAGCACAACATCAAAGTTTTACTGCAGGTCAACTTGATGTTGCTTTACAATTTTTAGTTGATCTAGAGGAGGAAACTAAAACTGGTACTTATATTATTAAAACTGATGGTCTAGCTGGGGGTAAAGGTGTTACAGTAAGCAATTCTCTTGATGAAGCACGTGATGCAGTTAAGGAGTATTTGTCTGGTCAAGCTTTTGGTGACGCTGGAACAACATGTGTAATTGAAGAAGCTATGGTTGGCCCGGAGATCTCTATCTTTGCAATTTGTGATGGTGAGAATGTTGTTTTTATCGGAGACGCACAAGATCACAAAAGAATTAATGATAATGATGAAGGTCTAAACACTGGAGGTATGGGAGCCTATTCCCCTGTGCCATTTGTCGATGATAATTTAGTAAAACAAATTATGGCTGAATCAATAGTGCCCACTGTTGCCGAATTGAAGAGACGAAGTATTGATTATCGGGGAGTTTTATATGCCGGATTGATGCTCACAAAAACTGGCCCAAGATTACTTGAATATAATATTCGCTTTGGTGATCCTGAATGCCAAATTTTGATGATGAGATTTAAAGGAGATATTGCAAAAGTATTAAAAGCATGTGCTGATGGCGACTTAAATTCAATTGGTTTCGATAGTGAACTTAATCTAACAGATGAAAGTTCTTTAACTGTTGTAATTTCCGCTAAAGGATATCCAGAGAATCCAGAAAAAGGTGCAGTGATTACGGGTATCGAACAAGCTAACGAAATTAATGGAGTTAAAGTATTTTTTGCTGGTGTAAAAAATGACAATGGGCAATTAATTGTAAGTGGTGGGAGAGTACTAAATGTTACTGCGACTGGTGAGAGTATTGAAATCGCTCGAGACAGAGCATATAAAGCATGTGAACTAATTAATTTCAAAGGTATGCATTATCGTACCGATATCGCTTCTCAGGCAGTTTGATTTTTATGAGAGAAAATAAAGTTCTTTATAGAGAAAATAGTTTTTCAAGTTTTTTTATTTGGATATGTCTCATAACTGGAATCGTATGGACTATTGTTGGATTTACTTCCAATGTTTATTTATTTATTGCTGGTGTTTTTATTATCTTTTTTGCTTTCCCTCTCATTTTAATTTTAAAAAGGTTTTATTCAATAGTTTTAAAAGTAGATTCGCTTAAAGTAGGTAAAGATAGTATTAAAACTAATGATATTATTTCAGTTATAAGTGATGACGAAATAATTCCGAATCAAGATGGAAAGTTACTTGGGGGCGCTTATGATTCATTCTTCGGCCAGTCAAAGTTAACTATTAATCTTAAAGATGGAACAAAGGCTACTTTTGGGGCTTTTCGTCGCGAAAAATTAGTCGATATATTAACAGGCCAAATGAAAAAATAAATGCGACTAATCCCTAGGTGAAAACCTTGGGATCTCCTTTCCATCAATAATGATATTTTCAAAAAACATATCTTTTGGTCGTGCCCATTTTTTTGACTCATCGTTTAGATCAACGTATATTATTAACTCTTCCAAGGTTTCGCTATGTTTTGCCTCATAAATAATCTTATAAATATTTCCTTTGTAGTGTCTGTATGTTTTTCCAATAGCATCCATATAGATACTTTAGTTCTATTTTCACTAGAATGGTTGTGTGATAGAACGATATACAACTCCAGAACTTGGCCAACTTTTTAGTGATGTTTCAAGAATGTCCACATGGCTAGACGTTGAAGTAGCTGTAGCGGATGCGCTCAGTGAAGTTGGTAAAATTTCACCAGATGACATAAAAACTATTCATGATACTCGCCCAATAATTGACGAAGATTTTGTTGACAATGTTTTAGAACGCGAAGCAATAACTCATCATGATGTTGCTGCTTTTGTTGATACCGTACAAGCGAAAATGGGTAATGACGCTGCACGATATATCCATTACGGTCTGACTTCATCAGATGTTGTTGATACTGCTCTTTCTTTATTGCTAAAACAAGCAATGACTATTATCATTCAGGAAACTAAAGAATTAGATTCGGCACTTTTAGTAATCGCAAACGAATACCGCCATACATATATGGTCGGACGTACTCATGGTATTCACGCTGAACCTACAACTTTTGGTACCAAGGTAGCCCTTTGGTTATTACAACTTCGTCGTGACCAACAACGACTACAAGACGCATTAACAGCAATTTCTGTAGGCAAGCTTTCTGGTGCTGTGGGAACTTTCTCAAATATCGAACCAGCAGTTGAGAAAAAAGTTTGTGAAACTTTAGGTTTAACACCAGTAAGCGCAACTCAAGTTATTGCACGTGATCGTCATGCACAAATGCTTTATGCGTTGACTTCTCTAGGATCCACTATTGAACAGATGGCATTAGAAATCCGTCATTTACAAAGAACTGAGGTTAGTGAAGCATTTGAGCCTTTCGCTAAAGGTAAACAAAAAGGTTCTAGTGCTATGCCACATAAGCGTAATCCTGTCAAGTGTGAGCAGCTTTGCGGACTAGCCCGTGTTTTGCGTGGTAATCTAACTGCGGGTTTTGAAAATGTTGCTCTTTGGCATGAACGTGATATTTCACATTCAAGTGTTGAACGCATTATCTTGGCTGATTCCCTTACTCTCGCACATTATATGACTCGTTCTATGACAAAAATCATTTCTGGTATAGAAGTTGATGCGAAAAGAATGTTAGAAAACATAGAAGCTTCTTTTGGTGTTGTTTTTTCTCAGACAATACTCTTAGCACTTGTTGATGGGGGACTTTCTCGCGATGAAGCTTATAGAATTGTACAAGAACTTGCACAACGAGCTTTTGCTGAGCGTATTTCTTTGCGTGAACTTTGCGAAAAAGATGAACGTGTAATTGAAATCTTGGATAACGATAAATTAGCTTCGAGTTTTGATCCTGCAAGATTAGTTGCTCACACGGAAGTCGTTTTTGATTCTATAAATATATAAAGGATGTTATGACTCTTAATACTGACCCTAACTATTCACAGGCACCCAGTGTTCCAGAATTAGAAGCTTTAGGTTTACATCACCTATATGGCGGTAAGGTTCGAGATATCTATGCAGTAAATGACGACCAGCTCTTGCTTGTTGCTAGCGACCGTATAAGCGCATATGACGTAATCATGAGCGAAGCTATTCCCGAAAAAGGTGCAGTCCTAAATGGTATTAGCGCCTATTGGTTTGAAAATACAAAAGATATAATTACAAATCACGTTGTATCAACCGACGCTACTGATTTTCCGTTTACAGGAGCTAGCGAACTTTTACATGCTCGATCGGTATTGGTTCAAAAAACATTACCCATTCGTCTAGAAGCAATTGTACGAGGATATATTTTTGGTCATGGCTATAGTGAATATTTGGAAACTGGCCAGATACATGGTCATCAGTTACGAGAAGGCTTGCGACTTTCTGAGAAGTTACCTAATCCCATCTTTACTCCAACCTCTAAAGCTGAAGAAGGTCATGATGAGTCGGTAAGTGTAGAGATTGCACGAGATTTAGTTGGGGCTAAAGTATATGATTTTATTAAGGATGCTTCTATAGCCTTATATGAATATGGTGTGAAACGTGCAAACGATGTCGGAATAATCTTGGCTGATACTAAATTCGAATTTGGTTTTATAGCTAATAGTGATGGTGCGTTAAGTGGAGGTAAATCCGAGAGCTCTATAGACGACATTATATTGATTGATGAAGCAATGACACCTGATTCTTCTCGTTATTGGGAGAGTTCTACCTATTCGGTGGGAATTTCTCCGGCTTCTTTTGACAAACAATTTTTGCGAGACTGGCTTGAAGCTCAACCTTGGGATAAAACTGCTCCGGCTCCAACATTGCCACAAGATGTTATTTTTGGTACCCGTGAACGCTATGTTGAGGCATATGAACGAATAACTGGAGATTCGTTTTCGAGCTGGGTAGGTTAATACCATATCACTATAATAATTTTTGCAATTTAGTTCTATCGATCAAAAACTACTATTCTATATATATGGCAAACTTCAATGTAAAGATACAAATTTCTTCTCTTCCTGGAGTATTGGATCCAACAGCTGCAGCTATATTGCGTGCTTTACCTGCACTTAATTTTCAAGGTGTGACTAATGCGCAAGTAGGAAAAACAATTACTTTTGATCTTGAATCAACAAATGAGAATTCCGCAAAAGAAGAAGTAGAAAAAATGTGTGAAGAATTATTAGCAAACCCAGTAATTGAAGTCTATAGTTTTGATATCAATGAATCGGCTAATGCCTAATGGTTGATGTTTCTACTAAACCAACAATTGCAATCATCATTTTCCCAGGTACTAATTGTGAACTTGATGCTCAACATGCTGTAACTATTGCTGGGGCAAGTACAAAGATGATGTGGCATAGTGATACAGATTTGTCTGGAGTTGACGGAATCATCATTCCTGGTGGTTTTGCACACGGCGACTATTTACGTACGGGTGCAATAGCTCGATTTTCACCAATAATGAAATCAGTTGAAGAATTTGCCTCTAGTGCTAAACCGGTTTTAGGGATTTGTAATGGATTTCAAGTATTGTGCGAAGCGAAACTATTACCTGGTGCCCTTAGAAAAAATGACGGCATGAAATTTTTGTGTAAAGAAGTTGAGTTGGAGGTTGTCAGTAATAATTCGCCTTTAACTTCTGAATTGGAAATAGGTGAAAAGGCTACAATTCCAATAAATCATTTCGAAGGCAGCTATACATGTAGTGATGAGACTTATAAAACGTTAGTTTTAAATGATCAAATAGTTTTGCGTTATGTTAATAATCCAAATGGTTCTAAAGAATCAATTGCAGGCATCTGTAATATAGAACGCAATGTTGTTGGTTTGATGCCTCATCCTGAACGTGCATATGAAGAAATATTAGGTTCAACAGATGGCAAAAAAATGATTGATTCTTTTGTGTTAGCAGCAACAGAATCAAAAGCTAAATTAATTGACGCTTAATTTGGAAAGATGAAAGATGAAAACTATGGAATTAAGGCCAACACAACAACTTATAGTTGATGCTTTTAAAAAGCACTGTGTTACGGAAGGTGATTTCACCTTGGCTTCTGGGCGAAAATCAAAATGGTATTGCGTAGGTCGAGATTTAACTTTTCGAGGTGATTCTATAGAACTTGTTGGTCATGGAATAATGGATGCTCTAGTTGCAGCACAAGAAACAACTGGAAAAAATTTAATCGATTTTGATGCAGTTGGCGGAATAGTTGTTGGCGCTATTCCTGTTGCGATGGCAGTTGCTTCAGTTACTGGAAAAAATTCTTTCGCAGTTAGAAAAGAACCTAAAGGTCACGGCGACGGTGCATTAATTGCTGGTCCTTTAAAACCAGGTCAGAAAGTATTAATTGTAGAGGATACAGTTACAACTGGTGGGTCACTTATTCCTTCTATTGATGCAGTCCAAGCTTATGGCTGCACTGTAGTTGCAGTTGCTGCTCTTCTTGATCGAGGTGGAGAGATTTCGAAAATTTGTGAGGATAGAGATTTAACTTTCGTTAGTTCAATAACCGCACCAGATCTTGGTTTTGAATTCGGATCTTAAATTAAAATAGTTACTAGGAGAAAAATTGACTGTAGTAGAAAAAGAATCGATAATGCCTAAAGACAAAAAACCTATTTATCAACAACTTGGTTTAACAAAAGAAGAATACCAAGAAATTATAAAAGTATTAGGTGATCGTGAACCCAACGATGTTGAACTAGCAATGTTCTCAGTAATGTGGTCAGAACACTGTTCATATAAATCTTCACGGAAATATTTGAAAAACTTTCCAACAAAAGGTGAGCATGTTTTAGTCGGCCCAGGCGAAGGTGCTGGGGTGATTGATATCGGTGATGACATGGCACTTGCTATTCGTATTGAATCACATAATCATCCAAGTGCTATAGAACCATACCAAGGTGCGGCTACTGGTGCTGGCGGTATTTTGCGAGATATTTTTTCTATGGGTGCTCGCCCTATTGCTTTATTAGATTCATTGCGATTTGGAACTCTTGATGATGCTCGTACTCGCTATATAGCTGAAGGAGTGGTAAGCGGAATTAGCGGTTATGGTAATGCTGTTGGTGTACCTACTGTTGGTGGTGAAACTGTTTTTGATAAATGTTATAAAGGAAATCCTTTAGTCAACGTTATGGCATTAGGAGTTTTGCCGAAATCTCGTTTGATGTTGGCACGTGCAAGTGCTTCAGAAGATGAAAGCGGTGTAGGTAATTTAGCTGTACTTTTAGGTGCATCCACAGGTCGTGATGGTATAGGTGGAGCATCTGTTTTAGCTAGTGCTTCGTTTGAAGATGACGTAGAGGTAGCGCGTCCTACTGTTCAAGTTGGCGATCCATTTACAGAGAAAAAACTTATTGAAGCAACTTTAGAATTATTAGATAAGAAACTTGCAGTTGGTGTTCAGGATTTAGGTGCTGCTGGTATCTGCTGTGCAACTTCAGAATCTGCTGCTGCTAGCGATATGGGTATAGATATTGATTTAAGCGCTATTCATTTGCGTGAAAAAGAAATGACTGCTCCAGAAATTATGACTAGTGAATCGCAAGAACGAATGTTGATTATTTGTACGCCAGAAAAATTAGATGAAGTTTTAGCATTGGCAACAAAATGGGAGATCGATGCTTCGCTAATAGGAAAAATCACTGATACTAAAAGATTTATTATTAGAGATAAAGGTTTTGATGGTGATGGCGGAGAAATAATGGCGGATGTTCCAGTCGGGGCACTTGGCGATGGCCCTTTATACGATAGGCCAAATGAAGCCGATCCAGAATTAGCAACTCGTCAAGAGAGCGATGTTGATCAAGCTTTACAAGAAAAATATGATTGTATAGAAAACTATAATAATTTGGCTTTAGAACTTCTAGCGCAACCCAATATAGCTTCAAAAAAATGGATTTTTTCACAATATGATCATCAACTATTTTTGCAAACAGTAGAGAAACCAGGTGGGGATGCATCGCTACTTCGTATTCATGGTGCTAGTGCAGGAGTTGCACTTAGTGTTGACGGAAAAGGACGATGGGCAGGCTTAGATCCTTATAACGGCGCAATAGCTATCTTGCTCGAAGGCTTGAGCAACATTGCTTGTGTTGGAGCAACTGCAAAAGCTATGGTAAATAATCTAAACTTCGGTTCCCCTGAAGAACCTGCTGTTATGAATAGTTTCGATGAAGTTATCAATGGTGCAAGTGCTGCTTGTATTGCGGCCTCAATTCCAGTGGTCGGTGGTAATGTAAGTTTTTATAATCAGAGTAACGGTGAAAATATTGATCCAACTCCGGTGTTTGGTATTGTTGGAACTGTTGAGAATCTTAAATATCGTGCACCAGGAATTAAATTTAGCGGTGATGACGTTTTAGTATTGCTTGAAACAGCACAGTATGCAAATTCTTCGTTTGATGATCGTGACGATGTTGTTTTAGCTGGTAGTGAATTGGCAACTATGAATAACGAGCGTGAAGGTATGTGTCCTGTCGTTGATTTAGAACTTTCAGTTAAAACTATTGAGGCAGTTCGAGATTTTGTATTTACACAAATGCAAAGCGAAATCAATACGCGTAGCTTGAGTGCAATTCATGATATTTCTAAAGGTGGATTATTAGTTGCTCTTTGCGAAATGGCTTCAAGTTCAGATTGTGGTTTTGATGTTGCAATAGATGCTAATGCTTCCGCTCTTTGGTCATTATTCGCCGAAGGCCCCGGCAGGTTCATTATATCTGTTAAACAAGATTGTCTAAATGATGTTATGTCTAGTTTTAATTCAGAATTACTAAGTACAACAGTAATTGGTAGAGCAGTAAAAAACGAAAATCAAAACCATGGAATAATTAGATCTGGTGCTCAAGAAATTATAAATCTTGAACTAAATGAAATTAAGGATACATTACAAAATTCTTTAGAAAAAGCTATTCACGATAAGTAGTAGTTTTGTGGTGCAATGTCGAGACTTTCAACGCTAATAGTTGATGTAACAGGCCATTGTTCATGGATTTTGTCTATTGTGGATTCTTTAGTGATTTCTGTTGAAGAGTCAATAGATTCAATTTGTGGGAATAAATGATCCCAAGCTGTTTGTGTATCAATATTTATAAATTAAGTAAAAAGCCCACGTAGCTCTAAAAAAGAAATTATTTGTGCAGCACTTGCAACTTCGTCTCTGTCATGGGTTAAAACTCTAAGTTCTGGTGCTATAGGTTTGCTGTAATCAACTGCTGCATCGGATCCTTTGCGTTCAATGCAGAGGTCTTGTGGCGTATCTATAAATACTTCAACAAAATTATTGATATTAACTCGAGTTTCTTCCGCCGCGTCTGTCCACGTAGTGTCTGCTACAACAATAGAAGTTACACCATGTTTTGCAAGCAATGTTGAAATCCAACCTAAACGTCTAGTATCAGTAGTGCCATCTCCAACGAGTCTTGGGCCCAAATCTAATGAACGGGCTACTGAATCACGTTCAAGTAATTCGCATACAATATTGCGTCGTGTGAGTTCTCCATATACAAGTCGTGCCAAAGTATGCTTGCCAGAACCAGGCCGGCCACTTAGCCAAATGCAATAACCTACGTGTGGGTTGGCTTCATTATCTAAAATCA